>Ga0307509_10000281_pt1 | contig 83890 bp, 100 predicted proteins | sample 10_EM_MG_FD_202245 | JGI IMG/M metagenome (GOLD analysis project Ga0307509, IMG submission 202245) | Populus trichocarpa ectomycorrhiza microbial communities from riparian zone in the Pacific Northwest, United States - 10_EM | ecosystem: Host-associated > Plants > Roots > Unclassified | place...
TTATGGCAAACAGATCAATGCGGTAGGAAACCAGCCTTCAAGCAGGTTGCATGATCAACACTTATACCTAAGGCATGAACAGATTGAGAAGTTGATTTACAACTCCTCTACCCCCTCACAAACTGCCTCCCCCCCTCCTGGTTCTGCGCTTGCGACCCCCCCGTTGTTGACTATGGACGTTCAGTCTCCTGATTCGTCGGCTCCGCCGTCCACTGAGGCAAGCACGACTGAGGAGCGTCCAGTCGTCGATAAATCCTCCGAGGGAGCCAAGAAGGAGGTTAGCATTGCGCCTTAAGTAGCTGTCAAATTATTGATCGTCCTTGTCAAATGTACAAGAATCGGTCACGGGATGTCTTCTTTTCTTCTTTTTTCGAACCATATCCAATTTTTATCTTCCAATCTTCTCTTCGGTACATTTCATTTCATTTTTTTTTTGAATAGTGAAGTGAAGGCATTTATAATCCCGTGTTGCAAATACCCCTTTTTTATTCTTTATTCTTATACTTGGTCCTATTTCAGTCCTCCATTTTTCCTCTCATAGTTTGTTATTTACTGTACTTGAACGCCATACAGAAATGAAGCGGCATTGGTGGGGTTTCTTGTGGGACAAAATGCTTGAGTCTTTTTTTCTGGTTTCTTTTTTATGTCTTATGGGAAATGCTATTAGCTGGTAATCTTAGCACAAGGGTCCGGTTTGGTTTGGGTCATTTTTCGTTCTTTTTTCCTTGCTATGAGATTAGTTTTGTATCTATGAGATGAGTTCGAAGCTCTCCTCAGCCCCTCACATCGCACGCCCATTACCCCCCTCACCATTCCCCTTTCCCTGGTAAAAAAAAAGTGGTGTTTTTCTTTCTATCATGCTTGGTTCGTCGGTTGGCTGGGTTGGCTGGGTTAGTCGGTCGGTTGGGCTTTCTCGTTTCTTTCTCACTGGGTGTTAAATGTTTTTGGTCCTTCTTATTCTATATTTGATCTGGTTTATTTCACTCTAGTATCTGATACTCATTCATGGCGAAAAGGGTCTTTTTTCTTTTCTTTATTTTTTTTATATATCATACTTTGCTACAGCGGTAGTTTCTCTAGGCGATAACGGAATCATGGTTTTTCTTTCTCCCTTTCTTACTGCTCTTTTCCTTTCCTTTTCACAAGAATCTCCTTCCCTCCTTCTCCCACCCCCTTTCACGTTGCCAAGTTTGTCGTTATGCTATATTTTATTTAACTATGATATTATGATACTTACTATATCCCCTCCCCCTACTCCCCCTTCTCCCCCTATTTCGTTGTTCCTTTTTTTTATACTTTACCTTTATTTGAAGTACATATGGACCCCTCCTTCCTTCCTTCCTTCCATCCTTCTTCGCAGCTTTGAGCTTTCTTGCATGTACGTTTTCTTTCTCATTATATTTGGAGTATCGTATTATGCCAGTATGATATAGTACTGGAGTCATCATCAAAAAATTGGTCTTGGGATTTATTTTTTTAATTTTATTATTATATGACAATTTTGTGCCTAACTGAGGTGTGGATGAGAGCGAATGAAGGAATAGCCTTTATTATCCTCCCTTCTTTACTTGCCTTCGATATCTAGGGTCCCGATAAGCTTAACTTGAACTTCTATTCGCCATCCAAATTTATTTATTTTTGTTTGCTTTTTTTTTGCCTTTTTTTTAATACGAGTGCCTTCTCTTTCTTCATTCAGTTTGGTTCTCTTTGTGAGTGATTGAGCCTTTTCTCTTTTCTCTTTTCTCTTTTTCTCCTTTTCGGATCGCATTGGATGACCGAGTTGAGTGCTTTGGTGCTGTATCATAAGATTTATAAATTGCTTTGTCGGGGGACGAATATATTTATGGGAACTACGTTTGATATCTAGTGGGCTTTCTCTTTCATTTCCTTTCATTTTCTTCCTTACCTTTCCGTTATCCTCCCCCTCCCTTCACGAGGGGGCTTGGTTCAGTTGAAATGTTTGAATAGTGCGCTCGGTGTTATGTGTGAGGGGGTATCTATCACATACCATGGGCTGATTATGATGTGGTAATGCTTCGGGGATGGTGGATGAGGGTGGTGGTGATCTTGAGACAATGTTGGTCTAGGCTTTGATGCAGGTTCGATTTTCTTTGCTTCTGCAAAGGGGAGAGGGGGCAAAAGGAATAAGTTAGAGAAAGAAAAGCAATGGCAAGAGTCCGTCATACCGGTAACTACAAAGCAAGTATACGGGTCGGAGTGGATTAACTGGAACAGACAGGGATATATTCGGCGGGTTAACCTCTAATAATTATTCCATGACTTTATTACCGGAACCTGAAAGGTGCCCTGGGATCTGAGTCATACATTGATGGGTGGTGGTGGATGGGTGTCTGAAGGGCAAAAAAGAAAAAGCTAATGAAAGGAGGGGGATTCGAACCCCCGCGGGCAAAGCCCATGAGAAACCCCACTTTCTGAAAGTGAAGAAGCAGAACGCTTGAGTCACACGCCATAACCACTCGGCCATCCTTCCAACTACAGGTACCCAGTGCAGGTTGGTATATATGTAGCTATGGAGGAATCTGTAGACATTTTATTCTTTGTTTCTGGGATGTGGAGTGGACATAGGGTGGGGTTGTTGTATCGGGAGCGCATTATTTTGTTTGGAACAACTTTTGTTTAACGTGACGTGGATAGAGCAATCGTACTCTTAGAGGACATTTAGCAAATCTCCGGTGACAAGTTGGAGATTTAGCTACGTTAGCCTTCTGTGAGGTTTCCCCTTGCAGTTCTAGGCTGTGGCCTCCCTTGATGGGAGCTTACTATTTAACCGGTCTGCGTAAGAATGTAGAGCTGGTCAAGTTATGGTGTAGGTTGATGAGACTGAGGATTCTAAATTTGCTCCTACTTGAGTGGTTTTCCGGTCCACCAGCTACTGTAGCTACTTTGGTCATAAAGGTGGTAAAGCTCTCATTTCCGCCAACTGTATTGACGCTAATGCTCTTGTTAGTTGGAGCATTAACAATAGTAGTATCATACCATATTAAAGGTCAAAACTGTAAGTTAGTAGTGCCGATAGAACTGGCCGGTCGAACCTTGGGAGAAAGGTTATGTTTGTAACAATGCGAAAGTATTGTCCCAGGATCTGATTTAGAACTTTGAAAGCCTAACTGTAGTACAGTGCTTACTCAAGTAAGGGCTTAGGGTTACAACTAAGAAGGTCAGATCCTTCCATCGATCGGTTATTTATTATCCCTGTGCAACAAAGCAACGCAATTACCTCAATACCACCCAAACGTCACTCGGGTTATCCTCAGCCAACTTAGTCGGCGGGGGGAAATTATTTCTAGTCATACTCTTACTGTATACCCTTCTGAGCAAAATAATACAAGATGTCAGGCACCGGCGCATCCTCTGGCTCGCTCAACACGGGAGCCTTAGCGACCCACCTGAACTTCCCTGGCCTTGACCGTATCGGTATCCGTAGGCGCCTCGCGTTGCAAGGCCAGCAGGAGAATGATCCAGACGAGGTGGTTTATATGGATGAAGAGGGTATATCACTTCTCCCACGACGATACCGCCATCCTACGTGGCTTTTTTAGCGGGGGGACTAACCTCGAGCAGAACAGGACAGATTAATCCAACAACTAAAGTACGAGGATTCTAGCAAGAATGATTTCTTTACTGTTAGTCCTCTCTCTCTCTACCCTTCCTCTCCTTCCTGTATAATATATGTATATTATATATATATTAGAAAGAGGGAACTGACACCCTCCAGAGATTAATCTTCGTCCTCGAAATCGCCCAACTCCCCATGTTCTTTTTCCGCCTATGGACCGTTCCAAACTGGACCGACCTCTTCAGCATAGTGTCCATGGCAACGTCCGCGCTATGCGTCCCCACCACACGGGGATTTGAAGACAGGAGCGAGCTCGCGCCGGAACCAGGCTGGGTTCCAGGCGCTATTAGACTGAACTTGATCCTTTCCGTGGCGGTCGCGGTGGTTACTCTCTTGAAGCATTATAACCCGCCTGAAGGCGTAGAAGTTACGTTTCACATGGATGCGTATGAGAATATGGGGCTTATTCCTCTTGGTAAGTTCTTTTTTATTTCTCTGGGGGGGGGGGGCGGGTGGGGTTGGTAAATTGATCCTGACAAATTTTTTCTGAGATGGTAGTGCTTTGGGTGTTTACGCAGTTCGCTAGGAAGGCTTTGAGGGCGGTGGATACTGGTTCTTTGGAAGAGCTGCGGTATAGGTACCTGGGGGCCTGATTTTGAGGGTGAAGTTGGTGGTTTTTGCTTTTTGCTTTTCCGTGTAGGCATGGGTTTTTTTTTTTTTAGTAGTCCGGATACTGGTTCTGGTTGTGGCTGGACTTCAGTTCTTTGTTCTAACCTAGTGATAGGAGTAATTTCTTTATATTATCTTGTTTTCAGAGGTTTCCGGAACTCTATGTTTACATAACCGTTCCCGGAGATCTCTCGTGTTAGCTTTTAGTGGCCATCTGCCTTTTGGGTTGAAAGCGGCGTTGTCCGTGAGCCGAATCATGTTTCATGAGCGAGTGACCATGGGTGATTTGCGGACGCTGTGAAAAATGTTGGAACTTCTGCTTGAACGCTGTCACCTTATTTCCTCATGCTGGTTGCGTCCGTTCAGGTTGCCTTTCTTTTCCGTCTTCTTTTCCTTCTCTTCTTTCCCTTTTAGCTTCCTAGATGTGAAGCAAATCAATAAGGATCGCCTTCTACAAATCCGCTAACAAACGACCTCTGAGCCTCGTTTTCTTGATACATCTAACGGAAGGGTATGGGTGATCTTGATTTTTGGCGTTGGGTGCTTTCTCTGAAGGTCTGTGTAGTGGTGTTCGTGTATTATTTAATGGGTACTTCAGGGTGTCAGGTTCCGCTAGACTGATCGGTACCCTTCTATCTTAAAAATGTGGACTGGAAGAGTTTGTGGCGGCGTTCTAGTGCATAGGTTAGAAATGTGGTGTGAGGTTGTGGAGCGCCTTTTTGGTCCAGGATTTAATCCTCACGTGATACTTGAATGATCTTGTAAGGAGGCAGGTTAGATGATAACACTCTCAGGTTTGAGCCTTAAGGCTGCCCATATCGGTGCACGATTCGTGGGCGTGGCGTCAGGCCAAAAGGAGCCAAATTGCACCTTCGCTCCATATAGGATTAGGACCAGGCAAAAACACCTCCCAAGTACATCCTCCAATCCTACTAACGCATACCTAAACTAGACTATGGCATCCTACCCTTCTGCCTACCCCTCTTAAATTCTCCCTCGTCCCCCCCCGTACCGGCCCTTCCTCAAGCTCTCCACACCAACCTCCTCCCCCACCAGGTATGTGATCTTAGCCTCCTACTCACTCTCGATGGTATTCTTGATCTTTCCCTATAGGCCTCTACTTCTAGCACCCCTCCCCCTTGCATCTTGGGGCCCCTCGTTCTTCCGGAGTAGCTTCTAGCCTCGTTGATCGTGCCCTTGAGGTATTTTCACTCGTTGCCTTTCTCTAATCTGCTTTGCTAGCTCTGGGTATTTAGATTCTGGGGCTCTTGGCTTGGGAAGGGAGGGGGGCACTATTTGCGGAGCTGTCTTCCGCTTGCGCTAGGGGGTTGTAGGTATGACGGGGGTTGGTTTTGTGTTTCTTCAGCTGCCCCAGGGGTAGTCTTTGGCTTGAACTCGGGGCGATCGGAAAGGGCGAGGGGAGAGGGGAAGATGCGAAAGAGGAGTGGTATCATATATAGCTGGGTGGTAAGTCCTCCTAGGTCTCTTTTGGGGTGAATGTTTGTAGCAATCATCAGGGTTTAGAGGGAGAGAGGTCCTGGGGGGTTTCGTGCTTGTATCAAAGACACCTACATAATAATATTTGATTTACTATTTATTATACTAGCTGAGGAGAACTCGACCAGGGCTTAGGGAAAGTTATATTGAAATTCAAGCTATACCATACTCAGCCCGAGAAAGGATTCTGGTTCTGTCTCTCGGAGTTTCAGAGTACCCCTGCGCGGTCGCTGCCAGTAGGAAACTTCGAGCGCCACTTGTGGGTTGCCGAGTGTATGGTACGATAATTACTGCTGTCCCGAACGCGAGCCTGGTAGCTAACATACCTCGATATATAGTCCCGCCCGACACCCCATTGCCTCAATGGCGTCCGTTTCTCTGCAATGCCGTGGGTTGGTTATTAGGTGGGGGTGGAATTGTTATCTGTTGAGCTTCTCGAATGGTCCTCTATGACTGGGTTGGCAGCGCCCGACCCCGAGAGACCTTTGACTGACTCTTGGAACCACAGATTATCGTGCCACGCGCGGTTTGGCTGCCACGATATGGGTCATATTTATACTACAGTATAGATATTCAAAGCTAATTACTTTAAAGATCTGAGAGTCATAAAATTGACAAATCGGCTGGCCTCTTAGCTGAGGTGGGATTAATGACTGTATCTCACATACTGTATGTGCAATTTTCTAGTGCTGTAACTTAGACTGCCTAACCTACATGCCCCAGACTTGTCCTGGTCCATTCGAAAAGGCCTGGATTTTTTTTTTTTTGATTACAGTCGCATACTCTCACTCGACTTTCAGACCAGGCCCCTGTAGGTCTTGGCACCCCTTGCGGCAGAACCTAGAGGAAGAAAATCGAGGTGACGGATGTCCAAATTAAAGTCTAACGTTAATCCAACCTCCCCCTTCGGCATACCTCACAAGATGCATTACCTATTACACACACGGTTATTACTCCAACGGCAGGGGCTGAAGCCCCTAACACATGTCCGTCTCCTATCTAGAGGTTTTGCGACGGTATCTGATGACCAGAGGTGCGGGGGCTCCATCGAATTGCCACTATTATCGGAGGTGCCTGGCTGACGCATTGTGTTTGTTTAGGGGTAGCATGGGTCGAGGGTTCGACGTCGTAGTGATTGGCGGAGGACATGCTGGCTCGGAAGCTTGTGCTGCTGCGGCGCGAGGTATGCTCCGGCCCCCCCGGCTCTGCGGTAGTGAACTGTACTAGTAATTGATTGCCAACTCCCGGCTTTCTAGTGGGTGCTAAAACTGCCCTGATAACTCAGAAGGTCGACACTATCGGGACATGCTCGTGCAATCCTTCATTCGGCGGTATTGGTAAGGGCATTATGATTCGTGAGGTGGATGCTCTGGACGGTGTCTGCGGTCGGATAACCGATAAAGCCGGTATTCAGTTCCGAATGCTCAACAAGAGTAAAGGCCCCGCTGTATGGGGCCCCCGCGCACAAATCGACCGGAAGCTCTACAAGAAGTACATGCAAGAGGAATTGATGTCGTATCCGAACTTGTCAATTCTACAGGGCAGTGTTGCGGATGTGGTTATGAATCGGGCGCCGGAAGGGCTGATGGTTGATGAGGAGGGGCACTATGGAGAGATTACGGGGGTGAGATTGGAGAGTGGAGAGGTGATTAATACGAAGCATGTTGTGATAACTACTGGGACATTTCTGGGCGGGGAGATTCACATCGGGTTGACGGTTTTCCCTTCTGGAAGGATGGGAGAGGCGGCGACTTTTGGGCTGAGCAAGTCTTTAAGAGAAGCTGGCTTCAAGTTGGGTCGTCTAAAGACCGGGACGCCCCCGAGGATTGACGGCCGAACAATAAATTATAAGAACCTTCTTCCGCAGCTCGGAGATGACCCACCAATGCCGTTTTCTTACATGAACCAGAAGGTTCAGATCGGGCAGCAACTGCAGTGTCACAGCACACATACCACCCCCGAGAGCCACGATCTGCTACGCCAGCATCTCCATGAATCAATCCACATCCGCGAGACGATAAAAGGACCACGCTACTGCCCATCATTAGAAAGCAAAATCATCCGCTTCGAAAAGAGGCAAAATCACATGATCTGGCTAGAGCCAGAAGGCATAGACGACTACGTCGTATACCCAAATGGCATCTCCATGACCGTTCCTGCAGAAGTCCAAGAGCGCCTCCTAAAGACCGTCCCAGGCCTCGAGGAAGCCAAAATGCTACAGCCTGGGCACGGTGTGGAATACGACTACGTCGACCCACGCTCCCTCCGGGCAACGCTCGAAACCAAGATTATTAAAGGCCTTTTCCTAGCTGGGCAAATCAACGGAACAACGGGCTATGAGGAAGCCGCCGCCCAGGGCATCGTCGCAGGAGTTAACGCCGGCCTCTCCTCCCAGGGGAAACCCCAAATGACCATCTCTAGAAGCGACGCTTACATCGGCATCATGATCGACGACTTGATCACAAAGGGGGTGTCAGAACCCTACCGAATGTTCACCTCCCGCAGCGAATTTCGCATGAGCTCTCGCGCCGACAACGCCGATCTCCGCCTTACCCAAGCCGGCCGTGGTCACGGCGTGGTCGGCGACGCGCGGTGGGCGCACTTCCAATCAGAGCTGTCCATGATGGAGGATTTCCGGTCCACGTTGTCCAACATCGTCCAGAGCAGCTCCGAGTGGCGGAAGCGAGGCTTGGTGGTCAGAGAGGACCCGGCGCGCAGGAATGCCTTCCACCTACTCAGGCTCCCAAACATGACCATAGACAAGCTAGCGGGAATGGGAATCCTGAAGGGCTTGGATCACTGGCCGGAGAGAATTCGTACTAGGGTCGGCATCGAGGGGGTGTATGAGCCTTACGTCACTAGACAGGCCAACGCCGTGAAGGTGTTTGAGAAGGACGAGGGGTTGAAGTTGCCGCTTGATATCGACTATGACCAGTGGGTTTCCCCAAATGGGTTTCTGCGCATGTCCTGGGAAATTTTAGCTGACAAAATTTTATAAAATAGAGTCGTAGGCCTTTCATACGAAGAAAGAGTCGTGCTAAAGCAAGTCCGGCCCGAATCTATTGGACAGGCAAGACGTGTTGAGGGAGTGCGTTAACTCCCCTACGATATCAATCCGGTATCTGTCAATCCCGAAACTAACGTCTGGTGGGAGAACTTTCTAGGTAACACCGACCGGCTGCGTCCACCTCCTCTCACACGTCGAGAGGAAGAAGAGAGAAGGGGCTAAAGCGGTGGCCGTGGAAATGCAGAAAGCTAGGATGATTGCTTTGGGAATGGATAAAGGATCCCATTCGAGAGAATGAGGGGAAATTTTATTTACCGTTTCATATTTTTGTTATTCTAGACTGGGGTTTGTACATTAGTAGGAGGGGTAAATACTGGAGTTGAGATGGAGGTTTGGGAATGCTATAGGTTGTTTCGACATGTACTATATATTATTCTTGTAATATTCGTATAAATACTTCTCGCCTTGAAGAGGAAGTTTGCTTCCCCTTGCTTTCATGGGTTCGATGCACGAGCGAGTACTACTAGTGCAATAACCACGACAACCAGATTAGTTGTATGGCTAATATCTATCTAATTAGAACCCCCCCGTCCAACCAAATCACAATAATACAGTAGTCAGGTCAACCAAAGTTCATCTTCAAAGCAATTGTCGGCGCGTTAGACTGCTGCTGCGTACTCCCAGCGATAGACCTAGCATTCGACCTCAAAATCTCCTCCATGAAACCCCTCTGCCCAGCACCCATATTCGCAACAACGTTCTTGAACGCCAATTGGCTAATAGCGGCCAACTCCAGCAACCTCTTTGCCGTCTCTGGATACGAGCCTGGGTCCGACGAGGCATGGGCTAGTAAAGTAGGTATTAGCAGCGCCATGGCGATCTGGATTTGGTCACCAAAAAGGGTGGAGACAAAGGACGTGAGGATATGGCAGACGAGGGATTTTGTTTGATCTGAGTGTGCCTCAGAGTCGTCTTTGGTGGTTGTGACGAAGGTGATTAGTCGCGGGATCATGTAACGGACTATCTCCTGATCGCAGGCTGTTTTGGGTGTGACCATGAGGATTGAGCGGCTACATTGGACGGCCATTTTGGAGGTCTGTAGGGAGTGGGGATGTTAGAATTGTGGTTAGGATATTTCTAGTTGGGGATGGAGGATTACTGCTGGGTCTGACAATGCGTCTATCATTCTATCGCATAGGAGTGGGACCTGCTCGTCGTTTGGAGGTAATACATTCACTCCGGCGGTAATCACTATCGTCGAGGCCATTAAACAGTTCTTGAGGCAGGGCAGTGCAGCATCACCCCGTATTCTATTGAAGAGGGTTAGAGCCATTTGTAGAGGGGGGGGGCGAGGAGGGGATACTTTGCGTTATCGAGAATCTGTAATATGCTGCTCAGGCAGCTTCGAACCTGCATGACAACCATCTCGCTATCATTGCCTCCGCTAGAGTTCGTGATTATTCGGATGAACCGCTTGAATATCGGCAGGGACCGGGGCACCACTTCCGTTTGACAAACACCGGTACCGAAGATGCCTACGAGCTATATGTTAGCACCTACGGCTAAAACGGGAATGTATCACGACTTACTGGTGAAGATGTGGAGAATCGAAGCATAGAGATCCATTCGTATGACTGCGGGAAATACTTCTGCGGCATGTACCAAGGCATCCAAAGAGATTCGAACAAGGTTGGCAGCCTCTTCCGAGAGGTGGTGACGGACTAGATAACTCGAGGTCAGCGCAGCCCCATTCGGTAGAGGGAACAATCGATTCATATCCATACCCATTGTCTTCTTGTCAACCACGTTCGGCAGTAAGCGCGCAAGGACTAGGACCATCAGTCTCGTCAGCTCGAAGAGTTGGTCAATGTCTTCAGTCAGATTCTCTCCCTGGGCGCCGGATTTTGACCTAGCGGTAGGGTGCTCGACGCATAGGCTCTTCGCAATATCGGTAGTAGCAGACTGCACAGCTAGGCCTTCAGTAAGGACTAACCGATCAAATAGGTCCATCGTCTCGGAGAAGATTGCTTCCTGATAAATGGCGTGACCGCAAACTGACGGGTGCAGAATCTTCTTCAGTGCTAACAATATTTCGAGCGTCTGCTCCTTTGTAGCAAGACTATCAACCCCTGGCCTCCCGACAAGAGCCTCGAAAGCAATCCCGAATAGTACGAAGAAGAACGCAACCGGCTCATCGCGATAGTTGATGTCATGTGCTACACCGTTGCCGTTGACGCTTCCAGAAGAGGCTTTGCCGTCAAGGGCGTCAAAGACAAACTGGCTGTCCTGCTCAATTAGACTGGCAATTGCATCAACCAATTTAAGCCAGGAATCTTGGTAGAACTGTGGTATCACTCGATTAACCCCAATACGCGCGTTATTGAAATTCAAGTTGGGTCAACGTACTTGTAATAGTGTTTCCCGGTTTAATGCCGAGTATATCGTATCGATGGAGCCACCAAGAGATGTAGCACCTGTAGAGTTTGTTGAGATATCAGGCTCAAAGCGTAGCCTTGCGAACTCACGAAGTGAAGATAACCATAATGGCGCCAGTGTAGCGATGTGCGGCTTGACGACGTCGGCGAGGTACGATTGTTCTTTACTTGCAACCTGCAGCTCAGCCCAGGCCCGGAGAACGGCCATCTTGACCATGACCTGAGCATTAGAACTGAGCCCTCTCAAATCTCCAATTGATGCAACCTCGGAATCACCTATGTCGGTTAGCTAAAGAACTAGGGTGTTACGTGAGGGGTACTGATGGACTTACTTGAAAAGTTCTCTAACGCTGATGTCAGTAGCCTCAAGATCCTGCCCATCCTATCGACATCCTTAACGATGCCGGTTGAGATGAACCCTGCGCAGACATTCACTGCCTCACTTGCAAGCTCCGGACTAGAATCAACCGCAAATGCCGGAGTGAGGGCAGATCCAATTTGTGCTTGGTATTGCTCTAGTAATGTAGCCTCTGGGAAGTCAGGGTCTGGAGTATGACCAAACATCTTAAGAACCTGATCTACGATCCTCAGGCCGGCCAAACGAAGTTGTACCACATTTGACGTACTAGCGGAGAATGCCATCCGAATGACATCCGCAATCTTTTGCACAAGACTCTCCTCAACCGGAGTTTCGGAATCTCTTTGCATCTCTCTTGCAGCCAAGCCTAGTAATTCAAAAAGACAGTTCATTGCGAATGTCCTAACCTGCCATCTTAACAATTCTTGCCCGGCAGGCTGGGAATTTTCCTTTTCTCCAGTAGATGCGACGGCGAACGAGGCCACCTCATCATCGTTCAAGTCCACAGCGCCCGAGCTGGTGGGTTTCTCGTTCTCTAATTTTCCAGCAATGCCGTCCTTCCGCTCTACCAGCTTTGACATCACCGCCTGGCAGCGGCCAACCCATTTCCCAGCATCCTCAATGCCAGTTTGATTAAGCCAGTTGTTGATTATGTTCCGAATACCCTCATGTTCTGGTGCCTCGTCCAGGGCGATCCAAAGTTGCTCTTCTAGTCCAGGATCTGCCGTGTTGATAATCCTCTCTGCGTCTCCTTTCATGAGTTGATAGAGGCCATCAATGGCTACATCTCTTAATTCTACATATTCTGAAGCCAACTCTTTCTGCAGCCGTTTGACGTAGCCTGCTGTGTCCACATGGCTAGCTGCGAAAAGCGATAAATGTTCTAGACATCGCAGAGCCTCCAGCTGAGCGGTATGATCTGGTTCCCTCAGGAATTGACCGACGTTAGTTAAAATCAACTCCCTCGTCTTGACCATATCCTGCAAATCGGGCCCAAGGACGCCAATTAGGGAATCGATGCACCGGACGACAATACTTAATGTGGGCAGTTCCAATTCCAGATTCGATGATACGACTGTTGCCGCCTCCTCATTGTGGGTCTCTGCTACGTAGAGTTGGGAAAGCATCCCCAATGTACTTGTTACAAAGCCGGAAAATGTAAGACCTGCCGAATCAATGGTCCTAGCTAGTCCGTCTAGTGCCCAAAAGTGGACCGTCGGGTGGGGGTCATTGCTAAGAGACATCAGGATCCCGATAATGGTTTTGAGATGGAATCCAGCAGCCATTCCCCCGACGTTCGAGTGGATACATCCAAGGGCCACGGCGCACCCAGCTCTAGCATTGGGATCTCGGTTGTTGACTATGGTCTCAACACACCAGTTTATCATATTACCAGTGAAGCTATTTCCGCCGATGCTACATAAGCGCCCCAGCGCCTCGTACGCAACATTTCGTACATATGGGTCGGGGTGTATAACAAATCCCTAGGACTAGTCAATTCAAGCAATGCCACTAAAGGCAAAGTGGATCTTACCTGCAGTAACTCTTGTATGATCTTGAGGACACTCGCAGTGCTCAAACTCGCCGACGGAACTTCTTCACTTATTGTCACTTTAAGAGTCCCTAGGAGGGCTACCGCGACATTGACGACCATGGCAGCCTTTCTTCCGGGGTCACGTTGAAGACTACCTGACGCCAAAAACGTAGCTATCTGTTCCAAAATACTCTCTTGAACCTTTGGCGGCTGGATCGGAAGGAGGATGGTGAAAAGGTCGATCGCTGAATTAACTACAGCAGTGGCCGGTGGGGCGGGAGTAGGTTCATTCCTGGCGCTCGAATTGCTTGTGGTATACAGAGAAACAGAATCATGCTCAATGGAACCAATGACAGGTGTATGTAGCTTTCTCCCCCAAAATATGAAATCAATAATATATTCTTAACGAAATATTCAGAGTTCTGCAAGCAAAAGAACGAAACGACTCACTGTTTCATTGATTCTCGCCTCAGGGCTGCCCCTTGTTATCCAATGAGCAATAGTTGGCTTAGTGCCCTGGGCTTCGAACGCAAATGCCTCAACATCGAACCCTTTCACAAACCCGCATACGCCGTATGCGTAGTTGTCTCCAATATCCCATAATGACTCAAAATTACCGGCACTAGAAGCGATGGCGGTACTGAGTGATGATGGAGTGTACTTATCGGGATCGGCAAAGAAGCTTACAGCGATTGTGAGTAGGTTTGCTTGGAGAGCTTCCCCATGAGAGAGTTTCACAAGTTTCGCGTAGCACTGGAGGACACGACGGCGGACCATAAGGTCAAGGTCGATAAGTTGTAGAGAAGGCGAGAGACGCTGGGAAACATCATCTGTGATTTTCTTGGCTGGTAGTGTATTGAGAAATAGGGTTGAGTTTTGAAGCATAGCGGCGATTCTCTTGGAAACATCCGCTGTCAAGAGCCTGGAGTTGAATCCAAGGAAGGACAGAATTGAACCAAGGGCGCACTCGCGAACATGAGCTAGGAAAGATAATTCCAAAAGGGATCGCTCCACGGAAGAGTCCTTAGCTAGTGGTTTCGGAAGCGCATTCTTCCAGAGCAACAAAAGCTGTGAAAGATGGATCTTCACAAAATTAGGCCCGAGTGCCATCAGTCCTCCAATCAGGATCCATGCAACTTGTATTTGAGTGGCCGAGATACGGAGATCGTAATCTCCGCTCGATTTTAGCAAAGATGTAGCAAGGGTCAGTATCCTGGAGGTAACATCCACCGAAGCATAGAGAGGTTGAAGGGGTGCGGTACTGATAGCTGCTGCAAGACCATTTGCATACCCGGTACATCTGCGAAGTATCTCTGTAGTTGTAGGTCGCCTTGCGGTCATCTGTGAAAGCTCTCGATTTACATTGTTCATACAAATTGTGATTATAGGGAGGAGTTGGGAAGGGGCGGCAATAACGAAACCCCTCAAACACCAACTCGTCGCAACTTGGACAGAGTAGCTTGGATGTTGTAGGACCTGAAGAAGTCCGTCGCGTGTTGTGTCCTGCACACTTGCTAGGGCTGATCCTAACGACTGTATTAGAGATGCCAAGGCATGCAAAGCTCCAGTCAGAGCGTGTTTGCTAGGCTCGGGCTTTTCTTTGATGACCTGGGGGTAGTCCTTTATAGTGTCATTAACGAGTGTCTTGATCGCATTAAGCTGTCCAGTTTCCCCAAGTAGTCTGCGACCAATTACATCTTCTAACAGAATTCGCACATATTTCCGGGTGGTCAATAATCGGAATCTGTTGGCAATAATTGCATGATGGGAGAGTAGGTCATTGAGCAAGTGACTTGAAATCAACCCATAGCTACTTTCGACCACCGATGATCCAAGCCTGGTCAGGACTCCCGAGTAACATAATGCAATCCCTGCCCTAGTTCTTGGGGATGTAGAAGGCTTGGTGTAGTGCATCGAAAGCTGGCGTAAAATCTCTTCCAAGGTGAATGTTAGTCTTACAATAGCTTTTCTACTGCTTGGAGCGGGTGAGCTAGGCCTCTCCACGCCCAACCCCTCATCATCCCCAACAGCGGTCGGTACTTTCTTCATCTTTTTGGGCTTCTTTGCGACTTTTGCAAGCTCTGGAGCTTCAGTAGAGTAGGTTAACACGAGTGCTAGCGACCAACATGACGCAGCGGCTTTCCGTGCCGATGTTGAAGTAGAATCTAGAGCCTTCATTGCGGCACTTTGCAATTTATCGTACTCTTGGTGGCTATTAAAGAGTTGGGTAGCTTGCAAAAGCTCTTCCATGCACTAGTATAGTTGGAAATCAGCAAACAAGTATAAGAATGTCCTGGTTGTCGATTTGAAGCTACCTGTAACGCACTAGCTTGAACAAGGGCTGATTTTTCGCCTATTGCAGCATTTCTTGCCTGCTTCCAGACATCGCGGGCTACCGCCTCGTCTGCCATATCCCTGACTGTGCTGAAGACCTTTCCTAGGGCTCGAAATATGGAACTTCTTAGTCCACAATGCTAATAATTTTATTAGCTTCAATAATTACAGTCTCTCTGGGATTCCACTGACATTCTGGGCGGGTTTAAGCAGCTTAAGTAGCGAGGTGCAGGTCAAAGTAGACAACGCCATAGCCTACCCTAGTTAGTTAAACATTCCCGAAACATTGTAAAGCCCACATACACTGTCTCCAGCAGCTCTGTAAACTTCCCCCACGCAGTGGGCGGCCGCACTGAAACCCAAATTCCCATAATCAGAATCCTATTCCATAACCAATCCATTTCCTTCTGAAAAGATAAAAAAAAACAAGTACTGGATTCTTACTGTCGAGTCCTTAGATCTTTGTCCGATTTCCCCGTATTTATAAGGCCCACTAGTTCATTGATCGTCTCAAAAAGCAGCTTTCGATCCCCTTTAGCGAAAATACCCGCAAAGCAGCGTCCAGATATATTCCGGACGAGTCGAGTAGGCGCCGGCGCCGACAAGGTGATAATCTTGAAGAGCTCTTTCTTTACATAGAGCTGATAAGCAGAAGCTCCGTCCTCATCCAATCGATTGACCAGCTTCTCGAGGCTGTTCAGGAAGGACATGACATATAGTTGCTGCTGCGCTTCTTCCGTGATAGCTTTCAGCTTGGCCATGTCGAGCTGGACGGCCTCGATTGCGGAGGAATCGTCAGCCATTGGGGCTGGTGGGCGTTCGATAGGCCGGGTGCCGGTTGAAGTGGAGGGAGCGCTTGGTTGCAGTTCTGTGGTGATAACTGGATTGTAATTTGTTTAGAGTAAGGTGGTCGGGTTAGGAGAGAGACACCTTCGAATCCTCTCTTGCTTCTGGCAGGATATTTTATTGTACGATTATGTAATCTTGAACCCTTGTGCTGCAGGGGCATGCCCGAAACAAAGATTTGTCTTGGTATCGTACAGTATCCCAATTCAGTTCCGAAAACCACCCCAGCACTACCGCCATATCGGCACCACACTTGGTTTTGCCCAAACCATTGATACCTCAACGATGCGAAGCATATCTCGTTTGATGCTCCGACATCTGCTAAGGCCCCTGGGCCCTATTGGCCCAACTGCCCTTCAGTCACCTGTTTGTGTTCGCACATGCACGGCCTTTTTTTCCTCATCTTCTCTCTTCCAGTCTGGCCATAATAGATGGAGCAAGATTAGACATGACAAAGGCACAAATGATGCGAATAAAAGCGCTGAATTCTCAAGGCTTTCTCAAGAAATTTGCTCCGCGGTGAAAAGTACTATCACCTGTACACTCATTACATTATTGCCTGCATTATATGCTTACACAAAGCTCTCGATTAGGTGGCGGTCCAAATCCCGATAACCTTCGCCTATCAGCAGCCTTGGTCGCTGCAAAGAAGGGTGTGAGAAATTCCTCGGACTTACAAGCGCCTCTGGGGTAAAAATAAAAATAAAAAAACCTCTAACACGACAATAGCCGGAATGTCGAAGGACAAAATGGAAGCAGCCGTGAAGCGCGGTCAAGGCGTCTCTGCATCTGGAGCAGCTTTAGAATCGCTTCAGATTGAATGCATGGGGCCGGGATCTGTTGCTATGATAATGTTTGTTTTTCCCACAGTGTATAACCGGCAATATTTGTCTACTCGTTTATTGACTACGAGAACGATAAACACAATATAGTGAATGTCAAACCGGCAACAAGCTCGGCTGCCTAGCAGACATCAAAGTCATTCTGCGCAAAAATGGTGCCACAGTAACACCCACGTCGTACCTATTCGCCCGCAAAGGGATCATACGCCTTTCCACTGGGGATAATTCTTACGACACCCTGCTAGAGTCCAGTCTCGAGATTGACGGGATGGAAGATATCAATGAGATCGGGCCTGAGGAGAAGGGCCCCAAGGTTGAAGTAGAGGTTACAGCAGATCCTGCTAAGACCGTTGCTGTAGCCGAAGGGCTTAAGAGCCGGCTATCGGGCGTAGAGATCCTAAGAAGCTCGGTTGAATGGGTGCCAAAGGAGGAAACGCTCGTTTCCGTCGACGATGAGAAGGCTTCGGAAGCTTTGACAAAGCTAATAAGTAGGTGGCGCCTTATTATTTATTTATGGCTGGGTACACTAATTTGAATGTGCGAGCTAGGTACCCTAGAAGAAATGAGCGACGTGGGCGGAGTATATACAAATATAAAATAAGGCAATTATCATTTCATGCCACTATTATACACTGTTTGAAGTATTTTTAACTAGCCCAACAAATAATTATGCGCAGCCTAAAGCTGCCGTCAATAGGGCATCACGTCACTAATGCTAAGTTCGAAGCACGTTTCTAAGGATGAAAAAGATACTAAGGAGAAGAAATGGCCGTGGGTATTTCCAGGCCAAATATCGCAATCAACCCGATCAGCTAGATAGCATATGAAAGGCCCCTTAAGGTGCTGAAAATCCAAAAACCCGATGTCAGCCAAGCTCTCATCCAAGGTTAAAGCCATCACGGATGAGCAAATCAGCAAAATTCAGGGTCGTCACAACAAATCTAGAATTACCTACCCTCATTAACTCCCACTACTTGAGTTCAAACCTCACTTTTTTAGTATTACTCAAGATAGGTTCGGTACCACCGCCATCCCCCACAGCGTCATCAGTGTAAACACACCCATGCGCGACCTTCCCCTCAGGAATAACCCCCTCACAGATCCCACACTTGGCCACGGGCTTTCTCCCACCAATCAAGAGCCTCACATGCGGAATCCTGAATAGCCAAACCTTCCCCACTCTCGGATGGACCAAAGCAACCCACTTATCGTTATCAAGCGAACGCCCCAGCCGATTAATTTCTGTGGGGGATTTACATATCACGATGGTATTCGTTGTGTTGGTCTTCGCTACAAGCCCCGCCCCCACCTCCACGAGGAGGATGATTTCCTCTTGGCTGCTGCCCTTGTTGACAGGATTTCGGGAAATGATTGCACCAATCTCGTGGTGGTAGATGTACGTATCTTTAGTATTAGAGTTTAGGAGAATCCCTTTTGTCGGGATGATTCTCCTAGTAGCGGGGATTGGATGTGCGAGGCTAGAGGTGGGCGGAGCGGGCGCTTCGGAGGACCTAGGGACCCGGTGGAGCCCTCCTCTGCCCGTGGGTGTGGGCGCCGGTATGGGAGTGGAAGAGGAAGAGAGTTCGCGAGGTGAGGTGGTGGCCCCCGAGCGCTCCTCCTTCTCCCTGGTGATATCGAAGCCGGGAAGTTGCATTTTGGCCAGGGAGGACCTAGGACCCAAGGTGTCATCCACGGTTGCATGGCGAGGATAGGACCGAGAAGCAGGCTGCAGTTTCGGGGATTCGGGAATTTCAAAAGGCGCCTCGGTGGTGCCGATGCCAGAAAGCTTGATAGTGGAGGGCTTGGACTCTGCGGGCTCGCCAAGCTCTTTGGAGGGCTTGGACTCTGCAGGCTCGCCAAGCTCTTTGGAGAGCCGGGAGAGCTCCGAAAGCTCAGAGAGGTCGGATAGCTTGAGGCGCTTGGGGTATGCAGAGAAGGGGGCACGAGGAAGTCTATTTCCTGTAGCAGTGGCCATTAATGCTGGATTGCTGCTAGGGCGTAATCCTATAGATATTGAGTTTTGTCAGGATTACCGTAGCAAAGTAGTTTCCTGATATAACAGGAGTTCGTACCTTTGTCCTTGGGTTTCGTGGAGGCTCCCTCCATTTTTGCGTAATGAACTTACTTCTTTTCTGTTCTTTCGTCTGTTTGTTCGTTTGTTTGTTTTGGCAGAGAGGAGGTGGTAAAGTGTGCGTCTTTGGCGAGGAATTTTACCAGGCGTTTACCAGTATCATAACTCCTTTTACTGGAGGGTCGCCATAGAAAACTCAAAGGGCCCCATCCCTAGGAAACTCGTACCCTCACCCATCCCCTACAGCACAATTTCGCCCCCTCTTGTATTTTACGAAAAGATAATAATTATAGACATAATAATCACACTTGGGCTTTATTACTAGCAGAGAAGTTTCCAACTCACACCAGATATAGAAAGGAGAAAGGAAGAAAGGAAGAAGAAAAAAGGCATGGTGTCCGATCCGCTTTAGGGTCAATAATATTATTTTGCAACTCCAACCACACCCCCAATTCCCCCACTGAACACCCTACCACCTTGTTCTCCCCTTCGCCCCATCCCCCCATCCATCCATCCATCCTTCCTTACTTACTTACTCCTGCTGCCCCCCCTCCACCCGCCTAGCGTGCTTCTCCAACCGCTTCCGCCTTAACCTCTCCAGTTCCGCCTTTATCTCGTCCTTCTCGAAGGGGATCCTGTGCGTCTCTTCCGGCTTCGGCCAGAAGCCTGGCACCGAAAAGCGATTATCGAGGTTCGTGCCGAAGTAGTACATGATTGCGATCGGGAACATGATGTATCTAGATTCCGGGCTATCTGTTAGCTATTTGCCCCCCCGCCTTTGTCTTCTCTAGTACGGTATAGAGTAGTGAATGGATGGTAGTCAATGCGCACACGCTGAACTAGATCAAGGAGGAGGAATTGTCAGTCCTCCACTTTTGCAATGAACGGAGTGGATAGCGTTTGGGAAAACCTTGAATACTTCCAGATTGCTTCCGCCCATATCCGGATTGTGATTGTGATTGTTTGGTAGTGGCGGGTTGAAATGTTTGGAAACGTTTTGAACGTTTCGACTGTCGGATGATTTGGTGGTGGTGGGGTGGGTCGGTTGGAACAAGCTTTATTTGCTTAAATTAGCCTTCTAGGCTAAGCGTTGTGTTATCCCTGTCCTTCCCACTCGAGCCGTTTTCTGGCAATCTCGTGGAATTCGCCGCAAAATCACTTGAACTTTGCACTCCCTAAACGGGATCTATCATAAGTCATGAAAACTATGTTAAGAATACGCCCACATTGGCCAGCACCCCCACCGCAACATTTTGGTAGCCAGAATATTTCTTTATCAGAAGGGAACCAAGTTACTTAGTTTGCTTCATTAATCTCCAAGCTCGTGCTCTCTACCCCTCGCAGCTCCCCATTCGGCGGGAATTGACCCTAGGGTAGTAACAACCTTTGACCTACTGACTAGCAAAGAAGTGGTTCGCCGAGCATTTTTCTAATGCTCGACTACGTCCACTGCCCCCGGATTCATACTCATGGCTCCTGCTCCACATCAATACGAGACCAGTTCCTTACTTGTACTCATTAGACCATCGGAACCGGTCAACAATACCCTCTCATCTTTGTCTTTTAATTGCCATATTCTTTGGAATATAAAATTTTCGGGAGCCTGATACTTTATCATTGAAAAAAAAACAAAAAAACATCGGTATTCAATGACAGTACTCTCTCTCATGATATTATCAATGGAACGACGAACGACGGCCCTCGGCTATATTTCTGTGAGCTACCTCCAAAACACCCACTTTCTTTCTTTCTCAGAGGCATATAATTGGCGCTTGACAGAACGCTTGGGATGGGTTTCCCCTGGTGCTACTCAGTAGGCTTTAGGTATTGCTAGCACTGCACTTGTGATGCAAGCAAAAGTGCGGCGAGCACATACAGTGCTCTATTGGCGCTACAGCCCCATTCAAAGGGTTTATTGCTTATCACACAACTCATAATTTGAGTATTCTACCAATTATATCCTGCTATGCCGATTTCCGTGAAGCCTCATCATGCTCCATAGCTAATCGGCAACCACCTCAGCAATGAGAACAGGGCGTTGAGAAGATTAAAGGAGCCGGAGGGAAAAATCAAGGAGACCCGATCGCAGTTGCAGTCCGCGGTGAAGGTGGTTTCCACCCCACCGGCTTCTAGTGAATTTGTTGCACCAAGTGTAGCTATAGTTTCTGAAGATGCCACTGAGGGGTCTTTGTCACAGAGAATCTTGGTGGAGATATTGCCCGCTCTTGGAGGTCATAGGAACTAGCAAGAGGGAACAAGTTGAATAGGAGAAAGAGGTGGCAGAGTCTTCTAGCCCTGGGAGAGGCCCCCAGTTGACAGTGCGCAGGGGGAGGATGATATTAGGCATGCGTTGGGTGATTAGGCAGAAGCCAACGCAAGGGTGTATAAGGGAAGGGAGTGTTTCGCTAGGGAATAGAAAGGGAAGAAATGTGAAACAGCCACTGAAATGATCTGCTGTGATAGTGAATGTGGTCGGACAGGGGAGGGAGCGTGCATCAGCAAAGCATTAAGCCTGCATCCCATGTGTCTGGTGCACGGGATGTCCCGAACGTTAATTGTGATTCAGGATGTAGAACCATGCCCATGACGCATCAGAAGGTAGCAAGAATTACTCCGGATGCACAGAATGCGACCGAGATGGTAGATACAGCACGAGGGCGGAATTAATATGACTACGCCTATTCTGGAGGTCATCAGAAGAGACTGTATGTACTTCTTCTAGACATTATCAAAAGGATTACCTCTAGAGTTTGTCAGGTAGGGGGGCTCTTTAGCTTGGTTGATTGAAGGAAGGCTTATGCTCGCCAACACTCTAGTCCTTGTTTTGTTGAGTGCTTCAGGCAGTGCGGGTTGTTAGGCAGAAGGTCTCTTCATAGAGAGTCACTCGTTTGGTAAGGTGCAGATCAAGGAGAAAATCACCTGAACCATTATGGTGCTAGGTTAGTAGGCTTACCGTAGGGGTAATGGGCCTCATCGTGTTGGGGTAGTGAAAATAATAGAAGACGTGTATTTCCAAAGATGGAAAGAGAAAGAGAAAGCGCGAGGAGTCCATAGACACTCCTAGGAGAGCAACTTTCCGGAATACCCATAGCAGAGCCAGGCAAAGTCCACAACTATCACAACTAGCTCAGATTTAAGAATAAAAATAAAAAACTAGAATTCATTAGGTCATGCTGTGTTTGCACCCAAAGAGCACATCACGGAACTGCAGATAAGATACCGGTAAGCTAAATCGATTCGGCAATAGAAATAGAACTTACCGTAAGTGGCAGATGTGGGAATCCGTACTTATAATACCTTTGTCGAGTTTCTGGTGCGGTGGCTTTGCTTAGAGCATTCCGAAAAAGGTGTGCGCGATGGGGGGTTCTACGCTGGTATCCAGAGACGCAGAGTACGATACAGCTATAGTACTCGGGGGGGGCATTAAAAACCGAAAAACTAATTCTGCTAATCTTATACAATTCTCGATAGAGACAAGGGCTACGTTTTCACGTTTTTCATAGCCTCAGAGCACTTGTGTTCGCCCAGTATAAGGTCTTGAGAGCGTGTGACAGTGAAGAAATGTGAGAAGAACATAGTTTGTTTACCTTCCCTACTCGTCTGTTCTTTCGTCCGTCGGGAGGAACCCCATAGGTGGCCTGAAACGGCCCAGAAGCGCCATATAGATACATGATTGAGGTCACCGGGCCTCATAGGGAGCCTAGAGTGCCGTCCCTGACTGCCGGTGCCAGGCAAGTATTCCAAACATGACGATTACCATAGCTACTAGCATTATAATAGTATCATGATATATACTTATGTTCGAATACAACGTGTGACCGAACACCGAGGCCCCCCCTCGGAGGGAGGTAACTTAAAGAAGGAACTCTCAGATCGGGTGGTAAATCGAGACAAAGCGAAATATAAAATACAAAGCCGCTTACTAGGACAGGTTCTTACCACACTTCTCCATATCGGTGTACTGGACTTTTCAGCACCTTAGGGGACACCTACCCAACGATACTATACTTGCATCCGGAGATCGCAACCATGACCGAGATCTTTACCAAACCATGATTTGGCTCATTTATCCCTCCCATAGGAATGCTATTATCAGTTCTATAGAGCAAGTTTCTCTAAATGGGTTGATTACATAACTAATTGAGGATGCTATAAGAGGCTTAAGGAGTAGGAACTACTAAAGCTAGAAAGCTTTGCCCTTGGGGGGATTACAAGAATTACAGGAGCCTTGAGACATGTTTTTAGTGGACAGTTAAGCTTTGGGTCTTGAGGGGGAAGAGGCGGTGGAGAACAAAGAAGGACGCCCAAAGAGAGCGTTTCATACCGCACTGAATGATAACTTACGGGAAGTGGAATATGATATCTGTGAGCGCTAAGCCAGCGTTCCCGAGGCGGTTAACCAACCGTACATTTCCACGAGGAGCAAGCCATACTACGTGTGAACAACCCCAGGCAGTAATTGGCTCGGGGGGAGTGATCTTGGCTTGCGTTCTGCCGCGAAAATTGAAGCTATAATAATCTGCAGAAGAACTCGTCAGCTCTCGGTACAGTACATTATACGGAAACTCCATAATGTAGTCCGATGATCTAACAAGCGCCAAAAAAAGTAAGCCCTGCCTCAAAATTTGAGAACTGGGCACGGTATTCTGTATTGGGGTCGGCACCTCAAGTAACGGAACCCGTGAACAACCGCAAACAACATTGTATGTATCATACTAGCACAGCATCACCAGCCTAGATAACAATGCAGATCCGGACTGCAAGAATCCGAATTTTCGAGCTGAGGTTTTTTCCGCCTTGCATAGCAACGGGCAAATGAAATCCCGTTCACAGCCCGCAACGATAGCTGCCGTTTAGAATTCTACCCGTGCTTTCTGACACAGTGCGTACTGACTGAATTAGGCTAGACTATCAATGGACTAGGGGTCAAACAAGTGTTCCCTCATTACTCGTAGAGAGGTTCTGCTCACTCGTGCACATTATGTTGCCACAGCGACGGTAGGGATCCGGCAGGGAACAGGGGAGGAGATAGAAAATTTTTTCTAATGTGCGCTAAAAGCTCTGTTAACTTAGTGCAGAGATAATGTAGCATTAAGTGAAACAAAACAAAAGTCATGATTGGCCTGACCAGGGTTTTGCCAAGCACTAGGGATGGAGCGACTGTATTTTTATCCTTTGTAGCCTTAGGGTAAAATATTTTGTGCTAGGCTAACATTGCTACCATTCTTAAATTGTTCTAGTGGTCTATAGAGAATGTTCACACTTGCAGAACCTGAAATTTTGGAGATCACACTTTCTCTTGGCAAACATTCTAAGAGATAATGCACACGAGTGAGCAGAACCTCTCTATTAGAACCCAGTAGTTTATGTTTTACTAGCTAGACTTCGATTAACTACAGTAGAACAAATTGTACTTGAGTATGGGGAGGACTGCACCTGCCCCGCATGCCCCTTCCTTCCCATACAAGACATATTGCCAGTCAATCCTGAGCTAAGAGCTCAGTACAAGTACTGTCCCAAGGGAGATGTTTTCGTGCACAGCAGGGATTATGTTGCTGGTTGGCAACCCTGTCTCGTGGAAAAACATCTCCCCGGGCACTTGTATTGCTAATTTTCACACCGCCGCCACACCCCCCTACTCGAGTAAGCCCTCAGAATAGTGCCAAGCCACTTGCGCTCCACATCTGCCGTAGGTAAGCTGGTGAGCTCCATCATAGGGCGACGAATCGATAAGCCGGAGGGGAAGGGAGGGGGGGACGCTGGTGGGCGAGGTCGTTAAATTGACTTAAGACAGTGTAGTGGTGGTCCATCGTATCTCGGTGCTCGAGTACTGGTACCTGTGCTTGAGTACTAGAACGGTGGTGTCCCCGCCCCACCCGATCGCTGAACAGGAAGGGGAAGGTTGCAGTGGGCTACTATGGCAATTGCAGATATATTACTGGTACTGATATAGTACCCTAATGCATAGCACTCCCGGGCCTCGAAGCAAGTTTAAGGCGAAAATGTTAGACGACACATTGAGTGAATAACAAGAGCATTTGCACTTCGAAATTAGAGCGAGGAAAGAGTTGCGGTAGTAGTGGCAAATGTGCACTATCGATTTTGCACTCACCACTTAGGGGACCTTGTCCGAGTGAAGAATGTACTCTAACTCATGAGAAGGTGGAGATCATCGAGGACACGCCCGAGCGGGGTGCCGGAATTCTCTAGGGCATCTTAGTCTAGCAAGCAGTGCTCGAGAGCCCCCGGAAACCCCATTCAGCTAGAAATTGTAGAAACTCGCATTAGAGGCATTCAGCCCCGTTTACGCAAGCTTCTTGGGCCGCAGGACTTTTTGAGTGTGTGACGCCTTTTTTGCAGACAAATATGATAGTCTATGTGGGATCCTCTAGCAACTTGATCCCCGAAAAACGCTTTCCCAACCCGGTCGAATCCCCTATTCTTGCCCTCCTGGAAACTCATATATTGTACAGTACGGTAGTCTCCTTGTAATCAGTCTCCAGGCAGATCGGCATCCAACTTGACGCCTGACGCTAGCTAGAATCCCTATTTCAAGTCGAATTACCCTTACCGTAAAAAGCCATGCCTCCCTTCACCCCCACAAGCACCCCAGACTCTGTTTAACCACACGGATACTTTTATCAAAGAAAAATAAAAAAACGGGCGCACATGGTTTCAGTAAAAGTGCACAAACCGCCCGTTGCAGGGGTGCACTTATGATCGAGTCTGGTAAGGCTGAGGTTTCTCACCCGCATGTGATGCACTAAGCGCCTGATGTTGTTGCAGGTCTCGAGTGATCATCAGTGATTTTCCAAGGCATAATGGCGGGTTTTTTGAGGTGTAAACCAATCATTGACCGAGGGGTCGAGAAAGTATCGGGGTAGGGGAGCCCACTTTCAACGATAAGTTGAGTATAAATCAGCAAAAGTCAACCGTGTTTCCTCCACATTACCACGCCTACTGATATTATCAGCGGAACCGCGGTGTCTCCCACAGGCCCCAACGAATAGATCGTGGTGACAACGGTATAACCCATACAAGCCGTAGTGAGGCCAACCATGATTCCTTCTCCCAAGCTAATTCCCAATGCGGCACCCCCAAGCCTGTGATTACCCTACTTGAATCGTACTACAGTACCGTTGTTCACCATCACCTCGGTACGGCCTTCTAACAGCCCGTTCCTTGCATTCTCCTCAGTGGAAGCACAACCACCACTTGCGCTCACACTCATCAAGATTACCACACAAAAGACAGGATCAACCACTTTCCATCGACCGTCGGTCGGGCGAAAAGAACTCAGTGATGCCCGTTATTACTGCGTACGGGTCTACTCGAGATATGGTACTGATACTAGGGCTCAGCTTCGACCCCGCTTTTTGGCGGGGTTGCTTTATGTGGAACACCAGCTGAAGGGGAGCCATCCCCGGTTTCCATGCAAGGAATGCACCTCCTCCAATCCGGCAATTTGGCGATCCAGCCTTATAAGTGGGTTCGGTGTCGGCCTAATGCTTTTTCTAGCATGTTGCAGTATGCGGAGTAGGTTTCACAGGCCCTCTTTTCTCTCCAGGGGAATTTATTGGTGGGGCTAAGTATTGACGCTCTTCTGCTTTCCGCTCTCTCTCTCTCTCCGCCAGGGAATGGCCGTGTATAGCAATGTACTCGAGTACTGAACAAGTTTTTCTAAGTTAAAGACTCCGTATGTGAGTGAGTGAGTGTTACCGTGTCTGGGTAACGTAGTCGGGGAGGCAGGTGCTTGTTTGCTGGTGGGAGTAAAAGGAGTTCTGTTCACCTGACCTATACCCGACCTCCTACTACACATGCAATGCGAGGGTATATACGCAATACCGGCACTCAAACACAGGAACGAACACGCAACACGAACATCCCGCGGGACTACCCGAATTCAGCCTTGAGATCGAATTGAGAAACCAGCAGGTCTCAGCTGGGCGCGATAGGAATCCACAGACACGGCGGATACTTTTCCGGATCACCGCCACTTCTGGTATTTCTGAGACACCTCATGGGCATATGCTACAACACGTGGAGAAGTCCCAAACATTTCCCAATAGCGATTGAGAGGATGATATCCGTTACGGCACGTAAGGATGGGCCCCGCCCTCCCCGGCACCCTTTCTCACTTCCCCTCCTCCTCTTCCTCCATCAACTCCATTTACAAATACCTCCTCCACCCAGCCAAATCTCCAACTCCTTTCTCCAGGCTGTCTCCTTGAGAATCCGCCCTTCACATCCTGCCTACCTCTTATACTCCTACTTTACTAGCACAAATCTAACTCACAATGGCTACCAACTACTTCAACATTACTGGTGTTCGCGAGGGAATCAACGGGCCCGCTGTGCCCCTCCGCCAGGAGATCCGTGCTCTCCAGTCTAACAACCCTGATATGTTCAACCTCTACATTCTCGGTTTGCAACGGATGCAAAGCTTGCCTAAGACAGATAGACTCTCCTGGTTCCAGATCGCCGGTATCCATGGACGCCCTTATGCTGCTTGGGACAGTGTTAGGGGTAATGGAAATCTCTCTGGATATTGCACCCATTCGAGCATTTTGTTCTTGACTTGGCATCGGCCTTACTTGGCCCTTTTTGAGGTTTGCCAAATTGGCTACCAATACCTGTTGGTGGGGCTCGTAACTAACAGGAGTTGTTTTTGTAGCAATCGCTCTTTGAGAACGTGAAGGCTGCTGTTGCGGCATTTCCTCCTGGACCTACTAAGGATAAATTTACTAGGCTTGTTCCTAGCTTTCGTATGCCGTAGGTACTCCTTCCAATTGTTATCCCCATGTGGGTTAATGCCAACAAAATACATCTTTTTCAGGTACTGGGATTGGGCCGCGGATGCGAGAATCCCTGATGTTGTTCTCAGGAATGAAACAATCGAAGTTGAGACCGCAACTGGCAGACAAACCATCAGGAATCCGTTATATAGCTATAACTTTGGGTCAATTGATCGAAGGGAGTTCCCGGTAAGTTCATCTCGATCCGGTACCCTGTTATCTTGAAATACCATTGCTCACAAGTAGCAGGAGAGCCGTTATAACACTTGGCTTAATACCGTCCGGTATCCCAACCTCAATAATATCAATCCCAACGACAAAGGTAATCCATCACAGGTAGCAGCACAAATGCGGCAAATAGACGTATTCCCTAACCCAGGCACGAACGGCCTCAAGTAAGTGCTTCCGCAAACGCACCCGGTGCGGCGCAAAATTTCTAATATTGATTGGCGAAAAGTCTCCGCGATCGTATATATGCACTACTTAGTCGAAACAACTATCAGAACTTTGCGTTCTTTTCTAACGATGGCTGGAACAATAATGGCAGTGCTGACGACTACGACTCCCTGGAGTCAGTACACAATACCATCCACGGCACTATTGGTGGCGGAGGTCACATGGTAGGCCAACAGTGGAATCATATCTGCTCTATATTCTAACTGTTTTATAGTCCACGCCCGCCTATGCCGGGTTCGATCCAATTTTCTGGCTCCATCATACCAATGTCGATCGTATCTTCGCCCTCTGGCAGGTTTTGAACCCAAACAGCTATGCCGTTGACCAGCGAGCCAGAAACTCAACCTTCTGGTCTCAGGCGAACTCAACTGAGGGTCCCAATACAAGTAGGTTATCTGTTCTTGTACACCATCACCTCGGCTTGACTAATTTATCCATTAGCTCTTTTGCCCTTCCACCAAAACAACACTACCTACTGGACATCCTTGACTTGCAGGAATCTGAAAGAGTTCGGAAGCACATACCCTGAACTTGTTGATTGGGGGGTGGTTAGCCCTACTCAAGTTAGGACCAATGTCCAGAGAGCTGTGCAAACCCTTTATGGCCGAACTGCGCCAGTGAACAGGGTTTTGGGTCAGGCTCCCGGCGCCATTGGAGCCTCCGTGCTTTCCTTCTCTCAACCTGGTGTGGCCGTAACTGCTGGGGGTTCCGGAATCCCACAGACCGATGGCCCAGGAGATGAAAAGCCTGAAGGACACATTCCCGCCCAGTCCCAATATGGCCAAAGCGAGCAGCAGCCCATCCAGTCAGAATCCGCTGGTCTCCCTCATCTTATCAAAGATGGCGCTGTTCATGAGTAAGTGCTGGCAAAACCGGGCAATCCTTAAAATAATTCATGCTGATTTTCCATTCTAGATACTTTTGCAACATTCGCGCCGATAAGTACGCTGCTGGGGGCTCTTTCAATGTCCACATCTTCCTCGGAGAATTCAATAGTGATCCCACACAGAGAGCTTATGACGACAATCTCGTCGGAACCTTCAGCATCTTCGCAAACGACCCAGAGACTACCGGATGCGAGAAGTGCCAGAATGAGGCCGAAAATGGATTGGTTGTGACTGGCTCCATTCCCTTGACTGGAGCATTGTTAGACAGGATTCCTCTAGACAGGATCCCTGAATTGAATTCGTTGGAGCCGGAGAACGTTATTCCATATCTGCAAAGTAAACTCCACTGGAGATGCAATAGGGTTTGTCCCCCACACAAAAACTTCACTGATCCACCTCACTAACAAGTCTGAAAACGCAGCCCGACGACACCCCTATCCCGCGTGAAGAGGTCCCTAGCTTGAGAGTGGGAGTTGCCTCCGTCCCGGTCCAGGTTCCGACAGCCGACCACTTGCTTCCCAAGTATGGTGAATGGCAGCCGCGGTATGAGGCAACTGCTGGCCGCACCGCTGGCCTGGTTGAGGGTGACGACTTGTAAAGTCATCAAAGGTTATTGCGATAACGGCGCACCAGCCACCACAGGACGGCGTTCGGGCAGCTCTAGGTGGATTGTCTTTCTTTTTCTTTCAAATGCTGAAGCACAATAAGTTAAGCAAGATTTTTTTTTCCAGATAGGACATGATATATTTTTTCCCCTAGGGTCGACAGGGTTGTGATTTCTTCCAATCAAACAATTTCATAGCAAAAAGTGGAGTGAAAATAAAAGATGCGCAGACTAGTTTTGCGCGCAAATGCAGTTCATGTAGCAATTGACATATTTAATAAAAACGCCCAAACCCATCGACAAACTCGCAGTCTGAATATCGTCTTGTTCAGAAGATGGTAATTCGCCCCTATGCCGCGATCATCCCCTTATCACCAGTCAGTTTCACCACATGCGTGTGTATGTATGAAAATTTGCTGGCACGCGACCACAGCAAGCAAGCGCAATTCGTGGGACATTAATATACAGTGCCTTTCAAGCTACGGTATTATACTAGTACAGTACTCGAGCACTGTACAGTAGTCCACCACAAATACCGCTCATCAAGCCGCGTAAAGAATCGTAGGCAATACCAATGATCCCATAACAGATCGCAGAAATACATCCACCATGATACACTACAGCACAGTACTTCACAGAGATGGCAGCCGCACACCTATCTGTCTGTTTGTCTAACCGGCTGTGCAAGCCCTACCTTATTATCCCGCATGTCGTATGCACTTGGCCCGAAGCTATCAATCCGCCTTGCAAACCTGTATTCCACCCCCAAAATCGTCCATCCATCAATTCATTCATTCGCAGTTATCATCATAAGTTGCTGTATCAAAAAAAAAAAAAAAAAAACAAGGAAGAAACCCACACCATGCCATAAAGCATACGCCTTGAAAGTTTTTACCCATCATCAGTGAGGGAGAGAGAAGAGGGGGAGGGGTTTCCAATCCGCCCGCGTAGAGCGCGATTCCGATCGCCCATAATCGGGCCCATCGGTGCGAGTGAGTTTTTGTGGAGTGCTTATTGGATGTTTGTTGGGTGGGTGACCGGTGGGTTGGGTTTCGGTACAAGTATCATACCGTGCAGTACTCGTTTTTTTCTTTTTTTCTTTTTCTTTTTCTCCCCATATGGTAGTCGAAGTCAATTGCAGATTGGGATGGAATGAATGGATGGAGGGGTATCATAAGTAATCGAGTACGGGTAGTGGGAAAAGCGGAGGGCAGAGGGGGGGGGATATGATAGATGGAGGGGTGGTGGGGTGGGGTGGGGTTTAGATTTGGGCTGCGTGTGATATTGATGCCGTTTGTAGAGGTTCTTTATTTTCTATTTCTTTATTTTTTTTTTGGTGGGTGGGTAGAACGGGAGGGTTCTTTTTCTTTTCTTTTTCGGATGGCGTTTTTTTTGTTTTGTGAGAGCGGGATTTATATTATTCCTAGGGATGGATGGATGGGTCAGTGCATAATGTGTGGTAGGAGCACAAGTACGATATTTACTTCTTGTGCTGCACGGATAATGGACAGATGCTTCATTAACTTTAGCGGTATGGTACAGTACACTATTGTACCTCAAATGTTTCGATGGGTTCAATGTCGATGGTTCATCCATCAGTACTGTACTAGTACGTGCAGTATGTATTATGCTCGTATATTATTATGACAGATACCCGAGTTTGGACGTTTTTTTATATCATACGAGTAGTCTTTTTTATTATTGCCTTCGATTTATCTACAATAGGATAGGGTTGATGTGGTCTGTGCAGCATGATAATAATAATTATTATAATATTATTGGTTGAAGATTTACAGTATCATAGCTCATCCTATTTTGACATGCTTGTTTGAATGAGGTTCTAGACCCCAGACTACCGTATGTCTAGACTCATGTCCTCTTTCTCTCCCATCCTCATCTCTCCTCCCTTCCGCGGCTGTTTTTGAGCGCTCGTATCTTGGGGAATTGAACAATGCCATACCGGCACCACACTCCTGCGTATGGTGGTAATACAGTATAGTGCAGCAAAGTAATTGAAATCGGAGGCAATTCAACCCCGAGGTCGAAAAAAAAGAAAGAAAAAAAAAAGGTTTCCTCGAGCAAATCTGCCAGACTTGTATGATATGCCAAAAAAAGCATTACACCCACCAAAGTCCTTCAATTAGGGAAACCTGTATACCGGTAAGCGCTTTTCAGCCCCTCCGATTGAGTGAGAGGGGAGAGGGGAGAGAGGGGAGAGGCTAAATTGTGGGGTTGGGTTCGTTTGGTTTCTATGATAGATAGATAGGCTAAGTTATAGATCAAAAGCACCTTCTATCGTATCACCTTAAAATACGATGCTGTGCAGTGCGATGCCATACCACTGCAGGATAGTGGGAATTTTTGACTGGGAGGTATGAGGCGTAGGAGGAGGAGGAGGAGGAGGAGGAGGATTCTGTGATCGGCTGGTCCCAAGGGAAAAAAACATTAGGTATGATACCAGAATTGTCACTTGTCGCTTTTAGAGTAGACCCAAGTCCCCCTTCCAGGTCCCAGGGAGTACTCGAGTATTACAGAAGGATAGCACGGCCAATGTACTTGTGCCCAGAGTAGAGCGCCCACCGTCCTGGTAAAAGTATGATACAAAAAACAACTCCCTTATCGATAAATACCTTCTCCACCGTGCCAAAATGTGGGGCTCTCCCTGGCCACCTGACCGGAATTTACCATAACGATATCGTAACTTGTCTCTCTATTCAGCTGTGTTTCTAGCAATAGTCCATCCGATAACGGGATGGGAAATTCACGTGCGTGCGTGCGGAGTTTAAGCTTAAGTAAGACTTGGACCCTGAAGGGATTCTTTTCTGCCTTAAGTGAAACAGCTGCGGGGAACCGCCCTAAAATTCATCCTTTTCTCTTTTTTCTTTCCTCTCTCCTTCCTTCTCTCTAGGGCTGATAGTGCTGCTTACTGCCTTGTGGGGAAGTACCTTTTCCTCCTCCTCTTTCTTCTCTTTCTACCCCTTCCCTCTTCCTTTTCTCCATCAACATTTATAATTTGGCTAGTTTGTTGCGGAAAGGAAGAACAAGGAAAGGGCGAAGAGAGAAGCAGACAAAAAAAAGTAAGAAAGAAGGAAAGATCAAATAAGGCAAGATGTCGTCGACTCTACCTGAAGCCCCTGCTGCACCTATTGGGCCAAAGTACAAGGAAGAGGAGGAGAAGCCACAGGCTACGTATGATGATATCCTCCTCCTCCTCCCTCTAACTCCTTTCATCTTAGGCTAGATGAATATTCGCAAGAAACAGACAAAATGAACTAATTCCTGCAATTCTAGCGTCTCAAAGCCTATCAAACATAGCAATGTCCATATCCTCCCGCAGACCCCGCAATTGATCGCTCTCTTGACGTACAATCCCCGTTCCTGCATCTTCCCACCCACCCACCATTCATTCTTAGATACTCACACCCGCCCCCCCCCTCCCCCGCCGAGCTAAACCCAAGCTAACCCAAATCCCTCCATCTCAAACAGCATGATCCGTGACAAGTCCACTGTGCGCGGGGACTTCATCTTCTACTCCAATAGAATAATCCGCCTGTTGGTGGAGGAAGGCTTGAACCACCTGCCCGTGATCTCCTCCTCTGTGACCACGCCGATCGGACACACCTATTCCGGCGTGAAATTCGAAGGCAAGATCTGCGGCGTGTCGATCATGCGTGCCGGTGAGTCCATGGAGCAGGGTCTCCGTGATTGCTGCCGCTCCGTGCGCATCGGGAAGATACTCATCCAGCGCGATGAGGAGACCAGTAAGCCACGCCTCTTCTACGACAAGCTGCCCGAGGACATCGCGGAGAGGTACTGTCTACTGCTCGATCCCATGTTTGCTACTGGCGGGTCGGCCACTATGGCCGTCGAGGTGCTCATCTCCAGGGGCGTGCCTGAGGAGAGAATTTTGTTCCTCAACTTGATTGCCAGTCCTGAGGGGATCAGGAGCTTTGCTGAGAGGTTCCCCAAGTTGAGGATTGTGACGGCCTTCGTAGATCAGGGGCTCGATGAGAAGAAGTGGGCCCCCCCCATCATCCTCCATTTCCCTCATTGGTACGTATTTGGGCTGCGTTGGTATGCTAACAAACCGATGGGATCAGTTATATCGTTCCGGGACTGGGAGATTTCGGTGATAGATTCTATTGCATTTAGGCGTTTTGCTCTGGCCCTGTCGTCTTTGGGTGCTGACAATGTCATGGTGGACTTGGCTTTCATCCCAAGCCTGCGCATATGTCCACCGACAGATGCGCCAATTAGGGGGGGTTCAAATTACTTGTAAGTAATCGGCACGTTCATAGCATGAGAAACCATCAATGGTCCAATTGTCACGTGTGCCTCAAAATATAGAGGGGGGGAGAAGAAGCATCCATCCAATTACCAAATAGTAGAACCTTTAAAGGAGAGTAAATAGAAACAAAGACCCAACCCTTTTTTTACACAAGAGACCAAGAATGCAGCCCAGTACATTTGAAAGAAGAAGAAAAAGAGAAAGAAAGAAAGAAAGAAAGAAAGAAAAAGAGAAAGAAAAAGACCGTATAATGGCAACCTCATCATGAACCCACTTAAATCTCATCCATCCATCCACAATCCCACAACCAATTCCGTAGCAATAGTGCCGTTAGCACCTTTTAAAAGCCATCGTCATCATCATCATCAATAATCGCCTGAGTCCTCCCGCCATACCCACCGCCGATACCATGGCCATCGTCTAGCTCATCAAACCTATCGCGATTCTGCTGAGCTTTACCCCCAGCTCCCCCATCTCCACCTCTTCCCACAACCCCACCACCGCTGCTAACTCGCCCGGGGGCCTTATCCTTCGGATTCGCAATTTCATCGCATGCGTCGACCCATTCACTATACACGTCGATTGCCGCCGACAAATCTGCTCCGGCCCCATCCCAATACGTTAATGCTTATATATTCTCTCAGAAACCTGGGAGACGCCAGCATCCATCCGCTACCCCCGGCGACGGCAGCTGTACCGCGCGACGATGACAAAGACGCCGGGGGGGGGGGGCGGGCGAGTGAACCAAATCGAACCAAATCGAACCAAACCAAACCAAACCGCGAGGAGTAGGTAGAGAGGTAAGAAGTGGAGACATACAATTAATGTTCGCCTGGAACCTCTGCCCGCAAACTTTGCAAGACAAGCTGCCGACGCCGGCTTTTTTGTCGAGCACGCAGGTAACGGATTTCTCGTGGTTGCAGAAAAGACACGAAAAAGTAGTTGCGAGGGGTTCGCTCTGGGAGTTATTGGTTAGTTCTTATTCGAAGGCAGAGAAGGGGGGTGGTTATGTATGGCGCAAGGTTTGTACTTTTTTAGGGCCCGTAGGCTTGCGGGATGACTTCTTGCGTTTGCCCTATTGTTGATTGAGGTGGTTAGCTTGCCTGGGATAAATGGGATGAGGGATGCAATATAATACCATATTGATTGCTTGTGAAAATTGGGGCTGTAGGTTGAGCTGAAGAAACTGTTGTTGTAGTTGTTGCTGTCGATAATGGCGGTGGGTTGGTATAGAAGAGTAAGGCTGTGTGTGTGGAAGGGCAGTCCGTCCTTGGTGATGGTGGTGGTGGTGGTGGTGGTGGGAGCTGCGCGGTGAGAGGTGAAAGTGGTAGCAGGGGTTTCAAGGCAACAGCTCAGCCACCCGAACCTTACCCAGTCGAAAAGAAAAGTGTGACGTGATGAGGCTGAAGCCTAGGCTCTTCCAGGGTTATCACCTAAAAACGGGCAAAAAGAAAGAAGGAAGAGAAGACCAATTTCTGATTGGTGAAAGGAGAAAAGGTGACAAGGGTTCGGATGTCCACGTGATAACAAACTTGGGCTAACCTAATGTAGCAAATGGTGAGGGTGTTGCTTGTGGTTCGCGATAAGCTTCCAGCGGGTATCGATACGGTGGGATACTGTAGGTACGATAGGTACTATACACACCGGTACGTGTGTGCCCGAGCAGGTAAAAGGTATCATAGCTCCACAGCAAAAGTTAGATTGTTTAGGCATAATTATAGCTGAGGTATTGTAACCAGTCCGGCTCTCTGTTAGACAACCAACCCCCTCCTCCCCAAGAAAAAAAATTAAATTTGTCCGTCGATCAGTCAATCAAGCAAGCAAGCAAGCAAAGCTGCCCAGACAACACATCTCTCTCTCTCTCTCTCTCTCTCTCTCTCTCTACTCGTGACCGGATTGAAGAGCGGGAAGATACCGGTACCGGCACTATCTGTGTAAGTACGGTACGGCAGTAGGCAGGAAATACTCAGGACCCTGCTGCAAAATCCACTTGACCCGCTTTTCCTTTGTTCACCCATACAACAGGAGAGGTTTGGGTTCTCATATATCCATTCCATTCGTCCCTTTCCCTCTCCCTCCCTTACTCCCCCTTTCCATTCAATATTTCTTCCTCTTCCCTTCTCCCTTCTCTCCCTCCCTCCATCTCCTCCATCCATCTCTCTTCCCTCCTTTATCTTCGGCGAGATAATTAAGCATCCTTCACCCTATTACCCTCACTCCCCTCCATCGATATCTACCCACCAACCTTATTTCCACTATACTTCCAGAAGTGAAATTACCCCCCCATATCAATCAATCAGTCAATCATACTCAAATCTTCCTACCCCACCACCACCACCAGCACCATCATCACCGCACACCACACCACAGAACAGCACAACCACAACCACGCACATCCGGCAACAACCAAACATCCAAAAGATAATTATAGTAATAATAACAACAACATAAAATCAACATGACAGACGCTCTCCTAAACCAGATCCTGTCAGCTGTAACCCAGCTCCAGCAGGACAACAAGATCCTGACAGCATCCGTGGATGCTATTAACGGCCGTGTCAACGCCCTCGCCGACGTCAAGAAGCTCAAGGACGACGCCGCAGCTATTAAAGACGGAGATGGGAAGGAGAAACCCGCCGGCACTACTACTGCTACTACTACTAGTGCCACCGGAGGTGTCGGTGCCGAGGCCACGGAACCTCCCACTTCCCCGACTAACGATGTTATTCCTACTGCTGCCAAGAAGCCGAGCGCTACATCTAGGATCATCCTAACTACCTATCCAGGACAGAGCGGAATTGACCCCATTGTTATGAATTGGGGGGAGAAGGACACTGATAAGCGTGGGCCAGTTGTTGTTTCGAGAGGTGCTTCTACTGTCAGGCGTAGGAATGGTGAGTTCTTTACCGTTTTCTTCTCAATCGATTGTCGTTTTATACCTATGTTGCGCATCAATTGGTACTATTATACGAGAGATTGCTCTCAAGAGGTCTTGAAGCCTTTTTTTAATCTGCTCTACGATCTTGGCCCTCCCTCCCTCCCTCCCCCTCTTTCGATCCCCATTTATGCATCTATTCGCCATTAATGCTGCCAAACATTCCCATGCGGACCCTTTTCATATTCTGTGTTACCCTCATACTAACCATATAATCATCGGCCTAAATAGCAATTGGTGCCCATGGTGGTTCCTATAGTATCTATCACGCTCTTGCTGTCGCAATTCAAGACCTCAAGGTTGATCACAAGCCCGATTTCACTAACACTGAGCCTGCCGCGACTATTGGTCCCTTCCCTCAATGGTCCGACCCCAAGAAGATCGTCGCCATGGATCCCTTGGGTCACTTAGCCCCTTGGTTGTACAATGATTACATAAACAAGGAGAATGTCGAGATTCGTCCTACTATTGCCATCACAAAAGCCCACATGAAACTCCCGGAGCTCGAAAACAGCGTAAAAGCCGGCCGTCTTGAGGTTGACGGAAAGATCTGTCTGAACTTGTCTGGCGAACTAGCTGTTACTAAATTTGCCGTCGAACCCGTCTGGTATCTTCCTGGTGTAGCAGAGAGATTTGGGATTGGTATGTTGACCAATTTTTTTTTTCCCCAAGTTCTACCGTTACCATGTCCTCTCTTTTCGTCTTGCTTGGTCCCGCCGGCCTTAAACTCTTGATATTCCAAGACGAATATCCGCTGAAGCCGAGCTAAATACAGCATATGCCGGTGGAGCCTGTTTCAGTGTTTCCGTGTCCAACGTTTCTCAACTTTTGTTCGTAAATTCATCCGCTGACAGCATTGACTTTCTCCGTGATCAGATGAGGGCACCCTCCGTCGTTCTCTTTTTGAGAACACTGGTGGCTCTTTCCCAGAACTTATCACCCGCAATGACATCAAGCTCTTCCTACCTCCAATTGGCGGTCTGACTGTCTATTGCTTCGGCGACCCCGCCAAGATGTCTGACCCCAATGTTAAGCTTGCCCTTCGTGTCCACGATGAGTGCAATGGATCAGATGTGTTCGGCTCCGATATCTGCACCTGTCGCCCTTATCTCATCTTCGGAATCGAGGAAGCAGTCAAGGAAGCGCAGAAAGGCGGCAGTGGTGTTGTGGTCTATTTTAGAAAGGAAGGTAGAGCCCTCGGAGAGGTTACCAAGGTATGAGAATCGAGATCCAAGCGCGACAGCTAGCCATGATTGCTAACGTGCCTCCAATAGTACCTTGTATACAATGCTCGTAAGTAACATTGCGTCTAGGCCCTCTCTTCCCAGGGAGCAGCTAAGCTCACAGATGTGACATAGGGAAGCGCGGAACCGACCGAGCCAGCGAATACTTCAAGAGGTGAGTTATTGCCGTTTGATATGTTCCTCTTTGCCTCCCGTGGCGGCCAATGCTAACAAATCCGCTACTAATTAGGACTGAGGTACGCCTTTTCTCATGCATTTTTTTTGCACCCCCTGCTTAGCTTTAGCTAACAAACTTGACAGAACATTGCCGGCGTAAAGGTACTCCAATAACTAACCCCTACAGAGAAGCGGGTCGCCCGGCCGCATCCTTGTACTAACTGATCTTCACCTAGGATATGAGGTTCCAAGCTCTCATGCCCGATGTATGTTGTCCAGACCCTCCACCCCTTCTCCTGTCTCTCATCGCACGATCGTTTTTCCACCCGAACGTGTTAGATCTGACCGATTATACTGCTAGGTGCTCCATTGGCTAGGTATTACAAAGATCGACAGAATGCTCTCCATGTCCAAGTAAGTTTCGGCTTGATACTGCCTGCTGCTTGCCTGCTCGACCCCGCGTTTTTGCGGTAAGCGGCCGTGCACCGCCCGAGGTCTGACTAACTGCCGTTGTAGCATGAAGTACGATGCAATTGTGGGCCAGGGAATTCCAATTCACGAGAGGATACCGATCCCAGATGAGATGATTCCGGAGGACTCGAGGGTCGAGATCGATGCTAAAATCCACGCCGGGTGAGTGAGCCGAAGCGCATTCCCCCAAAATGCCACATTTCTCAATACGGCTCGCGTGACTATTTTCACGAGCAGAAGCTGATGGAGTGATATAGGTACTTCACCACTGGCAAGGTTATGACAATGGAGGAGCTCAGCGCAGTTCAAGGACGTGCGTGGGGTAAGTAACAAATGAGAAAAATTCTCTTCATAAAGGGCAAGAGGCCGTTTACTAACAGAACTCGACAGACGACGTGGATCACTAAGAAGGCTTACATACATATGTGGCCCTTTTGGAGTACATAGCGGGTAGGGGTTTTCCTTTCCGATCCCTTAGCATTTCCACGATCTTGGGATTCCCAGGTACCTTTCGTTGGCACCGGCTGACTATTCGAAAGGGTTTTCAATTTTCGATTTTTTTTCTCTGGAGCACATGCCTCACAAATTCCCCGTGCTTTCCTAATTCCCGGCGTGACATTGTATGTAAGGCGGATCTTGTGATTCCCCGGTACTCCAGATTTCTCCCCATTGTTTTTTCACTTTGGTTTCCGCATTTGCATAAAGTCCTTCATGTTCCACATCCGATTTATTCTTTTTCTGCATCTCGGCTCATGGCTCATGGTATTCTCGATTTTGATAAATTATGTCGATACGTAGGCGTTTTTTACGCGGTGAGCTCAAAGTCCCATTGTCTCTTTTTCTTCTTTCTTGCTTACTACGGTATTTTGAAGGGTTTGCCGCTGTTGCTTGGTTGTGACGAGGCATCTTAGGAGCGCACCGTATGCTGCCTGCTTGGTTGGTTGGTCGCTGTTGGATACCTTCTGAGTTCGATTAGCATTGTCACTTTTTGAATCAGAGGTTACTTTTTCCTGCTCTGCCCAATTCAGTGTATAAAAAAAAGGATGAAAAGTAGTTGCGATCGTGCGCTCCTAGACCCAATAAACTCATCACTTGTGACTTTGCTTGGGATAATAAATAATAATAACCCCTGGTTTAGCCTAATGAAGGGCAGACTATGGGATGAACAAAATTATTGGTCCCCCTTCCGAGGGGACATACCAAGCTGGTTTACACTAAGTTATTCCAACATATTTGTATTGCGCTGTATACTTTTTCCCCGCACGGTGCAGTAGTCGGTGTAATACCGGTACCATAATATTGTAGTTTTTTTAAGATTTGCACCATACCCGTAACCGTACCGTAGTATATCCAATACACACCGCACCGACTGGATAAAAACATCAAAACGCTATCATCCCTTCTTCTTCTTCTCCTCCTCCTCCTCCTCCTTCTCTCCATTTCCCCCTCCCCCCCCTTCCTCTTCCAGACAGTTGCGGGTAATCGCACGAGCATAATAATTATAATAACTATTATAATAATCATCACTATAATAGCCGTACGGTACACCGGCACAATAAGGCATTTTATTGAGAGCAGCCGTGCCGGAGGAGGAGTGTCCACCGCACAGTACTGTATACAGTACTATACAGCATTATACGTTACTATATAATACCTAACGCAGGGGCAGCAGCAGGTTTCCATTTCACTCTATATATATATGTATATACGGTATCATACAGTACTTGGTACTATGCTCTCGGGTTGAGTGATATAATACAATGCAGTATCATACGTTTTTTAGCGGATAGCCGTTTTGTTTTTGTTTTGTTTTGTTTTGTTTTGTTTTGTCTTGTTTGTTTGTTTTCCTCCCTTTTCGTCCTTTTGTTTGGTTGGTTGGTTGGTTGGTTGGTTGGTATCGTATCATACCGTGGTTCACTTGGATGGATAGGTGGTGGAAAGCATTGTACTCATGCTGTGTTTATAAGAAAGAATGGATGGATAAAAGCTGAGATGGGGATTGCGGTATTCTTACTGACGGGTACGGCACTGTCGCTGCTTGCTTGCTCGCTGTGTTGTGGCTGGCGCTGGGGCTGGTGTTATATATAAATATTACGTAATGTCATCTCACCTTTCTCCTGATTCTTTGCTGAGGTTGTATCATAGCAGATACTTGTACCTACCGTAGGGTAGTGCGGTATGTACCGTACTTGAGTACTGTATTCTGACTACGGTATTGTGTGTAATACAGGCACTATCATTACACAGATTATGGCGCATATGGTGGCGTAGCCTCTGTGTGAATTGGCAGATACCGGTAGGCAGAGTGCTATCGTGCTGCGTTTTGCCTGGCCTTGAATATGTCTCATCTCTTCGGCCTGTCTGTCTGTCTGTCTGCCTGCCTTACCTTACGTACCTTACCTTAGCCTGGAGTGTAATACCACTGTGTTCGAGGATGCCGTAAGTATGTACTAGTACTGTAGATAGATAGATAGAACAAGGGGCTTAATTTACTTCACCTTAGTCTATAGAAGCGGTCAATCAAAGAAGACAAGCATGCCCACCATATCGGCGGAAAAGTGTAACTTAAGTAGGTTTTTTTGTCGAGTGTTGTGTGTGCACATGTTGGCGGAAAGTACTTGTGCAGTGCTCTGCGGTTGCGAGTCGGGTTCGGGAGCGGTACCGTATCGTGTTCACTCCCCTCCCCCTTAGAAATACCAAATATTATCTACAGTACCTATATATCGCACCCTGTTCCCCAGGATGTGTTCTTGCGAGGGAGGGAGGGAGGGAGGGAGGGAGGGAGCAGAGTTAGAATAAGGTACCAAAAATTTCAACGTGAAAAGAAGGGGGAAGACAAAAAACAAAAAAGAGGCCCCTGTCCCTGTTTGGCCGGGTGATGAAGGGAATACCGGTATCGCGCAAAGTATACTTTGAGCCGTACCTGACGTGGGGCTCACCTCATCCCGACAGGGTTATGGGAGTTCATTCCCCCTCCCCCCCGCCTCGCTCATTGTCCGAACGAGTTAAGGCTGATACTGTACGAGTAAGTTGATTTTTATATTGATTCTTGTATTGGAGGAGAGGAGAGGGGAAGGGAAAGGGAAAGGGAAAGGGAGGGAAGGAAGGGCTGAAGTCACCAATTTTTCTGTACTTCCCCCTCCCTTGGTTATCGGGCCTATCGTATCTACCTGCCATACTGATTGTGCAAGGAGAGCCCTCCATCTGTCACTCCAGACTGTTACGCTGGCTAGGTAGATATCGTACCTGTACGAGTACTTTACAAGTACAAGTACCTACTGGAAAGAAAAGTCGGTCCCGGTCTATCATTTCTAGGGTGAACGGTGTTTCGCTGTCAAAAGACAATCCTCCCCTTTCCTCTCATCCCGCCAGATCCACGTGTAACTACCGCTCCTACCCTTCCTACCCCCGAAAGCGGAGTTGGGGACCGGACGGTTTTGTGTTACTCGAGTACGCTGGGCTTGGGGTTGATCATCGGCTTCTCTTGCAGAGGCTTGCTGGGGGGCGTTGGAAAGTGCCAAGGGGGTTGTGACTTGAGCGAGGTGGTGTCTCAGTTAATCTAATTTTTACCACGGTTGTCGAGTCGGAGCGCCGGTATGGTTAGTTTAGCTATCATAGTTTTTTTATTTTTTATCCTGTGAGCAAGCGAGTGAGTGAACACCGGTATCAGGGTGGAGAAGAAAGGCGGAATTCCAGTTTTTTTTTTTTTTTTTGCCATCTTGTAAGCGCGACGAAATGTCGGAACTGCCGCTCACGAAGACACACACTTTTCTTTGAGACCTTCCCCTCCACTGCCTCCTTTGAACTTTTTTGAATTCTGGTAGACTTGGAGGAGGTTTTTTTGATGAAAGATGGATGGGTGGATGGATGGGCTGGAAAAGACCAAAGAACTGGGTGGAATGGATGAGCGGAAAAGGAAAAAACCCTCCCCCCTTCTCTCCAGCCCACCCCCGCGGGCCATAATGAATGGTTTGTCCAATCTCAACTAGTTTGTCAAAACATGTTGTGCAGATGGATAACAGGAACAAACAAAATACGGTTGGTACTTTTTGTCGCATGATAGATGCGTTGTACAGTACAGTACTTCATTCTTCCCTAACTTTCTTTTCTTTTCTCGCGATGGCAATTGTCAGTTTGAAAATTAGATTTCACTTCTTTAGGGAGGAGGGGGGAAAGGGGGAGAGGTACCTGATATGGCTTAGTTGAGGTGAACAAACGAACTACTGTAACCTCCTCCTGCCCTCGACCCCCTTCCCCCCTCCACCGTTCGCTCAAGCTATCAACGGACCAAGCACATGGAACGAACAGCAAAACTTGCAGACAACCAGAAAGAAAAGGGCTGCACGGTGAGGGAAGGAGGGAAAGTTGCATTTATTTTTTTTACAAGAGGAAACGCCAGGCGGTCGGTCGAGCAGAGTAGAGAGCCGCAGAGAGCCGTAACCGTTTTGGCCCCGCTTTCCCTTTTTTCCTTCCTCTCGACCAGACCCTAGGCATGATGAGTATATACACACATTTGAATGTGGTACGAGTGCCGTATCCCTCATGATTCGTTTGCTCGAGTATGTGTCTGGTTGGTGTGTGTAGTAGGCTGCAGTAGCTTTAGCTGCCTGTTGGACTAGGCGGCGTCAATCATCATGAGGCCTGGAAAAACATTTCTGCCACCTTTATGGGGCATAGGAGGGGCCAGCAGGCTATGGGCTGTGTTGTGAGATAGAGAGAGGTGTTTCTTTTTTAAGCTATTCCTTGTCCTGGTTCCTTTTCGGAGCGTCTAACTTACGGTACAGCGCGGCATGGCCTCGCTCTCGGCCGGGGTGTCGGTTCTCATCGCCTACTTCCTGTTTTGGCGGCAGGAGCCCTTCTTTTGTGAGGGGTGGAGGTCGAAAAGGGAGTAATAGGGCGAGAAAACGGTTAGGTATGATGGATTTTAAAAACAAAGATAACTTATTCCTCCATAGATCAAGGGGTCCTAGTGATACGGATGCTCGTCGAAGGACGGAACACGGTATCCATCAATGGTGCAGCGAGTGGTCTTGCGTTAGATGGAGCAGAGGTGCTACAAGTACAACGACAAGAGGCTGCTTTTCGTCTTGCGCGCGCGCATCCATCTCTCTTTCTCCTGCCCTCTACTCGAGTAGACTGCTGCTCGTACAGTACAGTACAGTAGGGTACATGATCATCTCAGCACGAACACCCCTCCATTTGCTGGTGGTATTTCGTTATCGTTCATTTAGCGTAGTTTTTTTAGAATCAACGGATTGCAATTGATTTGGTTAATTCCTATTGATCCATTCATGAGTGATTATTTTGAGTTTTGAGCTTTGTTATTTGTTTTTTTCTTTGTTTTTTTTTGTCTTCGCTTCCTTTCCCTTTCCTCCCAAGCCATGATGCGATCCGATATCTCCAGAGTTTCTCGAGTCGGTATCCTCAACTCGAGATGGTGGGCATCAAGAACAGAATTGGGAGGAAAAGTCATCCCAAGAATTTTTTTTCACCAGAACTATGATACTCGTAGACCGCCGAAGAAGATTTGCCCCAGCAAGTCAAGAGGCGAACGAGCTATTCCCCAAGAGGCAAGCTAGGACACGCCAACCCGATCCTCTCTTTTTCTTTTCTCCCTCCACCCTCGGGGCGTTTTCTCCGCAGAGGGCGAGGGACAGGAAGGGACAGGCCTGCGACAAGCAGCCATAGTCTGGCCAAGCAAGTAGGAGTAGACATGGGGGTGGGTATGTGGTATGGATGGGAGAACTGGGGACATGGGACTGGGGTGGTAGTGTAGTGGGAGAGAACTGGGCTTGACCATTCTAACGGGGCCAGAACTGCAGGAAGCCAGTAACCGATCAGCAATGGGGGGGGAGACCAGGCATAGCAGGCCGGATTGGAAGACTGCCAAAATCGACGAACGACAAACCGGTCCTTGTTCCTCTTGCTAGACACGATGCACACGAAGCTTTTTTTTTTTTTTTTTTTCCCTTTCTTCCTCCTGTCCTCTCCTTTCCATTTTATTTTCTTTTCCTCAATCCTTTCCCACTTGGAAAGACAGGCCTAAAGCAAAAAAAAAAAAAGCTATGCTGAAGCACGAAGAGTAGCAGAATATGAAGAAAATAGAGAGAGAGAAGAGAAAAAAGAAAAGAAAAAAGAGACACCATCTAACTTCTCGTGGGCTTCTACTTGGACAAATAAAAAGAGAGGGAGATACTCCGCTGTTTCCGCCCCGTTTGAGCTTGTTCACACACTCTCTGAAATTCTGTGTCCCTTCCTGTGTCCCTACAGCATTGTCGCCGTGCTTTGTCTATTTCTCCCTGGAGCTTCTGACTGCTCTGCCCTGCGTCAATCATTGTTCATATATCCTGTCTGTCCGTTATATTCATTTATCATCGGCCAGCCGGTGCTGGTTTGCTCTAATTGCCCGAGTGTGCTCGTCTTTTTTCTTATTCCTACAGAGCGGCTCCTTCCAGCCAGCTTGCCAGGAGAGCAGCCGTTTAACCCCTCTCCATCGTGGTTCGGTCTTGGATATTTGACTTGTTCGGGCAGGGCGGAGTGAAAAAAAATACTCGTGCCTCCTTCCATACATAATACGTAGATAGAGGGAGGGTCGGGCATTTGGATATAAGGGGAACATAGATTTCCCGCCGCTGCTTCCCATACCGTGCACCTTCACTATCCCCCACGCCGCTTAAGCAGGTGAAAGCAAGCATTTCGAGAAGCAAAGAGTAGACCACAAGCAAGGTCAGAGCAAGCAACCAAGCGAAGCAACCAAACAGCATCAAGCGACCAAGCTCCATTACCAGCTTTGTGTGTCAACCCACCATACCATACCGGTATCTGCTTCCTTCCAGTCCACACCACCTGCTAGACCCCTCTCCTCCGTCATCTCTCTCTCTAGACAACCTGTTGACCTTCTCAACTGTGCGCTGACACACCCCCCCCCCGTACCCTACGCCGCTTCCGCTACTTTTGCTCGGCCACAAAAATATTAATACTCACTTCACCCTCACCCACCACCCTACTCAACTCTGCTCTCGTCCCACAAAATATTCCCATCCATCACACTCTCGCCTTTCTTGATTTCAATAAAATCCCTCAGCATCTTCCACCCATCTCCATAACAGCAGCTCTCCATCCAGCTTCTGCCCATCAACTACCATACATCCCAACGATCTTCGGGGCCGTCCGTCTTTCTCATCGCCAAAAATTTTCTTGAACCACTCCCACCAACCTTTATAAACTCCTGTCTAAAAAGATAAAATATAGCCAGAGCTCAATACACAAAAAATCAGGTTCAGCCTTCCGAGTATCCGATTCCATTGCAACTCGAAGCTATCCGCACATCGGCTTCAGATAAGAGGAAACCTTCCTCGGACCACAGCACTTCTCGTTCCAACAAGCTCTAACACCAAATTCGCCTTCTTCTACACACCCGAAGCAGCCAAAATGCTCCTTTCACTACCAGATCCTCGTGAATCTTCACGCTCGAGGCGCTTCCCGCTTAGTCCTCCTCCGGTAACTCCTCCTTCGGTCAGTGTGAGCGGCTCATCGACGATGCAGTGTGAGAGGGATCGGTGCACTTCGCCTTCACAGACAGCGACAACATTACTCGCAAAAGTTGCAGCTCCCCAACCGCAGACAGGAACTACACCCTCATCTCCAAGAATGGCAATGTCGAATTCGAGCTCTGCTTCGTCGACACCTCTATCGACGCCGCCTGGGGATGGTTGCCATTTCCCCTTCGGTTCGATGCAGAAGGGTTTACCTGAGAGTCCCGATGGTACGTCACTCGCTTTCCTAATTCACATGCTCACTCGCTCGTTTTACCCCAGCAAAAAAGTGTAGCGACGCAAACAAATCCCCCCCTTTTTTAATCCGTCCCTTCTTGCTAATTCTCGTTTTTCTTCGTAATAGGTGGCTACATTAGCTTCCCAGTATTTGAACAGTTCGGAGACTGTATCCCCGAAGACGAGGCGGGGTCCCCTCCACCCCACAAACGGTGACTGGGATTACTCCAGCTAGAGGATCCGGAAGATAATCATGGCAATTGGCGGATCCTCGGCGAATTGTACAAAATCGGTCGCTTATTTTCGGTAACGGCACATCGACAGTTTTTCAAGATTCAGTTGTGAGCGGAAGGCGGAAATCAATCGAAAAGAACAAGAAAAAAATCTATAAAATTCATAAAAAAACTAGCTGTGCATATTATCGGTTTTTCGTTAACTTTCATACGGCGCGCGGGTCATTATTTGCTTCTATTTCCCTCTTTTCTTTTTACAGGCACATTCCCTTTCCTCTGGAGCATTATTCTACCTATTACACTTTCTTGTCTATTCTTTATCAAAGTTTCGACTTTCTTTCTTTCCTTTATTTCCGCTCTCTTGTTCTACTAAAAGCACTGCCACTACAGGAAAAAGTAATAGGGGGTTCTTTCATTCATTCCTTACTCTTGTATCCGAAAATATTTCTTCCCTTGGTTTTGTTTGGTTTGAAAGTATGAAAAGGTTCATGATGGTGACGGCTTGGACAAGTCGGGAGATTCTTCTTACTTCACTTACCTTGAACGAATTCTTTTTGTTGCTTTCGATTCTATTAACAAACCTTCATGTATTTTGGTGTTAACTCTTTTTTTATGGCGGGGCGCGTCTTATTGGCATATATTACATCTCGGGCGCCGGACATGAAGACAATGGGATGGCGCGAATTTTGGCATTTTTATTTCTCTTCCCCCATCTAGTTTCTTTTTCGACCATTTTTTGTCTCCGACAGGAAGGAACCTGGATGGTAGGATAATCACTCTTGTCGGCTGCGGCGAACGGAGTGCCTTTTGTGTTGTTTTTTCGTTAAATATTTCTTTGCAGGATATATAGTAGCTTTTCTTCCTTCCACCGATCTGAACGGAATGGAAAACAAAGCAAGAAGAAACGGATATTTACGAAGAAAAAAACAATAACAAAAACAATAACAAATACGACAATCGAGTCAACTTTAAACCCTTTCTTGTATCAAATTTACAATATCCTCTTGTTTTTAATTTACCTTTTTTGTCATTACTCATTTTTGTTTCATTTCACTTATCCTATTTTATAATACAGTATTGCGCTGCACTAGCGCCACCACTCCAAAAACGACCGTGCCATAATTCTTCCTGACCTCGCGATGGGCATGGCTACTTAGTTGGTACAGTGAATACATGCAGATGTTTCCTTTCTTATTTTTAAGGGTAGAATATTACGAGTGCTCATAAGGGAGTTTGTGAACAAGACACCTCCTGGGCACTTGTAGCAAAGGTACCCATTACCATGTTCTGTTAATACACCCTTCACTCCTCTAACGAACCATAATCAAGCCCTTTCTTAATTTATATAAATCCCGGTTTTGGCCCAGCCCTAGGCCTCCTGCCTTCCATGATACGATAACGACGCATCCATCTCGATATCCACGTATCCGCCTTCCTCCCCTTCCCCTTCCCCTTCCTCTCCTCCCGGCACCGGACCTATGCCAACTAGCCAACTACCAGCGTCTATGATATCAAAATATCGGTGAATCAGGATTACAGCACAATACAGATCTCTTATCATACCCTCTCTCTCTGCATGGCACGGTACGGGAGGGAAGGGAGGGTTTAGCTGCGGGATGGATTGGAAAGGACCTCGAAACCTGACTTGATATTCGTCCTGCGAAATTCCACACTCCACGCCGCCGCCGCCGTCGCCACCAATACAATACAATAACAATTACTTCCCTTCCTTTCTCCCTTTCGTGGTTGTAAAAATCCCGTTCCTGATTTGGCTTGTGATATGCTATCGTACTTGTACTGATAGTGATAATGATAAGAGGAGGAAGGATAAGCCCCCCCCTCCCTTCTGCTGCTTTTGCCCTTTTTTCTTTTTCCCCCCTTCTCCTTCGTAGATATCTTAATTAGCTGTGATGGTTTAGTATACCGTAGTCTCCGGTTTGCTTTTTTATTCACTTTCTTTCTTTATTTCCTCTCTCTCTCTCTCGCTAAACTGCACTGCACTGCATTTATTTATTTTTTTGCGCTGGTGATTTGATTCGTGGGAAATTGACGGGATGGTATGGATGGTATGGATGGTATGGATGGATGGATGGTGGGGTTTCCTTTTTTTTTTTGGAATGCGGTGGTGTGAATGCGGAGCACGGTAGAGGGTGCTCCGGGGTTGGGTTGTCATGAATGATGTTTTATGGGGTATGTTACTCTTGTGAAGGGGGGTGGGAAACTGAGGTGTTGGAAGATGGGTGGTACTTATGTCTGGTTGATTGGCGGTGGTGGTGGTGGGTTTACAGCTCATGAGTTTAGATGGGTGTTTTTCTGTGCGTCGCACCTGGTCACAGCGTCGGTTGGCCTGTTAGTTGGGGTAGGTTTGAGGTGAGATGAAGCGCTTGATGCCATGGTTTGTTCAGTATTATGAATGAGTGAGTGAGTGGGTGGGTGGTGCTTTGCGTAGATGTGCTCTGCCGGCACTCTACTCGAGTATAGTGCAATACCGGTGATGCGAATTGATGTAGGCCTACTGCAGTCTACTTGTAGATGTAAATCAGTTTTCTAAATAGTAGCTTGTGGTAAGAATGAATATGATATTGTACTGGTACTGTGCTTTGTAGGGGTGTTATTTGGGTGCCCATGTACCGTAAGTACTATACCTTCCCGGTAATCCCCGATGTCGACCTCTCAACGACGTTGAATACCCGGAAGAACACTTAGACTGCTAATATCTGCCGCTACCACTGCTCGAGTACTAGTACATCGCCGCCGCCGCCATCCCCCCCCCTCCTCCTCCACCTTCAACCGGTAGAAAAGCCCCCATTCGATAGAAGAAACAAGGAAACAGGAAAACAGGATGTACACCGCAAAGCAATCAATCCCCCCTCCCCTCCCCTCCCTCCCTCTCTCTCCGAGGCTGCCCGTCTAATCTACCCACTGCCGTGGGGCCGAGTTGAAGTTGAACACCTTCTATAGGAATTCCCGCCTTAGGTGTCTATCTTCAGCTCGGCCGCGCAAGGACCTACCTATCTCACCACTGGTATATTTCCAGTAGGCCGTGACGGCATACCATACCAAAAACCTTTGGACAGGAAAGGGTCTCCCCTAACCTAACGGCAGGTCTCCTCGAGCTCTTGTATGATGCCCAATCCCACCACCACCACCCACCATACGATAGTAACAACACTAACCACAGTGAGTGAGTTAGCCAGATGGGAAGACTGACTTTCTTCTCACTCGCGGTCTCGCTTCCATGTAGTACCACGTCAAAATACTACCGTCACTACAACTAGCTACGGTAGTACGTGCAGGCGCTTTGGCAAGCCAGGCGGCATCGTGGCTCCCTGTGCTGTACCCCGCTTCGATTGATTGTGGGTGGTGGTGGAGGAGGGGGAGGAGGTTAGATCTTTTTTCTTTTTGGCGGGACGGGATGGGATGGGATGGGAGGGGTGGTAGTATTTCCGGTCTTACTCTTTCTTTCTTGTGTTTGTGTTTGTGTTGCGGTGCTCAGGATCGTTGATACTAGGAGGTGCTACGTGCGGTAGGTCTCTTACTTCTCTAGGTAACACAATATTCACGCCCGCCTTTGGGATTGGGTGGATGGGTATATTGATGGGAGGGTGGATGGGTGGTGGTAGTCGTGGTGGGGGGTTCGGTTCGCTGCATTGGGGGTGATGATACACTTTTCATATATGATTACCGGTATTTTGATTGTTTGACGTTAGTGTACCCTTCCGTCCATCCATTCTATCACGCATACAATTGGAGGGGCGTAAGTTAAGCTAATTGGCCTCAGAAACCCACTCCCACTTCGGGAAACCAGGAGCAAAGAATGCATTCCGCAGCATGATATGTCGAATCATCGCCCTCACAGTAGACTATCTTCAAATCCCATCCCCTCTTTACTCCTGGACGTTGCAATGATAGTGGCGCCCTCTTTCCGAATGTACATGTACCCATCTACCGCTATTGAATATGCAACAATCCCTGAACGACGTACGTACTATATATGCTTCTTTTACTTTTTTTTGTATATATATATTTTTTTTTAAAGGAAAAAAGAATAGATAGATAAAATAAAATAAACTCGAGCATAAGTCAGGTATTGACACGCCAATGCTGCAATCACATAAGAATTGGTGAGGGAATAAAATATATAAAAAAAAACCTCTTCAACTGTCAGACCGATCATTCGAGTTTTAACCCGCATTTACTCTTCCCCCCCCACTACGCTTCTATCTCCTCGCCTGCTTCCGCGATCCATTTGGTGTGACACTTTGGTGACTTGTATGTGTGCGTGTTGTTTCCCTGCAGCACGTGCTGTAACCATATTATATTGTGCAAGTGCTTTAATCAGTGGTGGTGGTAGTGGTGGTGTGATGGGATAAGTTAACCACCCGGTTTGAAAGAGAATATAAAATGCTGGGAAAGGGGTATCATATATTATAATATGTGTCATGCGATATATCGTACAAGTTTGTATTATAATAAAAATTATAGGCATAATAATAATAATTGTCATATATGTATCATAGAACCTGAATATAGGGATAAAAATAATATTTTTTGCGTGGCGAATTGTCTGCATAATATCTGACCGCCCGTTGTAATGTGTAATACGAAATTTTGATTTCAAAAGAAATGTTTTCGGGGTTTTGGAATGTGCTTGTGGTTTGTATTTTGTGTACAGTTGTAATACTGTATCGCTTTTTTTTATTTTTCACTTTTACTTCTATTCTACTCTCCGCTCTATCATCTCTTCTTCTCCTTCTTCTTCTCCCTTTCTTTGTGGTGGTGGTGGTGGTGGTGGTGGCCGGAGTGGCCTTTTTTGCTGTCAAAATATGGCAGCTGATGGATGGGATGAACTACATAAGGTGTGAAAATGAGAAGGAGGAGGAGAAGCTGCAGCAACTATCAAATTTTTAATCTTTTTTTTCAACGCTTCAGAAATAGCCATCTCCCAAGCCGCTGAGAAAGACTGTGGAATTATTCCACCTCCTGATATAGTAGAAGCTATTATAATATCATACATACCGTAGGCAACTCTGGCTTACTACTGCTACAAATTCGCAAGGTGTGCAAACTTTAGACATATTATGATAATATAGCTAATATTAGCAATACTATTATTGTTATTATTATTCTGGCTGTTCCTATTAATGGTACACACATTATCACTGAAGAATACCGGTACTGAGAGGGAGAAGAAAATCTTAGTATCCCTTAGTCTGTCACTGCGCCCAAGAAAACCGGTTGCACAAGTCTCAGTTTGAAACCCTTTGTAACTTATTTCCAGTTAGGGCAGGAAACTTCCCAGATCCCGTTATTCTCTTGGCCAGATTCGGTATTTTCTTAGTAGGTTTTCTTGGGCGCAGCAACCCGACAGACTATGGGATATAAATGCTGTAATAAGTTGATCCCCGTCTTGGATGTTGATACGGGTGTTTTTGGTGGGGGATGCATACAATTTCCCACCATCTCAACGGCTCAGGAGATAATTATGGGTCTATCGTATGGTATCATAATATTATCATATCATATGATACCAATAAAATTTTATGTATGTACGATATGAGGGGACTTATTCGATGGGCCAAATTTTTTTTTGGGGGGGGAGTTCTTTTTTTTTTTTAATGGTATTTTTTTAATTTTTTCCAATTTTTGGCCTGACTTTGCATGTCCAACTCTAAGGTTTACTTTAAAAACTCGCGTCGGGGGTATGTCGGGAATGCATGATACTCCGGAGAGAACTCGAATATTATACTCAGAATGACGTCAAATGTTTAATTCTAGTTCCTACGCACGCTGTGTATGTCTCTGCCCGACATACCCCACGAACCGACGTAGTTTACCCAGTCTTTGTGGGTTTAGGATGTTGGGTTGTGAGTTTTTGCTACACCATAATGCTTATTTACACTTCGAGTACGTTTGACCTGCTGTATAATAGTCTAGAAACTTGGGGGAAATGTAACTTAGATTCTCATTGCTCCACTAGCAGATTACATAATAGGACCCAGTGTTTTCACTCCTGCTCGCTCAACTTTAGGCTATACAGTGGACATCTTTCGCACCTAGAATGATGCCAACTCGGGCACGCGGAGTGTATCCTAACCAGCATAGCGACTTCACCACACCCAGGGACGCAGCAGTCCCAATAGATTTCCGAGGCTTCTGCCACGGATTCCCTCTGGCGCTCCAGTACAAGCTTCCCTCGTGCCTGGCTGGGATCGCTGCTGCTTTGCCGGCCGGTGGATTGTGGCAATGTGCTGGAGCCGCCGATTTGCTCTTTAGGGTGGGGGAAACCCGCCCTGTGTGAGGAGTGAGTCGATGTGGGCGAACCCATGTTTATGGGGGCGAGATCTTCGCCATGGGGGGCTCCTCCAACCCCCTGATTATAGTTTCGCCTTTGAATTGCCTGGTGATGGTTAGTTGTTGAAGAACGCCTACCGTACTAGAAGGATGGCCCACGCTTGCAGGCAGAAGCCAATCAAATGCGAAGTGGCTAGGATTTCGACTTACTTGATGTCCCGTTCCATCTTGAGCGCTGGCAGGGGAGTTACCGGAGGGGCTAGTACCCATTTGGGCTTTTTCGGTTTATAGCTTGAAAGGAGGGGGACTGTGATGGCCAGATGCGACGGTGGATTGCTTAAGGGAGTCGAGACGGAAAGTTATATAGCCTTCGGTGTACTAATACGGCGGGTCAAGCAGACACGGAGTGAAAAAGGGAAAGCGGGGAGTATGAATATATAAGCTAACGATGAGAATTTAAGTTTCCTCTAACTCCCCACTGCTTCCCATCCTAACTACCTGTACCGTACTCGGGGGTGCATGAAAGTGATTTACCTTTTGTGGCTCAGTTTTTCACAAAGTGATAGGACTCGTCTGGCATGGCCCACACCCAACCAACCTTGTCACTTTGTGCCAAATGGCGCCACAAAATGTAAATCACTTGCATGCACCCCCGAGCACAGTACTGTACTAGTACACTTCCGTTCGCAAAGTCTTCGCGGAAGGACAAGTACTGTGGCAAAGTCTTGGTGGCAACGAAAGTACCAGAACAACCTTTTCAGTTCAAATTATATAGTACACAAATTCTTGTACCAGTACCTCCACTGCGGCCAAGACATCGCCGCAGTACCTCTCTCTCCGCGAAAACTTTGCGAATGGAAGTGTACAGTGCTCATACGGCAACCAACACACAAATAAAAAGACCTGTCAGAAGTGAATACGCTGGGAGAAAATCGGCTGTGGGGTCCCTCTCGTATCGTACCGGTAACATGAGACGAAACACTGCAAAGGGTGGGATGTGGTATTTTCTTCCTCCTTTCCTTCCTGCATTACATCCACTTTCACATTTGCTGCATTAACGATATTTTTTTTCTCTTTCTTTCTCCTTCGTGTATAATTTCTTTTTCTCTGCCTTATGTACAGTACCGTACTCGAGTACATTATCAGCCGGTGGCCGTGGATGTATGGATGGGTACTCTGGTTGGGCGGAAGATTATGTTGACTTCCTGTAGAGTAATCTACCTGAGCTCTCTCCCCCCCTCCGGCTTTGGTAGTATCATAGTAGTAGTACCGTAGTCTATCGCAGCGTATGTCGGTCAGGTCGGAAGAAGGGTGTTGAAATTCCGAATTCTTCCTTTGTCCACTGGCTTGCACATTAGTGCTCGAGCTGTTGCCACTCCTCAGTAGTCTACATTCTGCAGTGTGCAGACGGAGGAAGGAGGGAGACAGGGAGGGAGCGCATGAAGCAAAAGCAATGTACTGTACTGCACGATTCCGGTTGATATCGTAATTCTTAGGACCAACTTCAATGCCATGAGAAAAGATGTTACACAATGGTACCTACTGGGGAGAAACAGAGTACCGTAGACCATGATGTGTGAACACAGCACTGCCGATATATTGGACCGGCTCACACTATTACTCTCTCTAGCATATCTTCCATCTATTTATTCCCTTACTGGTACTGTAGCGCCCCTTCCTCCATCCTTTTCTGCTCTGTCTGCCTATAGGCCGTATTCACATTCACCTGGAGCAAACCTTTAAAGTAGAATGCCATGCGCTTGGCGGTCAACCCTTTCAGATACCAGGTTGGGATGCTTCCTGTATTGTTACGAAAATTGGAATTTTATACCATCGACCGTGAAATACTCGTACACCATAGAAAAAGTGAAACCTTTACCGTACAGGGATAGACAGCCCACATTGCAACAAAGTCTTTACACGCTCCGGAATATCTTTTTACAAGTATCCTTTAAACAATGCAAAGGAATTGAAAAATGAAAAAACAATGGATGAAAAAATAAACAATTACATTAACCCTATTAGGATTTTCCTACAATTTTCCTACAATTTTTTAGTGATTTTATAAGGATTCTTGGCTTAAAAAACTATCACACAGAAAGCCATTCTCAGGGTGGAATACTCGAGTAATAAATATAAGACATTGACTGCATTGACATCCCCCCTCACTTTAGTTGTCACTATTTAAGGGTGGCCGAAGAGGGTGGTAGTCTACGGTAATTCCATGCAATGGTTTCGCTTTTTCGATGGTAACATACCCCACGGCGAGTCGAAACACAGGGCGACACGAAACAACCGGCAATTCGCACTAGTAGAGATCGTAAACCGGTTTTCTGAATATCTCAACCGACAAGTGGCACATCCTGAGGTGAATTTCATCATGAATTATATATCTACTCGAGTATATAAACACTCTACTTCCTCAATATCTACGGTACTTGCAATAGAACAAGGTATCGAACTCGCACTCAGCACCTTAAAACAGGCCTGAGAAAACAAGGGCCACCAAACACGAACTTGAGGAGCATAGGAGAATATTGGCCCTGATGAGAATACCTGTTAATAATGGACATTGAGCGATACTTGTGCTCTATGCCACCGTGTGTTTCGACCGTCGGTATGTATCCCAAAGGGTTGACCGCCAAGCACATGGCATTCTAAAGGTTTGCTCAGGGCTACAGCCCTGTGACGGGCTAGGATTATCACACGCACAAACCAAAAAAAAAAGCCAAGCCACCCGCACAACCCTCGCGCAAAGGTTGAATTTTTAATCAAACAACGGCGAGCAACCCACCGACAACCAACACCGCTCACGATATCCACACCAACTGACTTCCACCCGGGGGATCAATTAAAATAATACACCATGGCTGTCGGCAAGAACAAGAGACTTTCCAAAGGAAAGAAGGGTCTTAAGAAGAAGGCCCAGGATCCCTTCACTCGCAAGGACTGGTACAGTGTTAAGGTGAGCTATCCCATGTTTCTTGTATAGGAATGCTTTTTTAATGTTTATTTTTAGGCACCTTCGACCTTCGCTAGTAGAGAGTGAGATAGGCCCCCTCGACTTTTATATGTGGCTTGATATTACACAAATTGTATTTGCAGGAGGAGGACCAGGACTTTCAGCTAACTGGATGTCGTGGATATGCAGTGTTGGAAAGACCCTTGTAAACCGTACCACTGGTCTCAAGAACGCCAACGACGCCCTCAAGGGCCGTATTTTCGAGGTTTCTCTTGCCGATCTCCAGAAGGATGAGGAGCACGCCTTCCGCAAGGTCAAGCTCCGAGTAGATGAGGTACAAGGAAAGAGCTGTCTCACAAACTTCCACGGGCTCGACTTCACTTCTGACAAACTCCGTTCTCTCGTCCGCAAATGGCAAACCTTGATTGAGGCCAACATCACCGTCAAGACCACTGATGACTACCTTCTCCGCCTGTTCGCCATCGGTTTTACCAAGAAGCGGCAAAACCAGATCAAGAAGACCACATATGCCCAGTCTTCGCAGATCCGCGCTATCCGCAAGAAGATGGTTGAGATCATTCAGCGTGAAGCCGCGAGCTGCACCTTGTCGCAGCTGACTCAGAAGCTCATCCCGGAGGTTATTGGGCGTGAAATTGAGAAGGCAACTACTGGGATCTATCCTCTCCAAAATGTTTGTTCATATCGCATCTGCCCCCGCTGAAAATACCCGCTTATATACACACACACATATATATGCTAATAATCCTTTTGCAGGTTCACATCCGTAAAGTCAAGCTGCTGAAGTCGCCCAAATTCGATCTCGGTGCCTTGCTGAATCTGCACGGAGAGTCAACAGCGGATGAGTCTGGCCAGAAGGTGGAGCGTGAGTTCAAGGAGCAAGTTTTGGAGTCTGTGTAAAGGTGGGGTGGGAGATATGCAGAACAAAAAAACTGTTAACTTAAATTCACAAAAATTTCGGACACAGCCGGCGAGCTTTTAAAATTCCAATTTCCTTTTCTTCATCATGTCTTTCTCCTGCTTTGGGTCATATCCTTCCCGGATGGATTGGGATCCAATTCGATTTAAGGGAGGGCGTGGGTTTAGTTTTGCACGGTGTACGGGATACAATATATTTAAACCATACGTTTCCCCGGTAGCACGAGACTATAGTGATTGTGATTGCGATTGCGGCCACCCCGGCGACGATGGTAATGATGATGGTTCATACTGCCCGTTGTTTATATACAGTGCGGGGACGGAACGTTTCGTCCAACACACTGCTTTACACCAGATTTGGACATTTTAAACAGGCAATTCCCAATACTGCTTGCATGAAAATGCTTCAAATTCTTCTATTAGCTAGAGAATCACTATCTGTTCAGACCCCAGAGGCAGAGGCCCAAGGGATCAAAGCTGTCTTCACTGTTCATGGTCGAGTCAACTGGTCTGAAAGTGACCTCAAATTTTGTATCGAGCTCCATACAAAAAAGTACATGGTAACTGTAGGCATATGTTACCGTTACCTCTTTTTTTTTTTGTTGACCTATCGGCACTCGATCCCTAGAGAGAATATGCTATCTTCGGCTTTAAGTTAAGGAGCTGGGCCATAGCGGCATACAGGTGCTTGCTAGATTCCTTCCCCAGGGGCCCTACTGGTACTCTACTCTACTAGTACTCTACGGTACCCGTAGGGTTCCATACCATAGCATTTTTATTGCTTTTCTCATTCTCACTCCTCTTTTGTCACCGTATATCTTTCTTTTTGTTTTGTTTGGCCTCCCACCCTTGCAGCAATGATGAAGTTTAAACTCGGGGGTCTTAAATCGCCTGCCTGCCTGCCTGTTGCTTCACTCTGCATCCATTCAAGTTCATATTCATCGGTTATATATTACATTTTCCTAATATTGTTTGATAATTTGTTTTTTGTTTTTTCTTTCTAGCCTCGTGCTAGAGGGATTTGTCCGTTCGGACTGTATGATACGACAAGGTAAGGCAAGTTGAGAGGGAAGGCGGGCGCCTAATGTGGGGTGGCACAGCAGTGGGCTGGGCTGTGGAGAGGGAGGAACTCGGCCTGAGAAACTGTTGATACGATACTGTATCATCGAGTGGGAACCTGGCACAGCCTTAGGCGGTACTCTGCCCGTGAATTTCTGCTTGTTTGGGCCGGTCGTTGTTATGGGTGGAATATGATATTATTATGATAATATTATGATACGGTATTGTGAGGTTCGGATTAATTACTATTGCTTCTCGATATGTCTAGTATTCCCTTCAACTTGATTTATTTATGACGGATGGATGGACAAACTCTGCACTCGTCGATACTGTTTCGCATCGAGAAATTGCGCTGGTAATGATGGGTGGCTGTAGGATTGGCGGGATCGTCGTCATATAAAGTCGGGTTCCTAAAAACCTCCAGCCGTTAGCTATTTTACGCTAAAAAAAAATAGTCATTTTTAGAAACTCATAGCTCAACAACTCCCCGGGCGAGAATTTCAACAAGTTGCAAGAAATGATGAGAGCAACCGTTTCTTTCTGTAGTGGAAATACAGTATCAAGCCTGTGAACTAATAACTCATGATTTTTTATGCAATGGTGTATGGAAAGATCAGAAAGTGACTTGGGACTTTGCACGAGGGTGCCATACAAAAGATACATGACAACCACCTTTGTTATAGGGCGATCTGTGATTTCTCAATTCCATAAACCTTCTACCCGTAAAAATCGAAATAATTGGGAATAGAGGGTTTGCGCATGGGGACCTAGGTGGCGGTTAATAGGAAATGGACCTAGGTGCAAGAATGAGTTTGCGCAATACCGTAGATGGTGGATTGAGTAGGGTAATATCGCCATGCCCTCAAATTCGTTCACTGCTCAAATTTGGATTCCCAGCTGCTGCACAAGCCGGGCACTAACAATGCTGGCTGCCATAGAACAGGTGATAATCTGCTACTGAATGCCCAATACCACCATCACCAAAATCTTTTAAAGGGAGCTGTGTTGCTGCTGACTTATTGTTCTCAAGCGATTGGATTTCTTCAGGTCTGAAAAGCCCGATTTTACACTTCTTCCAGGTCTCACTACCCACCTAGGTGTCCAAGACTTTTAGGTTAACAGAAAATAACCTGTTTTTCTGCCACCTAGGTCTCATTATGCGCAAACTCTCTAATCTCGCTTGGGCGTTGGAGTTGCCTCTCCTAGTAAGGTCTGTGTCTCAAGCGAGGGCAGAAGGAGAATCTTCTCGCTGAGCACCCCTTTCCCCCTAATCCAAAGCCGGAAATTCTGGACGTCTTAGCGTCATTCCCAATCATTTCGGTTTTTACGGTATCATATCAAAAAAAAATTTCTTCTTAAAAATTATTACTCTCCACCTGTTCCCCAGTTTGATTTGGTCTACAGTGGAACCTCCAGGTTCATTGGCGGTGATTAAATGGTTGGTAAAGAGTGCTTGGTTTTGGCGTAAAATGGGCGTCGGCTCGAGTTTCTCGTCCCCTGGCTTTACCAGTACTTGTTCTTGTTCTTGCCTTGCAGTGGTGGTGGTGGGTAGGTAGGCAGACATACGAAGAGCTCCTCCCCCCTTCCTTCCTTCCTCCCTGCCTTTGCACTCCCGCTTCCCAAGCTTTAAGTTGTCTGCTCAGCTATGGTACGTATCATATATCAGTATTCTGTATAACATAGCATGGCAGAGCACAAATGCATGAGAGGGGAACTAGGGCATACGGCGGTTATTGCGCAATCGTGGATCGTGATCTTGTGTTTGTGGGGGTCGTATTTGGGGTAGGCAGCAGGCAGGCAGATAGGTACCGTAGGTAAGAGAGGTTAAGGGTGTGTTCTGGGTTTTATGGTGATGGTATGGGTCCGGGGGTTGACCCGCAGTTATAGTTGGATGAAAGGGAGGCCCGGTCCGTTTTTGGTACGATACCTGGGGCTGTTTGTGGGCTTTCCAAGGTATTATGCTCGAATGATATTGGGGCCAAGTCATTGGAGACTGACTGCTGGTATGCAATGTTCTGTCTGGGTCGTGCTGGGCTGACTCACTGGGGTTTTTGCTCTGATATATTTGAAGGTTATGTCGCACTGGAGGGGTATCATACTATACTGGGGTGTATCGAACTATGGATAGTAAGTTGCTGTGCTCTTAACATTGGGTGTTCATGCATTTTGAGCCTTTCAATACTACGATACACACAGCGACAAATTCCTGTTGTGGGCCTACGATCGAAGTCGGATTGTTTCTGCACCCGAACAGGCACGAACAGGGACGTGCAGTACCGGTACTATCCATTGTTTGATAGCTGAAGGGTCTAAAGACGGCTGCCCCATTAGTAAGATGTTAGTAAACCTATGTTTCGGCCTACAAGTCCATGATCCGAAGGAGAGGTAGGCCTAGATAGAAGGAAGGATTAAGCTATTCACACGAGGTTTGTGGACTGTGGAATCACGCCGCCTTGGGGCGAGAAATCTACTGTACCTCAATCGTAGGGAACAATTGAAGTTGTATTGCGGTAATGAAGGAGTATCAGCTACCGTATCATGGCATTCGTTCATCACCAGTCATCCCAAAGTCAGTCGACCTGTCAGCTGCCTAGCCTGACCACTCCGTTCGTCCGGTCACGATTTCACCCCAACAAGCTCTTCCTTCCTTCCCAACGATATTGTATTTGGTCCGCACTGTATCATAGATCCAACACCCCGTGATAGTGCACAGTGCTGGAGCGCCATCATATTTGTATCAATAATTGTTTTTTCCCACCTTCTGCACCCCGCCCTGTGTTTTTTCTTTCTTTCCTTCTTTCTTTGAATCATCTGTTTCGCCCCTCTCTTTGCCACTCCAACCGTTGCTTTCCTGTGAATACATACCCTACTTGCTACTTACCGGTATTTTGTTGGTTGGGTTACTGTAAGCAATACCTGAGTTGTCAACTCCTGCCGAACTGTCATTCGCAGTTCTGACGTCGGTGTTTGCTTCGTTAACTTACAGTATCCCCTTCCTTCTTTCCTTCTTGCCCGCACACACACACACGCACACGCACATCCACCTCTGCAATTTCTACGGTGCGTGCGGTTACGACCACGACGTTGTCGCTTGAGCCTCGATCGAGTTCTGACCTGTTCTGTCTGACAACAACCGCGACCAGCACCTCGGACGAACAATCAAGCGATAGACAGATTGGCAGACATACGGCACATCACCTACCATCCGTGTCTTGGAAGGAAGGAGGATTTCTTGTTTTTACGAAACCAGACAAGTTCATTTTATTGTCATCATCGCTGGTTGAAGAGTTGAGTTTGAGATTGAGGAGTCAGTTATGGCTGATCCGACGATTAAGCTGTATGATGCATCTCCCTCCCTTCCTCCCTCCTCCTCCCTTCTTTCCCCACCTTTTGTAATGGATGGAATGGGAGGGTGTTAATGAGGGGGGGTGATTGGGCGCAATACAATACAGACTCCTCATAGGCCCCTCCAGCTCCGGCAAGACGGCGCTGCTATTACGATATGTCGAGGATATCTTTGATACAGATAATGCGACGGCGACAATTGGGGTTGATTTTAAGGTTCCTCCCTCCCTCCCTCCCTTCCCCCTATGTTTATCTATCCCTCGCTTCCCCCACTTTGAGCACAGGCGGACAGGTGACTAATGTGATGATATGATATTATATGCAATGTAGGTCAAAAAACTCTCCGTAAAGGGAAAACCCCACCGAGTCCTCCTCTTTGACACCGCCGGCCAAGGTTTCTTCCCCTCCCCCACATCCCCCGCCCACCCACTGACATCACCTTGAACAGAGCGCTTCCGGACCCTAACAAGCTCCTATTACCGTAACGCCCAAGGCGTGCTCCTAGTCTACGACATCTCTAACCGCGAAACTTTTACAACAATGGAGTACTGGTTCAAGGAGGTGGAAAAGTATGCTCCCCCGGGTGCCATCAAATGTCTTGTTGGCAGCAAGCTCGACAAGTCCACCTCCTCGCGCATCGTCAGGACCGAGGAAGGGCGCGCACTGGCGGACCGCTACGGCGCCAGCTTCTACGAGGTCTCGTCCAAGACAAGGGAAAATGTCAAGGAACCGTTCGTCGACACCGTCACTAGGATCGTGGAGACGCCAGAACTGATGAATGGTGGCGTGGGCGCCCGGAGGGGTACGACGGCGACCGCCACGTCGTCTGCGGTGGTTACGCTTAACCAGAGGACGCCGCCGAAGAAGGGTGGGTGTTGTTAGGTTGGTAACGTAGGGGGCTGGTTGTTCAGTTTGTGTTCTAGAGGTGCTTGGGAGTTGGGTCGATTGGTATATTTGCTGTACTGGGCTCCTTTCTTCATTACAAGTTCTTGCCTATGATGATGTCTTTTTTACACTTTTTTTTTTTACGCTTTTTTCCTTCATCTGCTCCGCCTTTTCCCCGGTTGACGATGGGACGACTACGACCTCACGACACTCGCTCTCTCTGTACTAGTATACCCTGCTTTTATAGATATTCCATTCATCATAATCAGTATGATATCTTACACGGAGAAATTGAAGATATCTGCCTTGTCTAATAATCTGGTCTATTGTGCGTTGGATCTATAACTTACATGGTCGGTAGCCCGCGGGTATGTATTATAGGTCAAGGCTGAGGCTTTAAGGGTACTACTCTTCCTCTTCGCTTAGGAATTCAATGACAGCTAGATTCCGCCACTTCAGTCCCTGAAATCTCGCGAGCCAATCATTTCCAGGCAAGAGGGGAGAGAAAGGAAAAAAGATACATACCTTCCTTGAACTCATTTGGCTTTTCAGAAATCACTGTAGACCATCATTAGCATTACTGTCGCCAACCATGTATGCCCCACAAATCACCAATTCTCACTCACCCCAATGCCCCGCATCAATATCCTTCAACCTAAACAGCGGGAAAAACTTCCCGATGACGGGAATGGCCTCGTCGGGGACGTACGGGCTCTGAGTCCCGCGCACGAAAAGCGCCTTCTTCTCGAACCGGACCTTATCGGGGTGATAGGCGAACGCAGCCATGTTATCCAACTCTCTCGCCAGCGTCTTCACCGGGATGCGGAACTCGAGGTGGCCACCGCTGCCGCGCACGAGGTTGCGTAGCAGGAATTGCCGGATACCAATGTCGGACTCCACTTCCGCGAGGATGGCATCGGCTTCTTTGGTTTTTGTGAGGTGCGAGTCCTCGATTTTGCGCATTGCGCGCACGTACCCGCCAAAAGAGGAGTGCAGAGTGGCTTCGATGGGGGCGTTGTCGACGGCGATTATGGAGGAGATTAGAGAGGGTTTGCGCAGGGCGACGGTCATGGCGGTTTTAGCGCCCCTAGACAGGGAGGGGTGTTAGTGTGGGCTTGAGGAGCGGGAGAGGTGGAGGTGGTGGGAGACATGGAGTGGCCTATTAGGACGGTTTTAGGGCCTAGTTTGTTTTCCTGGAGGAAGTGCTCTACATCTTCCGCCATGGCTTCGTAGCTATGCTGTGGGGTGTGTGGGCTTTCACCATGGTTTCTGAGGTCCTGTTTTTTTTGTAAAGTTAGAACTTGTCAATGCTGCTGCTGCTGAGAGAGTAGTTTGGGCGCATTACAAGTGTGTAGACCGGCCTATTCAAGTCTCTTGCCAATGCCCTACAGAGAATCAGCCCTTCACCTTCTAGTGGTAAGAGTAATAGGGTGGGGGTTTTCCTTACTTACTGATGCTATGGTTGTTCTGCCTCGAGCCAAAAAGCCCATGCATAACTATCAATGGGGAATCGCTCGCGGCCATCGAGGGGACCGGCGGTGGGTGGAGGTGATAAGCCAGTGGCACTGGTTCTACCTTGGTCGAGTAGGTGCGCAGACGTGCTGCTGAACGAGTGAACCTTAGAAGGTTGGTTTTTGGTATCATGGTAGAGGGGTGTGGGGAGATGTTGGGAGGCAGAGAAGTTTTACTTGGAAGCTTCAAACTTATCGGACTAACCTAAAGGCCCGAGTTAAGGATAAAGTGTTGCCAAGCCAGCAGGAGAGTAGATGAGGGAATCGTGCTCGGGACCTCGAACTCACCCTTCAACGCCCTAAGTCATCTTCAACTTCCTTCATCAGGCATCATCGCCGCAACAAGATACCCACTAAGAATACACCCTCTCCACTCAAGATGGTTATCAACCCCACCAATCTTGCAAAGACTACCCGCGTCTGTCAGTTTTTCTCCACCTACCTTCGCAGTGCCTTCAATCTTGAACTAACCGATGCCTCCCTGCCACAGCGACCGGCTGGCCGGATGCCCGCTCTCGAGTAATAAGGTCTTATCGGGACTGGCAACGAGCTGTACTACCACCTCCTCCCCGCAGCCAACATTGGGATGACTGACCCGGAGTAGGCCCCTGAGATCGTAAAGCAGTACCTGCTCCACATTCAGACTTCGGCTGTCCGTGCGAAGATTCGCCAGGAGTTTGAGCGGCATCGTTATGTGCAGCAGTTACCGGTCGTAGATATGCTTATCACCAAGAGTAATATGGAATTGCAGGAGACGATGAATTACTGGAAGCAGATTCCGCACATTATGAAGTGAGCTACACCGCTCGTGCGGGGTGCTATATGAGGGGTTTATAAATGCTGACGGTATATGGCGGGGGGCTAGGTACTTTAGGACAGAGCAAGACCCGAGGGCCAAGCTATCTTCAAATTTTATGGATAACTTCCTGGAGGTATACGTCCAGTTATATTTTACTGATGATGGTGGGGTACTAATAAATTTGGCAGGGACGCAATTAACCAAACACCTTTCACATGGCCAGTACCGTGGGTATTGTGAATGCTTCAATTTATTTCCTCTGCTGGTGTATATCCTTTACAATTGAGATACAGCAAGGAAATATATTATGAAGAAAAAACAGGCAAAACAAAAACAAAAGTCCATTAAACCAGTGCGCCGTAGAACCATACAAGAGACCTTTTAGTTACCAAAGTGGCCACACTGTATCACCTTTGCTCACCGCTGTCCCCAGGTTCCACGAAGTTATCTCTAGCCTCTTTGAACGCATGTGTAATGTGGTCGCAGAGGTCAGCAAGGTCGTCTAATCCCTTCATCAATACATCGTAAGGTCTGGTCTGTTCCCAATACTCAGCTGTAGCAGATGGTCAGCAGAATTCTTGCAACATGGTTCCAAGAGCAGGGCGTACGATATATCTGTATACGGATATTCATCTTGTCCTCGGAAGGATGTGGGATTGAGTATCCACAGAACTCGACTTCGGGGCTATTCAGTTTATAAGCTAACACCCATTCCGAGATGACTCAGAAGTTAAGGTTTCTAACATACTTCTTCATGATGATATATCGTAGCGCATTCCCGAGCGTATGGTCTTCACCGATAATCTCAAATGAAGCGGAACCTTCCTCTTCTCCCGGAAGCTGTAATTCAAAGCTTTAGCTATACAACACGAAGTTAAGAATCTGAGAGCGTCTTACAGTCATAATACGAATGTCACTCAATCCCTCGTCCGGTGTAGCAAGCTCGCCGTCATCCTCCTCCATCCCGTCCAAGATACCTCCAACTTTGGAGTCCATTCTCAATCGCTTGCGTTTTGGATCCTCGGGGAGACTTGTATTAGTAGTGGTTTGCGCAGTTATTATCCCGTAGACCCTGAGGGTGATTTTATCTTTGGCGTAGAAGTGGCGGGTGGGGTGCCTGAAGTGCAAAAGGAAAATCTCCGGATTTTTGAGCCTCAAACCGTCAGTCTAAATTCAGCAATCCAACATTACCCTCCTTCTCCTTTAAAATGAGCCTTCCAGGAACAACCCTAACCCGCCAAGTGTTCACAAATTCCCTTCTCAGCGTCCAGATGAGCTCAACCCCCAAGCTATCCCCCCCGCTGCTCGAGCACTGGCAGACGTTTCACACGAGAAAATTACTACGAAACGACTTGCTATGAAGGCCTCGATCTCATGGCTGCTTCTGGTGCTCACAAACTTGCTACTTCCCGTTGGACTGCTACTGTTTGCGAAGGGGTTCTTTCCCTATAAGCCCTTCCTGCCAGGGCTCGCGAAATTCGATGGCGGGGCTAGTAGTGCGCCGAGAATTTTCGATAGGGTGGTTTTCATGGTTGTTGACGCGCTGAGGAGGTATACCGCCTTCAATTAAGTTTCGCTATTCCGATGCTAGAGCTAATGTATCTCGCTGTTAGTGACTTCGTCTTCTCGGAGGAGTCGGGCTTTGAATTTACGCAGAGGTATGACGCGCTCTCAGGAGATTAGGCTTGTTTAAGTTTCCACGGTATATGGGGGATAACTTTTAGCTAGTTTGATATCTTCTGGCTCCGCAGTTCCCTTTACAGCGCACGCTACTTCACCGACCATTACTATGCCTCGTGTGAAGGGGCTCACTACCGGCTCAGTCCCTGGTTTCTTGGATGTAATACTCAACTTTGCCGAGTCAGACTCTGCCACTACATTGGCGTCTCAGGACAACTGGTTAGCCCAGATTGTGAACCGTGAGGGCAAGCTGGTAATGTACGGTGACGACACTTGGGCCAGACTCTTCCCCGGTATGTTCATCAGGTCGGACCCCACGTCCAGCTTCTTCGTGTCAGACTTCACCGAGGTGGACAACAACGTTACGAGGCACATTGACAACGAGCTAGAGAGGGGCGACTGGGAGGGCATGATTATGCATTATCTCGGGGTGGATCACATTGGGCACAAAGCGGGGCCCAAAAGCCCGAATATGGTCCCCAAGCAACAAGAGATGGATGGAATAGTCAAGAGAATATTTACCGCTATTGAAGAAAAGGAGCACTTGAAGAACACTCTGTTCGTGTTGGCTGGTGATCATGGAATGAATGATGCTGGGAATCATGGCGGCTCTGGGCCTGGTGAAACGTCCCCAGCTCTAGTTTTCATGTCCCCAAAGTTCAGGCAGAGCTTTAGGGGGACGAAATGCCCGGCTGAATTTAGGGGGGATTTTGACTACTATACAACCGTGGAGCAGAATGATGTTGTGCCCTCATTGGCAGCCCTATTGGGACTCCCAGTCCCGAGAAATAACTTGGGGGTTTTGATACCTTCGCTTCTGCGTATGTGGAATGGTATGTTAGGTGCCCGAGGAATGCGCAGGTTAGTGGGAAAGTATTGGGGCACGATAAAAGTTCTGGATCAGTGATACAAGTATTCATGACACTTCCGATCTATCCCAGTGCTTTCCCTGCTAATCTATGAGATCAAAGGAAAGGCTGACATGGCTAAAGTGGAGGATAGGATATCACTCGCATTGGCAAATGCCAAGCAATTGCTCACTATTGCCAAGGCTACTCATACAGACTTTGACAGGCGAAGCGTCAGCTCTATTGATTGCAAAGACGTTGGAGACGATGTAGATGAATTGGCTTGTCTCTGGAATAAATCAGTTTCCTCCCAGTATTTCATCGAAGGGAAAGAAAACCCAGAAGTCGCCCTGGCCTCACTCCTGAAGGTACGATAATACTCCATCTTTCATACAAGCGCGCGCGCTCATAAACCGGAAGTTTACTGCCAAATGTCAAGACGTCCTCTCATCAGCTTCGAGCAATTACGACATCAACCTGATGGCCACGGGCATAACATTCGTCTTGCTCGGGTTCCTATGTTCATTAATCGGCTTTGTCCCAATATTAGAAAAGTCCCGTCTCGCCAACGTGATGTTTTTCGTAGTGGCAGTGGCCTACACCGTTATGATGTTTGCTAGCAGTTATGTTGAAGAAGAGCATAACTTCTGGTACTGGGTGGCGTCGGGGTGGTTCTTCCTTCTGGCCTTAAAAGTGTATGTATCTATGCTCTCCGGCCAATGACAAAGGCTTACAAAAAGCGAATAGCCAGCGAACAAGCAACGGAGATGCGTTCCGCATATCCCTCATAATTCCAATACTCAGGATCGCCCGTCGGTGGAACCAAACGGGGCAAAAACATGCCGGGGCATCGGACATTACGAAAGACTTTCTATCGGAGAATGTAAATTTGCTCTGGTTCCTCGTGCTATTCTCATATACCGACATGTTCAGCCGTATCGTCAAGAACACATTCAGAAATATACCTGGTCGAGCCGCTGGGTTCATATTCGGATTCTCAACTATCGGCGCAGCACTCACGTTTAAGCTTTGTTTCGCGGCGCAGGACACACCGGACTTGATAGCGAACTGGTTAAAGCCTTTAGCATTGTATATTGAAGAGCTAGATATGTCGCTTGTAAGCCTTGCTCGAACAACCTTCATATCCCTTGGCACAATAATCCTCTACACAATCCTCTTCGAAACTCGAAAGAAAAGTCCAAACGGTAACCCTCCCTTTCCCTTCCCTCCCTATATCCAAACAACCACTAACATAACTCCCCCCAGTAACCCACACAATCTCAACAACCCTTCTAACTCTCCTCCCAATCCTCCTAGCCACCCAAACCAAACTCTTAAACATCCCCCTCCTCCACCTCCTAACCCTAACAATCCGCCTCCTCTCCGCCTCCTCCCGCCTAACCTCCACAGATCTAACCCTCTCAACCCTAATCCTTTCCCACTTCACATTCTTCGCCTATGGTGGTGCAAACGCCATTTCCTCGGTAGACCTATCAAACTCGTACAACGGCGTATCCAGTTACTCCATCGCGATCGTAGCCTTCCTAACCTTCGTGTCGAACTGGATTGGCCCTATATACTGTAGCTCCGCCGCTACAGTCGCCATCATCGCCACTGCGCGCAAGTGCGATGATGGGGTGGGGTTGAGGAGACACTTGATGTGCCTTAGTCTCTTCTGCTGTGCCGCGACGGGCGCCGTCATGCTGGCCTGTACGGTGCTGAGGGCGCACTTGTTCATCTGGACCGTGTTCTCGCCAAAGTATTTGTTTGCCATGGCTTGGGTTGTTTGGCACTTGGGTGTTAATTTGCTGCTGGGTGGGGTGTTGGTTCTAGCGGGGAGGGTGGGGTTGGAATAGGTAGGGTTCAATATTATGATATACTTGTGAGGATTGGTGAATATCGGTGGATTGGGGGGCGTTGGATTAACCTTGTTTTGCTTTGCACTTTTTTTTTTTTTGCTCGTCAGGTTAGACCTAGAGTGATAGGGGATGATAAAGTAATAATTGGTCATTCTATAATAATAATATGATTCCTTCCGGAGGCTAAATCCCAAATTGTGTTATACCCTACCCAGCACCCTCGTTGTACTACTACTGTAGGCGCAGATTCACAACTTGCACGTTCATAGAGAATCACTCGATAGGAACTGCACTTTCAACCGACCTGTAAATTAGGGAATCCAATCGCCCGCAGCACCAACTCACAAGTGCGATGGGCTAAAAGAGACCAAGGGCACAAAAAGAAAACAAGCCCTAAGCTCTTCTCAGGCAGGTTCCCAAACCTCGCCATGAAAGGAACCACATGCTCAATACCCCTCTCTCCCCCTTCCCGATTAACCCCCAGACACCTTCCCAGCAGCCCCCTCCGCATGCCCCTTCTCCCTCTTATTCCTCCCTTCAACGTACTCCGTAACGTACCCCGGCGCCTCCCCACCGACCCCCTCCCCAGCGGGAACCGGACAACCCATCATCTCCCAAACCGGAACGACACCAGTCCACACCCTCCCTGTGACCTCCCCCCTCTCAACATCCTTCCGGCCATCGCTCGGACCACCAGCCCTGATCTTCGCACTAGCACTGCTAACAACAACCCTCAGCACGCTAGTGCTACTCAACTCAGCCTCGTCGGGGGGCACGCGCGTCCCCAGCCAGCGCCCCGGGAGCACGCTCTCGGTGATGAGACGCATGGCGTAGGTCTTCTCCTCCACATCCTCCACCAGCGTCGCCGTGCCGTGGAGGATTGCGGAGCGGTAGTTGTACGAGTGCGAGTTGGGCGTTAGCGAGAGGACCAGGCCGTCGAGCTTTGTGGCGGCGATGCACACGGGGATGCCTTTCTGGGCGGTAGAGTTGCGGGAGAGGTTCATTAGTCGGCTGGAGACGTAGCCGTGGAGGTAGCAGTCCAGTGCTTCAGATTCGTCGGAGCTTGGGTACGTGAAGGAGCCCATTTGGCCGATCATTGGTAGGATTGTGGGCAGTTGGGGTGAGGTTGGGTCCTTTGGGTTGCTGGGGGTTAGGAAGGAGACGTGTAGGACTGAGGTTGTGTTTATTATGCTGTGGATTGTGGTTGTGTCGTAGTGGGCTTAGGTTTGAGGGGAAGGGGGGGTTAGTGGTTGGTGGTTCTCAATTGGGGTATACGATAGGGATACCTCTGTTATTGTACCTGTTGACTTTGTTAGCTGATGTTTTTGGGTAGCTGAGTTCGTTTGACATCTCGGTGGTAGTGGTTTCAGGATCGTCGCGAGATTGTTTTGTGGTTCGTTGAGATGAGAAAGAGACCTCATTATCATTAGACTACCAGTGGCAGGAGCACATATGAGCTTGGGTGGTCCGGGAATTTGTTGCCTTGAGTGAAAACACCGCCGGTAAATGATGCATGTCTCCGTGAGTAGGTTTCACCAGCAAGCAGCATCAGCCATGGGGCAGCCTCTGACCGTGCCAAGGTTGTGACGTCACAACCTTGGCACGGTTAGTGGATCCTTTATGTTCACGAGGTGTCTTTCCGAAAGCGGCAGGTATTCCAAAATAGGTACCGAGTCTTGGCGCAGGGACAAGGGTAGAAATAGGGGTGTAACCCCTGAGAGAGGTCTGAACCTCTTCTACCCTTCAACCGCCACTCAAGAAGCAACACCTTGAGTATCTACAACAAACCAGTTCGATAGCCACATACCCTCGAACAGCGAGAATGTTCCGCCTGTTTACCCAAAAGCAAGGAGCTCGTCTTGCCCCCCACCTGACCTGCCTTGCCCCCCACCAAACCTGCCTTGCCTTCCGCCAAAGTTACAGGCCTATTGCTACAGGGAACAAGAACTGCCCCCCTAAAGGCAAACCAGACAAGGGGAATGGCTAGGATGATTTCTTGGTATGTTATCTGTCTGATAATGAGACTTTCATCAATCTAATAAGCAATTAAATCAGTGGCACTATGTTGCAAATTTAGAAGATTGCATTTTCTTTATTCATAAAGTATGGTTTGATTCAGTTGAGTTTGTAGAGAAAGCTGACTTGCAAAAAAGGATCATCATGAATTCAAAGTAGATGTTGTCAAAAGTCTTGCTGAGTGAAAAATTGCCATTGAAAGAGGATTCGAACAGGGAAGTAACAAATCAGAGCAATATGTGGGGACTAGAGAGCTGATATGAGCAAACCTATGCTAAAAGTCAGGTATTGAAATGGAAAAGCTCCGCACTGGAATCCAACAAAACCATATCAATACACTTGAACAAATTCAACAAACCCCCATCGACACACTTGAACAAATCGGAAAAACCTGTACTGAGATTATAGAGGCCAGTGTACAATTTCATACTATATACTGGAAAGTAACGCTTCTCTTAACTGGGTCTGGGTTTGTTCGTAAATTTTTACCTACTGCTCCTATTTCATTATATCCTAATATATATCAGGTTATCAGGTTCATAGTTGAGGAGTACTTGCATGCAAGCTTGAGGTTCAACAAAAAGCCGCCTCTGGAGACTACAGACCTTCCAAGTCCCGCCTACTCTGCCCCAAAGCCCGCCACTGTACAGGGGAAGATAGCATAAGCCTACGAAGACCAGATGAAATTCACTAGTGGACGAAGGCTACAACCTTCCGATGTTATGAAAATGCTGCAGGATACCTCTTTTTCAAAAGCATACATTCATATACATTCTTGCTCTAACCGAGAACAATGTTTATAACAATCAATGTATTGCTCTGATAATTTGTAGTTCCAGTGTCTCATCTAACCACCGCCTGATGACTAGCAAGCCATATAAAGAGGGAGATAGCGCCCTAGCCAAAGAGTAATAGGGGGCCCAGCCTCATCTAGTCCAGCTACAACCTGCCTAAGTAGGCCACCCAGCCCACTTGTGGATCACTGCTCCTTTTGGGCGGCGAAGTTAAAGTAAAAACCTGCTATTATTGAGGTTTTAGACCGGCTGCACGCACTCTACAGGAGAGAATTTTAGACTAAGTGCAAGATAGAAAAAGAGTGAGGTTTAGCAGGTATTGCAGAACGCACTTCAATTTCTTGGCACACATGATTATTCTCCATCATAGTGACTGACAAAAATCTGCGGAGACTGGCAATAGCACCTCACGGACTCACACCCAATAATGGCCTTCCAAAACTCTTGCCTATGCCATGTTCCTTCCAAGTCTGACAATGACCGCTCATGGTCTCATTCTTTGGTAATGAATTTCAATTGCTAGATCTATGCAGTTTACGTAAATTGATAAGGTTAACACTTGTATTGATGAGTAGCAAGAAAACCCGAGAGACCAGAAATTTCATCCTTGTAACAATCCTACCCGGTGGTGGTTAATTATACAACAGGTAACGAATTACTTACGTATAGATCTTTGAACTATATTATAGTTCTTAATTGCTCCAAGATGAGAGAGAGTTCTTCTTTCCAAGATTATCTTATAATCTCTTCTTTCGTTCTTAGACTATGCTATAGTCTTCATATCTCACACCAATATCTTATTGGGGAGAGATGGTGAGGGACCTTGTCTTACAAGGGTCATGGTTGCTCTGACGCTAAGAGCTAGGTTGCTTGCATACAAGTGAGAGGTAAAGGTAAAGGTAAAGGTAAAGGTATATTGTAAGAAAGTACTTAGATGGTTGCATGAAGAGCTATAACTACTGTGACTTGTTTGTTTTTTTATTTTATTTTTTTAAATCATATGTTCATTGTTTCTGTGGTACAAGAAAGGACATGCATCTTTAACGATATGGCCAAAACAAAACCGAAAATCAAACTAACAATGAACAAATGAAACAATCATATCCTGTTCCCCCAACGCGACCAATAATCGTTGCAAAGCAGCCGAAGCTAAAATTAAAGGAAAGTATAAAGCCGCCGTCTAGTCTTGAGGGCCAGGGGCAGATGGGGCGGTAGAAGGGAAAAGTGGATTCGGTGGAGGAGTGTGGAGCAAGCCAGCGAGCGGAGGCATTCTGGGGGGGAAGCCAGTGGCAGTGGTGCAAATAAACTCAGCCAGGGCAATAAGCAGCTGCTCGTCAGACCAGAGAAGGGCCTTGGAGGCCAAGTCTAAGACCCCTTGGAGGAGGCGGGATCTCTGATGGGCGGACTAGAGGCAGGATAGGATGGCATGCGCGAAGGTTTGCAGGGCTCAGGAGCACAGTGGGTAGGAGATATCGGCATCAGGATTGTCCCATGAGAGGTGAACCACAAGGTAACCTTTTCCAGAGCGCATCTGGTGAATCCATCCTGCAACCAACTTTCCGAGGCCCCTGAAGGGATGAGGGTGCGTCGAGGGTGGATAGGGGTAGTACGGGGGCTGGGGTGGCAGACCAGTCAGAGAGGAGGAGCAGGTTGGCCCAGAGCTAGAGGCGCGCCTACGATGGGACTATCCCAGGAATACGGGGGATGTAGTCCGTCAGATGGAGGGAGATGGTGGGTAGTGTGACCACATCGTGGACGAGGGGAAAGGACGAATTGGCCAAGGCGGCGATGGCGTTGTGGCGGTACCTTGGATTCCTGACCTTGTCTGCAGCTGAGTGCCAGTCAAGATCAAAGAAGAGGTATGGCTGTGAGGTGATCTTCCCGTGCGCCACTAGGGGGGCACAGTGAGGCGAAAAGGTCAGGATAGACTTAGGGAGGCGTTGTTAGGCATACCGGAAGGCTTAGCCTTTCCTTAGTGAATAAAGACCTATAGTTACCATACCTTAGGATTCTAAGTTCAAAAGGACAAGCCAACACCCCCCTCCCGCACCAGCGTTGGGACGGCGCTACATCGGCAGACACCGCCGTAGTTGCGTCCCCTCACCAAAGACATGGTCATTTGAGCCCTCCTCGTAACCCCGTATACGTCGCGGCCGTCCGTCCGACCGGATCCCGTTCGCAGGGTATATGAGGGAAGAACTTTGGCGAGCTTATGCAAGTGGTTCGAGCCAAATCGGTCGATGTCGCATAAGGTTATTGAGCACTAAAGACAAGAGTCGCGAAAGTGGTCACTAAGTAACAGGACGTTCTTTACGAACAATGGTTAAGCAACATATTCTATGCTCCACGCTCTTGCGATGAAAGTCGCAGAAGTGAATAGTCTTGTTGGATGAGGTAGTTTGAGAAATCAGGCATACCCGCACTCACACACGTCAATAGCATCCGTAGGATGTTGACGGAACCATACGATAAGGATTTGACTATGGAAGGATAATGGCTATTGGTGCGATTATCGTGACAAGTCTATCTTATGCCTCGCAGATGTCGGTTGCGGAATATGACTGCAATGCTGAGAGGTTCAATAACAAAGCTGGCCCCTTTGTTGGTTCGATCATGGAGACCATTCTGCGTATGCAAATGGTAAGCAAGACTCCATGACGACGAAGATGGATCGTAACCAATGGACTGATGTGTGGGAGCACCGTCAGGAAATTTCATGGTGTTGCAATTCGGAAGTCGAAGTGAGATAACAGAATTGTCAGGGTCAAATGGTGTTCGCACTTTTAAGAAAAAGCTGGAGTTGTTAGTAGGTACTTAGTTTGTAAGAGAACTAGATGTAGCCTGTGACCACCCAGACGCGGCATATAAATATTGAGGTGCCTCCCGAGCTATTTGAACATTATCAAGCAACGGAGAAGAGATCTTATCAATATAAGTTTTTACGCTAGAAAAATCTTTATCACTTTGTCTATCTCTATTTTGAGTCATTGAGCCTTCTTAGACAATCTCCGTCTACGATTAAGAATATCGGCCTGAGTTATCTCGCAAGACTTTGAGATAGGCTCCCGCCTAACAGGGGTGCCGAGGCAGGGTTTATCTCCGGGGGAGAGCAAATAAGCCTTAGGCCGGCAAGACGACGTTGGTGGCGGACATGAACAGGTAGTGGCGGAAGACAGGCTTCCCTGTGCAAGCACGTCGTGTTGGTGGTGGTAAAGCAATTAGTGATCTACCTACAGATCCGACGCCAAAAGACAGACATTGGGTTCATAATGGCCGGGAGGGACTCCAAACAGCAGACCCGTACAAGAGTATTGGGGCCAAAAGCGAGCGTGCCAAGGAGAGACACAGGTGGGGTGGGAGGCCCATACCCGGAGGGGAGAGGTGGCGAATCGTGTCCAGTGCGGTGTTGGTGAGGATGTACCTCCTGGAGAAGTGGGACCTTGGGTCGAAGGAGAGGGTGAAGATAAAGCCCAGCCACTTCAGGCGGGTCTGTGGATAGAAGAGCTGATTCTCAAGCTGCACCGGGAGTGAGCACGGCAACTCGTTGCTCCTGGCAGTCCTCTAGTGGATCAGCTCGGTTTTCGGAATAGAGAATGAGATATTGATTGGTGAGGCCTTTTCTTGAGCGACGAAAAAGACTTCTAAAGGAGGCGAACATTGGTCCTGTAGGAAGACGAGGTAACAGTGATGTATAACTACTGTGTCCTTTTTTTTTTTTTTTGAATCATATGTATTTTTTTAAGGTACAAAGACAGCATCCGTCTCCTCTACACACCTGGTGATTGAAATCTCAACACCACCAGATTATCACCACTTTTCTACCATCCACCCCCCGCCATGAGTTCGCTCTAGGGGGTGGAGTCATACCTCCTCTACTCTCCCCTGCCTTTAGGTTCATCCCTTTGGGCTTTCTTCTCTCTGGGTTGATGGTTTTCGTCTTCTTTTGATGATGTTTCCTCTTCCTACCCTGCTTTTGCTCTGCTTCACTTAGAGTATTTGCACAGTTGGCAACACTCTCCTCAAGACCCATGTTACAGACGGCCAGGAACACAGTTTGCAGTAAGAGAAAATATTTCAACAGGCCACGGTCGATTTCTCTGTTCTCTTTGTCTTCAAGAGCCTGCCTAGTTAAGACACAAACGCGATTACCGATAGTTCCTACGGCACAGAGGTGGGTCTACTCCTCCTTCTTCTCCTCCTCACATGGTGGGATCGGCTGGCACCCCACTACTTCTCCACTTTCTTGGCTGGTACCCACAACTACCTGGCTGGTATCCATAACTACTTCTTCACCATTCGGACTTAGACCATGGTCCATCACGGCTTGCCTCTGGGAGGATGGTATTGCACTATCTCCTTCTTCATTTTGAGTGTCTTGCCAACACAGTTGCCTCTTCAGCCTCTCCAGGACTTCGATGATGCCGAGCCTGGCCCCTCCCGCGCTGTGTATGCTGAAAAATGTTTTTGAAGAGGTCTCCGCTAAGTTTGCTTTTTGTTTTGCTTTTGTTCGGATGATCGTGCCATGGGTTTTCCTGACTCTTCCTGCTCGTTCTTTGATTTAATTCCTTTCGTCTATATTTTTAGGTAATCAAGGGTTTCTTGTTGGGGGCGAGATGTGCGCTTGGTTCCACACCAGAGGGACTTGGGGGGTTGGCTTGTTCTTAGGGGTAGATGGAGGTTTTTTTATGCCATAGCGCGAGCTGCATGCAAGATTTTGTACCTGAAAACAATAATCATATGATAAAAAAAAATAAAAAAATAAAAAAATAAAAAAAGTTATAAAGACAGCCATCCTCCGTCTCCTCTACATACCCGGCGATTGAAATATCAACACCACAAGATTATCACCACTTTTCTACCCTCCACCCCCCGACATGAGCTTGCTGTAGGGGGTGGAGTCATACCTCCTCTACTCTCCCCTGCCTTAAGGTTTATCCCTTTGGGCTTTCTTCTCTCTGGGTTGATGGTTTTCATCCTCTTTTGATGATGTTTCCTCTTCCTACCCCGCTTTTGCTCTGCCTCGCTTGGAGTATTTGCACGGTCGGCAACACTCTTCTCAATGCCCATGTTACAGACGGCCAGGAATACGGTTTGCAGTAAGAGAAAACACTTCAACAGACCACGGGCGATTTCTCTGTTCTCTCTTTTCTTTGAGAGGCTGCCTAGTCCAGACATGAAAGCAGTTACCGATAGTTTCCACGGCATAGGGTTGAGTCTACCCCTCCTTGTCCTCTTCTTCTCACGGTCGGATCGGCTGGCATCCTAATGCTTCTACATCCTGGGCCTCTGTTCCCTTCTGATCTCTGGGCTTGGGTGATTGTCATGGCTGCGTGTGTAGCTTTTGCCTGTGTCTGGCGTAGGGGTTTCATGCCTGCCGCCTCTGTTGCCTCCAGGTGATATGCAGTCCCTCCCGGTCCTGTTTCTGGTAGGCCTACGATCGCTACTTCGCCCTGCCACACACTTCCGTTTGTGTTGGTTTCGGTTACCGATCTTTCTCTTAGTGGTCTTGTCTGCCCTTGGGTCCGGGACGTAAGTGCCCCAGGTAAATTTACCTCTTGTGTATGGATCTATGGCCTACGGCATTATCCTGCAGGCTGCATGGCCTCTCCCCTGCTGCGGCAGAATAGGGTCAGTCGTTGGGCTGTGGGTGGGTTTCTTAAGGGTTCAGCTGGGATTTTTCTTCCTTGAGTTTGTTGAGGTTTCTGTACTATCCTTGGTTGTTTACTGTTGGGGTAGAGGGTCTTCTTATAGGCTGCACGTCTGTGGAGGTTTTTTGGTTCGTTGTTTTCAGGCCTGTACGCTCTTCTGGAGTTTCTACCAATAGTACGGGGCACTTTGGTGTCGGGCAGGGTCAGAGGGTTTTAGCACAAGGGATACAGGATGGACTGTAGGTGGAGGTTTTTCCTATCTTAGAGCTATCTGTATATGTGAGTTTGTACCTTAAACAATACTAAAATAATGCTAAAAAATAAAAAAAATAAAAAAAAGATACAAAGACAGCATTCAGCTTTAACACTATGGCCAACAAAAACCGTATGCTCCTCACCCCAAGAAACATCCAAACCCCCAAATCCCTCTGGTATGAGACCAACCGTACATCTGGCCTATTGCCCAATCAAATCCTACGAATATACACGTACACCCGAAGGATGTAGAAAGGAAAGAAACAATCAGGAAGGAGAGGCGAACCCTTAGTAACATCAATGAAAACCATAAAGATGAACAAAGAGAATGTATGAACCCTTGACAAAGGAAAATTACCTCTGATAAGTGACATATATCAGCCTGAGCTAGGAAATGAAAGTATGGACCTGTACACTGGAGCGGTGCCGGGGAACGAAGCGATGCCCGATGGTAGGATAGGAAAGCGGGTGGAGGAGACTCTATTGAGAGGTCCCTGGTGGGTATGCCAAAATGGCATTAGCGACAGCCAGGAGGACAGAGGTAACCCAGGTGAGCTTTTATATAGTGACCGAAGGTCGACTGCGGGAAGGGGGCAGTAAGGTGCCCGCTGGGAAGGTGGGAAGAGAGGAAGTGGGTGTAGCTGTAATCGGGCAACGGGACGAAGACCAAGAAGGTAGGGGAAGGAGGATGGGAGAAGGAAGGACTTCCAGACACAGAGACGACAGACTAGAGTAACCACGGCTGATGCTTTTCCAAATGGGAAACGAAGATGAGGTACTGAAGTTACTAACCGAAGTGTTTCCCGACAGGACCACATAACCGAGACGGAAAGGTACTTCGCAAAGGGCTTGGAAAGCTCAGCGCCGACCGTGAGCGAAGAGGACGGAATGCCGACCGTGCAAAACCTAAGCGAGGTGCAAAGGAAGTGCGGGGTAATAGGGGGAGAACTGGACTTCATGAGCGGGAGTCAACGATGAACAGGAACAAGAACCCCGTGGAGCAGGGGGGAGACCCTGGAGGGAGAGGAGGGGTGGTAGCATCACTCCCCTAGGCTCGAGCCATCAAGGGGGAGGAGAGTGGCTGCTGGTGGATCCCACGATGATTGCACTGGTGTTGAGATTTCAATCGCCAAAGGTGTAAGGGAGATGGTTCATGTATAACTACTGTGACATTTTATTTTTATTTTTATTTTTATTTTTTTAAATCATACTCATTTGTTTAAGGTACAAAGACAGCCATCCTCCATCTCCTCTACACACCCGGCGATTGAAATCTCAACACCACGAGATTATCACCACTTTCCAAACTTCACCCCCCGTCATGGATTCGTCTTAGGGGGTGGAGACATACCTCCTCTACGCTCTCCTTCCCTTAAGTTTATCCCTTTGGGCTTTCTTTACTCTGGGTTGATGGATTTCGTCTTCCTTTGATGATGTTTCCTCTTCCTACTCCGCTTTTGCTCTGCTTCGCTTAGAGCATTTGCACGGTCGGCAACACTCTTCTCAACACCCATGTTACAGACAGCCGGGTTCACAGTTTGCAGTAAGAGAAAACCTTTCAACAGGCCACGGTCGATTTCTCTACTATCTTTATTTTTAAGAGGCTGCCTAGTCAACACACGAACGCGATTACCGATAGTTTCTATGGCACAGAGTTGGGTCTACCCCTCTTTCTCCTCTTCTCCTCACGGTCGGATCGGCTGGCACCCTACTGCTACTTCACCTTTCTGGCTGGTACCCACAACTACCTGGCTGGTATCCATAACTACTTCTTCACCTTTCGGACTATGACCACGGTCCATCACGGCCTACCTCTGAGAGGATGGTATTGCACTATCTCCTTCCTCTTTTTCGTGTGTGCGGCCAAAATAGATGGCATCTTCAGCCTCCCCAGGACTTCGATCATGCCGAGCCTGGCCCCTCCCGCGCTGAGTGTGCGGAATTTTCCAGTGGTCTCCGCTACGTTTCCTTTTTGTTTTTCCTTTGTTCGGATGATCGTGCCATGAGTTTTCCTGACTCTTCCTGCTTGTTCTTTGATTTGATTCCTTTCGTCTATCTTCTTAGCTAGTCAAGGGTTTCTTGTTGGGGGCCAGATGTGCGGTTGGTTCCACACCAGAGGGACTTGGGGGGTTGGCTTTTTCCCAGGGGTAGTTGGGGGGTTTTTTATGCCATAGCGTGAGCTGTATGCAAGATTTTGTACTCTAAAACAATAATCATATGATTCAAAAAAAAAAAAAAAAAAAAGTACAAAGACAGCCATCCTCCGTCTCCTCTACATACCCGGCGATTGAAATCTCAACACCACCAGACAATCACCACTTTTCCAAACTCCACCCCCCGTTATGAGTTCGCTCTAGGGGGTGGAGTCATACCTCCTCTGCACTTCCCTTCCCTTAGGTTTATCCCTTTCGGCCTTCTTCTCTCTAGGTTGATGGATTTCATCTTCTTTTGATGATGTTTCCGCTCCCTACCCCGCTTTTGCTCTGCCTCGCTTAGAGCATTTGCACGGTTGGCAACACTCTTCTCAACACCCATGTTACTGTTAGGCATACCAGAAGGCTTAGCCTTTCTTTAGTGAATAAAGACCTATAGTTACCCTACCTTAGGATTCTGAGTTCAAAAGGACACGCCAACACCCCCCTCTCGTAGCATATGCGGAAGTGACAAAGGCATTATTGCCGAAGGTCACGTGTTCGATTCTCATCACCGGCAAAGTTATTACGCAATACTTTTACCTTTGACCGGACCAAGATAAGACGGCACAACTTCCATCCGATGGTGCGGTCTAACCCACGGACCAATCGGGTCGCCTTGCAAGGGTGACAGAGAGAAGACCTTTGGCGAGCTTATGCAAGTGGTTCGAGCCAAATCGGTCGACGTCACATAAAGTTACTGAACACTAAAGATGAGAGTCGCAAAAGTGGTCACTAAGTAACGGGAGGTTTTTACGGACAATGGTTAAGCAACACATTCTATACTCCACGCTCCCGCGATGAAAGTCGCAGAAGTGAATGGTGTTGTTGGATGAGGTAGTTTGAGAAATCAGAAATACCCACACTCACACACGTCAATAGTATTTTCCGATACTGACGGAACCATACCATAACGATACGACTATAGAGGGATAATGGCTATTGGTGCGATTATCGTGACAAGTCTATCTTATACCTCGCAGATGTTGGGTGCAGAATATGTCTGCAATGCTGAGAGGTTCGATAACAAAGCTGGCCCCTTTGTTGGTTCGATCATGGAGACCATTCTGCGTATGCAATTGGTAAGCAAGACTTCATGCCGACGAAGATAGATCGTAACCAATGGACTGATGTGTGGGAGCACCGTCAGGTAATTTCATGGTGTTGCAATTCGGAAGTCGAAGTGAGATAACAGAATTGTCAGGGTTAAATGGTGTTCGCACTTTTAAGAAAAGCTGGATTTGTTAGTAGGACCTTAGTTAGTATGAGAACTAGATGTAGCCCGCGACCACCCAGACGCGGCATATAAATATCGAAGTACCTCCCGAGCTATTTGAACATTATCAAGCAACGGAGAAGAGATCTTATCAATATAAGTTTTTACACGAGAAAAATCTTTAATACTTTGTCTACCTCTATTTTGAATCATTGAGTCTTCCTAGACAATCTCCGTATACGATTAAGATTATCAGCCTGAGTTATCTCGCAAGACTTTGAGATAGGCTCCCGCCTAACAGTTACAGACAGCCGGGTACACGGTTTGCAGTAAGAGAAAACATTTCAACAGGCCACGGTCGATTTCTCTACTCTCTTTCTCTTTAAAAGGCTGCCTAGTCAAGACACGAACGCGTTTTCAGATTGTTTCTACGGCACAGAGTTGGGTCTACCCCTCGTTCTCCTTTTCCTTACACTGTCGGATCGGCTGGCTTCCTACTGCTTCTCCACTTCTTTGGCTGGTACCCACAACTACCTGGCTGGTATCCATAACTACTTCTTCACCATTCAGACTATGACCACGGTCCCTCACGGCCTGCCTCTGGGGGGATGGTATTGCACTATCTCCTTTCTCTTTTTTGAGTGTGCGGCCAGAATAGATGGCCCATTAGGCCTCCCCAGGACTTCAATTATGCCGAGCCTGGCCACCACCGTGCTGTTTGCAAGGGAACTTTCAAGTAGTTGCGTTTTTGTTTGATTTTTGATTTTTCCTTTTGTCCGGATGAATGTGCCATGGGTTTTCCTGACTCTTCTTGCTTGTTTTTGATTTGATTCCTTTCGTCTATCTTCTCGGCTAGTCAAGGGTTTCTTGTTGGGGGCGAGATGTGCAGTTGGTTCCACACCAGAGGAACTTGGGGGGTTGGCTTTTTCCCAGGGGTATTGGAGGTTATTTTATACCATAGCATCAGCTGCATGCAAGATTTTGTACCTTAAAACAATAATCATATGATTCCAAAAAAAAAGAAAAAAAAAAGGTACAAAGAGAGCATTCAGCTTTAACACTATGGCCAACAAAAACTGTACCCTCCTCACCCCAGGAAACATCCAAACCCCCAAGTCCCTCTGGTATGAGACCAACCGCACATCTCGCCTATCGCCCAATCAAATCCTACGAACATACTCGTACATCCGAAGGAAGTAGAAAGGTAAGAAGCAAGCAGGAAAGAGAGAAGAACCCTTAGTGACATCTACTATGAAAGTATAAAAACATAAGAAATGAATGAACCCCTGACAAAGGAAATTTACATCTGATAAGTGACGTGTATCAGCCTCAGCCAGGAAGTCAGAGTATGGACCTGCACACCGGAGCGGTGCCGGGGAACGAAGCGATGTCCGATAGTAGGATGGGAAAATGGGTGGAAGAGACTCTGTTGAGGGGTCCTAGGTGGGTGCCAAAATGGCATTAGCGATGGCCAGGAGGACGGGCGTAACCGAGGCGGGTTTTTGTATAGTGACCGAAGGTCGATCGCGGAAAAGGGGGCAGTAAGGTGCCAGCTAGGGAGATGGAAAGAGGGGGAGTGGGTGTAGCTGTAACCGGGCAACGGGACAAAGACCAAGAATGTAGGGGAATGAGGATGGGAGGAGGAGGGACTTCCGAACACTTGTGACGACCGACTAGAGTAATCGCGGCCGATGCTTTTCCGAATGCGAAATGAAGACGAGGCGCTGAAGTTACTAACTGAGGTGTTCCCCGACAGGACCACATAACCGAGACGGAAAGGTACTTCGCAAAGGGCCTGGAAAGCTCACTGCCGACCGTGAGCGAAGAGGACAGAATGCCGACCGTGCAAAACCTAAGTGAGGTGCAAAGGAAGTGCGGAGTAAGGGGGAGAACTGAACTTCATGAGCGGGAGTCAACGACAAACAGGAACAAGAACCCCATGGAGGAGGGGGTAGACCCCAGAGGGAGAGGAGGGGTTGTAGCATCGCTCCCCTAGGCCAAAACCATCAAGGGGGAGGAGAGGGGGTGGTGTTGAATCCCACGATGATTTCCCTGGTATTGAGATTTCAATCGCTAGAGGTATAGGGGAGATGGTTCGTGTATAACAACTATGACCTTTTTTTTTTTTTTTTTTTTTTTTTAAAAGTTGCATTTTTTTTAGTTACAAATAACGTTCATACACCAACACCTCTACACACCCGGCGATTGAAATCTCAACACCACGAGATTATCACCACTTTTCCCAACTCCACCCGCCGGCATGAGTTCGCTCTAGGGGGTGGAGTGCATCTCCCCCTATCTTCTCCTGCCCTTAGGTTTATCCCTTTGGGCTTTCTTCACTCAGGTTTGATGGATTTCGTCATCTTTTGATGATGTTTCCTCTTCCTACCCCGCTTTTGCTCTACCTCGCTTAGAGCATTGGCACGGTCGGCAACACTCTCCTCAACGCCCAAGTTACAGACGGCCGGGTACACGGTTTGCAGTAAGAGAAAACCTTTCAACAGGCCGCGGTCGATTTCTCTACTCTCTTTATCTTTAAGAGGCTGCCTAGTCAAGACACGAACGCGATTACCGATAGTT
>Ga0307509_10000282_pt1 | contig 83820 bp, 85 predicted proteins | sample 10_EM_MG_FD_202245 | JGI IMG/M metagenome (GOLD analysis project Ga0307509, IMG submission 202245) | Populus trichocarpa ectomycorrhiza microbial communities from riparian zone in the Pacific Northwest, United States - 10_EM | ecosystem: Host-associated > Plants > Roots > Unclassified | place...
GTTCCCGGCATGAAGAACCTGAACATTTGGATCCGAATTTAGTATGGGCGCTCAGATACGCACAGACAATTTGCCATACAAAATTTTGATCCCTGTGTTCAGGTTCTACATGCCGGGAACATGTAATTGATAGCGCCTGCAGCACCTTTTGGTGAATTGAACGGTATGTCCAATTTGTGAGGCGCTCGGCAGGAAGGGTGGCTGGAGGCTTCGGGACTCCAGTACTCGAGTACGCACCTGCAGCCAGCCAACTCGTGGCGCCACCGCTGCCGGATGCATAGAAGCCTACGAGGAATTCGAAGCACAGTACTCGAGTGGTCTAGGCTGCAGCCCTAGAGGCGCACACAGCCATGTACTCTACAGTACTCGAGTACCCAGTCTGATGACATGGACAGCGCGACACCAGTACTTTTCTTGAGAAAAAAGCACGAGGTGGGCCTAAGGCTGAGCACACAGGACGCACCTGAATCTTGGGCCCCACTTGGTGACCGAGTGAGTTGGCGAACCATCGCGCTCAGTCGGGTGAAGAGGGGAAGCATCGTGCTGAATCCGTCCACCGGAGGTTGGCATGTCTCAGAGGTCGTAACCGCAGAGGTTGGCCAGAGACGCCCTAGTGCACGAGATCGAGATCTCGCGGCGTAGTTATTAATAGTATGAGTCATGGAAGATAAAGTCGAGTCTGGGGATTTGTAAGTTTTTGGATTGATTAATATCTTTTTTTTATTTTTAACTCTCCATCTCCACTTTTTTTTATTACTGGGAGGGAGCGAACTTTGCTAGTCGCTACCCTCACCATATTCCACACTAGCGGGAGTTGTACCACCGCTTCCACTTTGGAAAACAGGTGCCTCCTCTTCCTCCTTCCTATTTTCGACCCCCTCTACTGTCTCCTTTTCGGATGGGTTTTGAGAAAGAAGGCTGCGAAATTCGTGTTCATGAATCGTGAGGACTATCTCGGTTCGGTCCTTTAGGTGAATGGCTCTGACCCCCATGCCCGGAAGGAGCACAGACACTGGCGTATTCCAGATTATCTGCTCCACGGCGCCCTCCTCTTTCTTGAGGCAAAGATACATCAAAGGTCGAGACGACATGGCCATGTGTTTCCGTGTACCCGGCGAACAAGGCTTTGGCGCAGCCAGGATGCCAACAGCTTCCGGTTTCTTCGATGAAACTGTACCGTCGAGCTCGCGGATAGCAGCAGGGCCGATATTTGTGCATTTGCACTGCACCAGGGCATCATACACTCTGGGGTTTTGGGATTGCTCGGGTGGTAGGTTTGGGATTGCCCAGGTACCACGCAAGTCCACACCTTTGTCACCACTCCCCCCGGTCCGCTCTAGTGACATGCCAAACGACTTGAGGGTCTCTTTCACGGTGTATCTTTAATCAATCCAATTGTTAGGTCCAATTCCACTATACATGCGAGAAAAACCCTTCAAATAGAATTGTGCCAAAGCCAAGATCGGGAACGTACTCATAAAGCGTCCCAACATATACAGTAGTATGTGTTGGTAATGCCACCCCTTTTGCATATTTGAGAAATGACTCGAGGTCATGGTGCAAATCGCTAGTTGGTACGGAACCTGTAGCCTTGCACGAGTATCTTTTGTTGGTGCCGACGAGGAGGACAGGATGTGGGATGAAGCAGCGCTGAAGCGTGGCACGCATCTTCCGAAGAATTGTCGAGGACCGTTCCCCTAGTGGTGATGTGTGAACGCAATTCTAAACAATCGCTAAAGGAGTATGTTTGTTGCTCTCTTCCCCTTCCCTTTCTCCGACAGTTAAGGTCGGCATGCTTGCTCGCATGGCTGTGAACGGAAAAAACCTGGCTTGAGGGCTTTGACCTGGCGGATTCTCAATCGGCCAGTAGATGCCAAGGCTACCCCGCAAGGCCCCAACCATAGGTTGTTGTGACAGGTAAAAAACGGGTCGTTTCGAACTACTCGACCAATGAGGAAATTCTAAAACCTATTTAAAAGGGAAATCTTTTCATCAATTGGTTTAAGTGGGGTATTTTTTTCGTGCCCCTCCTCGTTCCCACCACCGCCTCAAGGCCCTTTTATCCCCCCTCCTCCATCTCATTTTCCATCACCACTCCTTCTTCCTTAACCTCCTCTTCCCGATCTCGCTGCCGTTTTCTATTTAATTGTTCTTTTCTCTACGAAGTCGCTTGTATTCATATTTTCGTTCAAAATGGCCGATAATGACGAACAGGTAAGGCGTTTCCCCCTCTAGCAAGGAAGGGGAAATTCCTTGTTTTCCTTTTTTTTCCTTCTCCCTGCTTTCCTTGTTGTTGTTGTTGAATACTGCGATTTACATAGCATAGACGTGATACTGACATTCTATAGCACAACCACACCTTTGAGGAGGCTTCGGCCGGTGCCTCTACCACCTACCCCATGCAGTGCTCTGCACTTCGCAAGAATGGGTACGTTCCTGCATTCTGGGTTCCTCTGCACCTGGAGCGTATCCACTTATGTGATATGTGTGCTTTTTTCCGGGTACTAGGATACATCTAACTTTTTTTTTTCCTCTATAAAGACATGTCGTCATTAAGGGTCGTCCTTGCAAGATCGTCGAGATGAGCACCTCTAAGACCGGCAAGCACGGCCACGCCAAGGTCCACTTGGTCGCCATTGATATTTTTACCTCAAAGAAGTTGGAAGAGCTCTGCCCTTCCACCCACAACATGGACGTCCCTAACGTCAGCCGTACTGAGTTCCAATTCTCTTACATTGACGATGACTACCTCCACCTCATTAAGCAGGATGGAAGCGAGAAGAACGACGTCAAGGTCCCCGAGGGAGATATTGGTGATAGGATTAGAGAGGCTGAGGACGCGGGCAAAGATATCTGTAAGATCCCACCCTCAGAAATCCCGTCCCCCACGTGCTTGTTTCGGGAATTCATGCTGATTATCAATTTTTTCCTCAGTGATTACTATCATTTCCGCTATGGGAGAGGAGGCTGCTATCTCTCTTAAGGATGCCCCTAAGACCGATTAATCAGATCTGTTTTATGTGGACGGATGGTGTAGCTTCTTTCTTCGTTCTTTACTCTTTTTTTTTTTTCTCTGGGAGCGAGTTTGATCATTGGGTTTCATTCAAATCAATTGAAGCTTGGGCGGGAGGTTCATCAAAATGAGAATCTTTTTTCTTAAACCAAAAAAACAAACCGTCCTTCACCCTTTGTCTGAGGGAAATAGACGGGCCTTGGGATATTATCATAGGAGCTCAATTTCGTCGTTCGCTGTATTTGCGAATTAAAAGAAAATGTCTCCTTGCGCTTTAGCTTCTCGGCTCACCTCCTCCTTTGTGGGCCCACCCCCGTGCCTTATTGTGGGCTTTTTGATCTTTCAAAAATGGGCTTCTGGCAATGGCCAGTATGTACAGCCCGGTAGGTAAATCGATGAATTACAGAAAAAGTAAGATAAAAATAAGCATCGGACCAAAAAAATTCAATCATGATGCCATAGTAATTGTCTTCCCCCCCTCCCCCCAAAAAGGGCCGATATCCTATGACATTATCTTCTATTCCATTACCAGTACAGTCCTATGTTTGTACCATACCTTGCGAAGTAAGCTCCTCAAGCGCAGAGGGCCGCCATACAGAGTATCTGATTGACCACATCGAAACCCATCAATAGAGAGTTTGGGCAATGAGACCTAGGTGGCAGGAAAACAGGTTATTTTCTGTTAACCTAAAAGTCTTGGGCACCCAGGTGGGTAGTGAGAAGTGGAAGAAGTTTAAAATAGGACTTTTTAGACCTGCAGAAATCCGATTGCCGTAGAACAACAAGTCTGCAGCAACACTGCTCTCTATTTACAATTTATTAAGAGATTTTGGTGATGGTAATATTGTGCATTCAGTAGTAGATTATCACCTGTTCTATGGCAGCCAGTATGGCTAGCACCCAACTTGTTTAGCTGGGGATCCTAATTTGAGCAGGGGACGAATTTGGGGGAAATGCGATATTATCATACCCTACTCAATTCACCATCATCTAGCGACCAAGCTACCTAACTTACCCCTATTGCGCAAACTCACTCTACCCGTAATCGTACGTGTTTGCTTACTCATAGTGTACATCTATCATCATACCATCTATCTTGCGAGACACGGCGATGGGATGGAGAGAAATTTAGGTAGCCCCAACGCCTCCAAGGTGATATATTAGTTCCTAAAGAATAGTAATGATTTTTGCAAATTGTAATATTTTCTCCAAGTGAGCACGAGCTGAGAATCTGCATAAAAGGCGTCGGAATGGGGGTAGCAGGGAAGAGGGGGAGGTGGAGGCCCAACCCTAGTAACCCCACAAAGTGACAAGTTGCTGTGTGGGCTGCCGCATTTGGGGTGGGGCAGACATGAGGCGTAGATTCGCAGGTAAGAACATCGTAGCTTGTTCCTACAGTAGTGGAGAAAGGAGGAAAGAAAGGGAAAGAGAGTGAGAAAGTGAGTCGCACCGCCTGCTCCTTTGACTTGACCGTTGTCACAACGAGGTGGGAGTGGTAAGCGGCCTCCGTTTCTGCCTCTATCCTTTCATAACAGTATCGTGTATCCTGAACGCAAGCACCGACTGGGGATACGGTGCCCTTTGATTGGCAATGGAGTACAAACGGCTTTCGCGCTGTGGTGTCGATGGATGTAAGCAAACATCCTTTTACCTGGACGATGGACAGTGGTTTTGCAAGAATGGGCATTTGAGAGAGGTATGGCTTTGTGATACCGGTGGATATGGGGTGTTGTGGGTAGCTAATAGGGATTAGGGAGAGCTCGAAGTAGCTGCAGACGACGAAGGCTTTGGCACGCAGGGATCCAGAGCTGTCAGAGCAACGCAGGAAAAAGAGAAAAAGGAAAAAGGTATGATGGATTGTCGTGGTGTAAACAAACTACTTCTTTCATTTCCCGGGCTGGGTCGGTTGGTTGGTATGGAAATGTTGACCAAAAAAATTGTACCATAGTGCTCCGCGGTCGCAAGGGCTTTGAGTTATTCCTTCAATGCTATCAGCTAATCCTTAGGAAACAAGTTCACTGGCTGGTGTCCGAGAAGCACTTCCCCAAAGAACTCGAGGTATTTTTCTGACTGTGGACCCTTTTGTTACTTTTTTTTCTTTCCTCTCCTTCCCCCCCAACAGGAACAGGAACAGCGGCAACCAAGCCAAATCAAACGGGTAGGGCTGACCAGACGTAGATCGTCGTCCGGGATCTATGGGTTCTGCAACTGCAAAAGGTATCCACTACAATTCCTGCGACCGCAGATGACCCACCGAAGGATAGATATGGTGATAGCGATGATGGTGGTAGGGACCTAGACGAGACAGGTGACATTGGGTCTTCTTCAGCGGGACATTCTTCCCAGTCTTCGTACTTGTATACGAGTGACGACTCGCAATCTACGGCTCAGAGCAGGGCTTCACAGGGCACGCGACGGAAGAGGAGGAGGAGGAGGGTACCAAAAGCTGCGGATAGACCAAAGTTGATTTCATCTGTGGGGATCTGCTATCTAGGCTTGATTGTGCTCGGGGTTGCTGTATCACTGGGGGATATTCATCGGTGGGTCGAGGAGCAGGGGGTTGTCTACCTGAGGGCCATCAATGAGATTCCCGGTGAAATGAGGCAGAGGCTTGATGCAGAGTATTATGTTGCTTTGGACCCAAGGGTTTGTTTCCCTTCCTTCCCCTCCTCTCTCACACAGGGGTGTCCTCCCGTTCTCCGAGCGAGCAAACAGGGTGGGGCTGATGTGAGTGAGCGGCCAGGCTCGCCCAACACTGGGATTACTTCATTCAACAGTTCAAGGACTGGTGATCATGTATCAGGTCGCTTTCGGAATGTCGTTTCCTCCCTTGAACACCACCCTACTTGTGTTCCAATTCATGAAAGCCCTTGGTCTCCCTCGTACGTCTACTTCTCCCCCTCTTCCAAAAATATCCTACACGAGGAATGACTCAAGGAAGTCCTAATATGGTATAATGCTGAAGTGGAAATATACCACGGCTTCAAACGTCTCGCAAACCTGATATCTCTCCCATTCATATGGAATGGCCTCAGGCACCGCAAGCGAGTCACCAATTGGCCCGAAGCCCGCTTAATGGCTCTCTTGATAATATCGACAAAGCTATTATACGGCCTCGACGGAGTAAAACGCACACCTAAATCTGCGGCAGAACCGGCAGCTGTAGGGCTGAAATGGAAGGCGTGGGATGGGTACCTACGAACCGGCAATGCCGAGCGTCGAGGACTCCTCAACGAGAGCGTTACACCGGGAAGTGAAGGGGAAGGGAGGGGGAGGGGAGTGGGAGGGAAAAACCTGGAAGTCGACATAGAGGAGAAGGATGTATTTGGCATGACTGGAGAGGAATTGGATAGATATATGGATTGGTTTGAGAAGAATTGGGCGGATGACTCCAATACACCTCGTACGTTGTTTTTTTGTTTTTTGAACTTATTTTATGCATATTCCCCCCTCCCCCCAATTTACTTTTTTTCCTCCAAAGCCTGAGAACAACAACCGGCCGCAAACCTTGCTCGCTTTTTTTTCCTTTTTCTTTTGTCCTTTCAAGTTTAAGTTTACTTCTTTTTTCTGTGTGACATTCGATGCATTAGTTCCTCCAGGGCAGGCTCACTTACATTTGCATGTCTTGGACGGACCATCCATCCGTTGCAACCACATTAGTTACTAAACAGATACTTAATTTATTCCCGACTGGCCGCGCGGCGGCCGAGGGAGCTGAGGCCCACCAAGTCCACGATCGGCCCCGGCGTGGGGCTCCCACAGATGAACCAGGGCAACATGATCCTACGGATGAAAGGTTGCGAGAGCTAAATTCTCAAATCGAGATACACCCCGCCCAGCAGCAACAGCAGCAACAGGAAGGAGAACAGGAGGGGGAGGAGGAGGATAGGGGGGTGGGGGAGAACTACTCACTACATCGAGGAGAGCTTGTAACTAGACCGGGAGATCAGTACCTTTGGCATTCGATCCAGACTGAGTTGCCTGTTGAGCAGCAGACTCTGCTACAGGCTGGAGCGGATCTGTTGGCTATCACCAGGGATGATCTGGCCAGGGTTGTTAAGGCTCTGGAAACCCAATTCAGGGGTCTGGTTAAAAACCAAAGGAGGAAGGAGATGCGAGAGGGGAGAATGGATGTTGATTGATAGACGATGCCGGTACCCTATCTGATAGGCTATAAAACATATTGCATCTTGAAGCATAATTGTTTTTTTTGCTATAAGAGCCTTTTTTTTCTTCCCACTTTATAGCACACCGCAATCTATGTCTGTTTCCCGTAAACCTCTTGGCTCTTTGTTTGGGTCTTCTGGCTTTACACTATGACTGGCCTGTGCCTACTATCGTAATAATCCAGGCTCAGACCATGCGCCCTTTCTTAGGCCTTTATGTCATAACACAGCGGTCCTGTACAGAAATTGCACCCTTAAACGACTGAAGAATTTGAGAAAAAAAGAGGCCCCCCCCCATGCACTCTTCCGGATTCCTCCCGGTAAGGCGGTTTGATTCTGGATTGACAATCGGTTTTCGATGGCTGGAAAACATCCGAATTTTGGTTGGGCTATCATCGCTAATTTTCTATTTTGAGGGCCCTCTGGCAGAAGTATATGAAACACAATGCATCCTATTCTACTCCTCCATTTCCTCATCTCCACCTCCCTCCATGCTCTCTTTGGCCAATTTCTCAGCCTCAGCAACTAGCTCTTTTGGGACCTCCTCATGTTTTCCCCATCCCTTGGCAGCGACGCCCTCCCCGAGTCCCTCGGTTGAGCCCTTCCCGAGTCTAACCCACGTCATCTCCAACTCGAAATCCTTGTCCTTTGAGTTGTCGTCGTGAGCAAAGTAGATGATTCTAGCAGCCTGTTTAACAGCTTCCTCAACGGTGATGTTAGGAAGGGGTAATTTCTCCAACTCGGCTTTAGCAGCTTGACGACCTCGACCGGTTGCGGCTCCAAAGTAACCCTGTGTTAGAGCAGATGTTAGTATTAGGATGGGTGCGGCCCTGGGCGTCATTTAGAAACCCAAGGCTCTGGAGTAGGTTTAAACAGGGAAATGTCATCATACCCAGCCGACACCGCTCGGCTCTACCATCCACAATCCTGGCCCACCAGCTTCATCCATACCACCAATGATCGCTGTAACACCAAACGGCCTCACACTAGAGTAAAGGGTATATGCCTGGGCATAACCACCCATGGCGTCTGCCATGCTGGAGATCGGGATCGGGCTGCGGTAAAGCTTGCGCCAGTTGGATGCTTCGCTGCGAGCACGAGAGGTAAAATGACGAGCATCAGGAATAAGACCAGAACAAGCCTGCAGGATTTCATTCGTTAGTTTTAATTGGGGGGTCGGGCTGGTGCTGGGGGAAAGTGATTGATGAAAAGGGGGCCTCACAATTCCGATATGGTTATCAACACTAGCGATCCTCTTGTTGCTTCCTGGAACCAACAGCTTGCTCCCAATTAGTTTCTCAACAGCTAGGACAACACCATCATTGCAACGGATTCCAATAGCTGTTCCACCATTTTCTACAGCTTTTGTTGCATATTCTACCTATAGTAATCCCTTAGAAAGTAAGTAAGGAGCTTAGCTAGGGATATGGTGGGGCAAGAGAGAGCGGTACTGACTTGAAAATTTCTTCCATCGGGGCTAAATACGGAGTTGGATAAATCATAACCTGTACCGATTGATGTCTGCGAATGTCAGTAAATAACACCCCGCAGTGCCGGCGCTGCCAGTTCCTATCACAGCAGGCAGCAACAAGATAGAACTCGTAGGCAGTGAAAGAGAGATAATTACCATGACGAGGAATGATGGATGCTTGATCAGATGAGTAGATGATGGTGATGACGATGATGATGATGGAAGTTAGAGTGGGGTTTCTGTAGGACGATGGAGATAGCAAGCAGTTGTTCAGTCCTGAGACTTGCGTGAAGGGCTGCGGCGCACTAGGCTAGACCAAATTAAGCGATGGAGGGGCAAGTAACCCAAGCTTCGAAGTTGCGGTTTGTAGCAGTGAATTTGCTTGATGTGTTCCTATGAGGCTCCACAAGGGCTTAGGGCAACGCACCAATACGATTGCTGGATACCGACACATAGTCTCACTGTCCAGCCACACAGCCGCTGACAGGATGACCCACCCATAATCATTATCTTTTTTAGTGCGAACGGATTATTGATTGGCAGCGCCTGCCGGTTGACCTCAATATTATTTTATTTTTTCTACTGCTTGATGATACCTGCATCTGACAGATGAGCAGCAATTATCATACATTGTACAGTACCGTGCATTCAAGTTACTTCTTACAGAACCTACACCGCCCCAACCAACACCCCAGAATTTATTGTCGCCTTGAACCCCGTCGGAGCGAGAGGGATGCTGATGCTGCAGACCTTCCTGGCTCACACAGACGCCTCGCGGTGATGGACTACTAGAGTAAGCTTGTCAATCGGTAGACATCGGCTCCATGTCTTCATCCAGTTGAGATTATTGAACCAGGGGGGTGTCCAGAGGGAACCCCTCCTCATTGGCATTAAAATCCAAGGCCAGGCACCGTCAGCTGAAGCAAAAGAGGGGTGTATGGACTGGGCAATTACAACAATCATATATCCGTTCCTCCCTTCTTGATAATCTCTTTTCTCCACTTCTCGAATTTTTTTTTGTTTTTTATTCACAACATTGCCCACTGCGCGTTGCACATTGCGCTGTTCAAAGCGTCCAACCCCCGACAAAGGTTCAAGGAAGAGATACCAAACAAAGATAAACAAAAAAAAAAGGGTTCGCTTTTATTGTTTGCTCCGCGTTACTGGTAGGCCTTTTGTTGGCTGTTGGTTTCTCAGCCTGGAGGATATCATATATCATTAGAAGGTCATACCATAGCTCTCCCTATCTACACAGTTCTACGGAGGTAAAGGATCCGGAGCTTCTTAGGCAGCCCTCGCGTCATATTTTTTTATTTCATTTTTTTCACTTCAAGATAGTAAGATCTCCTCTATCCGCTGCGTCTCCATCCTTTCGGATTATTCGGCGTACACGTGGGACCTCTTCAGCTGATTTCAGAACAATGGCTGCATAGGTCGCCAGTTCACTCACAAATTTCCTTTATCGATTGTTGAGCTCTCTGACCCACCCCGCCAACTCGGGGAATGCTCCACAAAGCTCGTTGGGGCTTGCCGTCAGAGGGACCTTGTTGAAATACTATATCCCCCTTCTTGTCCTCGCTCTGAGACCTATCTCCCGGTCGTAGGAAGTTCTAGGGCCTCTCTTACGTGTACATTTCTCTTTTGCACAGTCGCACCCTGTCTTCACCATGGCGGAAACATCCCCTCCTCAACACCATCCAACTGATCTTCATATTCAACCTCAGTATTTCAATGTCCAGCCCAATAACATACTCCGAGCTCAGCTTGTCGCCAGCCCTTCCTCTAGCGAGCCGCTGTCCTACCGACAATCAATAAACTCCGTGCCATCCTTAATTTCTTCCTCTGTTTCCCCTTCTCACCCTCTAAACAACGACTTTCAAGCAGGAATGCCTCTCTGGCCGCCGAAGACATGGCCTACCAGCAGATCAAAGCATATCTCCTCCTCCTCATCAGATCTTGGCCATATTCGACGAGAGTCCCAGTCCAATTTATCTTCCATCATAGCCACCCCCTCGAGTGCCCCCTCGAGTATCCATACCACCGATCCTCCCAAAACACCGGCTCAGCCGCGTCCAAAAACCAGCTTAATCAGAAGAGTTTCGAATAAACTACGAAGAAGGACTTCATCATCTACCCCGAAAGATTCGGAGGAGCGAAGCGGGCCAGTTCTTGCGCGGCTTCGAAGCGACAGCTTCAATGGCGGAGAAACCGGGCGTCTCGGCATACAAAAGAAGGATGAGCCTTTCGAAGATCACGAACAAGCCATTGAGGGAGAAGAAGATGGAGCAAGAACGAGTACCAGTGTGGAAACTCCCCACCCGGATGAGTCGATCGGGGCTATTGGAGATATGGTACCCAAAGTCTTGAAAGAAGGAACGGCAATGACTAGAGTTACAAGAAAGAAGAAAACCCAACGAATTTTTTCCATAGATCCCACTGCCACCCGAGTAACCTGGGATTCTACGAAGCAATCATCCAGATTCTATATCGATGATATTAAGGAGATTAGGCTGGGGGCGGATGCACGAAACTATCGAGAGGAATTCCAGGTTTCATCAGAGGTGGAAGACAGATGGGCCACCATAATATATACGGAACCGGAGACTGGGAAGCTCAAAACCCTTCACGTTATCGCACCTACCATTCATACACTGGAACTTTTGACAGCTACATTAGATATAGTAATGCAGTACAGGACGGAGAAGATGGCCGGTTTGTCAATGCCTGGAGAGAATTTTGTTGACGCTCATTGGAGAGATTGTATGGAGTCTCAGTGTCCTGCAAAAACTCCTAATTCAAACGACGAGAAGCTAGGGTTTGAAGATGTGGAACGGCTGTGTCGAAGGTTACATGTCAACTGCTCAAGACAGTTTTTGAAAGACAGGTTTAAGCAATCCGACAAGGACAAATCCGGATTTCTGGATTTTGTTGAATTTCGTGAATTTGTTCGGTTACTGAAACAAAGGGATGAAATTGTCGATATTTGGAAAGATGCGGTTGCGGACAGAAAGGCTGGGATGTCTATTGACGAATTCCGAACTTTCCTCAAAGAAGAGCAGAAGGTCGACATCAACTCTGACCCGATGTACATCGACAAAATCTTTCGAAAATTCACTCGGCCGCCTTCATCTCAACAGCAGGTCACACGGAAGGAAGGATCAATTGTCCGGATGTCAATGGATGCATTTTCTGATTTCCTCCTGTCTTCATCTTACAATCCCCCATTGCTCCCCACGCCACTGGGTAATAACCTCGATCGACCACTGAATGAATACTATATATCTAGTTCACACAACACTTATCTTTTGGGTAGGCAGGTGGCTGGCGAATCATCAATCGAAGCTTACATACGCGTCCTCAAACGTGGCTGTCGGTGTGTTGAGATCGACTGCTGGGATGGCGATGACGGTAGACCAATCGTTACCCATGGCCACACCGGCACCTCCGATATCCTCTTTTTGGACGTTATAACAGCCATCAAAAAGTACTCCTTCGTTGCTTCAACTCTTCCTGTCATACTCTCATTAGAAGTCCACTGCGATTTGGAACAACAGGTTGAGATGGCGAAAATTCTTCGCAGTGTCCTAGGTGACGTACTTGTCACAGAGCCTTTCATGACAAACACTTTAATTCTACCAAGTCCAAACGAATTAAGGAGCAGGGTCTTAATCAAGGTCAAAGGCAGCTCCAAGCAAGATACACTAATCATAAACGACTTCACTTCAATGGAAAAACGGGCTGGGAGCACCAATAATCTTCAGAACTCCCCACATCAACCCTCGCTCCATAAGAGCGGCATACCAAGCGAGAACAGTAGCTCCACAAGTGAGTCCGAAGGTCAAGATGAAAGTAAGGTCGAGAAGAGGCAGGAATCTGTGAAGATTGCGCATGAATTGGGTTCTTTAGGTGTTTATACTAGAGGACAGCGATTTTCGAACTTTGCGCTGCCCGGTAAGCCCTTGTTCTTCACGTTCCTCAACCAATACTAACTCTGCATCCCTTCAGAAAGCAAAACATCCAACCATGTGTTCTCTTTTCAAGAGAAGAAATTTGAGAAATTCACAAAAGACCCAGAGAAGAAGGTTCAATTAGAGAAACACAATGTCCGATACCTTATGCGAGTCTACCCGTCTGGATTCCGAGTCAACTCTTCGAATTTCGACCCAATCGGGTTCTGGCGTCGAGGAGTTCAAATGGTCGCCCTCAATTGGCAGACTTACGACCTAGGCTTGCAGATCAACGAAGCCATGTTTGCTTCTGAAGAAGATCGTGGCGGATATGTTCTGAAACCAAAAGAGCTCCGGGGCTCCAGGACCACTTTCGACCCGCCTGCGGATGCAAACGCCGCAACACTAACAAAGAACAAGAAGGTTACAACATTTTCTGTCGAAATAATTTCCGCGCAACAATTGCCAAAACCCAAAGATCACAGGGACAAAGGCCTTCATCCATTCGTGGTAGTAGAAGTCTTCTCTGCAGACGACAAGACGAAGGATAAGTCAGCAGCCGGAGGTGGGATTGGGGTTGATTCGAGCGACACCAAAGGTATTAGCGGGCTTGGAGCTCCCCAAAAACGACGAACAATGGTGGTGAAAGATGACGGTTTCCACCCCCTGTTCAGAGAGAAAATGGGTTTTAAAGTCACGACCAAATTCGAAGAGTTGGTGTTTGTGAGGTTCTCAGTGTACAATGCAGATGACGGTGATTCGAGCGATCGAACTCTCATTGCTACCTACACTGCGAAACTCCTCTCTCTCCAGCAAGGTAATATATTACTCAAAGACCCAACTAAGCATCCAAAGATGCTAACCTCTAAAAAAGGCTACCGACACCTGCCCCTTTATGATCTTCAAGGAGAGCAATTTCTTTTCTCAATGATTTTTGTCAAGATCAGTGTCAGCTCGGTCTCGCTGGCCGACCGAGAACCACTCATGCGGGCATCAACAATGGAAGCGTTCAAGTCTACAGCGAGGTCGGTCCTGCAGAGAGGATTTTCCACTAATAGGCGCTCAGTGAGACGCTTGGAAAGCGAAAAGATGGATAAAAATGGTGGCCAGGAGCCAACACCAAAATCGGGATAGATTTGATTTACTGGGTTGCTTTGGCTTGGGTTGGTTTACAGGCGTTCAAATATTCATTGGTACTACTGCTTTTGCCACTACTGCCTTATAATTTTTTTCCTTTTTTCCTTTCTTCTTCCTTTCCCAAGTTATGATACTTTTTGGTTACGTTTTGAAGGGATAGAAAGCCCAAACAACCAACTATCATTCCTAGGAAAGGCCAAGGGTGTGGGGGGGGAGGAGGGATCACTCGAAGTTTGCCCTGGCGGGTTTCTGCTTCTCAAAGAGGAAAAACCCCTGCTGTGTAGGAAAAGGTAATAAGTTATGCAATGCTTCCGGCACGGGAAGATTATCCGAAGACCTGTTTTCTTGACTACTTTATGTATTGGAAGATCGCCATTGGATTGGAACTTTCCTTTTTTTTTTTTTGTTAGTGCGGACGCCAGCATTCACTTTCTCCTTCTGGGCAGCTTTTTCGGGTATGCTGCTCTCACAAAAGTATCATCTCTATGATTGCTCTTAGTCATAGATACTCACTCGGGCTGAATCTCGTCGGCGTCCGTCCGTTCATTGATTCATCCATTCAGTCGTTCGGTCATCCAGTGCATTCCGTGGTATTCCATCTTTTTTCTTCGGCGTGACATATCCTACTGCTCATCGAAAGCCCCAGACAAGACATGCACTCCGACCACTTCGGCACAACCAGACCGGCGAGTAGATCGAAAAGAGCGCTCATGATATATTCCGTGGCTCTTCTGTAATAGTGATGCTATTCCTGCTATGAGGGACAGCAGCCAACAAATAGAAACAGAACACCCGATGTGATAGTACGGTACCAACATCGCTCCCACATTGTCTAATCATAATCCTCCAAACGCCCGCAACTGTACAGCACACTACACTACTAAGTGCCACTCGTAGTGGGTTCACGCTCGTTAGCACGGCCGCTATTGCATACCACCAAGATCCGAGCCAAAAGGGCAATACTGGCGGTATGCAAGAACAGCTATTCATAAACGTTACCCCATTGTTATACGAGTATCGTACGGACATTAAATAGTGACTTGGTATCCTAAACCCATCCTTCCCTTTTGTTATCCCTCCCCTAGCGCACCGCTCCTAACGAACCCCAGCCCCGAAGTCAAAACAAAGTGGGGCGAGAGAAAAAAACCCCCCTCCCGTCCCCTGTCATGCTTACGCCACTGGCACAGTACCATACCGTTTTCTCTTCCCCAACTAAAACACTTCGGTTCTTAGCGGAGCTGTCTCCGTGGATACCGGTACCGGCACTGTAAGATGGAGCAAGCCGCAGGTGCGGGTGCGTGTTTCTCAAGTACTGTGCTCGAGTACATAGCGTGCCGCGCTGCACAATGTTTCGGGATAAGTTAAGCCCCTTTTTGTTTTTAGTTTGACACATCTTATTTGACTGGTGGGTGGGGCAGATACTGTAAGGAGGGGAAGGAGGGGGTTGTTTGTGGGTCGTGGTAAGCTTCAGGTGAGGATTTAACGCTTGGATCGGTGGGGTATAGTATGTTTGTTTGGTGTGGTATGGTGTGGTGCGACCATTGTGACCAGGATCATGGGATGTCACTCGGATGCTTGATCTGTTGATCCCGAAGGGTGTCCCCCCCCTTCCTTTCCCCCTGCTGTGCGTAGTATGTCGTGTTGTGTGAGTTGGTGTATTGTATGGTAGAGTGCGTGTGGAGGTGTGTGGTACTAGTTTCCTTTGTAGGGCATCGTAGTGCCGGTGGTTGAAGGGTTGAGCCAGTCTTATTGGCTGATAGGAGGTAAAGTGTGAGAAGGAAGCTGACAGTGGATACCGGTAGTGTGCATCTAGGCAAGAGGCCCCACTGAATGCGTTATCGAGGGATATGCTGTCGTGTGGAGCTTTGGTAGAGCTTACAATAGAGTAGTTCGGATTTCGTTTCCTGGGGAGCTGGATTGCGGGTTAGTTAGTTAGCCGGGAAGGAGTATGGAGTATGTATGTATTAGGGGATATCATACGTAAAACTGCGAAGTTCCTACTGCTTTATATCAACGAAGCTAGATCTGAGCATAGTCGGCTCTGATATTCAGGACACAGCGCTGCCCAACAAGAGGTGTATTATACGTGCCTAGAACTAGGACAGCTTTGGAGATATCATCTAGGAGAAACCCCTCGATAGATACCTAGAAACGGATAATATAAACAGAAAATTGGCTTGCCGGAACCCCTGTGCATACCATAGAGACTCACAGATGGGGAAACCGTCACTTTGGTTTACCTCTGAGTAAATCGCAGCAAAACTTCACAGCACAATACGCTGTAGACGGCAGTAAACACTGCACATAGAAGCAAAAAACCAAAAGTGACAGCTGTCCAACCACCCAGCTCCTTTACAGTTCCAAGCACACGCCTGAATCCCCAAACGAAGAGCCATCGATATTTAGGCGAGTCAGGTGCTCCAAGGGAGAAAAGACCGTATCTGTAGAATCTCCACGGAGCCTCCGACCCCAGCGGCAAAACGACGACCACGATAGGAGCTCGAAATCGAATACGTCGTGCTCCAGGATGGGACGGGGTGGTTTCACACCCGCGTAACCTCTCCGCGGGATGGCCCCAGTTCTAAGAATAACACTATGGGTACAGCCCACGGGGCAAGCAGTAGCTACTAATGGTAGTATGGATGAAGATGTGGGAGAGCACGCTCGGATACCAGTGCTCTATACATGCTTTATAGACTATATATATAATATTATATGATAATAAATACACTTGAAACCCTTCAGCCCTATGTAGAAGGAAGTGCCAAAATGGCGTCATACTCTATAATAATAATAATATAATATAATTGGCTCTTTTCTTTCTTCCTCCGCACAGGTGCACATAATATCCCGTTTTGGGATGGAGGATGGGGGTATATTTCTTATTTTAGGCGGGTTTGGAATGCTTGTCTCTCGGAATATATTATTATTATATACTAAGTTAGAGGAGATCCCCTGTGGTAGTAGTCCTTTGGTAGAAACCTGAGATTCATATGAACTTTTGAGTTACTGAAACTCTTAGTGCATTCTTTTGACGTACGGTAACGGGTTTGTTTGCGCGGGGATTGAATGGCACTCTTCGTCACCGAGTGTCTAACTCATGCACTTCCAGTCAGTCAGTGGCCTACCCCCCAAACAAACAAACCAAAAGGGATTACATTGCGAGCCACTGCCATTGCTTAAGAGACCAGCCATCACTAACAAGTCTCTCTCGAGGAAAGATGAATATTCCACTCCTTATCAAGAGCGGGGTTATCAGAGCATCCCCCCCCCCAACACCTAGCCAACTCAACCCCTGATGAACAATTCTTACCACACAATCCTTAGATCTCTCATCCTAACCAATCTCTATACTCTACGAACGTATATCCTTTCGAACAAAGGCTCAGAATCTGGTCACGTCTAATATGCGAAGTGGTGCCCCACCGCATCCGTAGAAGTATTATATTATACACATATGGGTAGCGGTATGATAGACATATCGGTAGCGAATTCTCACCATAAGACCAAATACTATACACCGGGTGGAAAGGCACCACATTGCCATCCCACGCAAGGTGTAACAGTCAGCGAGACATTTCTACTGTAAAGGGGGAAAACTTATGAATGTCTCACTATATTTCTAATGTATCTACCGGCGCGGATATAAGTGCGCAATTCATGTTTGAAGAGAGCCAGCTTTACTAGTACTTGTAGTGTTATGACTCCCAAGGTCTACGGACATAGGTGCGCGTGCAAAATAAGTTTTTGAAGGGCAGTTATGCTACCAACGGGCGCCCAGATTACAGGGGCCACCGGAGATCCTGATTTAGGGTAATTAAAGGCACTTACGAGAGAAACGGGGGGTATGAGGATATGCAGATGTAAGTATGGCGTTCGGGGTAATATAGGATCATGGTAGTACATGGCATTCCGGACCCAGTATTGCACCGGAGACAGTGCTTGTACCGATATCTGGCAATCAGTATCTGAAAATACTGTTACTGTTACACAACCACCCAACTAACGAAAAAAGCCCCGTCTCATCTCCAAATACCCCATGTCAGATAAAAGCATAATAGCCTGTACTCAGGGGAAGATGCAGTTCCGAGATGCCCGAAGTGCGGCTCGTCACTATGAGTGATATTCCATGAATCATCATACCCGGTATTGGTAAGACAAAGCACTGATTATATGTGCAATAGCATAGTCTGTTGAGAGAACGCGTTATTCATCATAGGTGTCACACGAAAAGCCGGATCTCCTGGGAACGGGGGATAAATTTAGAGCCAGCCACCCCGATCCCGCTCGGATATCCGCATCCTCAGCGAACCGGCCCCATCCCCGATCCCCATTGAACCAGAAGGAAAATCATAAAAATCAAGGAAACAAAGCCCCAGACCACTCTATACAGCCTCACGCATCGATTTTGGTATGCCGGAAAGAACAAGCTAGCAAGCAAGGACTAGCAGATCATGTCAGAGTGGTACAGTGGTTTAGTACCCGTCCTTGCCCCACTTGTTGTACTTATCATGAAGTTCCTGAAGATCCAATTAACCTCTGTCCTGCGTACCAAATTCTGAAAAGGGAAAACACACCTTTGGCAAGCTGACGTTGGGAACAATAACAGAGTGCAAAGCGCTCGGAGCATCCTTGGGCGGGTTCCTAGCGTCTCCGCCGGGGTGGTACTTGTACCTAAGTTATTCCAACCCACATTAACCAACGAGTCCAATCATAAAATAACCAAGGAAGGAGTAGAGTACTTGAAGTGATCCCTAGCAGAGGTCTGGGTCGGCTCACCATGCCATGGCATTCCATCCTTGGCAACGTTGATACGGCCCTCTTCGGATGTTGCCGAGGTAGGCTTTCGTCCTATCGCACCATGATTTGTTAAACCCCCATCCTATTCCACGGCGGGTGGGGCAGATGATAAAACCTACCAAAGTAAAAACCGGCAAGTCCGAAAGCACCGGACATCACGGCGAGGAGAATCTATATCCATCACCGTGTCAGCTTCCAGCTGCCAACCGACCGGAGAGACTGGGAGTCAAAGTAAGGTTCAAATAAACGGAAAGGATTCCCTACATAAAGTTCAGGATCGCGCTTCGCACCCTGCTTCAAGACGGACTTTCCGGCGTTGGCTACTGCTCCAGACATTGTTCTGTTGTGTTCGTTGATGGCGAATTGAGTATTTCTGTGCAATTATGGTGATGATTGTTTGAGGTCAGAGGAAAACGTCAGGTCACGCACGAATGGTCAAATTCAAGAAATAAATTTCCCGAATCTTGTTTCTCTGTGGCTGGTGGAGACAGGGTTTGTCGTGGCGGGCAGCCACATGGTGGGGATCTGGCTTTTTTCTTCTTTTCACACCCTTTCCCTTCTCAGCGAAAAGGTGGGGTGGGATCACGAGATGTCACTTTCGGTTTTGGTTTCCGAAGTTTGAAGCATTGGGATTGTTCGGATGTTCCCAGGGCAGTCCCTTTTGATGATACCGGATTCTTCGAGCCATCCCCAACTATAGTAAGGAATCGACGTTTGCTCCGTATATTATTATGAGACGTCATAATGCATGCTTGAATTTTGATATAGGGTGCTTTCGTAAAATGGCAATTGTAGAGGCCCGAATAGAAAAACCATCAAGACTGCATAGAAAGTAGAGGAACTCAATGGAAACATGGACCGAAACTGCACCAGGCAATAACCTCCTCTCGTGATATCTTTGCAGAATGATTGATTTTGAGCAGAGATTTTTCGATTTATTTCAATAAAGAAATTATATCCCGAATTTATACAGTTTATTCTATGGGAATACGGACTAAAAAACAGTCCATATCCTATAGAACGGGATTATGTTACTAAATTACACCAGAACTCCATTCCCCTTTCTGTTTTGGATCGCGTGTAGCCGGTGGGTTCAAGCGCAACTACTCGTTGATTTTCGCAAGCAATCTGCTCCTGAGTTAGTCTCCGATGTCTCGAGCAATTGCATCAAACTGAGTGAAGCGAATGGCATACTCATGATCTCTGAAGAGGTGGTACTCTTCATCTCCAACCTTGACCGGGCTTCCACCATACTATAATATCATCGTCAGTAATGGGTAACTCGCACCACAATAGAGGTAAGGTATATTATGTACCTGAGGGATCAGAACTCTGTCTCCAGGCTTGACAGATACTTCGATTTTCTTTCCTTCCTTGTCGGTTCCTCCAGGACCGACGGCAAGGACCTTGGCCTCAGAGAGCTTCTCAACAGTGGACTCCGGAAGGTAGATCCCAGAGGCAGTCTTTGCTTCGGCCTTGATGCGCTGGACCAAGATGCGGTCAAGGAGAGGCGCAAGTGACTTGATGGAGCGAAGAGAAGTAGCCTAGCAAATGAACAAACCATCAGAGAGAACCCATATATTCCATCCAACCTTGAAACTCACCATTGCGAATATCAAGAACAACCCAGAATATCAGCACTCGAGGGTGGTTTGTCAAAGGGAGTGGGAACAATTGCACAGATTATACCGTTGGGCAGAGAGGTGGTGAAGAAGGAAGAGAAGAAGAAAAGAAGGAGAAATTCCCAAACCCACTAAAAATGGCCCTCAAATCTGTACCATACAAAAAAGTCTTGGCAGAATTATCCAGAAACCAAGATGGAGCGCTCGGCAAACCACCTACCACTATTGACAACCCACCATCATCGCACGACATCACAAAATAGACTCTACATCAGCTCTTTTCATTCCCGCCTCTCCACCGCCACCCGCGTTTTCACCAATTGGGACATGAATCCTTTCAGAGCCGCTAGCAGGATCGCTCTCAGAGCGAAGCCCACCAGGGCACTGCTTGCCCCTCGCAGAAACTACGCCGAGGCTGCGGGACCGGCTGACAAGATTCGGTTGTCGTTGACGCTTCCTCATCAGGTGGGGTGGCTGTTTCTCTTTTTTGAAAAAATCTAGAGACTTTGAAAATGGATTTTGCTTGCTGAGTTTGTGTTGGTTTTACTTTTTAGACTATCTACAAAGCTTCAGATGTGTGAGTTTTTTCCCATCACGATCCTCCCATTTCCCGGCTAGTTTGGGGGGGATACATACGAAGCATTGGAGGAATCTTATCGCCACGAGCTTCCACATAACTAACCAGCGACCCTACGTTACAGTATTCAGGTCAACATCCCCGCCGAATCCGGCGATATGGGTATTCTTGCCAACCATGTCCCATCGATTGAGCAGCTCCGACCCGGCGTAATCGATATCATCGGGGAAAGCGCTGGCAGCAAGCAATTCTTCCGTTAGTAAACCCCTAACGGTAAACCCACCAGCCCGCCCCCGTCCCATTGACAAAAGCATTATGTGAAATACAGTATCCGGCGGCTTTGCGGTCGTCCAGCCAGACTCCCAACTGAGTATCAACGCCGTCGAAGCCTTCCCCCTGGAGGACTTTAGCCCTGAGGCGATACGTGCTCAACTCGCCGAGGCGCAGAGGATTGCCGGCGGAAGCGGTGGCGAGCAAGATGTTGCGGAGGCTAAGGTTGAAATCGAGGTCAGTTTCAACCCCCCCCTTGCCCTCCCCCTCCTCCCCAGCCCCGGATTCCTTGACGCCGAGAGATCAGGCCAGTGAGTGAAAACGGATTCTGATTCATTAATAATTGACACTTTAAACGTTACAGGTTCTCGAAACTCTCCAGGCAGCTTTGAAATGAGCCTATCAAAGAGAGTCCGCTAGTAAGGCTCTAGAAGTTCCTTGACTTCTTTCATTTTCCGCCCTCTGTTCATACCTTTTCTCTCTCTTTCGCTTTCACTACCACTTCATTCCCAACCTTTTCTTTTGAGCAAAATATGCATAGACAAAGCATAGGAGAAGAAGGGGTGAGGAGAGAATGGGAACTGTAAAAGTCTTAAAAAAACAAAAAAACAGGTCCCTTGCCATACCACACCGCACCACACATACACACGCCTTCATACAAGTACCGGTATAAAAACGCATGATCCAATCAAAACACTCTCAAACCCGATTCATCCAAATTACTTAGCTTCCTCTACCAATGCCAGGCTGTGTATGCATACATAATCCACTAACTACCACCTCTCTACCAACCAATAAATCCACCCTTCCCCTACTATACTAAACAGCACTCCAACACCCCAACCCAAAGCCAGTTTTACATACAAACCACAACACAGGAGGGCCCCTCCAACCACTTCCCTTCAGCCCTCCTTCTTTCTCTCCTCCCTCCCACGCCCCATCCATCCATCCATTCATCTATCACGTTTCAATGGTAAAAAAGAAAAAAGAAAAAAGGTATAAAATGCGTTGTGCGAGCAAGCAAGGCTACCCTTGCCTGCAAGCAAAAAAGCAAGCAGATAGATAACCGGCAGCAAAGACAACGACAATGCTGAAAGGAAAGAAAAAGAAAAAGAAAAAAACTATCATACCGTACGTGGAGCTTTACCCCCCCTAGGCAAAGCATGCAGGCGAGCAGGTCTCACAATGGAGTAGAACAGAATAGGATACGGGTACTGTATGGTAATTAGGGTTATTCCATGCCATGCGCAAAACGGTGTCATACAGGAACTGTACAGGACAGGATAGGACTGGGCAGGGCGGTACTGTAGGTACTTGTATGATAAGTGTAAGGCTCTGAGAGTCAGTTCCTGGCGGTACAGTGATAGTAGGGGAGAGCCTGGTGTTTGGGCACACGTTGTTATTCGGATCTCATCTCGTGGATTTTTTATTATTATAATAATAGAGGTTTTTCGGGAACTGTGTGTGGAAGTGTAACTATTATTATTGTTATACTTGTAATATTATTGTGTTGCACTATATTGCACAACTAACTATTCCGGCGTGGGGTGGCCGAACATTCGAAGCTCCGTAAGAATTATGATCTGAGCCTGAACTAAGTATGGGTGCTCAGATGCGTACAGATCACCCACCACAGTTTTTTAATCCCCGTGTTAAGGGACGTCATGCTTTCTACCTATATATCGTGCGGATCATGTGTGATGCTCATACAAGTGCAGTTCAAGAGTAAAATGCAGTTAAGATGGAAAGAAAAAAAGGAAAAGTTTTAAGCGAGGATGAATGATAGCCCTCGGGAGATATAATATTTCGATATCGCAGGTATGATAGATGGAAGGAACCAAGCTTCTAACCCCATACCATACCGATTCACACCCCGTGCCATCTACTTTCCGCCCTTCCTTTCCTTCCTTCCTTCCTTCATTTTTTTCTGCACGTTTCGCACGTTCGCTATCGCCAAACCAAATACCAGCGTATGATACCGTACTCTAAGCCCGAAAAAGAAAAATGGAGAAAAGAGAAGCACAATAGAAATAAGGAAAGAATGTGGAAAAATGACTCAAATACGACCCTGTGCTTTAATAAAATAAAATAAACCAATCCAGTCTTTTTGGGAAAGAAAAAGAAAAAAACATAAACCCAAACACTCCGATGCAAATCTTTTCCCTTCCCTTTTCTAACACCAAGTGAATACCGGATTCCTGGACTTGACGGCCTCTAGCCTCTCAACAATAACCTTCCTCTGCGCACCTTCGCTGCCACCAACAGCCGAGTATCCCAAATCGCCCTCAGCATCATCATCGTTGTATACATTTCGCGGAGGACCTCCACCAAGGCCACCTGTCAATGAGAACCTCCGCCTTCGAGGATCGAGAAGGCCCGGGGCATCCTTCTTTCTAGACGACCCCCCTCGGCCGCTAGCATCGAAGCTCTTGTGATTTAGTCTTTGGGGTCTTGGGGAGCTTGGAGCACCACCACCACGGATGCCTGCGCGTCCCGTTGGTGATTTGGAGACGGCAGTTTCCGCCGCGGACTGAGGTGAACCTGGAATAAGAGCACTCTGCTGATCGCTGAGCTCACCGCCGTTACTGGACCCAATACTAGCAGTTCTAGATATTCCCAACCTCACAGAACTTGGTATCTCGTAACGTGGCGGTGAGAGTCCTAGCCCTAGTATATCGATCTCCCGGGGCAGAGGTGCCGACGAGGCAGCGGCCCCTATGTCCATCTCTGCCTGCTCGTTGAAACCTCGTTCAACATCATGCTCCGGTCGACGCCTAGTATCAGACGTGGTAGGCACACGTAATGGAACTGCAACCGGAACTTCCATTTCATCATCCTGTGATTTCGGTCAGCTGTTATTCGGCTTCCACACCAGGCTGCAAGCTCTATGCAGATATGCAACGTACCCAGACGTGAACCCTCGTTCTCCTCGTCAATTCTAGAGGACCCTGGTCAGGCGTTTTCAAGGTTTCAACTACATTGAACGCCTGTCCCTTCAATACCGCGATCTGCCTCTGGAACATTCTCTCCTTGAAGTCTGAGTCTTGCTCAAACAATCGACGAAGCAATGTTTGCGTTTCCGCCCACCATTTCGCAGATGTCAAGATGGGTAGAAAGTGGTCTCTGGTCTTTTGGGAGAAAGGCTGGCCGATGAGAGACACCGGAAGGAAGAGCCATCCAAAAGGAAAGCTTCTCCATTGATCGGGATGCTTCCAAGGGAAGGCTAATGAGTTGTCAATGGCACCGATAGTCACTGTAGCGCCGGCACCTGGCTGAGGTGTTTCGGATCTTGAGCTAGCAACCATCGGTTCCTGCACTCGATACATGGGGGATGCGGAGCGTATAGTGTTCAACCCAATTGTATTCGGATCAAGGTTACCATTTTGTGGGGATGAGGACATCCCATTGAGTTGAGCTGGCTGAGACACCACGGTAACCTCCGATGTCTGCGAATTAACCTTGATCATCCAATTATCCAAACCTCTGTCTGTATTCCGCATAATATAGTCTAGAATTACGAGCTTCTCAAGCTCCTCGCGGAAGTTTTGCTGCAGCTGCTCAGTCCATACAAACCGGCGATTATCTGGATCGTCAATTGATAATGGCGTGTGAGACTCCTCATCAGAATCATCATCGACAGCACCACCAGGTCTACATGCAGACGCCCAAGGCGTTCGCCTTCTAGGAGCAGAGTCGGTTCTAAACGATGGATTAAACTGGTCCGGCCATGGGTGTTTTCGCAGAAAAACATTCGCATCTGCCTCAAGATATCAGCACGGAACCCCGAGTGTGCAAGTGCATACAGTGACAAACCTTGAAACCCTTTAAGAAACACTTGGAAACTGCCAACCTTGGACGGCAATGGCTTATGCTTCTTATAATAAGCTCGTCGATCCCAGTAGTCATAGTGAAATGATTTGCTTGACAGCTTAACAACATCTGTATAAGGTACGAGAAAGGTCTTCAGCTGGCGATCCAAAAGGCAAGCCGCGGCTTCAGAAATGTAGCTAAGATTAGGTATCAAGCTGTATCCATATTAGCAGGTAACTCCAGAGTTCTTAGCTTAGGGCATATTGCATACCACGCACGACCGAAAAAGCAAGGGAACCTGCAGCCATAGGATTCAATATTTAGCAGATGCATCCAACCAAATCGCCAACTTGGAAAGCCCAATGGGACTACGGGGGACTGACAGAGTGCGATGAAGCCACTTCATCATTTTGGGATTAAGCTTTCCATAGCTGTTGTGAGCACTCTTAGTAAATGTGCACAAAAAACTTGAAGCAGGATTGAAACACGTACGGCTCCTCATCCTTTGGTTTGAATACCCCTACAACATTGCCGTCACTATCTCGCATAAAGTAACTTCCGGAGGAGCCCTGCTTGATCAATTTAGGATCGATTCCCTTCCTAATAGCCAGCCTGACAGATTCGACTATTTCGTCGAACTGCTCCTGGGTAAATTGAATGTTTTCCGCCACCGGCGGTAGGCCCAATGGGCTGGCGTCCGTAAGCGGTCTCGTGCCCTCCGGTGGCACAAAGACCGAGTAGACGATTTCTAAAGGAGGATGCTCCTGTTGTGAACGCCCTTTCTTGAACTTGAATTTGTTGGCAATCTCGTGACTCCATCGTTCCAAACGCGCATTGATCGCTTTGATATCAACACCAGAGCTATTACTTCGTAAGCGCTTGACAGATCTGCCATTGTGAGACGGAGTGACGGGTCCATAAGGAGTTGATAGCATAGAGGTGGGTGGACGAGGCTGAACTGTCACAACCCGGCCGGGGTGATCCACGATGGACTCTCGGTCGTCATCATCCGAATCGGAAAGCTGAGCTTCCTGGGCGAGCCTCTCATAGCCAGAGACGGCAGGGCGTGGCATTAGGGGAGGTTGTTTAAACCGACGGTGATTGTGAGGGGGTGGATAAGGAAGGGGTTGATGATAGTTTCTTCTGTGGGGTTTGTGTGAAGGTAGGGGTTGGTGGAGATGAGCAGTATGGTTGGTAAGAGAAGCACGACGTGTGAAAGGTGAGTTGAGGTACCGTATACCGGTAGGGATTACAGGTGACGGGAACAAGGAATGACTGCCGTGCCAGGAAGGGTATGGTCTGACCAGGCAAATGGTACAGGTATTGTAAGTTACGATTGCACTAGTACGAGTCCAGTATGATACCCTATGATACAACAATAGAACTGCAGAGCCGCAGGAAACGGATTACCCGCCATCCGGCTTTCGAACCGTATCCAAAAGTTTTTGTTCGACTATTTGATAGCTCGAACATGAAGAGAAAATTCACGGTTTAGTGAATATTCGGTGATCTAGACGATACGGTAGATAGCTGAACCCAGCACAGGAGAGCTGTGAAGCTCCATTGCAGAGCCGCCCGCCCCAGTTCCCCAGAGTCCCGGACTGATATGGGGTCTATTCTATCGCCTAAGCAAATACTGGCAGGGTAAAAAAGAAGATGAATAGAAACATCTTCGGGCTCTCCCGCTTCGGCAGTTCCGACAAAACAGGCGCAGAGCCGCACAATGACGACGTTTCTCACCATTTACCACCACACCCTCTTCGTGGAAAATGAGATAAAAAAGAATCAAACAAAACGAAACCCCGCGATTTACTCTACAGCGCCCACTTCTTATTATTTTTTCTTGTGCGCGGTGTCCCCTCGATACCCGCGCGCGCGCCTAAGAAGAAAAAAAATGACTTCAGCTTCGGGAGCCTTTAACCGCTGGGTCGGCTCCTAACGGTTCTTTTAAAATAGATCTCACCAAACTCAATCAATCACTCTGCAGTATCCCCTGGGAGCGCCCCCTGAACAGTATCTTTGCGGGTTGACGAGAACCAACCTTCTCCGGAATAAGGCTATGCGCAGTGCCGTACAGGTGCAAGACGGTAGACCCACTCCCGGCGAACCCTTTGAAGTCGGATGTCCCACGCATTAAACCAAGATAGGCGAGGAAACCTCTTGGCTCTGAAACTTCTCGTCAATCTAAGAAACACTCTTGGCGTTTAACTATTTGCCCAAGAGGTTAAACTGGCCGATGCCCCCAATTGTGCTCGAGTACTGTACTCGCACTATTGCTATCTTCTTCTCCTGCTTTCCCCTTTTGCTATTCTGAAAGGACAAGAGCATTAGATAGTTGTACTGTGAAAGTTAGCCATAAATGAATGGTTAATCACTGCCTGATATCTGTTAGTATTCTTGGATGGATTTGTATGCCGGTGACCCAATATTATTTTTCTCTCCCTTCATTCGGGGGCTCCTCTCCTCCCCGCTCCCCTCTTCCGCCAACGGTTCACCATCGACAGATAATCTTATCATACCGCAGAGTTTCCAAGCCCCTGGGAACGGGCGGCGCAGCCCACCAAAAAGTCACCGAGATGATATCCAATTATGATTTTGTGTGTGTGGCTGCTGTCGGTGATGCACCGGAAGGTGAGCTGCATGCTTCTAGAAGAATTATGGAAGACTCCTTATTCGCTTGGCGTGGTCCTAAATTGGCACAGTGGGCATGTCGATTGTGCTCACTTCCCAATTCAGAATGTGATCCCCTGACGCTATCGGCAGAATCTCACAGATTCTCACTTATCAGAAGCGATGCTAATCCCAATCGTCTAGCTAGCGGGAAAGGAACAAGGGGAGCTGAGGAGGCACGAAACAAAAAAGGGGGAGGGCGAACCTCCAGAATCCCGCAATTGTTATGGGGCCCACCACCGCACCAAAAGATGTGTGTGTCAGCAAATTCCCCTTGTACCCATGTTCGTCATGCCGCTTATCTCGAATTCGGGCCGGGCGTGACTCGGAGAGGATGTGACGTTGTACGAGTACATTTTGTGTGCATAGGTAGTAAATACTTGGCTGTATTCGGAATTACCTGGAGTTTGATGCTAATTTTATCGGAAAACGTTTTCCTCAATTGTTTGGTGCTCGATGCTGTGGTCAGGTATGTGCACTTGGTGCTGCTTCTTCTATCATGTTGCTTTGCCGCGGTTGCTGCAGACTAGGGTATGAGCGCTGGTGCTGAGTGCCAGTGTGCAGGACAACGACGAGTGAGAATGTTTGAATTGGGGAGGAAACATGGTGGGGTTGCATGATGGATGTTGGGAGTGTCAGATACAACTAGAAAGGGAGAGGAAGAAGGGTGGCAGAGGAACGAAAAGGTCCCAAATTGAACGACAAACACAGAGAGCAGAGAGAACACGCAGACGCAGGGAAGACAGGCGCAGATGTATGTGTGTGTCCACCGTTAGCTGGGGGAAAGGGGAATCAATTGATGAGCTCTGACAGCTAGAAAGCGAATGGACGAATAAGATCGTCAATGAGGGAGTATTGATACTAATGGTTAGAATCATAGTGTGGAATATGGTGCATTGGATGCCAGGGGCATCGAGTGATGGGGAGATCTCTAATAGGAGGGATGTGGGCTGCAAGCAGAGTCTGGAGAGGATGGTTAGACCACAACTTCTTCACCCCCATTGAAGCTGCCAGACTGTAGGGCAGGAAGTACGGTGGGGAGATCTGATTCATCGAATAGTAATGATCATAATTTGGCATCCGCCTCCACAGAGTGCTGGAGAAAGTAGTTCTGCTTTTTCTCCTCGATTCTTCCCTTCTCTTTGGTGTGTGTATCTGCACTTATCGAGGAAGCATTTTTTTTTCGTAGATCCGGAGGCTTATCTACTGCCCACACACCACCCCCTTTCCACTCTTTCGTTGTTTCTTTCCTCCTTCCATCCCCATTCCTTGCAGACCTCGATCTGTAACCGCGCTCCACAAAAAGAAACCCAGTCCACTCACTTATCCTTCATCCTTCCACTCTCTTTCCCCCTCGAGCACCTTCTCAGTATTTTTTTGACTTTTATCATTAGTTGTTATATTCCTACTTCATTTGTTTTTCCTTCAAGTATCCCACATCCCCCCCTCCCCAGCAGCAATCCATCAACACAGCCTCTCCTTTTTTCATTATCGAAATATCGTTCTCGTTTTCTATTCCAATCCTCATATATTACTCGTTCGCTTTTATCTACCCACCACCTTTAAACTTATTTGTCTCCTGCCTCCCCCCATCTGCTCCCACATTCAAAAACAAAACCCTTCCCTCCCTTCTCACTCACACGCACTTCTCCCCCCCCCACACATAATCCGTACTCAATAGTTATTATCTACCTCACCTTCTCTTCTGATCCTATCGCTCACTCATAAACACTCACTCACCTCTCACTCAAATCCTCTCTCTACACCATCCCCCCCCTATCTCCCTTTATCACCTGCTCTGCTTTCACAAAGCAGACCTTGGTGCTAGAATAATCATAAGCTGGCTCCCACGGCTCTTTTCTATTCTCCTGCTCCGGAGCGGCTTCCATCTCCGCACCATCTTCTTCATCCTACATCTGGCAGCGACGAAACAATCCTTCCATCCATCTCGCGGACTCCATCTAGATCCCCATTGCCATCTCTCAACAACACACTGGCTTCCGTCGCTCTCCCGTCTCCCCCGTTGCGGTAGGTTACCAACCCCCCCTTCCGTCATTTAGACTTTTCGCTTTTTTCCCGCTCGTGTTATCAACCCGAACTTTCCTTATCTCCACGCGAGTAATCCTTTCCCCTAAAGATCTCCTTTACTGACATTCAACTCAATTATGAATAGGATTAACGGGGGCTTTCCAATGACTTTTGCAACTTCATCACCGGGAGCAAGTACTGCTGGCCAGGGGACTACTCCTGTATGTGTTTTTCTACTTTTTTTTCTTTCTTTCATACCCTGTTGACACGCGACTTTTTTTCCCCTGTAATTTTTTTCTTCGCTTATCGCGTATGTCCTAACACAATGTACCGGTAACAGCCAATCTGCCAAAACTGCACAACGTCAACAACTCCATTATGGCGACGGGATGAAAGTGGATCGGTCCTCTGCAATGCATGCGGTCTGTTCCTCAAGCTTCATGGTAGGGCACGACCAATCAGCCTGAAAACGGATGTTATTAAAAGTCGGAACCGTGTGAAAAATTCTGGTCAACCAGCTAAGAAGAAAGTCAGTCATATCTGTTGCCTCATGATTGCCACTGTCTAACTCAGATCTTCCACAGAGTCTATTCGATTCACCCAATGGATCGGCGAATAGCCACTCAGCAGCCAGGTCAGAAAATGGGACACCCCCACCCGGGCACCGCAAACCGTCTTCAGGAACCGCGTCGAATAGATCGGCATCTCCCCAATCCCGGGCCGGAACTCCTCTACCACCACCATCGCATATGGCACCATCGATATTTGAATCCCTTGTCAACCAAGCTGAAAACTCAATGGTTGGTAGCCCCTCAACACTGCCGGCCATCAACACCCTGAATCATCCATCGCCGGGATCCACATCTTCGCTCCACGATCGACACTTAGAGAACCCAGCACCAACTCTCGATAGCCTTATCAGTGCTAATAATAAACTCAAGACTCGTGTGGCCGAATTGGAATTGGTGAACGATTTGTTCCGAGGCCGAGTGAGCGAACTTGAAACTAGCGAGGCCAATGCCCGGCGAGCGGAGATCACACGGAGAGAAGTTGAGGCACAGTTACGGTTGTTCTTGGATGCTAGCACGAAGCGCGAGGAAGAACTCAAGAGGAAATTAGACGACGCCGAGAGAGAGCTTACCGACCTACGTGGCGATCAGCAACGGAAAAAAGTCAGAGTCTCTGACCTGACTGAATAAAAGTCATTCCGAATGGTGAACAAAACAACCATGGACAAAAGAGGAGGAGCAAAATAATAATAATTATAATTTAATATGGTCTGCATGAGCTTTATTCCCAACTACTGGACGATTTTGTTACCTTTCCTTTGTTTTACATTTTTATATATCCATGGTTGGGGTTTTGGATTTTCCTTAATTATTTTGACAAAAGCAAAATAAGATATAAAAAAAGGTTTTTCTTGTCCTGGGGCTTTCTGGTATGGTCACAGGGTGGGAAGATAAAAAAAAAAGGGAATGAACTCTTGTGGGAGTATTAGGGTTTCGGTTGTTGCTTTTTTCCTTTTTTTTTCTCCGTTTATTTTCTTTATCTTATTTCCGCCCCCCTTTATCTCTACTTTCCTCCTTATTTATCTCACACACCTTCTAATCTAATTTCATCACTTCTTATCGCTTACTAACCACCTGACTCTAACGCTGACGGCCTTCACTTCCTCTTTTTTTATCTTTCGTCCCTCATAACCATCGTCTTTTTTTTCTTTTCTTTTCTGGTAACTCATTCATTCATTTGCATTCTCATAGTTACGCGGACGGATGGATACTGGACTGCGCGTGGTTGGCCTAGTTTTTTCTTTCTCTCTTATATCATTTGGTTTACAAAAAAAGTTGGCGGGGTTCTTTCCTTTTCACTCTTTTCTAGGATACGGTGTGATTACTTACTGTAACTCTACTCATAATAACTAACTTTTGGATCCGATTGATTAATTTATTTTTTGCTCTATGCTTGTTTGTCTTGTCTGGTCTTGTGTGATAGAGCTCCTTTTTTCCTTCAGAATTGGAATGAATAGATACCGGTAGATAAACACCTTGTCATATCATATCATATCAGCCGGCTGGGGCTTGTCCTGCTTGTCGGGAGAGGAGGCCACTTATCGGATGGGATGAATACCGTGTTGTACCGTGGGAAGCAAGGATGAACTGGGGCTGGTTCGCGGGTAATCGCAATCGGAAATCAGGATCCTACCATTGCCGGCACGGTGTCCTAGGTTAGTACCTTTGATTGATTGACTTCGTCCTGAGGGTGGAAGTGTTTTTGTTTTTTTTGCACAAATAAGGGGATTTATTTGTGCTTTTGGCGGTTGGGGTTGTTGGAGGGAGTTATGGTGTCACACCGGTATAATGCGGGCCTAAGTTGGTCGATAGGCTACAGCAGTTATCATGGACCGACTAGACCGCGGAAGTATCTAATTCAGGTAACGCACGCCGCCGCTATCGCCTAATCCAACATCACTCACACACTCTCTCACACTCTCTACCCTACTCGAGTACTAGTCGTTGTACTAGTACTGTACCCATTGCACCGGTAGTCGTCGTCATCCCGACACTTCCTGCCCCAGACAACCCAAACAGTAGGCGCGCGTGTGTCGGACGGCATGCTTGCAGGTACCGTACCATACGGTACCTGAGCTGTCCGGGGTGGTTCTTGGTGGTTCTATATAAAGTCTTTTGGGCTGTTGGGTACTTACATAACTTACATCAGTTTTCCCTGGCATGCTCAGCTTGCTGAGGGGGGTTGGATGGTTGGATGGTTGGTTGGTTGACGGGAAATTGGGGGGTAATAAATAATAACAATAACAATAACAATAATAATTATTGCACGAACAGAAGAAGGATTTTACGATTTACGATTATCTGCGGTTTATGTCTCTGTGCTCGGCCTGTCTGGAAATGGTGCTTTATCATTATTTATTTATCCGCGGGATCACGACGTTTCTAAGCGTAATAGTGCCGGTGATGGATATAGTTCATATCGCGCAGAAATATTGGTACAACAACTTGTATGATATGATGATATGATAGATCCATAATGCAAATGCCCTTGCCCCCATGTCGCTCGGGTCGAAGGGTAAAAATAAACAAGACAGGGAAAAGTGGAAAAGAAAAGAAAAGAAAAACAAAACAAAAAAGGCACTTTGCGCAACTCGACTTCTGCGATTCTCAATTGGTATTTAAATGCTGTCTAATTCACATGCAATGGGATGAAATATTTGCGAGGATAGGTAAATCTTTGGATAAAGGAGGGAAAATGAAAACGAGGTTACTTTTTTTGCAGTGGTGTCGGGAGTTTGCGACAATGACCTCAGCCTACTTCAAGCAGGATGAGTGCTGATGCTCGCATATCCGGACTGCCCGCGATGGCGTTGGATAGCCCCCAGTGCGGTTGCAAGGGCTAACAATACAGCCCCGAGTGTAATCCAATAGCTGTTACGGTAACACTCGAGGCCGAGATTACATTCACGAGAACCTTCGGGGGTGATAATACTGTGGTAATCATATACCCGACCTATTGTAAAATCAGTCAGCCGGCGAACCTTTTCTTTTCTTCCACCGCCCTTCTATGTTTCAGCCGCAAATTGGGTGGATTATGGGATAACGTGGCGGGTTCTCAAAGAAGAAAAACTTTGCCATTTGAGATAAGCTGATATGCATTCCTGCTGCAGCGGTCTTTTTTCTCTCGTCGTAATTTTGGTTCTGACGTATGATAGAGTGGAGATATCCGGTACCGGGTGTATGGATTTTTTTTTTTGGCACAGCAAGGCTTGCATTGTTACACTGCTAGGGGAAAAAGAAATGTGAAGAAAAAACGGACGAAAACGTAAGGTGCTTACCATAGAAAAGATTGAAGAGCTGGCCTGAAATCACCGCTGATAATGTCATCGCCCCCCAGTTTTGGGATAGGCCATGTAGGCCAAATTCTTCTGAAATCTGGAGCCAAGCCTTCATCAGTCCGATTTCTTATCGATAGGGATAGAATGAGGGTCTGGGGTACTCGAGTAGGGGTATTCGGCAAGCCGTTCCGGGCCCCGCGTCGCTCTCCAATTGATAGAGAGGGGAGTAAAAGAGGATGCATCACGCAGGCTAAGGACTATAGGATCTCTGAAGAGAGGGGAAGAATGCATGTATGAAGAAGGGTTGGGCATATGCATTCGGGATCAATCCACTCACTATTGTTGGATAGACACCAAATAGAACACCGTATCCAAGACCACTCAGCGAAGAGACCAACCAGAGCCAGTTGGGGTTCTCAACAGTTAATGCACACAACTGGGCTAGGGAAAATATGATCGCCGACGCTGCAATCAACCAAAGACGCTGGAGTCCGTACTTCCGGTACATTATATCAGATGATACCCCTGGTCGTTCCAAAAGATGCACGTTAGCAATGCCCTTTTGACTGGGATAGTACCGCAGGTGCCTGGATACAAGAGAAATGTGCTAGGACGCTGAAACCGCCTATCGCAGTGAGGCGGTGTGTATTTTGTATTTTATTTTGTCAGCTGAGGGCTGGGTCCGCGCCGGTTTCTCTGCCCCATCCCAGAGGGGAATCCCAACGACCTAGCACATGTCTCTTGTATCCGAGCACCCACAGTATGGAATTGATCTCGGGCGCACTGGAGTCATACCACTGAGCATACGACCAGAAAAGCTACAAAGCGATAGTATGGAGACATGCATGGACTGCTGCCCCTGGACATAATCTGGGTGCTTGTCAGGCGCAAACTTCGCCCACAATGCTTGAACCTGCGGGTTTATTAGTCCAGGTTGGGGAAATATTGGAATATCCTGCATACAGAATGTCCAATATTGCTGCAGAAGACGTTAGAGACCTGCAGCCGCTGTAGGGGTGAAAGGGGCCCAGGCGTACTTTATAGTCATGAGGCCAGTTCCAGTGAGAAGCCCTAAGATAAAAAACAATAGCCAGAATCTAGCGTTGCGGGCCAGAGCCCAGCCACGAATGTCTATATGATGGCCATGATAAATGTCACTATTGCCAATAACTTGACCGCGATTACTCTCTGCATCCACTTGATATTCCTCACTTCCACCACTTGAAGAAGAGTTCGTGAGGAATGAAGAGCCTTCATCTGGCATGGGATCCGGATTCGCTACTGCAACGGTTGTGTCAGGGCTGATGGTGCTCGTACCTGGTTCGACATAAGAACTCATAACTGGCGAGCGTCGGCCTTCACTGGATTTTGTCCGGCGAAGCCTGGTACTTTCTGGCATATCCCGAGGGGGTATTGCAGAATATGCCCCTGAGGTGGGAATGACACGGAGGAAAAAGAACGATATAAAAATCATGCTGCTGGTTGCTAGGCAAAGGACAAGCAGGAAGTCGCTGGTGTTCCCCGGGAACAGCCATGAAGAGATGAACGAAAAGAAGAAGGCACTGAGACCAAAAGCTGCCAGGGGAAGAGCCGTTGCTGCCCCTTGATTTTGTGGGAAATTTAGAGCAGCTTGGGTGGGGTCAGCTAAACTGGCTTGATATCATTGGCGTTTTGAGGGTTAGGGTTTGATCCTACCGGCTTTAACAGCTCCGCCAAATGAAGAACAACTCCCGACACCCGTAAGTGCAGAGAAAAAGCACAGCGCGAAGACACTTGTCGATCCTCTCCCTCCCTCCATAGCTGGGAGGGGTTAGATCATGTTAGGCCACTTGGGGGGGTTGATGGCAAGGTTACTCACCTAGGTATATTGGATAGTACCCAATGAGCAATGCCGCAGCACCTATGAGAACGGGCAGCCGGGGCCCTTTAGAATCTACTAGAATTCCGCTTGGTATCCCTATTTAATCGAGTAAGTGATTCAGTAAGAAAATCAAAGTCATGGGAATTAGGATCGAACCTGAAAGGTACATTCCTGCATTCCGTAGAAAAATCAGTTAAGAATCTCCAAGAATTTGGTCGATGGATTTAACCCAGATTCCCAAATGTCCCCTATATATCTAGTTAGAATCAATTCCAGGGGGGGTAACTTTAAGGGCTATTGGAGGGGTCTAACAATCAAATTACTCTCCGTAGCAGTGAGGTGAAGCCTAGTGGCTAGCTGGGGAGCATAAGCCGAATAAACATACTAGGTAGTTTGGATTAGTGAGGTATAGTTACAGGAAGGGGCAGTAGCGTTTGAGTATCAAACATTTGTTCCACAGGCTAGCGAGATACATGTCGCGGCAGCTAAGCTCACGAAGCGAGCAATACGCAAGCGCCCGTCCGGCATTATACTGGGCTGAAATGCTACGGTTCTGTAGCGAGACTCCCCGGGGATAACGGACGACAGTTCACGAAGTTAGCGGGGTCTAGGGGAGAATGAGGTTATGTGGAGAGTATATGGTGTAGGATTAGGGTAGCAGTGATGGCTTCAACCGCATCTAGGGAGCTGGGTGTTTGGGGGGAAGTGTAGGGGTTGTGGGCAAGCGAGCGAACTAATGGGGAATAGGGGAGCCTAGGATGGGTGAAAGCAGATAATGTCTTTGGGTGGGAAAACGGTCTTGAAGCTGGCGATGGATCAGAACCCCGCCCTTTTTGTTTGGAAAAGCAACGAACAGTTGTGACAGCTGAGCAGAGAGTACCGTATTGCACAATTACACTGTTTCAGACGTGCTGGCCTGGGGGAGGCAATAGTAATACTGGTAAGCGGAAATGTCAACAAGTAACTCCTTCTCTGGTGGGAGAAGGGAAGGGGCGGGTGATTAGAGAGTGATCAGAGGGTTCGTTCACGGGGCCTTTTTGTGACTAAGACGAGTGGGGTGTTTGGATGAGGGACTGAGGAGACTGCAAGAGAGAAATACCGGTGGTTCAGTTTATGGCTTTCACCTACCAGCGAGGAGCGTGATATGTGTTACTGTAGGCACCGGGATATCTCATGTCAGGCAACGCGGTAAGGGTTTCGCGGCCAACAGAATCAGGGCCAATGAAAAGCCTCGGGCTGGAGCAAAATCTTATCCGAGATCTCTGGCGGGTTATGTCGGTCGTACGAATTCTGTGCATATCATAAAAAAAGATCCCTGTAGCTCACAGGGCCCGACAGCATCTTCGTCTTGGCTTCTTGTGAAACTTGCAGCAGGGTAAGAGCCCCCCTTTTTGTTCTTGTTCTTAGATTAGTCATCTGTGGCTCTGATCATCTGATTTAGTGTGGCACAATCTGCCTTGTCAACAACCTCCAAGCCACAAGGGTATCACCTGAACCAGGCTTCTTCCATCATCGCGTTTTGGATACCTCACACATACTTCTCACAATCACTAAACAACTTTTATCGAGTAATAAAAACATCGCTAACTACCGATCTCTATACACCTAATCGCTTCTGCTAGAGCTCATCTGAGATCCAGAAATGGGTGCTCTGCTCTCAATACCGTTTCTGGCAGTTCCTGGCATAACTACGGTATTATGCTTCCCGTTCCCCCGCTTCGCCCACTCAACCCCACACTGACATGGCCACTAGATTGGGTCTTTCGCTGTGTCGTGTTGTGGTGCTGCAGCTTGTTCCGCACTGTGTAGTGCCTGCGGTAAATGTGGTAGTAGGTATGGACGCTCGTTAGGTTGCGATAAGGGGGCCCTGGCTAACTTCACCACAGTACTGCCACGAGAATCGCTTATGCTTGTGTGTTCCCTAACTCAAACATTTATTCAGGGCCCCGATACTAAATTTCATAGTGCTCTTCCTGTTAAATAGTATTATCTCATGGATTATGCTCTCGCCCTGGGCCATCAAGAAGCTTGAGCATTTGGCCCTCGACTATTTCCCCATCACTTGCTTGGGGGAGCAATGCTACGGTTTCGTCGCGGTACATCGTATACAGTTTGCTCTGGGTGTTTTCCACGGTGTTCTCGCCGCTATTCTTGTCGGGGTTAAGAGCTCGAAGGGTGGTCGCGCAGCTATTCAGAACGGGTTGGTAATACTAATGCTGACAACGTAAGAGTGGATTCTAACCGTTGTCCTTATAGATATTGGGGGCCCAAGATTATTGCCTGGCTTTTGCTTATCGTTCTTACGTTCCTTATCCCCGAGGGCTTTTTCCTTGTCTGGGGAAATTACTTTGCAACCTTCGGCGCTGTTTTATTTCTTCTTCTTGGTCTCGTCCTCCTTGTTGATCTTGCACATACCTGGGCTGAGGTTTGCCTTGAAAAGATTGATGAATCGGACTCTAGAATATGGCGTGGCATCCTTCTTGGCAGCACGTTGGGGATGTACATTGGAAGTCTGGTACTCACGATTGTGATGTATGTCTTCTTCGCTGGCAGCGGATGTTCTATGAATCAAGGTGTGCTCTGTTATCTGTCCCTTGTCACTAAATCGCTAACTATAGCACCACAGCGGCCATCACTGTCAATTTCATCCTACTCGTTCTGGTTTCTGCGATTTCTGTCCATCCCAAGGTTCAGGAATACAACCCACAAGCTGGCCTTGCACAGTCTGCCATGGTTGCAATCTACTGCACCTATCTCACTATGTCTGCTGTTTCTATGGAGCCCGATGACAAGCAATGCAACCCTCTTCTGCGAGCTCGCGGGACCCGTACCGCTTCTATTGTTCTTGGTGCCATTGTTACTCTCCTCACCATCGCATATACCACCACCCGTGCTGCCTCTCAAGGTGTTGGACCGCTTCACAGGGGAAACAGCTCCCCGAATAACGGTGGCTACTCTAGTTTGGGAGATGGGGAGCACGGCCTCGTCTCCACAGAGCCCAGCAGATCCGAGCTCAGAGCCCGTGCTCTGCGCAGGGCCGTTGAGGACGGAAGCCTGCCTGCCAGCGCCCTGGATGAAGATGATTCGGATGACGAAGACGATGCTAGAGCTAATGATGACGAGAAGAATGGAGCCCAGTACAGTTACTCAGGATTCCATATCATCTTCTTCCTAGCGACTGCATGGACAGCAACACTTTTGACAATGAGCTTGGAACCTGGAAAGAACAACGAGGAGGGTTTCACTCCCGTTGGTAGAACGTACGCTGCCAGTTGGATTAAGATTGTCTCTACTTGGGTGTGTTATGCACTCTACTCTTGGACCTTAGTCGCGCCAGTTGCGTAAGTTTCATCGTTTCACCAATTGGCTATTAGAACCTTAACTAAACTAATCTCGTAATAGCCTCCCAGAGAGATTCTGAATTCACTGTTTGCTATCAAGTTAGTCTACTGGTGACATGCTAGGGCTTGGATGGGGTATGGGTTGTTCATGTCGTGCGTGAATGCATCAAGGGGGCTCGGTTGTTTCTTTGCCCAGCTTAACATAACTTGGCTCTTGTTTACTGAACGGCGTTTTTGTATTTTGTTGCGTAATTGAGGCTACGTATCTCATGTATCAACAGTCTCAAGTAGGATATCTATTTTGAAGGCTGTAATCCGTGGCAGACAAACTTTTCCCGCTCACGTTTCGTTTGGGGATCGCCACTGCTATCACATGCCATCACTCGACCATTGTTCGCCAAGACACTATTTCTCGAGCACGGACCATCCTGGTCTAAAACCCCACAACCACACCTGAACCATTGGACCCCCGAGGCACAGTGCGGTCTCCCTCGTTTCTCCGAGGAAGTCTCGCAAAAATGGGGGAGAAGGCTATTTTGTCTCGAGCGATCGTCTGTGGAACGTGGGGCGGTGGTCCTCCCCGCAAACCATAAGAAATACACTGGTATTACGTGAAATACTCATAAAACCGCGACCGTGAGCTAGGTAGAAGAAAACGAAGAAACAAAAAAATGACGCCATAACCCGAGTTTTTTTTTTAGTTTTTTTTTTTTGCTTCCCTTCTTTTTTTAAAAAAAATTAGGTCAAAACCAACCAAGGCTTCCGTCGAAAGCTTCTTCGAATACTTCACGTTCTTCGGAAGGGGGCGGTAGGCCTCGTAGCTCTTTGTAGGTCATTACTTTATTCTCGGCGTAGTGCGAGAGGAGGTTTTCCATGTCGTCTTCATCCATGTCACAGAGTTCTTCGAGGCTCCAGGTTTCGCAGACTCTTGTCATCCTGTTTATCACCCGCAGTTAGCATTGGTAACGAAAAACTGCAAGAGTTGAACAGAGGGGGACAGACCATTCCATCCTCTTCGGTCCTTCAGAACACGCTGACGCAACTTTCCTCAACCTCTTCCTCAAGGAGCCAACTTTAACGATTGCTTCTCCAAGGTTCGTCGGCAGCGTCTCGGCAATCTGTTTCCGCACGATGTTCGCCAGCTTTGGCCCATTCCCGTTTGTCGAAACCATAACCTGCAATGGCCCATCCCTGTGCACGCTGCCAAAGTAGAAATCGCACTCCGGTGGCACGTCTGCAACGTTCACTGGGATGCGTTTCTGCTTGCAGAGGGTGTAGATTTGTGTTGATGCTTGGGGGTCGTCGATTGCTGTTAGGACCATGGTGATGTCCGGGTCTTCCAGGTCTGAGGGCCGGAAGTTGCGATCTATATGTGTTACTTGACGTTTCAGGATTCGGTGATGGACTTCCGGGTGTAGGCCGGTGCTTGGGGTTATTACGGTTACTTTTGCGTCGGCGTTGAGGAGGTTGAGGATTCGGCCGGCGGCGACCTGCGATTTGTTTGCTTGTGTTAGGCCTTGTAATCAACGGCGGGCGGGAGAAGTGGAGTTGTATCATACATTTCCGCCACCTACTACAAGGACTTTTCTGTTCCGGACTTGCCAGGCAAGTAAGAGGGAGCCACCGCCTTGAACAGGGGGGAACTCATCGTCGGAAACTACCATTGTAGGATTTGTATATGGCATAAGAAAGTAAATATATTGGGGTAAACAGTAGTAAGACTACGTAGGTAGCGAGAGGGAGAAGAGAAGGTAAAGCTCGTTAGAGAAGACTAGTGAGTGAGGGAAAGAGAAAGGAGGGAAAGAAAGGAGCCACAAACCTGATAAAGATTGGACCAGCCATTGCCAAGCCCTCAACGAGCCGCCCCCACAGCCGCCATTCCCACCCGAGGATCGATTTCCTCCCTCTTAAGGCCTGTGAAAGGCACGGGCATCAATCTAAGAACCCCCCACCACAAGCACATAGGCACACCACACCTGTCGACCTAACCTTACCAAAAGAGAAAAGTCCCTGTACTGCGCATCGGATAATACTCCCCTTTGCCTCGAGCTATTGAACCGCCGACCCTACAAGCACCAGACGGACTACCGCTTGAGGCTCTACACCTGGGGGAAAGAACCCTTGAACTTCATGAACACCGCTGGGGCACGTCCGGTGGGAGGAAGGGTTCTTGGAAGCGCTGCATCTGCCAGAAGGAGTCTTTCTCCTGCTATTTCGTCTGTCGTTGGGAATGGGAGATTATCGCCATCCGCTAGTTCTGTTTCCTTGAATTCAGAGTTTTCTCTACGAGACGGTGAGAATGAAGGGGGTAGTATGGTGTGTCCGATTTGCTCGGAGGGGATGGTGTGTTTTTCCACAACTAGTCAACATATTTACATTTGCGACCACTTTACTGATTGAGAGTGTAGGTAACCTTGCTACAATTGAACCGGTACAGGAATTCTCCGGAGTGGCATCCATGGAAGAGGGATAGGGCTAATATTGTGACAGACATCTTGACGATATTCACAAAGAAGTTGAGGAGGTCGAGAAGGACGATATATCAACATGGTTCCGAAAGCGCATGTTAAAGGCCAAATCCTTCCAGCCGGTGGCAGTCCTAAACCAAAAGCTCAAAGGATTGGATGTCTTTGAATCCAATGAAGCTCTTGTAACCGCCGGCCCGTCCTCTAACCCTGTTATCTCGGGTGCGACTACAACCGAAGAACGAGATCCGGATTACCTAGTCACAAGAGTCCACTGGCAACGGAGCACTATGGATGATTATTGTCTCGACCCCGTCTGCCAGAAACCTCTCGGCGCGGTCAACGGAAGTGTCAACTGTCGGAAGTGCGGGAAGTTGTTCTGCGAGGAGCATACAATGTATCAGATGAAGCTTTCGAGATCGGCGCAGCATGAACCCGTGAGGGGATTTTGGTGCAGGGTTTGCGAAACTTGCTACAAGTCGCGAGAGGGGTACAACGACCATCAGGGTGCTACAAATTGAATCACGCTAGGTGAACTTCGGGTTGCTGACTGGCTTAGGGCTTGTACGAGATCATACGAAGGAGTTTTCCGAAAGGAGGAGAAGAACTGTTGATCGGGCATATCTGGAAGTGACTAGGCTTGAAAAGAGGCTTACGAAGGTATTCTCAGCACCCCCGCTGCCCCTACTACTACTGGTGCAGTTCTGATGATAGTCACAGCTCACCCAACTCCTGATCAATCCGCCCGAGCCCCCACCTGGGACTAGTGGGTTTATTAAAGCTGTTGCGAGTTTAAGAAACCAACGGAGGACGATTGAACAATCGGTGGTGGCCTGGGAAGACGATGCCAACGTTACTACATGTCCGCACTGCCACCAGGCATTTTCACAATTTACAACACGGAAACACCACTGCCGATTATGCGGGAAAGTTGTCTGCGGGGATTCGCGAACAGATTGTTCCAGCGATGTTGGCCTGAACGTTTCTGCAAGTACGTTTGCTGCTTACCGAAGATCCGGAGAAGCCCTGACTAACCTCGTGATTAGTGACTAATGCACTCTCTGAGAAGACTCTCAATGAGATGAGTATTGACGTGCGGATATGTAGAGCGTGCCGAGCTGTCGTCTTTAGTAAACGGGACTTTGCTCTAGACCTAGCCAAGATCCCCCAAGATGTCCGAGCCTATCAGACCCTCGTCCAATTTGAGCAAGGAATTAAGAACATGATGCCCCGATTCCAAAAACTATTAGCAGAAATACAGTAATTCCCATCCTCTTACTCTCATCTTCGCTCTAGACGCGTCCCGCTAACCACAACCTCCTCCAGAGACCCAAACAAAACTCCCACCCAGGCAAAACTCACCGAAGCCACAAAAACCCGAAAAAGGCTACTAGACACCTTTGCACAATACGACGCAACTGCAAAGCGTGTCTTAAACCTCCCCTCAACTTCCCAAACCCAACTTCGCCTCCGAAAAACCATCTACCAAGCCGCCACACAATTCCTCCACTTAAACATGCTCCCACTAAAGGCCCTACCGAAGCTCCTAAACACGAATAGGCCCGCCAGCGCACGAATACAGACCATTAGCAACACGAATGGGGGTAATAAGCCTTCCTCCAGTCGGGCGCTGACAATGGTCACGACAGAGGAGGAGGGAGAGGCGGGGGTGGATAGCGGTGCTGCGATCAAGGAGAAGGAACTGAAGGAGGGGCTGATGGTGCTAGAGGAGCAGAGGTTCATGGTGCAGGAGATGCTGACCGAGGCTAATAAGCGGAGGAGGTTTGACGAAGTCGCTGCACTAGCGGCAAGTCTTGAGGAGTTGGATGGAGAGGTTGAGAGGATGAATGGAGAGATTGCGAAGTTAGAGTTGCAGTAAAGATTCACTGGTGAGGCTATGATGCGGAATTCCATTTTTGAAAGAAAAATTAAAAGAAAAATCTGTTGTCATGCTATGGCTGGGCCAACATATCCTTCCTTTCCTTTGTCCCCCCTATTTCCTTCCACCCCCCTATTTCCTTTTACCCCCCCTTCCCCTTTCCGCTACTCAATCTATTTCACCGTTGGTGGCTGTTGATGATTTGCACGCATTTATGGTGGGTGATCTGGCATGGAGTTTTTAGAGTTTGGGGGTTTTTTGCCTATTCACAGCACTTGTCTTTGCTCCCTTTCTTGGGTGTCTTGTGCGCTATTTGGTAGTGTGTTTTAATGACCGCACTTTTTTGGGCAACGAAGCAACGGTTGGATGCCGTATACGATAGGATAGCTTTAGAAGATTCATCATGTCACAAAAGATCACTCGGCACCCTCCAGGTTTGAACGGTAAGTTTACATAACATATGATACGATACCACACGATACAGTAACCCGTCGCAAACTCGCCAGACCCCATTTGCCGGGCCAGTATATATATATATAAAGCGCACCTTAGATCTCAATGGAGAGGTAGGAGGGGCGGGTTACATAGAGTGGACAGGGGGGGGGGGGAAGAAAACCCAACCTACGTTTTTTAACCCCCGGCGTTGCGGATAAAAGTATCATAGATCCAACTTGGCGCCCTTGGCGCCCTCTAGTACGCAATCCTCCTCGTATGTTACCAAACCCCCGTGCCTCGAGTCTCTTGCCTAACTAGCCTCCGATTTCTGTAGGTCAACGATATAAAGTCGGATTATTATAAGGAGACTTAATTACCAGCGACACGAGCCCTAGCAGCAAGACACCGTTACCCAGCGTCAGACTTGTAGTAGTTCAGGATACCACTTTCCGGTATTGTACCTTACAGCTGCGATTTACGATGCGATATTATCAACACTAGCACCCTCCACTCCCACCTCATTCCTCCCCTTATCCACCCACAACCTTAGGCCAGTGCTCCGCCACCGCCGGACATAGCACCGCTATATCCAACCCTACCTGCAGCACCCACCTCCGCCACCAACCTCGACCAGGGCACCATCCCCTCATCGCCACGAGACGTGGCGGGGACGCGCTCACACCGCGGGCATCTGCATCCACACTGGTGCTCTCCCGCACGAGTGGTAGCGGGCGCGAAGCTGGGACCGTGAATGCGCAGCCGCGGGTGGTGCATATTCTCGGCGACTGAGTCCTCCGGGGGTGGGCAGCTGGGCGGCTGATATACCCCTCTCCAACGGCGATGCCGGGCGGGGTCCCGTAGCCGGGCAACAATAGCTTCGCCGTTCCAAGGCGTGAGTGTGCCACTGCAACGTGTCAGCGGGGCTCTCACATTTCTGCCGCAGCGTCCTCGCACCGTTCAAGTTGCCCCAGCCGGCGGAGATCTACAACTCGGGCGAGGGCGAAGGGTGCAGCCTTACCAGACGTAGGCGCACTCCCATAAGATTGAGCTTAAGGCTGATGGATGGCAGTGGCTTGTCTAGGTGAGGTTGAGGAGGCCGTTTGATGGGGGGGATCTGGCGATTGGGATTGGGAGTTACTTTGGGAGGGTTTTGAGAGAGAGATTGTAGGAAGGTGAAAGTGGCGGTGCTTGGTGTAGTGGTGGCAGTTGGGCGTAGGATGAGCTCGGGGATTATAAGTTAAGATCTTAGTGTTTGCGCGATTGTGGTGGCGCCTTGTGCGCTGTATGGACAGGAGTGGAAATAATGTAACTTGCAGCATCACCGCATCTCACGAAACTGAGGGACGAGCTCTCTGGGCTACAGCTTTTGGCCCTTGAAGAAAAATCGTGATTGATAGTGGCTTATGTGGGTGATCTTTGTCTTGGAAGAGCTTGTGGACTTGGGAAAAACGAGGGTCATGGCGTTTCTTGGAAGTATGATAAGAAAAAAACAGCATTCACCGCGGTCCAAGCCGGGTGCTGGCGCAACACTCTGGATTGCTAGAAAACGGACGAATGGTAGCATTTATGCAAGGCAAACAGCTTCAAGCGTTGGCCTACGCGACCCACCAATGAGCTTTTATAGTTTGGCAACCTTGAAGTCCAGGAGTGCAGCACACTACTTCGCATTCTAATATCCACTTCTCCAATTATGATAACGCTCCACAGGTCTGATACATTAGACGCAACCAATAGCCACTGAAGGAATTAGGTCCAGAGAAAGCCAAACATCGGAGTAATGTAGATGAAAACGAACAAAACAAAGAGATATATCAAATTCAACTATCTTTTCGCCCTCTCCTCCTCAATCTCCCTCAATAGCCCAGCCAAGACGTCTTCCCTAGATTTTAAATGCTGCTCTAAAGAATTGACCTGCTCCCGAACCATCTCCAAGTCATCTTTTACACCTTTTAGGTTCGCACCGTTCTTTGCTAGTCCCCCGCCCTCTTCCAATTCGCGGAGTGTCCTTCGCTTGTAGTCTAACATTTGTCCAAGCTCACGCTTAACCAATGCAGCTTTTGACCCGCCGCCGAATTTGTCTCTGTTCCGCCGCTCCTCGGCCGCGGCTTCAGTTTTGGTGATCTTTGCTTCGAGTTCCGCGAGTTCCCGCTTGAGGCGGACTTCTTCCCAGTCTTGGTCCTTAGATGCACTGAAATCGGTACCTATCGCCCCTCAATCGTAATTAGCACAATTACACTCTCTCTCTCACACTCCGGAAGGTTGTGCTACCAGAATGTTTGTAGTTTCCTCTTCCACCGACTCCCAGCCGAGTAAGATAGCTTTCTCCAAAGGCCTCCTTCTTTCCCGTAATAGTGCTCATGTCCCTCCCCTTCCCAAGCTTGTTCCTGGAGATGATATCCTCGTTCTTGTCAAGATCATAGCTGATTTGGTTCTTCTGGAAGGTTGCACGGAGAGACGCAGGAACCGATCGGGGGATGCGGTAGCCCTCATGACGGTTATTGAGTATATGAAGAAACACTAGTGCTTGATCCTTTCCTATCGCCGCCGAGGCGGAAGGGTTGACCAAGTTCCTAAAGCAAGTGAGCAGGCAATCCGAGATGTGGCCTCCCCAAAAAAACCCAAACCTAAGAAGACGTAGCCATACCAAGCAGATCGGATGTCCGTGTCGGGAACGTTAATCCCCTCGTACAACTCTTCAAGAGCATTAACTAGATACCGTACATCGATCAGTGAAACCAAATAGTCAAGATAGCTACCGGACACGCACATCTCAATTGCCCATGCTCCCCAGCATTAGCGGAATACATCCCCTCATACCTCGCCTTATCCGCAGGAGACATATACCAATCGAACCCGTCCTTGAGCCCCGGCGTGTCGTCCTCGTCATCATCGAACCGCTCAAATCGCGGGGGGTCATCAGACAGCGCTTGAGAAGCTGTGACAAGATGTGCTTTCGACTCCGGGATCAGAAAACTGGGAAGCGTCTTCGGAACTTGCTTGTATTCCTACACCCACCACCCCAAAGGGTTAGCTCTTCCCCCCACAACTTGGAGCCGGAATAGAGGTGGAAACCCGCCCCATTAACAAGATCGAAAATCAACCTCATGGCAACACAAAACTCCTCGAAGTCCAGGTCCCCATCCCTATCGACGTCGGCAAGATCCCAAATCTTGGCTAACTGGTCATCGTTTAGCCCGGAATTCTTGAGCATTGTAAATGCTTGATCTCCCGTGATTCGCTGGCCATCCTTTGAGTGGGCGCTAAAAATTTCCCAGTACTTTTCCACATCCGCTTGTGATATGGATTTGTTAGCCATTGTGTGAGCGGTGGTGGGGGTGGTGGTGGTGGTGGTGGTGGCAGTGGTTCGTTGGGAGGAATATGTATGGGACGGTGTGGTATCTTGGGTGTTGGGGTAGCAGTTTGTGCGGCTGTTCTGAAGACGCGGCGACTTTTCGAAGGAGAGTCCCGTTGCTGCATAGCATGCTTGTTAGCGTGCTTGTGCTACCTCCTACCATGTGGTATGGGTATTATGGTAGAATCACCAAATGGATAGGTAACCTATGATACTCCAAAATCGCAACCAAATTTCAGAGTCATGATTCATATCATACCGCAGTAGAATGCTAAAGGACCATTCTCGTTTAGAAAATTGCCACCAAAACTAAACATTGCGCATTTTCCAGTGTTCAAAGCACTCTTTTTTTCTTGAGTGGACCGCCAAAGGTGACACTTGGCGATTGATCGCTAATTTGTGGGGCACAAGGATCATATTAACAAATTAATATCTCCCTACTACATACAACTTCCTAGACAGGCTCTCGTATATCAATTAAGTATCCGAGCATAAGATTATCAAGATAATAGGTAATGAAAGAGCACTATACATTTATAACATTGAAAAGTTGGTAAAAAATATCAAACAAAGTGCAAACAGAACTCAAAAGGATTAGTTTACCCCCTATTATTTTTCTGAGCCCGTGAATAAAAAGAAAAATCTGAATACAGTAGTTAGAAAGAAGGCTTGAATAAGACAAGTAAACTACATATAATACATCTCGCCCACCAGACAAGTAAACCCACGATAACCGGACGCCTCAAAGTCCCCTCCGTTGAAATAGCTAGAGCTGGTCTTCCTAAGAACCCACTCAAGGGAGGAAGTGGCCAGAGAACATGAAATACCTCAAACAACCGCCCCCGATCAAGAAAATAGCCCCCAAAGAATCAAGTACCAAAGATATAAACGCCACGCAGTCATGAATCAAAAGCATACCCAGAAATTTATCGTTCAAGATCCGAGAAAGAGAAAATAAAGCAAGTAAAGAAATGAATAGTAGTTTAAGAATTCCAAATGGAAGTGTGAAAAGGTGGAAAAATGAAAACAAAAAATGAAAATGGGACAGGCTTTCATCAGTCAGCGCCTGCACTCTCGTCGACCTTCCTCAAAAAGCTGCTGACCCGAGCCGTATCAACTTCTCCGGGGTCACTTTCGACAGCCTGAACCAGGCCCTCCAATAAGGAATCAATTTTGTATTCTTCGAGTCCAGTGCAGAGAGCAACAACTCTTCTGAATTTATCCTCTAGGTCTGTGCTCTTGTCGTGGAGTTTACCTGCAACCTCGCGGAGGTTTTCTTCGTTTGTAGTGTAGGCTCTGATCCGAGCTCTCAACACTGTGGTTGATGGTAAAGACTTGAGATACTCTTTCTGTCGCTGTCCGATATCCCTGGAGTCACCGGACTGCCCTAATAGCTCCATCTTGATCTTGAAAGGTCGATCCGGATCCAAACGCTCCCCCTTCGGACTAGGAACGTCGCCATTGGTATTGCCCACCTTCTCCCGAAGCCTAGCATTCTCTTCCTCAATAGCTCGACGAAGATTCTGGCAGTGCTGCTTAAGCTCGGAGTGTTGTCGGCTTCGTTGACGTAGTTGATTCATCTTCTCTTTCTCTTTGCCAAGCTTTAAGGTAACCTCCCGTAACCTGTTGAGAGTACTGGTGACCTGTTCCTGTTTGGCTTCAATCTCTCCTTGAAAGTCTTTCTCTGTCCCGGCAATTAGGCCCTTGATAGCTAGGCAATTGAGAAACACATTAGCACATGCCACAGAAAAGAAAGATAAAGAGAGACAAGAATACCTTTCATAATGTCCTGCCGTTTTTGTACGACTGCTGGGGGCAAAATCCAGCCTTGTTCTCTTCGACTTGGAACCGGCGCAGGCTCTCCACCAACTCCAAAATCTATCGGCCGCAACCCTGCACGATTTGGTATACTTGAGTCGGCACCTACTTCCAACAATTGCTGAATTATACTCTTATTGCCAATTCTCGCCGCGATGTTCAAAGCGGTGTCTCCACTTTTGTCCTGCGCATTGACAATCTCCCCAATAAATCTTGCAAGACTCATAACCTTCGGACCACCGGTGCGCTGACTTGTAGCTGAAGCACCGTGCTTTGCAACAAACTCCAACAAACAGTGCAGGTAATATCGACTGTCAGCACTTCTTCCCTTCATCCCCGATTTGACAGCAATATGGTGCAGGATGGTTCGGCCATTGTTATCAGCAATCGGGATGGTAGGATGGAGCAGATTGAGAAGTTGGGGGAAAGAAGACTGATCAAAGTTGTTTGTCACAAAGCATCCTCGAACCAATGCAGTTTCTCCAGCATGATTCACACGGGAAATCGAAGCTCCTTTGGTGATCAAGGCACGAATCAAAGGCACACGAGCCAGAGATGCAGACCAATGGATCGCTGCGCTACCTGTCGAGTCCAGAGGAATATCAATCTGGTCCGGTGTTAGAGAATCGAGATGGGACAGTACTGTATTATCAGTTTCAGGATTGATAAAAAGATTCATCAATATTTGCCGGGCGCGCTCGGAATCCGGAACCTGGTCAACAGCCAATGGCTGCACCGGCTTGGAGGGAGTATCCAGGTGTGTTGGAAAGAAAGGTGGTAGTGCTTCCTGAGGTGGTGTAGAAGCACGTATCCGTTTTCGTGGGGGCTCCAGAGATTCAATTTGTGAGTCAACGGTAGTGAAAGACTGAGATGCATATGCTGAATCAGGTTGGGTTTGCGATTGAGAAAAGCTAGTTTCTGAGGGAAGACTAATTGCCCATGATTCCTGACTGAATGATTCCTGCGGACGGATAGTTGTCTGTGATGAGGAGGGTGCCGGCTGGGAGTATCCGCCTCGGGGCCCCGGTGAATCCATGCGAGCGCTTGATTTACTGAGCGCATTAAAGGCATTTGTGACAGTAGCAGATATGGGCGGGAATAATGGCCCACTGTTGCCATTTGCTTGGTTCAAGCTGGAGTTATACATGCGTTTCCTCCGGGCAGCCATAGCCTGTTCCTTCGTGGGTGTTGAATCTGGACCACTGGCCGCCTGTACGTCAAGATCTAGCAGAGGAGCAAGTAGATCTTCCACACCATATGCACGGCAAAATTCCCGGCCTCGTTCAAAATCGATCCTAAACCAATGTCAGCGAGTGAGAGAAGGTGAACAAAAGAGCGTCCCAACCATGTCCCTTGATACTTTCCATAGCCGCCCTGAACCTTCTCGTGGGGTCCTGTAAGGATCTCTTTCTCAAGAACTTTTGTTCGTTTTCCCTTCTCAACCCCGGCAACCTTAAGAATCTGTGTTGCGTTCAGCCATGAGTCATGGCGTCTTCGCATCACCGCAACATTATTGACGGGCATCTCAAACACTGACACACCAGAATAGGTGGCCTATCGAATTCCGAAAAGTTAGCAAAAAATGGGGGTGGGGGGGCAACAGGTGAAGTTAATTGTCAGGCAAGACCTACAGTGAAGATTGTTGGTTTCGAATCTGCGGAATCCATACGGGCCACCAGCGGGAGAGGGGTTCCTTGGGGGGTTGAGGCAACGGAAGTTGATCCGTTAGTGGCCGCAAAGGATCCAACGGCCGGGGGCTGTTGGTAAATAGACGTAGTGGTTAGAGATGATGAACCGCCCGCAGCGAAAGGTAGAGGTCGAGAGGATGAAGCAGAGGTCATTCGTATAGTATCAGAAAAGGGGTAGAAGTGATAAATGAGGAGGATACAGCAGGGCAGAATTTCTATCCGCAGAAGCGGGGGGGGGGGGGGGATGCAGGAGCGGGCTGGTAGGAGGGGGGGAGGGAGAGGAAGAGGGGGGCGTGGAGTTTGAAAGTACTTTTGGTTAAATTTCTTCGAGTGGCCTCCAAGGCTTCTTGTAAATAGGCCACACAACAACAGGAATGCGGAGCGCGTAGAGTGCTTGCGGAACACAGGCGACGACAACGAACGGGGATGAGGACTGGGGAATCACCGCGACGTGACGGATAACACCGACAAGAAATGATGAGGGTGACTGCCAATGGTATATTCTCCAAGTGTGATAAATTTGGCTGGTAAGGTCAAAGCCAATGCAAAGGTTTTCCTTCGCAGAAATAGGATCTGAGTCTAGGAAGATCTGGGGAGTCGCGAGCTGCTGCGGAGAAGGAGTGCGCGTCTCGCTGGCGTTCCGAGACATGTGCGCGTGGTCCTCCAAATATGGACAGGTGGCTACCCTTTATGGATATAATCGGTTGATATCTTCATATTAGGCAGGTTTTGCCATTAGATATTTCAGCCTGATTCAAAATCTCTTCTTGCAGGTCATCTTCCGACAGGACACACAGCGTGACAACCCTTGAAGATGGCACCGTAACAGCAAAATGTCTCACAGCACAACGGAGTGAACATAATATGAAGATTGTTGCCAAAATATAAAACGGTGCTGCTGTGAAAAGAGTTCCTGAGTGAATAGCTGAGTACGAGTATATGATACTACACTTGTATAGTAGGGTTAGCCCTTAACTCTAAATCCGGTCACCTTCAAACCACCCTAGTTCAACAACTATGATATCATACTCGAGTGCAATCCCTTTGACCAACCAGTATAAAAAGATACATATTCAGATAGTAGCCCCCATGTTGGCTATCGTAGTGAAAAGGAAATTCTGGCAGGAGACCTGTGAGCTGGGCTATAATGAAGGAGGTGCAATGTTGCAATATTCCATTTGCAACAAAAATGCCATAAAAGTCATAACAGGGCATCGAAGGAATTTCCGCCGTCAGGCTGGGGCGACTCGGGGTTCGGTTATTTTTTGGATAATAATATAAGGTTCGATAAATTAACATGACCCAAGCTAACTATACATAATAATCTATTCGCCTGTTAACCAAATAAGGTGACAGATTTGCCGATCTCTACTTAATAAGCGAGATTGAACTTTTAACACACTTGCCGATTTTCAGCAATACGACAACTCCAAATGCAGCGCAGCAAACGGACCCTATCCCCCCCCCCCCCCGCCCAGAAAACAGGTTGACCAAGTCACGCGACCACGGACTTGAAATTCCTGCCAAGACCCTCTCCAACCACCGAGAATTTTCTACCGTGCTATCATACGAGCAAACAATTGGTCATGGGCAGAGGTGTTGTCTACTCCAATGGAGCCTATTTATCTCTTCCGGAACCTATTACGTCAAGCTTCCATTCTCTTCGATGATGTCGCCCGGGCCCATACTGCCAAACTTATCATAAGCGGCTTTCGACGGAATCAGAAGTTAGAAGATGCTTGGACTATCCACGAAAAAATTAAAAAAGGTCGTCAAGCTTTATTACTTCTCCGTCAGGCAAACGCTGGCAAGCACAAACCACTGGGGAGAGTTCTAGACCTGGCGTACGGGCGAGAGGGTCGCCGGAGACAGGAGCTTTTACAGGTTAGTAAAGCAATGCATTTCCGGCCCACTTCCCCTTTGCCACATTCAAGTGCTGACCTGTAGCTGAAATTTGGAAAAGCCCATTCTTGATAGAGCCACAAGCTCTGATCCCCTTATACCTGGTGTACCTCGCACAACTCCCCCGCCAATCTCGGATGAATTGATGGCGTTGATGAAGCATCAAGTTGGAACGACAATCCACAGAGCTGAACCTGAGATACCGGAATTGAATGCTTGGGGGCGGCCTATGCCCAAACGGCGTGTGGCTAATACGCTGCGCCGACATAGAGAATATGTTCTCGCACGATTGCTTCCTCCTCTGTCAGAGGAAACGATTCAGAAGCTAGAGAGATTTGTTCGTGGAGAGGAGGAGCCAGTACTGCCAAAACGCAATATTAGGTCTGGCTCTAGTGCTCAAAACTCTGGCCGCAAATTATCTCGGAGGTTTAAAAGGAGGGCGTACAAGAAAGTCGTCATCAACACCCCCCTCATGGGTATCAATGAGAAAACTCAAAAATCCGTCGCCTATTGGTCAGACATTGTGAAAGGCCCACCGACCGAAATTGGGAAGTTGTGGGATTTTGGGGGTCTCAAGAAGCCAGAGGCGCAGAAACCTGGAAAGAGAAGGGCGAAAATGCTTGAAGAGGAAAGATCCAAGAGCGGAGAGGCAGTTCTCAAAGCCGGAGAGGAGAAATCATCCAACCAAAGAGATGGAGGGGTAGGATCACTCAAAGAATCAGAGGATCGGGTCTCCAATGAACAGGAAGAAGTGCCCGGAGAAGCGGAAGACGTTTATAGAGAAGCAGAAGGGAAGAGCGAAGGACCCAAAGAACAAAGCTCCAAACAGCTCAATGGGCGGAAAATGAAAGGGAAATGACGGAATGCATAGGAGGACTCTGTGTTTAGGAGACGCTAGATCCAATATACGTTTATGGTGAAGACTATTTAAACACACACAGGGGAAAGATCGCCCGACCAGCGAATTAAGTCTTCACACAATCCCAGGCCTCTCCCTATTGGCCAAGGCTGGACAGAAGGACCGGAATCATTGGCCTGAAGGAAAGGGGCTGCCGGCTTCGAAGGGGGAAAGATGGGGGTCAACGTACTAGTACGTGTATGTTATTCGGATACCTTTTTCGCTGCCGGGTGTCTCATTGTAATGTACTAGATCAAAACTTCTCGCCCGATGGCCCCATGATCCCTTGGCTAAAAGCACCCATTCATTCCCATCCCCCGCACCGAGAACACCAATTCCTTTGGCAATCTACCGAAATTTCATAGCACATTACCAAGCTTGTAGGTGACATAAAAAGCTTGACAAAACTCTTAAAAATTGTAAAACCCTGGAGAAAGTGTTAAGTAACTGGTGGGAGGTATGCAGTTGCGTATACTTGTACATTTCTCACTCGAGTCCCATGCAAAACCTTAAATCATTCTCACACTAACCAACACAATCGTAAACAATAAGCTTGATTTCACCTCTGCCTTTAAGGTATTGAGCACAAAGTGATTCTCTAGCTGATGTCAAAACTCCAATTTCCCTCAAAGGGCATTATGACGTTGTAGGTCACCCCTTTTAAAACGCCCATTTCTCGCCAAATGTGGTGTAAAAACCGGTGCCGGATGAAATTATTTTTTTTGGTCAGCACTTTTAAATTGTAACGTTCACACCAACTCAAAATCCTGGATTTTCTCGCCGAACCTCACGTTTTCTAAGTTTCGCACTATTGGAATCCCTCGCCAGCCAACTGAGGCCCCAATTTGGCATATGTAGTACCAGAACGCCTGGAGTTTCTATTCTATGATACTAAGAAAAGGTAAGGGATCCCGTGATTTGAAAGGAAAAAAAATATGACTAATAAAAAAGGTATAATTTTTTAAAAACGGGGGTGAGAGAAAGTAGTAATCTACAGGAGAAAAAGAGAGAAAGGGTGTACGACACAATGCAAATATTGGTAAAGTTTGATGACTGCATAGCCAGGCAAAACAACCCGCACGAACTCATCCCCAGTCACTCTCCTCAGCGCACTACCGGTATATACATGGTTGGAGTCTATGGAAAAATATCCCTCCATTCTTCTAGTGGTAGAAACATCTATGGGGATGATTGAAGCGTAAATAGGCTAAAATGAAAGGGAATAGGAAAGAGGAGGGAAAAAAGATGGATAGAAATGCGGGTGCTGTTGTGGGAGCGATGGACGGAGCAAGGAGGTGGAGGTCGCGTGGCAGGGTGTCAAAGGGCCAACCAGCCCTAGCCCGGGCTGACCAGATGGAAATTCGAGTGATAGGGGGGTGTGCTGAGATTTGGCCTTGAAATCAAAGCCTACGGATTCTTTTGGAAGGGCGCCGATCCGGATCAGGCGGCTCTCGTGAGGAAAGTGCTGTAGATTCGTCGCCATCTAACGGAGGAATGAAATTTCTATGTGCGGATAGCAATTCCACGATAGCATGATGTCCACGCTTCAGAGCTTGCGAAAAGGCTGTTTCACCAGCGAGATCTGTCATATTAGGGTTAACATCCACCCGCCCTAGCAGCATCTTCACAATTCCTATATACCCCTTGCAGGCGGCTCGGAAGAGCGGCGTTTGGCCAGATTCATTCGTAGTGTTGGTGTTGACATCTTCTCGTGCCAGCAGTAGCTCCACGATTCCTTGATGCCCCTCCCGGGCGGCTACGAAGAGTGGTGTTTCGCCATCATCATTCGCAGCATTGGGATCGACCTTCCCTAGTTCCAGCAGTATCTTCACGACTCCCTCACACCCCAAGCAGGCAGCAATGTAGAGCGGCGTTCGGCCATTATCAACCGTAGTGTTGGGATTGACATCGTTGCGCTCCAGCAGCATCTTTACAACTCCTTCACGTTCCTCGCAGGCGGCTGCGAAGAGCGGTGTGTCCCCATAATCATCGGCAATATCGGGATTGACATCCCATCGCTCCAGTAACATCTGCACGACTCCCTCATTCCCCTCCCGGGCAGCTCTGCAGAGCGGCTTCTGGCCGTACTTATTCGTAGCGTTAGGGTTGGTATCGTTCCGCCCCAGCAACATCTCCATGACTAGTTCACATCCGTTCCAGGCTGCTATGGAGAGTGGTGTTTCGCCATGTTCATCACCAATGTTGGGGTTGACATCGTCACGCTCCAGCAGCATCTCCACGACTCCTTCATATCCCTCGCAGGCGGCTACATAGAGCGGTGTTTTCCCAGAATTCTCGGCAGCATTGGGATTGACATCCCCTCGTTCTAGTAATATCCTCACGACTTCTTCATAGGACCCCCAGGCGGCTGCGAAGAGCGGTGTTTCGCCATATTCATCCGCAATGTTGGGGTTGACATCGTTGCGCTCCAGCAGCATCTCCACAACTCCTTCATGTCCCCCGATGGCGGCGACGAAGAGCGGCGTTTGGCCATGTCGATCAACAGTGTTAGGATTGACATCGTCACGCTCCAGCAGGATCTTAACGACGGCCTCATGCCCACCTTTGGCAGCCCATGAAAGCGGTGTTAAGCCTTCCCCCGTGTGGGAGCCAAGATCGGCCCGCCCTAGCACCATCTCCACGGTACCGAAGGAACGAGTATCCGCCCAGACACCAATCAAAGAACCAATATCCAGCCTCCAAAAAGAACAACGAGGTGAGTTAACAGCGGTGTTGTAAACGGCCAAAACAGTAATTCGCGTTTGCTTTTGGGTCGAGCGTTGACAACAGGAGTATACAGGCACAGGCTTGTAGAGGTTCACAAAGGCTCATACAAGAAAGGAAGGAATATAGGACAAAAAAGCAATCGATCCTCGTTGTGTTCGTGTTCGTCACTTCTCGTCCAGAAGGATGTCGTCGTATCGTCTCTGTCGTTCTATTTAACCTGTCTCTGGAGGAAACCCTTATAAACCTTTACTAAGCTGTTGCATCCTCTAAGGTCTCCATTTGTGATAGTTAAATTGCGGGAGTGGGCTTGTACCCGAAACAAAACTTAACTTTGCCCTGAAATGGGAACCGCGACCTCAAGACAAACAGTCGAAGCAAACAAGCTCGGGCATGGACGTAAATGATAAGAATGACAGGGGTTTTGAGCCCGGACGCTAATCACGGCGAGAGGTAAAAAAATCATTTACCGGTAAGTTAATTTGGTAGGAATACAAGTGCTCATGAATACTGTACAGTACTGAATATGACCTGGACGCGGTGGACTAGGGGTTTTTACGAGCACAGCAAGGTCTGGTTTGGAGACTGTGCTCGGTTCTCGAGTAGACTTAAATTGGAGCAGATCCTTTAGTGTAGTACCAGTACAGAAAGCCCGAGTGAGAGAACTTTTTATCATAGGAAAAAGGTTTTCGAGCGAGACAGGGATTATTTTTCTGGTCAGCTACCGGTAATATCCCGTCTTGTACGAAGACACATTCCCGGGCACCTATGATGCCAGGAGGGGCGAGAAGCTTTGACATCATAAGCCCCTGCTGTTCCCATCATTTAGGTCCATACGGCACCCGAGTAGGCAGTTGGTTCATGAAGCTCAGGACTGCTGTACCGTGATGGTAAAATTAATAAAACCTCAAGTCAAGCCGCCAAGACGGGGAAAGTACCGCCAGGAGGGTAAGTAATGCTGCCACTCTCGCGACTCAAGAATCTCGGGACGACGCGGGATACTTTATAAATTAGTAGGTCCCATGTTCAATTCCTATCTCTGTTCGTAGCTTTTTAAAAAAATCCCCTCTCCAAGTATAACATAAGAGTCTCCAGTCACATTTATATACAGTTGTACATAACTGCAAGTGGGGTACCCATGAGTATAATTTCATATCCTACGGCCCACAGTGCTGTTATTATTATTTTGTTCGTTTTCAATTTACGAACTCTTGTACGATACCTCATAAGACTTCTCAAATAATAGTAGCAGGCCTGTGTTAAGTATTTCAGCAGCTATGATATATGGGAATTGGGCACTTAGTGTAAGTGTGACTTGAATTGAAAGTGGATACAGTATCTGATTGTTAACAGAATGGGTTTGTTCGAGACTTAGAGATATGGTTAGTGTCGGGCCTATCCTGCGGTCTAAGAATCTATCTAAGGTTGAAGGAGTAGGCAATAGATTGAATCTGATGAAATATAGCCAAGATGCGGGATAAGCTGAGTTGTACTATCGCTCCTCGTGGCTAGAGAGGGCGTGATCGGGGGGGATGGAAAATATTCCCCCTTAGGAAAGGCATTGAGAGAGAATAGTACAAGTACCCTTGAAAATTTAGATAAGAGCGTGATGAAAGGCCAAGCTCAGTTTCTCTCCTAATCAGATTAGGTCTTGTATATAGTTAAACAGTTAAACTTAGAATTTCATTATATCATACATACAGTAATAAGATAATTAGGGAACCTTTATGACTACCACCCAGCAGTAAAGTTAAGATTCAATCTTGAAAGCCTTAAACCCAAGAGAGAAAATTCACATCGCCTTACCCCTATGCCCGATTCCACATCTCACGAACAGTCAAGAGGTTATTTCAGATAGATTTTCACACCAGCACCTATGATACAATCAACGAGATCCTACTAGCTAAGACATCATATCTGCCTCCACCATGTGACTACGGATTACGGCGGCGCGCTTACTCTCATCAGCTTTACCACATCAAAACAACTCACAAGTAACCCCTTTCATGGTGTATCGATCCGAGCAACACCCCGCCCACTCTTCCCATGAGGGGACCCCTGGAATCAATCTTCCCCGAGTGAGAATTTATGATCACCCTCCCGCTCTACTCGCATCATACCGATGCAACTGGAATGCGTATGGTGGACAAGTTATGCATTCCGAGCGGTGTTTACTAGATATGTATTTGTGACCATGGTATGACTATTTCATTGTAAGCGGTGATATTTGTGCATTCCTTGGTTTTCTCGGCACTATACCAGTGGGAAGCGTGTTTTTCTTGATACGCGTCGTACTTCGACCAGAACCTGCGGCGATTTAGGATACCAAGATTTACCCCATGCTTAGACATTGGGGTCAACAGTCGCAGGGAGAAGTATACCGTGTGGCTTAGGCATCTGTTGCAGGTACCTTGTGGTCACGAATATGTTTAGATTAAGGGTGGTAATGATGGTTCTGGAATTGATGCCCTCCTCTGGGGTGGCATTATCGACTGCATACGGTAACTTTGGTGTGCGCTGGGTTTGCTTTGTAACGCTGTCTTGGTTTCCAAGGTGGAGCAAAATGTAGCTTTACTCTCTCGAGTTAGTGTTAGGGGCTGGGAGGGGGCCCTTGGCTTTATAAGCCCAAACATAATATTTCTTTTGAAACTAGGTAAGATCGTACTTGGGTGGCGTGCAGTCGCAGTAGGATGTTGGTTTCCATATTGAGAGATCGAGGTGGCTGGTCGTATTGGGCAGGCTCTCTCTCCAACCCATATCGTATCTTTCTTGGCTGGATTTGGTTGCTCTGAAGATATTCCTCTATTCCTTCAGCACACGGCAAAGGGGATGGCCTAGATTAATCGGAGCCAAGGTATGATGTGTCCAAATTAACACAGAATTTTTGTATAGAGATATGAATTCTACAAGACTTAGTATAAGAGCTCTACCGGGTTGAAAATGTGCAGATCGGGTGTTCTCTGTTCCGGGTCGTATGGCTATTTCTCTAGCCTTTGAAGGAACAGCTTCGGCTGCTTCTGTTGGAAATAGTGAAATAGTCAAGCTCTACACCGAAGGCTTAGGGGAGCGAAAAACCATAGAGAGCTATATCCTATCTGAGGGACAGGAGAGCCGGCTATTTATGCTGTGCAATAGGAATACATATCCATGGCAGAAAATAAATCCAAGGTAACAAAAAGAAGACAAAAGAAATCCAATGTGCATAGAGTTACATCTATGATTAATTGATTGAGTAGTGAAATAAATGAAAGATCCAAAGTGAACGAGTTGGGCTTAAACTCTGACGGCATTAAAGTGAAACTAGTATGTACTAGGAAGCGTTGTCGTACTCAAGAACGTAGAGAGTGCATATTCGAAAGTATAATTTCAACAGCTTCTGACTTTGATGTCGAGAGTGATGGTATGTGACTTTGAAACCAAGAGGTGGGCTGTGCACGAAGGGCCGCAAGGCTAGTACTTGTATGACGGAGGGCAATTAGATGACTCGAATGCATACGATAACTCAACGTTAAATATGGAAAGGTGAGTATCCTGATATTATGGTATGAATGAACACCATATCGACCCTAGAGAGGCCGCTTCGTTAACAAGGAACGGGTTCTTGGTGTTGGTGTGGCTTGCGCCTAGACAGGGAAACAGAGGTGCTCACGTAGCGAAGTTCACCTAATAGCAGTCGGCCAGCGTCTTCTTTTTTAGGCAGAGTGTTGTTGGTGTGTTGACAATCAGCGTCTCACAAATCCAATCGAGTAGGTTACAGTATCTGGGCGCTAACGTTCCCCGCGTCTGCTGGGTGACATCCACCCTTCCTCCATATCGCACACCTCCATGAATTTTACCCATCTTCCCTCACTTCGCTCAGAATCAACAACAACCACGCCAAACCGAAAACATCATATCCATTATACTACCAATATCTAACCTCTCATAATCGCCGTTAACATGTCTTCCCTCTGGTTGGCTAAGAAGCGGAAGGCTGAGCTTGTCGACTTTGCGGAGCAACTTGGCCTTCGGTACGATCCCTCTTGATCCCGCTTTGCAGATCTATTTGCGCGTCGCGCAAGAGCGCAGCTAATAATTTCGGAAAACAGTGTCGATGGCTACCTTAAGCACGATATTGAGAACCTACTCACCGATTATTTGGACACTCATTCTGATCAATACCTAAATGACCCCACTTTCAGCGCATACTACGACACGATAACTACGCGGTCCCCCGTGAAGCATACACTATCTGTAGCGGCCGTTTCTGACGCCCCTCTGACGCGCTCATCCAGACGGAGAACTACGCGGTACGCCGTTGAGAGTCTCACAGAGAACGCTTCTACGTACGTATCCACCCTTCCTCGCAGCTACATCGATTCTCGGAGCCTAATCGATTCGGTGGAACCGGCAGCGCGGAAGAAGAGACTCCAGAGCCCCGCTCGACTGAGAGAACTTTGAGATCTGGATCTCGTTCTCTCTCAACCCGCACTCCTAGAACTGTGCGATCGCTTCGCGAGGCGGCACAAGTCCCTCTGCCGCCAACCCCAGCCGCAATCGCAGATGCGATTGAGAGCGGCACAAATGCCATCCGGGAGAGTGCGAAGAAGGCCGTGGAGAAAGTTGCCATTCAAGAAAAGGCAATCGGTCTACGCGACCGCTTATCGAATGTCGTTTCTGTGAATGCCGTTTCGTTGGCGTATGAGGCCATTATCTTGCTGTACCACCTGGTCCCGTTCACCTACACTGCCAAGATACCCACGATACCGATAATCGAGAACTCGCCCAAGCTCTTCCTTTTGCCAGATCTCTTCGTGCTCCTGACTGCGGGTTTTTGGGGCCCATTTGCGACATGGCTGGCTACAGCTATATTCATTCCCTGGGCTAATGCGTATTTCTTCAACTTGACGGCAACAGCTGCGGCTGCTCGTCCTAGTTCCAATACAGTTATGTATAGGTCGGCCGAGGAGTACAAGGCGGACCCTCTCGCTTTTGCGGTGACCAAGGCTCTTATCACTTACTTGGTCCATTACAAGGGATTTGGGTTTATGGGTCTCTTCAACCCAAGGAATCTAGCGACTGTTGGAGAAAGTGTCGGAAGAGAGACACAGCTGATCGGGGCAGGTATCGCAGGCCTTGCGGCTCTCTGGGAGTCAATTCTGAAGCGATAGATATTGCCCTCTTGGAAATTCTTCAGGAGCAAAACTACGTTAGTAGCGCCTCCTAGGCGGCAAGGGAGTATCTAAGGTCAGATTGGGATTGGGATTGGGGATTGGAATGGATTTTATTGAGCCTGATTTTTTTTGCGGGGGAGGGGAGAGGAGGGGAGGGGAGTGTAGTAAATGCTAAATGCTGTTTGGACTCTTGTTATCCGTTTGTTTCCTTATTGCGGGTTATGGGCTTGTAGGCTTGGGGTTATGGGGATATCATGCTCTTTCTGGGTGTAAATAGGATAGTTCCTTGAATTTTCCTAAGAAGTTATGGCGGCCGGGAACAATTTAATGTGGGGGTTTCTCATTCATACAATTTCGCGGGTCTCACATTTTTGTTGGAATAATGTACAGTAGGATATTCGAGCTTAGGCACAGTACGGTACTGTGGCCTTAGGTCCTGCCGATCTGTTCAGTGATGGTAATGGGATTGCGGTATACTGGTACCACCAGCTACTGGAGATTATTGAGAGCTGGTCTCAGCGTACATAAGAGCACGCGCCAAGCCTAAATGTGACCCCTGACAGGTGCTCGAGAACACAGAACACCACTGTGTTCTTATTTCCAGAAAAAAAGGGTCGTTATAGTCACTCGATCAATTCTCCTCCTGCTTCACGCTCTGACACTACCTGGCTTGGGGGGTACTATCGCATCGTCTCGGCGTCCCCGTAGACCTTCCTTTACTTGTATCGTCCTCCTCCCCAAGCTGTGGACCACCCTCTAGTATCTTGCGAGCCTCACCCTTGGAACCCCCACCTCTCAAGGTCTTACAACACCGACCACTAATATTACGACCATCTTCGTCCCTATCGCACACGAATCTAACGAATAAACAACGGAGGGCCCCCAACTATGTCTTCCTTTCTTGAGCACTCGTACTCGATTGTCCATCTCGATAATACCGCGGACCAGCCATCGATTCAGCAGCTGCAGCAGCAGCTGGAAAAGGGTACCGATGAATCCAAGGTGGAAACTATGCGTCGGATTCTCACCATTATGCTGAATGGTGATCCCATGCCACAGCTCTTGATGCACATTATCCGATTTGTCATGCCCAGCAAGTCAAAACCGCTCAAGAAGTTGTTATACTTCTACTACGAAATTTGTCCGAAACATGATGCAGGTGGGAAGCTCAAGCAGGAGATGATATTGGTGTGGTAGGTATTCGTACGGGAATAGGGAAGTAGGAGCTAATGTGGATATGTGGTATTAGCAATGGTATCCGGAACGATCTTCTCCATCCTAATGAATTCATCCGTGGCGCAACCCTGCGCTTCCTTTGCAAAGTCAAAGAGCCTGAACTTCTCGAACCACTGGTCCCCTCTGCTCGCCAATGTCTCGAGCATCGTCACGCCTATGTCCGCAAGAATGCCGTCCTGGCTATCCAATCAGTTTATCTTCACTCGGAGCATTTGATACCCGATGCTCCCGAGCTTATCCAAACATTCCTGCAAACTGAGAGCGACAATACTTGTAGGAGGAATGCTTTTGCTTCTCTGAGTGCAATCTCACACGCAAAGGCTCTAGAATACCTCAATTCCGTTTTTGAAGATATTGCCAATACAGATGAACTGACGCAACTCGTGCTCATTGAGTTTATTAGAAAGGATGCCATACTTAACTCAGGAAATAAGGTGGGTTTTAATTGTTTAGCATCCCATTGAGAGGTACTTATCATAGTAGGGACTTTTCTTACATGTGGGGGTAATGTAGGCAAGATATTTAAGGTTAATTTTCGATCTGCTCGAGGCATCCTCAAATACTGTCGTATACGAGGCTGCGACCTCCCTGACAGCTTTAACAAGTAATCCAGTTGCAATCAAGGCCGCTGCCGGGAAATTTATCGAGCTCAGTATCAAAGTTTCTGACAATAACGTCAAGCTTATCGTTCTCGATAAAGTAGATCAGCTTCGTAAGAAAAACGATGGTGTGCTCGATGACTTAGTTATGGAAGTACTGCGCGTCCTGTCCAGGTATAACATCCATTACAGAATTTCCGTCAATAAATTACCTCTCCGCTCACTAGATAAATTTCTAACTTAAACAAAAATAGCCCTGATATCGATGTACGGAAAAAGGCTCTCGATATTGCAATGGACATGACATCAAGCAAAAACGTAGAAGAGGTAGTAATGCTGCTCAAGAGCCAACTTGCCAAGACTGTGGATCAAGATTATGAAAAGGTATGAAAAATATCACCCCCCCCAGAATTCTGAACGATGAATTCCAACGCTTTATAGAACAACGAATATAGGCAACTTTTGATCCACGCCATTCACACATGCGCCATCAAATTTTCCGAGGTTGCCGCAAGTGTGGTTGGGCTGCTTATGGACTTCATTAGCGATTTCAACAACTCTTCCGCAGTAGATGTTATTGCATTTGTTAAAGAGGTTGTCGAGAAATTCCCTGCACTACGTTCATCTATCATTGAGCGCCTCATGGGTACTTTGGGTGAGGTGAGGGCCGGAAAGGTCTACAGAGGAGCATTATGGATTGTTGGAGAGTATTGTGTTGAGCAGAAAGGTAATTGGTTGGATTTGGGCTTGAGTTTTTGGTTGGTGAAACTAATTTTGCCCCTCCTCCTTGCTACCAGATATCCGAGAGGTATGGAAACGGATTCGTGCCAGTCTTGGTGAAATACCAATCCTTGCTTCGGAACAGCGTCTGCTAGATGAGCAGCCCGAAGGCGATACAGAGCAAACAGATGGAGGTTCAAAACCGGCAGCACCATCAGGGTCACGCAAAGTGCTTGCAGATGGTACATATGCAACTGAAAGCGCCCTGACAAGCGAGTCTGCAAGCGCTGCCAAACTTGAAGCCGTCAAGGCGGCTCAAAAGCCACCTCTACGCTCACTCATCCTTGACGGTGACTTTTTCTTGGCTTCTGTTCTTTCATCTACCCTCACGAAGCTTGTCATGCGCCACTCAGAGATCTCCTCCGACGCTGCTCGCACCAATGCCTTGAAAGCCGAAGCTATGCTGATCATGATTAGCATCATTCGTGTTGGTCAGAGTGAATTTGTGAAAGCGAAGATTGACGAGGACAGCATGGACAGAATCATGTCGTGCGTGCGCTCGTTGGCAGAATTTGAGACAAAGAAAGAGATTGAAGAGGTCTTCTTGGAGGACACCAGAAAGGCATTCAGGGCTATGGTTGCTGCTGAAGAAAAGAAGAGGATCGCAAAGGAGGAGCTTGAGAAGGGAAAGAACATGATCCAAGTCGATGATTCTCTTGCTATTAGACAATTGAGCAAAAAGTCGACGGCCGACGGAGCGGATATAGTCGAGCAGGATCTGGAAAAAGCTACAGGGGCTGATGCTAGTGTTGAAGATCTCTCCTCGAAGCTTAGTCGGGTTGTGCAGCTTACTGGATTTTCCGACCCAGTATATGCTGAGGCATATGTTAAGGTTCACCAGTTCGACATCATTCTCGACGTTTTACTAGTCAATCAAACCACCGAAACCTTGCAAAACCTCTCGGTCGAATTCGCAACATTAGGAGACTTGAAGGTTGTTGAAAGGCCAACTACTCAAAATCTTGGCCCCCACTCGTTCCAGTCTGTTCAAGCAACGATCAAGGTCTCGTCTACAGACACTGCAGTAATCTTCGGTAATGTCGTCTACGACGGACCTTCATCCACAGAGACCAATGTGGTCATCTTGAACGACGTACACGTCGACATCATGGACTACATCCAGCCAGCTTACTGCAGCGAGACCCAATTCCGAACCATGTGGACCGAGTTCGAATGGGAAAATAAGGTCAACATCAGCTCGAAGGCCAAGACATTGAGAGACTTCCTTGACCAATTGATGAAGAGCACAAACATGGCCTGTTTGACCCCCGAAGCAAGCTTAAAGGGGGACTGCCAATTCCTGAGTGCAAATCTTTACGCAAGATCTGTCTTTGGTTAGTCTCTCCCCCCTCCCCCATCCATTCGTCCATCCATCCCACTGTTCCCTCAGATTGATAACTAATTTTTCATTTTTACAGGCGAGGATGCACTAGCAAACCTCAGCATCGAAAAAGAAGGCGACGAAGGCCCAGTAACGGGCTTCGTCCGCATCCGAAGTAGGTCCCAAGGCCTCGCACTCAGCCTCGGCTCGTTGAAGGGCCTGCAAAAATAACGACAGGAGGGAAACGCATAATAAGTTTATTGGTGTCCTTTCTTTCTATGCAAACTACTACTACTACTCCTACCGCCCATATTCCTTCTTTTTTAAAAAAATAGTTTACGGGGGAAAAAGAAAGGGGCGGAGGGGAGAAATGGGGGGGGGGGTCTTTGGTCATGTTAGAACTATGTGCGATGGTGAAACATAAAAATTATTGTTCTTAGCTTTTTTCTAGCGTTCCTTCCCAGGCGGTGGGTAAGTTACTAAACACAAGATGTCCTTGGAAAAGCCACGGTGCTGGTGCCCGACGGGCACGGGTTTAGATTACTCGATAAGATCGTCTCACGATATACCACTCGATATACTATTAATTCGTATACTTTGCCTACCTATGTTACTCTACAGAACAGAACAGGGAGATGATCCCATTATACAAACATCATCACAGAACTAGAAAGGAGGTTAGGGACGTCTAACCAGATTATATCCACTCTCTCCTCACCACCAACTACCCACATAGAACTATCAAAGTTCTAATTAAAACCCCAAAATATATAAAAAAGAAAGACTATAATGCGGTACTATACCCATACCCATAGTACCCATCCTCATCATCATACTCCTCCTTAACCCCCTCCCCCCCGGAGTCGGAGTGCCCAGAATGCCCAGAATATTCACTTTTGTAAGGATATCCATCGTCATCACTATATCCCCCTCCTCCACCACCGCTGTTCCAATCACCATACCCATCATACACTTCTTCCTCCTCCTTAACCCTCGCAGTTGAGATTCCACCATTAGCCCAACCACCACGTGCGCCTCCGGGACCACCTCTAGTGCTACATCTAGCAGTCTGCTTAGTCCGGCCCCGGGCTGCCGGCGGTGGGCTAGCCTCGTGCTTGACGGAGTGTGCAGCACCACCGCCTCGAGCTCCACCACGACCACCACGACTACCACGACCACCACGACTACCACGACCACCACGACTTCCGGGCCCACCTCCACCACGTTTTGCTGTCGCGGCGGGGGGGTTGGATGCTGGCTTGGTTTTTGGGGCACGGGGTTTGGGAGCAGAGTTGGTTCCGCGTTTGGCGGTCTGCTTGGCTCTAGGGGCGGGAGCGGGGGCGGGAGCTGGTGGAAGGGCTGTTAAGTATATTTGTATGTTTCCGCCGGCAGCGGCGGTTGCAAATGGTGGGACTTGTGCTTTCGCACGGGGTTTCGCCTTTGGCTTGGCTTCCGGTTCGGGCTTTGGTTCTGGCTCTACCCTCTTCTTCGCACGGGGTTTTGGGGCTGCTGCCGGAGCCGCAGTCTTCCCGGTGCCCGCAGAGGTTTTCTTTGCAACCTTCGTGGCGCCTAGAACCCTCTTCAGTGGGTCTTCCTTAGACTTCTTAGCCCCACCCTTCCCCTCTTTCTTCACGCCCATGGTTGCCTCCCTAACCTGGGCGTTCAGTTTCCGAAATTTGCCATTCTCGACGTGCTCCAGTTCTACAAAGTGGTCTGGAACATGCAACTCCCCGCGGCGAAGCGCGTTCTCCAATTTCTCGCGTAGTGACTGGATTGCCAACGATTGGGGGGCGTCGAGCCCATACAGGAGACATTGGGCGCGCCACCAGGGTTTTGGCTTCGCCTTGTTCGGGAAGATATCAGGCGATGTGAGCAGGAGGGCTGTTAAGGTGCTCAAGGACTCGCGGGGGTGAGTTTCGTGTAGGAGGCCGGAACCTAGGGTGCTGAAGTGAGGAGGGATCTGTACCGCCGGTATGACGATTGCTAAGAGGGTGTCAAGAGTGCTCCCGGTAAGGGGGGAAGGGAGAAGGAGACTCACGGTTTAGAGTGGAAGCTGTAGATGGTGCCATTGTGTGATATGTAGTAAAATGTTTCTCTATGAGAAAGAGGGAGAGAAAAGGAGACGAGTCACTACGGTAGGAGGATGGTGACAGTTTGCTTGTTTATCAAAGACGGAAGCTCGCGTCGGGCCGTGAGACGGGATTCGAATAGTGGATGGCGTAATGCACTGGTGCGTTGTCTCCTCGTAATCTACCAATGTACTCGAGTATGGGCGGCCTGCCCTGCTCCGCCGTTCCACACATCCGACCTGCCTCGAAGGCTCCCTAGGCCCAAAATAAAGACCCTTTCAAATAGGGAGATTCTGCTGCCATGGTCGTGTATCCGAATTGTGCTCATTTGCGAATTATGGCAGAAACAAGCTCGAGACACCGAGGCTTTGCTGAGGACAGACAGTGCAAATTTGAGCCAGTAGGATGGCTTGATAAGCACCAGAGGTCATAAATCCGCCTCATCAGAGTGATGGACACTATTTGAATGTCACCATCGTCTTACGGTACCCGTACGGCAGCAAGTTCACGGCTTACACCCAAAGGATCTGCAATCGGTCGATAGTTCATTGTGGGTGAACTCTCCATGTTTTCTCTTAAGTGAGACCCGGACCTGTGACTTGCTGCCATGGCAACAGCTGGAATCAAGCGAATAGCCTGCTGCTGCTGCGAAGTCCCTCCGGTATGGGTTGTTTTGGTGATGAGACAGGTTAAAAAAACACACCAAAAATGGTGGTTCTAGAGTGACCACTAACGGTATCCCATAGCCTCTGTTGTAATAAGCTTCAAAAAAGGAAACTTTGGAATGTAGCAAAGTGTCTGAATGCGCAGTACAATTTTCGCGAATTTCCGTCTGCTCTATATGGGGGGACCTTCATTGCAACATGGGTCACTACAGCAGTGCAGGAATTTTATAAATCATGGGGAGGGATAGGAAAGAAGCGTCCAGTACTTTTATGGTGACCATTCGCATTGCATTTGTTCTGCTTCTAAGATAAGAATCTGGGGTCATCTGCCAGAGGGTGGCCCAAGCGTAACCGGTCCTTACCTCTGATAAAGCTCATCCGGAGTGATTGATCGAATATCATCAGATAAGATCAGATAAGATTGACCAGCCTCCTCGAAGTGCCTAGCCAAAGATATCCACACAAACCCTTCGAGGTCCCACAGCTTGCAGGCGCGCGAGCCCAGGAACCTTCCACTTTTCCATGAACAACTCGCAAATGACCACCTCCGACAGCACCCCCGCACCTGCCCCTAGTGGGGGCGAATTAGCCCAACAAATGAACGAAGAGACGAAAAAGAAGTACACGAAAGGTGCCCCTTCCTCCCCTTCCACCCCTTCCTCCTGTTTACAGACCAACCCTAACATTCCCCCACTCCCACAGATCGCAAAGTCGGAGAAGGGACCTACGCTGTGGTCCACCTCGGCCACGTCAAATCCACCGGCCTCCCTGTCGCCATAAAGAAGATCAAACTCTCCGCGATGGTAGACGGTATCTCGATGGATGCAATCCGTGAGGTCAAGTTCCTGCAGGAACTGCGGCATGAGAACATCATCCGACTGATCGACGTGTTCTCCAGCAAGAACCAGAACTTGAACCTTGTGCTCGAGTTCCTGGATTCGGATCTCGAGATGATCATCAAGGATACCAAGATTGGGTTCGGGGGCGCGGATATCAAGAGTTGGCTCGCGATGGGCTTGAGGGGGCTTTGGTGGTGTCACAAGAATTTCGTTTTGCACAGGGTTGGCCTATTCCATGTTTCTTCCGAAGGGAGGGGCACAGGGCTAATGAATGGAGATGAGGGGACGAATAGGATATCAAACCAAACAATCTCCTCCTATCAACAAATGGTCAGCTAAAACTCGCGGATTTCGGCCTCGCCCGCAGCTTCTCGGACCCGTACCGCGCTATGACCAGCACGGTGATAACCCGCTGGTACCGTCCTCCGGAGCTTCTCTTCGGCGCAAAGTCTTATTCCTCATCCGTGGACATATTCTCCCTCGGCCTCGTCTTTGCGGAACTCCTCCTCCGCGTACCCTTTCTCCCTGGCGACACGGATGTGCACCAATTGAAACTAATCGCTACGGCACTCGGAACGCCGACGGAGCAGAACTGGCCGGGCGTGACGAAGCTGCCGGAGTATGTCATCCCGAACACCGATGATATAAGGCCTGAGCAGGGGAGGCAGTTCTACGGTGAAACCTTCAGGACGCTGACGCCTGAGGGCCTGACACTGCTCATGTCTATGCTTAGATTGGACCCCCGGAAGCGCTGGTCTGCGAAGCAGTGCTTGGAGAGCGAGTGGTTTAAGGAGGAGCCCACACCCACGAAGCCGGAATTGCTGCCTAGGAAGGGAGGCGGGAAGGGGATTGAGAAGGTTGGTGGTGATCTTAAGAGAAGGGCGGGCTGGGATGAAGGCACCGACGCCGCGGAGCTGGAGGGGCATAGAGGTAGGAAGGTCGCCAGGAAGCTGGACTTTGGCGGGAAATAGAACTACTTTTTCTCTTTACGATTTAAAAGGGGGCCTTACTGTATACTTGATTTGCGGCGTTAGAAAAAATGGGGCGTTTTGTTTTTGCTTTCTTATTGTATCTCGTGAAAGGGGTTCTCTACATCGAACGGTTGTTTGTGGGGGTTATGGGGCTATCGCGACTTGTGATGGCCCGTTTTATAGGACTTTAATAGTAGTGGCCTCAACCGCCATGTTCCGATTAGGTTATGGGTTTTTTGCTTTGCCATCGGGAATGATCTTTATTGCGATATGTATGGGACGAATGATCGTCCGTGAGTCCATCCCACATTGCCAAGCTGGAGAGGAGGATTCTCTGGATTTGTTTATCGTGATTAGGAGGAATCAAGGGAAGAAAGCGAGGCAATGTTTGCAATATAATGAGCACCAAAAAGACGAGCTGCCTGCCTGAAATATATTTTTTTGGGGGGTGGGAGGAAAGCACTTCGGGGGAGGGATAAAACGAACTGAATAGCGGAAATGACAACGTAAGAGAATTCAAGACGAATCGATTGACTACTGTAGCCAAAGAATAGCATGTAAGTTACGCTTCATATGAATAAGTACGGCAGGTTACCCCCCGGCCAACCTGAGTATATAAACCGGCTGGCAGTGGCAACAGAAGGGACTCTCGAAACCTCCGATAGAAGGCAATAAGAAATAACGCGGTGTAAAAAGCCAGCACGTACGCGGTATCATACATACGGGTCCGTCATGAATAGGAAAATGCCGGGGCTTCATACGGCAGTCTCATATGATAATACCCATCGGAAGTCCGGCAATTGGAAACGGGGTAAGTTAGCGGGCGGATAGGATATATAAACCAGGGCTGAGGTTGCTCGTCGTCGTCGTCGTCTGATGGATGGATATATCATATTATGCACATCGCAATTACCCGAGTGTAACTATAAAGTCTCTTTGTTGAGGGAGAAAGTCCATTTTTGGGTTTGGTTCCTTTGCGCTTGCTGGGGAGGATTATTTTGGTGATAACTTAGAATAAGTTGCCCCAATGGCTACAGCATCAAACTGGGGGATTCTGGGAGTATAAACGAACCTCTAACCCTACTCTACTGCTCTGAACACGGCCGCAACCGAGGACCACGATATCATTGGCTTTTGTGGTCCGTTCTTGGGGGGCATTAGAATGCTATGAGGTTCAACGCTTTTCTGTTCCTTAGCCTTCTCTATTCTGGCCGGCCTGAGGATGGGATGCTCTGTCATACTAAATTTAGGATATAATTCATTTGTTGTAGCAGGAAATGGGTGTCAACGGTGCGGGGTCTGGGGCATACGGCGAGCAAAAGAGTGGGCCTGAGATACTACTCTTGTGGTCTTCGAGGCTTCATACATTACCATAATAGTTATTATAATACGAGTAATAATATTATTATTAGGCCGGTGTCTTGGCGGGTCAGTGATCTGGTGGTGGGAAATTCCGCCTGTGATTCTGGGCCTATCTGTGCAGTACAATAGCGAAAATATGAGTACTACGCCGGAGCATATACTGCACAAGATTGATTATATTTTTTATATTATATTTTTACAGTTCATCCCCTTCTTCGTCATCCTCTTCCACTTTGCTCCCCTTATCTGCCTCCTCCTCCTCCTCCTCCTCCTCCTCCTCCGTCTTGACGTCGACCCCCTTCTCATCCTTGAAACCTTCCAGCCCGACTTCCTCTCCTTGAACTATTGAATCCCTCCTCATCTTATAAAACTTATCCAGGGCGTCTCGTCTCTGCTTTTGCGTCCACCCTTCAACGACAAGCGCAAATTCCCTAACATCATCGAAACAGAACATCTTCGCCATGGTGCAAAATTGCCTTTTCATAACATGCATTGGTGGATGGAACTTGTATCTAGTCGAGCCGCTGGCGAAGGCGACGAGATCACCGCTATTGGCGTCGTTTGTGGTCTCGACTGCACGCTTGCTTATCCGTGCTTCGATTTTCGATGTGCCAATGACTTCGGAGTTTTCGTGTGTGTAGGAGATACCGGCTTCTGCTAGGATTGCGGCGACGGGGTTGTGTGCCTTCTCTATGATATTGTTAGCGAATTTTACAGGAGGCGGTTATTGTTCGTTACTTTTCTTAATTGCTTGTTCTCCTTTGGCTATGGCTGCCAGCTGATTGATGGCATTTTCTCCTTCGTAATCGTCATCAAGCTCTACATCTTCTGCCTCTTCGTTGTTGGCCTCCATTCCGGCAACTTGAACGCCAGCTCTCGACTCCGCAACATTTGTCTTGTTCACAATCTCTTTTAGGATTGTGTTGTCCTGGAACGTGAAAAGATTGATGAGACCAAAAAGTTCTCCCTGGTTTGTTTTGTCGCCTTGAACACCCGAAAAGTAACGACGCTCCTCAGAGGCACCGTAGCCAATATTTGCTTGCTGTTGCTTGTAAATCTGACGAGCATAGACTATCTCCTCGATGGTCCCAGCTAAGATAAGTCGGAAGACTTCGACATCTCGGGTTTGCCCAATACGGTATGCACGATCTTGAGCTTGGAGATCATAACTGAGAAAATGGGGAAATTAATATTATTTATACAGGATAGGATAGGGGCGAGGTGGGGCGTTATCATACCTGGGATTCCAATTGGGGTCGAAAATGACTACTTTGTTTGCGGCTGTGATGTTTAGTCTGGTTCATTCGTCAGCATGCTCTATCATTAATTTTCGAGCATGGAAATGGGGACTGACCCAACACCTCCGGCTCTCGTTGAAATCAGAAAAACGAATTGCGAGGGATCACTATTGAACTCGGCAACCACGTTTGTGCCTGGAAATCACGGTTAGCCTTAAGCTTGTCTGATCTTTTCTAGAAACACTCACGATCATCCAATGACATGGACCCGTCAAAATAACAAACATTATACTCGGTACTTTGGAACAGTTTATGCAGAATCCTTAGGAGCTGAAGGCTGTAAGAGAATATCAAGACTTTATCATCATTTTGGTGCCAAAATTTCAAGAGCTTTTGTAGGACCTGCTTGTTCTCTCGTCAGTATCATTCTATGGGTAACAGTGCAACGCTCCAGGGCCGATTACGATCCATTTCCCACACATTTCGGGATCCATGAAGTTTGTCAACATTTCCCTATTGACTATGCGTTGGTAATCATCGGGGAGACAGGTTTCTAGTAGCTCCCGCTTCTTCTCTCGGGTTTCTTGGTTATCCTCATTTTCTGTGGAGAACCCTCAGCACCGACCTCACGCTGGTTTATTAAATCAAGGGATACTTACGGGGAATCCAGTTGGCAAGATGATTGCTGAGCTTCTGTATCTGCTGAATACATGGAAACACCATCTCCCTCCACTTCCTCCCCTTGCTGTCGGTAACGTAGCAGCAGCCCCCCCTCTTCGCGGGCTCCCCATTCTTGTTCAACCTACCACAGTCGCAGACCTGGCCAGAGTACTTGATGTTCTGCACCATCTCGCTCTCCAGAAATCCCTGATACGCTTTCCTCTGCACCTCAGTCAGGGGGCAGAAGACGACCTTATCACTTTTTTTAGGCAGTTGGTGGGCTATCAGAGTTTTCAGGCGGCGGAGGAACATCTTTCCTAGCAGGTTGTTTACGAGGCGCTTTGCGAGCTTCCTGGCGTTGCCTATCTGTCTGAGTGTGGCATCGTGAGATTGTCCGACCTTGAGGGGGATTGCTATGGCTCTGTTCCATTCTGTCAGGGTTCCGATACCGCCAGGTCGGCACCAGTTGAGGAGAGTCCAGAGTTCCTCTATTTACTTTAAGTCAGGCGTTGCGGTGGTAACAGTGGGGCAGGATGATTGAGAGTACCGTAGTTATTCTGAATAGCAGTTCCTGTCAGACCAATTCTACAGAGCGCATTGATCTCATTCATAGTTTTCGTCACTTCAGTTCTTCTATCTAAAGTCCCGCCCATCAGCTCAATCCTCCCGGCTATCGCGAGCGGCCGAGTGACAATACCTTTAATCTGATGGCACTCATCCGCAATAACGCAATCCCACTCCACCATATTAATATCCCCACATGCCTTCTTATAGGTCCCGTAAGTCGTGATCAGAACCTCACACCTACCCGCCCTGGCCGCCTCCAGTGCGCTCTCCTTCCGCTCTTTGCTCCCGTGATAAACATACACATTCCACCATCCCCAGACATCAAACTCCCGCTGCCAATTACTTATAAGACTACCGGGACACACGACAATGACCTTGGGAAACCACTTCTTCCCCCCTCCACCCCTGCGTATCTTCCGCATCCGCTTGCGGTCCCGCTCGTCGCCGGTCTTGCCGAAGGCAGCCGTCAAGAAGGCTATCACCTGCACCGTCTTGCCGAGGCCCATGTCGTCCCCCAGTATACAGCCCTCCTGGAAGACAAAGTTTTTGTGCAGGAAGGCGGCACCCTCGACCTGGTAGTCGCGGAGATACTGTGCTATAGAGCAAGGGATTATGCCGAGGGAGTCCTCAAGCGGGACATCCTTATACGGCGCGCACGGGGGGAGGTTTTTGAAGTTTGGTTTGGAGGCTAGTTCACCCTGAAATATACTGTCAATATGGGTATTTGGAGGGGAGGGGGGGAGGGGGGAAAGTACAAGTCTCTCATCATCACTAAAGTACACATCCCCATAATCCGGTGGAAATCTTAGCGCATCCGGGGGCGTATCCGTGTCTTCAATAGCAGCTTTCGCAGCTTCAACCGCATCCTTGCGCGCCTTCAAATACGCCGGCAGGCCCATTTCCGCCTCTACATCTACCCCCACATCTTGATCGGAGGATGAATCAGAGGCGGTCTTCCAGGGTCGATTCGCGGGTTTCTTGGTTGCCCCTTCACCCTTAATCCGCTTCTTACTCGCCTCCCTCCAACAGCTATCCACTTTCCGCTTCTTCCGCCCCTTCTGTTTGCCATATTCATCCCTTCTCCGCTTGAATTCTTCGTACGCATCGTCGTCCTCGTCTTCTGTCATGAGTATGCGCTCGCCCGTGCCGGATTGGTGTTTGGCTGTACGGACAGTTTCTTTGAGGCTTGCTTCATTTTCCTCTGCTTCTTGCGTTGTATTTGTAAATGATGGCGGGCTATGTCTGGATGTGGTATTGTCCAAGCCATCGTCCGACCCATCGGTTGAGGCTTCGATTGGAGCGGTAGCGGTAGCGGTGGTGTCTGGGGGTTGAGTGTTAACTTGGCTAGCTTGCTCGGGTTGGATAGCTGGGGTAGCTTACTTATAGAGCTGCCGGCGGGGTTTAGTGGTCCTGGGACGTAGTCGAGGTCGAGATCGTCGTCTTCTGAGGAGGTGGCGGACATTGAGTTGTGGTGGTTGTGGTGAATTCCAGTGAGCAGTGGTGCGGGAAGACGCGTTGGTAATGACGTTTGGGTGCCGAGGGAACCCCTGCCAAGATTTTGAGACTCAGTGGAACTATGATAAGGGATTCTTTGATAGCCACGATACAGCAGGTGGATGGTGTTGCTGGTTTACGGAATGACGGAATACATGGTGAACACATTAATACGGTATTGAGGGTAGCTGTTAGTATACTAGCCAGCACATATAATTGATCGTACTGTGGTCTATACATTTGAAGCTCGTTGTCCTCCCAAAACCTTACTACCTCGCGAACATCACTCGCACTGTAATAATTAAAATTAACCGAAACCGAAACAACCCTTTTTTTATGCACCTTCATCATTTATCCATTACTGTAATCTATTTTACATATTCCTTCCTTCTAAGCCAAAGTAGCAAAGGCCCTCTTCTTTCTCGCCCTCTCCTCCGCCTCCCTGAAAGCCTCCTCATCCACAAAATCGCTCTTCCCCGCTGCCTCAACACCATTCTTGACGAACCTGACTGCAGCAAGATTGAATCCCATCTGGTCCTTCTGGCTCTTGAGCGCAGCCCTCAAGTTCTTGCGGACGCTACTGAGGAGCACGCGCATGGTCTTTGTCGCGACGATCTGCTTGTGGTGTGTTTTTAGGAGGAAGAAGAGGATGCGGCAGGTTAGTGGGATGTTCCATTGCTGTTTTGGGCATGTTAACTTTTGTGACTTAGAGGGATTGTGGAGTTAGGGAAGGGGAGGGGTACCCTTGAAGCAAATATGTCTAAAAATATTAAGAAGGGGGCAACTTTGTCGAAGGGGAGGACCAATAGTGCGTCTTGTAAATGGCTTGCTTTGATTTTCTGGACTGTATTTAGAAGATGTGTTTCCGCGCTTATTCCACCTAAGGCAATGTATAATGGGTTTCGAGGCGGTGGGGCAAGGTTTGGTTTCTCAATTTTGGCGGTTGCGTATTCTCTCATCATTGTCATATCGGCCATTCCGAGATCTAGGGCTTCCATGATCTTTTCTCCGGCCATGAGTGTTTCGATGGTTTGTTTTCCAGCGGAGGTAGCCTCGGGGCCGTCCTCATTCTGCGTCTCGTCTTGGCCGAGGGAGGTTGTTAGGGTTGATTCGTAGAGCTCTTCAAGTTCTTTTTCGCGCTCTTCCTCCAGGAAGATCTAATCCTTGTTAGTATATTGCGAGGAGGCTGTGGTAGATAGGGGGGCTGTACCTCGTCGTCTGTCTGCTCCCATACTCGGATACTCTTGTCGTGACTTGCGCTCACGACAATCTCACTAACTCCCCCTACTGCCAATGCCCAGATCTCACCGAAGTGTCCGTCCATCTTAATGATGTTTTCGAATTTGTCGCCATCCCAGTATTTTATCAGACGGTCTTTACCAGCTGAGAAGAAGTTGTGGGAGTTTCTTTGAAAAACTACTTGCATTACACTGTCCTGGTGGGCAAAGAAACTCTTGTGGCAGTCGCCGAAGTCCAGGCCCCATATCTTGACGTTCTTGTCTGCCGAGCAGGTTGCGATAAGTTTGGAGTCTGAAGATATGTCCATACTTAATACTGGGAGCTTGTGCCCGTAGAGATTGAGAAGGTGTTTGAGGGTATCGGAGAAGAAGACCTTGACGGTATTGTCAAGGAGGGCTACAGCAAGGAGTTTTCCGTTGGGACTATAACGGACGCTTAGGATGTCGTCTGACAACTTAAGAACTCGAGTCTGAACTAGCTTCAGCCGAGGCGTTGTTCGCTTTGTGATGAATATGTGTCAGTGATAGTTCATGAATGAGATGGCGGTGATTTAAACGCACCTTGGTCCCAAGAATACTCTCCTGTACAATCTGAAAATCCCAGAATTTGGAATTTTTATCTGCGCTTCCGGTAACAAGACTTTTGCCATCTGGGTGGACTTGTAGTGACCAAATAGAAGCTTCATGTGCCTTGACACTCTCGATCATTGCTGATGAAGCTACATCGAAGAGCTCTATCTCCCCAGTTTTTGTGCCAACAACAACCTATCATCCGCATTAGCGAGGCCCCCAACCCCTAACTTATATAGATTTAACTCACGATTTTGTCTCCAGGAAGAAACGAGCAGGACAGAGCATAGCCACACTCAAAAGTCCTTATACAATTTGAAGTCCTCACATTCCAGATCTTCAGAGTGCCGCTCGACGCAGAGGCAAGCATCCGGTCATCAGAGTTTAAAGACAGTGCGCGGATATCTGTCCTGTGCCCCGGCAGCTCTACAGCGTACAATTTGCTATACTCCGGCACCTCCCGCTCCATCTTTCCAACCTTTGCGGGTTTTCGTATATCATAGTACTCAAGCGTGTTGTTTGTGCAGGCCACCAGGATCTGCACAGCATCCTTACCACCCCGGGTAGTCCAATCCACTGATCTGACTTTCCCACCCGCTCGTACGGTGACATACGAAACGAAGATATCCGCGACTTCGGCATGCGTAATGTCATCACCTCGTTCCTCCGCCCCCTTGGGTTTATCCCTCTTATTCTCCTTCCCTTCCTTCCGCTTCCGCTTTCTCTTCAGGGCCTTTTTGACCTCATCCTCTGTCCGTATCCGCCATATCTCAACACTCCTATCTGCACCATGACTCGCAACAAAGTTCGAATTTGGATGGAAAGTGACAGAGATAGCCTTATCCTTACTCTGCCGGTATATGGTCCCCCGGTCAATCAAGCAATCCGATTTCCCCCCAACTCTGGACGACAATCCCGCAGTATCGACAGCCCAAACTTTCATCTCCCCGCCATTCCCAGCGGTGATACACCCCCTCTCATCCGGTGATAACGCCATGGTCCAGCACTCCCCATGATGCGCAACATGCGTCTCGACACAATGCTGCGTCGAGAGGTCCCACAACTTGATCAGCGTATCCTTCCCGGTACTAACCAGCCAACCCTCCGCACTCCCCCGATCCACTTCCTCAGGCCCCTTCAAAAACTCCACCTTTGTGACCTGATCTTTGTGCCCTTTAAGCCTATACAACCCCACCTCAGAGATCAGATCCCAGACAACTACATGCGCATCCTTCGACCCACTCGCAAGCCTAGTCCCAGCGTGATCAAACGCCAACGTAGAAACCGCCGAGCGATGCCCATTGAACGAGATAACCACCGTAGAAGTCTTGGAATCCCACAACCGGATCGACCCATCGGCATAGCCAACAGCGAAAACATCCTTGTCCGTCCGGGACTGCGCAATGGCCGAGACCTCCGCTTTGCATTTTCCGTCCCGCCAGCGCGAGAGGAGTTCTCCTTTTTTGATATCCCATATCAGCACTTCCTCGTTTGCGGGAGCGATCGCCCGGCCGGCGCTGGTTGTCTTGGTCTGTGCGGGGGCCGTTGCCTCGGCGGTCCAGACGGTGTTTGCTGTGCCTGAAGCTACGATACCAAAAGTTGAGGAGTGCTCGAATCGTCTATTTTAGCATCCAATTAGAGGGGAATCCGTCAGAAATGGCTGGGGTGAAATGGGAGAAGAAGGTACAAATATGATTTAACCATATCTCGAGCGATATTGGGGCGAGGTGGTACCCTGCGGAGGAAGTGAAGAAAGAAAGCGTCTTGGTGGTTCAATTCTCCGTTGGGTGGAAAAGAAATTTTTAAAGTTTATCTATAGCCAAGACATCCATCGCCGAGATTCGACCTAATCCCAACAGCCTCATCTTAAGCCCAAAGTCTCCCCCACTAAAGAAAAGTTCTCTCGTCCACCGTACCCATCCCCCCCAGCAAGCATGGGGAAACCACCACTACCAGACAAACCGCGCAAGAAAGCCTTCAGCGTCGGCCCCGCGAACCTACCCGATGGAACATACAAGCGAAAAGGTGCCTCCCCCCCCAAGATTACCGAAGAAGCAGAACTAACACACAAAACAGTCGAAAAAATCAAGAAATCTCTCATTCACAAAGCAAAAGTCAAGAAGTCGTTCGCGAGAACAATATCCGGGGATGCACCAGACACAGATCCCCATGCTATCCGTGCGAAACGGTTACTAGAAGAGGCCGCAGCCGAGCGGGAACGAGCCGAATCCGTGGAGCACAAAGATGGCGAGAATGGGGATACTATTGTAGCGACCACAGAAATGCATCCGGAGCGACAAGCAGTGTTAGATCAACCGGAGGTGACACGTGTCGAGGAGGACCCTAAGAATGTGGATAAGGGTGCTTGGAGAAAACGGGACAAGAAGAGGAAGACACCTACGTTTCTGAAGGAGGAGCGGGAGGCAGCCAGACTTCGGGAGGAACGGGAGGAGAAGGAGAGACAGATCAGGGCTAGGAAGGTTGCGATGGGCAAGTCGAGGAAGGAGAGGGCGCTCCGGAAGAAGGTTATGAGTGCTCGCACGGCGAAGGGGCAGCAGAAGCTTGGAAGGCAGAGTGCATTGTTGCTGGAGAAGGTTAAGGCCCAGGTCGGGGCGCGATCGTGATTGCGGTACTGGGATTGAAGTTTGAAGTTTGCATAGGGTCGGAGTTTTGTTTGCTTTCTTAATGATGCAGTTTTGTATTCTACGTTCATGGTGTCTACACTACCCAAGTATATAACGATCGAATCGATACGGTAACTCTCTAAGAGTTGTAAATTTCCACCGCTCATACCATCGTCTACATCCCTAAACTCCCTGCAATGAATACTCACACAAAATCACTCGCCCCATCCTTCCATTGATTCACTAATAACCACACCCCACCACCCCACCACCCCACCTCTCTTAGCAGCACCACACCCCACACCCTGATAGGCGGCAAGTTAGGGAGCGTACTGTACGCTACCTATGATATATCCACACAAAGAGATACCCACCGGATATAAGCCCACCAGACCAGACCACGTCGGAGGCAATGCTCATCGGCACCGGCATGACAACATCAATGGTGTCGGCTGGGGAAATGATTTCTCTACCGGGTTTGTGTGTGACCTAGTAGCCCAGAAGCCCACAGGGCTGAGTGCCGAATGTATTCTGGGGCTATTTAATGCCGGCTAATACGAGGAAGGAGGGAGGGGAAGGGGGTGTTCGGCCTGAATAAAGTAAACCCGATAGGAACGAATAGTTATTGGTCATATTTTGGAGGCATAATAGTCCAATCCGGGGGCCTTTCTTCCTCCTCCCCTTCAGGAGGCAGGCACTAGCGTTCCGTGCACTATTGGATCCAGATCCATCCTCTAGCACTGTGCCGATCAAACTATCGTATAATATCACTCGTTGATGCTCGCCAGTGAGATTGGAACTGGTAATATGGCCACCTAGGGCTGGTATGTGCTATGTCGTATAAAATGATAGAAGTGGGGGGGGGGTAAACACTAAATACCATATCTTGAAATGGGCGCATGGTTAGCGCTCGTTTCTTCCCCCCATGCCTCCGAAGGCTTACTTACTGCAACCGCACACAAGCATCTGATGGCCTTAGGCCTCTCATCCGTGACACGAGACCCCTTCAAAACCATTCTATATGCGTGGGTAAGTGTACCTCTTCTCATTCATGAACTGATATCCTTGTTACTCTGACCCAAGGACGGTATTTTGGGGGTGATCTGTGCTGAGTGCGTAGTTTTTTTATTTTATCGATATGCTTTCTCCTCGTATTAACTGTCGGGCTATCAGCCCCTCCTTGCTTAAATGTGAAGGGCTAGAAAAACTAGCTCTAACCAGAACCAATGGTTGATATTTCAGCCCAAATTAAAGTGCAGTTGGTAAATTAGGTTACTGGTAAGCTAATATATTTGCGCATTTGAGTCTGCCCTCTATAAAATTAGTATCATATGTCTAGATCAGTGCTGAATCGATTGAAAGTTCCCCAAGCCCAGTGTCAGTTCCGGTCCCGGATGGGATCACCATCGCTTATTCATCTCATAATATGTTACCGGTACTGTACCGGATGAATCCCCGTTAGTGATCTATGATTAGTATTATTTTGCGTCCGGATGTTTGCAGTTTGTCACAGCTACCCTTCTCGCATCTTCCTCGGCCTGATGGAAAGACTGGCATCAGAGAACACTCACGAGATTGCACCGGCGCTGGTACTGTACAGCCCTCGTCCCAGACAGGGATTAAGAGAAATGGTAAAAAAATCTGTGCGTACAGTTCAAGTATCCGGACGCCCATATCATACAAAATATACCGCTACCCTATTTTCGGGTACTCTACTGTACTCCTTGCCTGGAACGGGTATCGTCATCCATCTTCTCTCTCCTTGCTGCCGAATGTCATCATACCGACACTAGCACAGCACTGTACAGCACATACAGTACACTGGTACAGTACTGTGCCTAGGCAGGGGCAATCAATCGAATCCACGCAAGGGTTTTCCAAAAGGTTATCCTTTCTCTCTCCATTCATGTACCTTTCCGCCCTGGGAAATCCGTTCCTGGAAGAAAGAAAAAAAAATGTTTCCCCCTTTTCTTTCTTTCTTTTCTTTTGTTCGGACCTACGATGAACTGACGGAAAAAGTCAAGACAAGACATGGTCTGGAAAGTGGAAACCGGAAGCGTAGGTAGGCGGATGCGGCGGATACAGCCGATTTTTTCGATTTTTTTTCTTCTTGTTCTCATGTATGTGGTTGAAAGGAAAACCCTCAACCCCCGGGTATTGTACTGTACCCGGAGGAAGCAAGCACAGGATATATAGAGAGCCCGACGTAGACTGCTCCAACCTGCTAGGCACGGATGATAGCTATATTGCAAAGTTACAGGGCCCTCGCGACTTTATCGGGAGGTCTTTGCTAAAGATAGTGAATGAAAAACACACATGTAACCCTCGGAAGGGGTGACCTTCTGAGACAAGCTGGACCATGTACTCGAGTACCGTATGATAAGTACTCGAGTACTAACTTTAGTGCCGGACTTGTATCGAACCCCCCCACTGGAACTTACGTTTGTATTTTGCGAATGACCTCTTGCTTGCTTGCTTTTCTATTGCTCCCTTGCTACTTTTTCAGTCTTACCTGACTTGGAGGGTGGGGGCACGCCCTTGATTCCTACCACTTTTCTGGCTGGGTGAGGTAGGCAGTCAGGGAGGGAGGGAGGGAGGAGCTGAGGCAGTTGTGAATGAAGTGTTGATGGAACAAGATCTAGTGCCCTGGACTGGGAGCGCTGCACTGTGCTCTAGTGCCGCACCCTATACTCGTAATGTCCTGACGTTTGTGAACACAACTGCTATTGCATACCGCCAAAATTCAGCTCTTTTGCGCTGATCTTGGCATCATGCAATAGCAGTTGTGTTCACAAACGTCAGGACATTACGAGTAATGCGGTAAATTTACGCAACCGGGATCGTTGGGAATGGCCCCGCAAGGACAGGACAGTGTTGCTGGGAGGATTAGCAGTTGGCAAGGTATTGTAGAGTACAGCCTCGTTCGCAAAGTTCTCGCGGATCAAGAGGTACCAGGGAAAAATATTGGCAGTAACAAATGTACTGGTACAAGTGTCGGCAGGAAATCTGAAGTGCGAATTCTTGTACCGGTACATGAGTTGTCCCCAGAATCTTGCTAAGATACCTACCCATCAGCGAGAACTTTGCGAACGAGGCTGTACATAGTCGCGCCCCGCCATCCTGGAAGACCAAAGAGTCCATCTGGCACAGCGAGTGATCTGGGGCAACGGGTCAGGTTTTGGTGCAAAGAAGTTCGCGACCCACAAGAGGCCCGCTCATACGAGATAGAGAGGTATCCGGATCCGGGGTAGTGGGGTGTGGCTGTAGGATGTTGACAGGGGTTCTTTTTTTAAAGAAAGTAAAAGAATGTTAAATTTCATGCTCTATTCCATGGGTTTCGGTATTTGAGTTATGGTGAGCATACCGTACCGGTATGCGTTACAATTAGTATGATAGCATCCTATTGCACTTATATAACCCTCAGAATCTCAAGCCGCAGACGGTACCTTATTTTTCTGCTGTAAGCTGCAGGTAGAGTTTTGGGACCAACTTTCTTTTTTTTCCCTCTCTTCCTTTCTTTTTTTTTCACTTTGGCGTGTGGCCTGTGTGGTCTCTCACTCGTCTTTCCCGCATCATGTGCGTCGTCGATTTAGAGATCGGGAGATCTGATGGGAGGAGTTATCACAAGAGGAGGGAAGAAGTGAGGGAAAAGTCAGGAGCAAAAGGAGGTGGGGAAAAGGATGGATCTGAGATTATTACCCTATGCAATTCTCACTTGCTTTGGCGAGCACCGACCGGGTATAGAAGGATTATAGCCAGAAGAAAGGTAATGATCCTGGCCCTAAGAAGAGTGACAGATCTTGGTGATCGTAAGAATACAGCGGGGTGCGGGGGGGGGGGAGAGAGGTGCCTGTTTCCTGTCTTGCCGTTGAATTGCTGCACGGTACTATGGGTTATTTACGGGTGGGTAGTTGTGAGGCACCCGGATTTGGGATCTTGTACTGTGCTCGTAGGGGATTGGTAAAGTTCAACGGACAGCACAGTGGTGGTGTGGTGGTGGGATTATGGGATAGAGAAGGAGACAAGGAGAGGCCAAAACGAGACGAAGCAAAGCAAGATGGGCATGCTTGATGTAGCTCTCTCCTTCTTGTCATTATTCCTAGAATATCCTTTCCCCCCCCTCCCGGTTATGAGGTTGTTTTGCGGGAGAAAGAGGCGAAAAACTCAGGCCTGACGAGTGGAGCCAGCAAGTACCAAGACAGCGAGCGCTCCCTCCCTGTCCCCCACTGCAATGTATGAAGATCACACGAAAAGCCTGGCACTGTTCTGTGGATTATCGTATTCCCCGCGATGCTTTACTTGATGCACGATTGATACGGAGTTTATAGTCCTTGTGCTGCTGCTGCTGTACTGTACAGCATTTTACTCGTCCTGGTGCTTATTATTCTTGCAGTCCATCAGACTGAACTCTGTTGATGGGCATTTCTGTGACCGTAACTACCCTACCAAACTCGAGAACCATCATACATAGTAATTGTTGTCATGAGGGAAGGATTAACCAAAAGCTGTAAAACTTTACTCCATCTAACTTACGAGCTTTTTTTCTCTCTTTCCCCATTCCGTTCTGCCACTGCCCTCCGCTCCCCCCCCCACCACCCCATCAGGGACACCACCTCCCCCACCATGGCACCAATAACTAAAACTACACAGCCAGCTACCCTGACGTGCTCTCGCCTGCTTAGGACCACCCTACCATACATCTTCCCTCTTCCT
>Ga0307509_10000283_pt1 | contig 83646 bp, 61 predicted proteins | sample 10_EM_MG_FD_202245 | JGI IMG/M metagenome (GOLD analysis project Ga0307509, IMG submission 202245) | Populus trichocarpa ectomycorrhiza microbial communities from riparian zone in the Pacific Northwest, United States - 10_EM | ecosystem: Host-associated > Plants > Roots > Unclassified | place...
GTTAATTATAAGGTATAGCTAGAAATTGAATGGAGATCAATCAACCAGTGAAGGGTTGTGCAGGGCTCAATGGCGGTAAGCATACTTAACTGAAAGACTCAAAAGTCGCACAGATACGTAAGTAGGGCATAGTGACCCCTCGCTATAGTATGGGATAGACGGGGATCAATTAATAAAAGTTACGCTAGGGATAACAGGCTGATAGCCGACGAGAGTACACATTGTCTCGGCTGTTTGGCACCTTAAATAAAATTTAAAATAAATAACATAATAAATTTAAAAGAGTATTCATTATTGAATTTTTTTTTTAAAATTACATTTAATTATTTCATTTTTAATTATATTCTCATTTAAAAATATAATAAGTCTTTAACTAGACAGAAATAAGAAATATTTCCTTCTTTATTATCGGGAAAACTTTAAATATTATATAGTATGAATTTAAATAAACAAATTAAAGACTTTTTAATAGGAACATTATTAGGTGATGCTCATATAGGAAGAACTGGTTTAAATAAAGCATTTATTTCTTTTGAGCAATCTTCTAAAAAAATAGAATATTTAAATTATTTATTTAATATAACAAAAGAAGGAGAAATACCTCTAATGGAAGATGCTATTAAAGAATATGTTAGAGAAGATTCAAGATATAAAACTACAAATAAATCATTATATTTTAGAACTCAATCACTTGAATCATTAAAACCTATGGCTGATTTATTTTTAGATACAGAAGGGAAAAAAATCATACCTAATAATATTGCAGATCATTTAACACCTAGAAGTTTAGCTTTTTGGATAATGGATGATGGTCAACAAGTAAAAAGAGGAGGTTTAACCTTATGTACAGATAGTTATAATTCTAACGAAATTAATATTCTTAGAGAAGCTCTTAAAATAAAATTTAATTTAGAAACTTCTATTCATAATAAAAAAGGGAACGATGAAACTATTTATGAAAGAATCTATATTAAAAAAGACGGCTTTGAAAATATTAAACCTTCTCTAATTCAACATATGCATGATTCTATGTTATATAAAATAAACGAGAATATTATAAAACAAGATTCTTCAGATATTGAGAACGATGGGACTGATATTATGGATATTTTTGACATCGGGGGATCTTAATAGTAATATTAATTTAGAAGTTGGCTATTTGCTGGAACATCCTTAGAGCTTTCAATACTAATAAAACTCCCCCACCCCTGCTTCCACCCCTCCCACTCGCGCAGGCGATAAGGAGTAGGAGCGGTCCTTCTCTTTAATTTAAAAATAAAATAAAATAAAGATACAAATAGCGAAGCTAGGGAGTGCTAAGGCAGGGAGAATGTTTAATAGTAAAAATTTGAAAGATTGGACAATCAGCAGGGAAGTTACAAATTTTAGGTATAAGCAACTGTAAAAATTTTAACCCCTCAACGACTACACGCCAATATCCAGATGCTTTGTAATTTGTATTCTTACACTGGATAAAGATATAGTCTAACCTTAACTGAAAGGTTAAGAATTTTTATTTTAATTAAAAAAAATAAAAATATAATGCGATGTCGACTCATCCTATCCTCCGGGGGTAGAAGCTTGGAAGGGTTCGGCTGTTCGCCGATTAAAAGGGTACGTGAGTTGGGTTTAATACGACGTGAGTCAGTATGGTCCCTATCTTCTGGAGGGATAATTAGTAGAAAGGGGCAGACCTTCCAGTACGAAAGGACCAATAGGCTGTGTTTCTCTAGTGTACCAATTGTTTGTAATTATTGTCAGTTATCTTTTATGCTTTTGATGGTAAAAGTAAAAAGGTAAATAGTTTATTAAGTTTTTAACTACAAGTATACCTGCTTTAGTTTAAAGATAACAATATATGAATGCATAGTTGGGTAGCCACAAACATAATAGATAAGTGCTGAATGTCTATAAAGCAAGAATCTAACCCCTAGATACTAATAGTTTATTTAAGGAAATAAAGCATTTTTATACTTTTTTTTTTAATAAACATAATTAAGTTGTAGATTACAACTAGATAGGCTATAAATGTACAATTTGTAAAAATTTTTAGTTTAATAGTACTAATTTATAAAAAAACTTTTTATTAATAGTCATTTTCAATTTGAATCTACTAGACCCTTCGGTTTGCTTACGCTATTGTTAATCCTAAAGAGGATACTACAAGTGTAAATAGCTGCAGTCTTTAAAATTAATTGTATGCTAAATTTTTAATTTGTAATTTAATTTGTATCAGTTTTGAGTAATTTTATTACAAAATATTAAACCTTTTTTTATTTAATTTAAAAGAGTAATCTTCTAAGCCATCATAAGTTTACTTCTTTAAGTAAACAATTATAATGTTTTATAAATTTAATAATATATAAGTGCACCATCCTTCTCCTAAAGGAATAACCTCTCTTCCCCTTGCTAAAGCAATCCTGGCTTTATCTTGCTTTATCCTATAGTAGTTAGGGGGAGTATCTAAGGAGGGAAATAACTGGGGTAGTATAAAACATTTTTATGATATTAAAAATAAATTGCTATTTTTTTTAAGCAATAAAAATTAAAAGTTGATTCAAAATAAAACGATTAATAAATTCCAATTTTTTCCTTTTCATTTAGTAGATCCTTCACCTTGGCCTATTTTATTAAGTTTTTCTTTATTAAATTTAACAATAGGAGCTGTAGCTTATATGCATGGTTTTTCTTATGGTGGATATATTCTAACATTAGGATTTATACTAACAACTTATGGTATGATTTTATGGTTTAGAGATGTAATAATAGAAGCAACATATTTAGGTCATCATACTAAAGAAGTTAAAAATGGTATAATGATTGGTGTTTTATTATTTATTGTTAGTGAAATTTTTGCTTTCTTATCTGTATTTTGGGCTTTCTTCCATTCAAGTTTATCACCTACTATTGAAATAGGAGGTACTTGGCCTCCTTTAGGTATTACTCCTTTAGATCCTTTTGCTATACCGTTACTTAATACTTTTTTATTATTATCTAGTGGTGCTTTTATTACATATGGACACCATGCTTTAATAGCTGGAAATAGAAAAGGAGCTATAGATGGAGTAAATTTTACTATTATTTTAGCTATTATTTTTACAGCATTACAATATTTCGAATATTCTGAAGCAGGGTTTACTATGTCAGATGGAGTTTACGGTTCTGCTTTTTATGCTTCTACTGGTTTACATGGATTACATGTTATTGTAGGTACTATTTTTATTACAGTATCCCTAGTAAGATTAATTAATTATCAATTAACTAATAAACATCATAATGGTTTTGAATCTAGTATTTTATATTGGCATTTTGTAGATGTAGTTTGGTTATTCTTATTTGTAGCTGTTTATTTCTGGGGTAATACATAATACTTGTCCCTAAGGATTGTAGTAATCCGAAGGATAACAACTATCCTTCGGATTAAATATTCTAATTATTATTTTCCTTTTTAATAATAAATAATTCTATTTTATACAATTTTATTTTTTATATAATCTAAATCTCCCCCCCACCACTACCCTAAAGCTAGGAAACAAAAATATAATTATTTAAAATATTTCTTTTTCAATTAGAAGTACAATTATTAATTTGCCAATACAAGGAAACAGTTTAATATAAAACATCTTTAAAACAAAAAACTTATATATATTTATTTTTTGTTTGTTTTGTATTAAGGTTAACTTTAAAATTTTTTAAAGTAGAGCCTTTAATTTAATGGTAGAATGGTTTCTTGATGAGGAACTTGTAGGAGTTCAAATCTTCTAGGGCTTATTAAATAAAACTTTTTTTATAATCAACCCAAACATAGGCAGCTCCCCTGGGAGTCTAAATTTATTAAGGCTGGTCCTTGCTAGTAGTTGTTATCCTTCGGATTACTACAATCCTTAGGGACACAGAGGTTAGGCATGTGTCAAATAAATAGGATTAATAGGCAAAGTGGTAAGATATGTGGAGGGAATAATATAAGTTTATCTAGCAGCCTAGTTTCTTCTGCTATTGCTATTGCTATTGCTACTCCTCCTAGCTTCTTGTTGCTTACATTCGTAAGCTACTAGGAGTTGCTTGAGGAGGAGAAGAAGCGGCTGCAATTAATTTTAGCAAAGAGCACCTAAAGATGGTACTACAACCCTAACTTAAGAATACTTAAAATAGGAGAGTTTTTATAAAATTCTATTTTTTTTAATTATAAATATTACTTTAATTTGAATTTAAAGGCCTTTAGGTTTTTATAATAAAGCCAATTTATTTCCTGTTCTTTTGTTATACCTTTTTTTATTTTATTAGCCCTAAGGGCTTAATATTATTAATTAATTAAATATAACTAGTTATTATTGTAAAAAATTTTAATTTTAATCTCTATTTACTTTAAATAAAAACAAATTTTTAAATTTGTTTTAATTACTTATTGTTTTAATAATTATTTTTAGTTCTCCTAGCTTCATAACACCTGCCTAAGGTGTGGATTGCTTCTCACCCTTCGGTTTGTAGTAATCCGAAGGATAACAACTACAAGGACTGGTTTGTTGCTTACGCTATTGTTAATCCTAAAGAGGATACTACAAGAGAATAAACCTAAATGATTTAGCTTATGCTATTAGAAGCAAGCTTTGGAAGCTAGGGCAGCAAGAATATTATTAATATTTATTTTTCTTATATTGTTAAAAATAGGGAAGCTAATAAGTTGTGTAAAACTTTCAAAGGGTAACACTAGAACAAATAAAATAATTATTAAAATTTAAAAATAAAAATGAGATTATTAAAAAGTCATGTATTACTTAGATTTTTAAATTCTTATTTAGTGGATTCTCCAGAACCAGCTAATATTAGTTATATGTGGAACTTTGGATCTTTACTAGGTATTTGTTTAGTAATACAAATTTTAACTGGAGCTTTTTTAGCTATGCATTATACTCCAAATGTAGATTTTGCTTTTAATAGTGTAGAACATATTATGAGAGATGTAAATAACGGTTGGATAATAAGATATACACATGCTAATGTTGCTTCTTTCTTTTTTATATTTGTATATATGCACATTGGTAGAGGATTATACTATAGTTCATATAAATCACCTAGAATTTTAGTTTGGTCTATAGGAGTTATAATTTTAATATTAATGATGGCTATAGCTTTCTTGGGTTATGTATTACCTTATGGTCAAATGAGTTTATGGGGTGCAACTGTTATTACTAACCTTTTATCTGCTATACCTATTTTTGGTCAAGATATCGTTGAGTTAATTTGGGGAGGATTTTCAGTATCTAATGCTACTTTAAATAGATTCTTCTCTTTACACTATTTACTACCTTTTTTATTAGCAGTTTTAATTGTTGCACATTTAATAGCTCTACATGAACATGGTTCTAATAATCCTAATGGTGTAAATTCTAGTGGAGATAGATATGCATTCCACCCATATTTTATATTTAAAGATTTAGTTACAATTTTTGCTTTCTTTTTAGCATTATCTATTTTAGTTTTCTTTTATCCTAACTTATTAGGACATTCTGATAATTATATACCAGCAGACCCTATGGTTACACCACCTTCAATAGTACCAGAATGGTATCTTTTACCTTATTATGCTATATTAAGATCTATACCTAATAAATTATTAGGTGTTTTAGCAATGTTTGGTTCTTTATTAATTTTATTAATTTTACCTATTACAGACTTATCTAGAATAAGAGGGTCAACATTTAGACCAGCTATGAAATTTGCTTTTTGGTTATTAGTAGTAGATTTTTTCATATTAATGTGGATAGGTTCTCAACATCCTGAAACACCTTATGTTGAAATAGGTCAAATAGCCACTGCATTCTATTTTGCATGGTTCCTTATAATAGTACCATTTATTGGTCTATTTGAAAACACTTTATCTGATTTAGCTATTAATTCAAATAATACAAAATTAACTCCCCCTTTTCCTAACAAGAGACCAAAATATAATATAAGTAAAAGTATTTCTCAACTTAAACTGCCTTAGCAGTAAAACCGTTGTCCGCAAGGATAGCCTTTGGCTACAAGTAAATGCAATCAATTTATCTTACGATTCTTCTTTCATTAAACAATCTTCAACTATCTCCACCCACTAGCTTCGCTAGCGCAGCCCTAAGGGCAGCAAGTGAATAATAACATATTAGTTTTATTACTATTGGCTTCCTTTTGAATCTTTTTTTTTATTATTTATTCCTAATTTAAGAAGGAATAATAAGTTTACTTTAATTGTAAAAGTTATCTATTTATAATTATCCGAATTGTCCGCAAGGATAGTTGCTTACTTGCTTCGCAACCGAAGGAAACAAGAAGGACTAAGAAAAGATGGTAAATATTTAACACCAGAAGGTAAAATTATCATTGCAAATATTCGAAATAGAATGAATAATAATCGACTTTCAACTAAAATTTAATTTGTAGAAGAAGTAATATATAAGAGGAAGTCAATTTAGACCAGCAATGAAATTAGCCCCTTACAGGCTGGTTTTTTTAGAAGATTTCTTTATCTTAATGTGGATAGGTTCTCAACACCCTAATTCTCCTTACATAGAAATAGGTCAAATTTCTACTGCATTTTATTTTGTTGCTTACGCTATCCTTAATTATAGTTTCTTTAATAGGAATGAGTGAAAATATTTTAATAGACTTAGCAATAACTAAATCAAAAAAAAGATAAAATAAAAATATGTTAATTAAAAAAAATATATTTATATTTATTAAAAGAATATGAAAACAAAATAAAATATAAAATTTATTGCTTTGGAAGCAAGCAACTAAAGATTAGTAATAAAACTGATAGTTTATAAGTAAATTCTATTAGTAATAAATAGGATAAGTTAGAAAATTTCATTTAAATTACAATTCTTATCACTAAAAAAATATAACTTGTGTTAAGTTAGGATTGGTTTGTTATTGGAATTTCAACTTTTGGCAAAGTTATAGCAAGCCTAGTAGCGTAAGCAACAACTAAGGTAAATAAAGTTGCTGCTCACCCTTCGGTTTGTAGTAATCCGAAGGATAACAACTACTAGGACTGCAGGAAAATAAAGATATCTTTTATTTTTATTATCTTACTTATATTGAGTTATTCAATTTAAATATGAGTATAAATAATTAAAAGATAGAAAAATCAAATTTTACCAAACAATAGGATGTGTTTAATATATAAATACAAACGGTTCTTAAAAGATACTATATAATCATTTTTAATCTTAAACTTTAATTATTAGGATTGCCCTGCCCCTCCTGCTTGCTACCAAACCTAAGTGACTTAGGTTGCTTCTGCTTCTTTATCCCCTGCCTTAGGTTTGGATTGCTTCTCACCCTTCGGTTTGTAGTAATCCGAAGGATAACAACTACAAGGACTGGTTTGTTGCTTACGCTATTGTTAATCCTAAAGAGGATACTACAAGAGAATAAAGCAAGAGCATAGCTTATTATTTGAATATATATATTTACCAAATTAATAAGTATAGGGTAAGGTTTGTTATTATAAAAGTAAAGCAATAAAAAGAATATAAATAAATGAATCAAGCAAATAAAAAAAAGGCTGCTCTTAGGGCTAAAAAAAGGTGTCTTATAGTTAAGAAAAACAATATAAATACTGCTTTGCAATAAAATATAATTATGAAATCTAATTACAATATAGAAAATATAATAAATTTATTATTTAATTTAGCAGATGTTTTAAGTATAATATTACCTGTTTTATTAAGTATTGCTTTTATGACTATTATAGAAAGAAAGCAATTAGCAGCACACCAAAGAAGAGTTGGACCAAATACAGTTGGGTATTATGGTATATTACAACCTTTTGCTGATGCTTTAAAATTAATTTTAAAAGAAACAATTGTACCTTCTCAATCTAATAAAATAGTTTTTTATTTAGCACCTGTAAGTACATTAGTATTTAGTTTATTAGGTTGGGCTGTAATACCCTTTGGACAAGGAATAGTTTTATCAGATTTAAGTTTAGGAATATTATATACTTTAGCTTTATCTTCTTTAGGTGTATATGGTGTTTTATTAGCAGGTTGGTCAGCGAATTCTAAATATGCATTTTTAGGATCTTTAAGATCCACAGCAGCGATGATATCTTATGAATTGATATTAAGTTCTGCCATATTAATAATAATATTATTAACTGGTACATTAAATTATACTACTATTATTGAAATTCAACAATCTGTGTGGTTAATTATTCCATTACTTCCTGTTTGTTTGTTTTATTTTATTTCAATTTTAGCTGAAACTTCTAGAACACCTTTTGATTTACAAGAGGCTAAATACTAAAAAGATTTGGTCTCTAAAAACTTCACTATATGCTGGAACCTCCTAAAGCTTTAAATACTTAAACTTTTAAGTAATAAAATTAAAGATGAACAATGGACAATCAGCAGGAAACTATTAATTATCCCCTAGCTTCTTGCTTCGCACGCTACGCACAAAAAGGAGGGTGTCCTACTCCAAAGGAGGGCTGGAGGAAAAATAGGATCCTCAGAGACTATACGTGAAGAATTAGCTGAATGCTAATTAAGAAATAGTCCATCTTTAGTTGAAAGACTAAAGTTTAAATGAAAACAATTATATTTTTATTATTTATTTCTATTTTATTATATTTTATGTTTTTGGAAAAAGATATACAAATTGAAAATTTTTGTTTATTATCAGGTATTTTAACTCTTAAAGTTTATAATAATTTATTGCTGCCCTTAGGCGCCCTAAGGGGCTACAGCTACCCTGATAAATTTAGAAAAGAAATTAATAAAATAGGAGGAGTTTATGGATTAGTAAATATTTATAACCCTAATAAAATTAAACAGTACATTGGTTCAAGTAAAGATTTATATCAACGTCTAATGGTTCATCTTAAAGGAAGAGATTCCAATATTAGATTGCAAAGAAGTATCTCTAAATATGGAATAGGAAGTTTTCAATTTGTAAAATATTATTGGGATTTAGATCCTTCTGTAATACTTACAGATATTGAAACAGAAGTTATAAAAAGTTTTTCTTTTGAAAGTCTTTATAATTTTAAAACTTAATAATACAATTATTAAGTAGGTTATAAGCATACTATGGAAGCAATTGAGAAGATGAAACTAAGATTTAAAAATAAATCTAACCATCCTATGTATGGAAAAAAGCACACTGATTTTGCTTTAAATAAAATAAGTAAACCTGGTAATTTAAATCCTATGTTTGGTAAAAAACATTCTATAGTAGCATCGCAACTAAATTAAATTTGTCTAATGCTAAGAGTAAAATTTCTTTAGGTCTATTTGATATTGATAATAATTTAATACAGACTTTTAATAATCAAGTAGAATTAGGTAAGTTTCTTAATATTAGTAGCTGCCCTTATGGGCCCGTCTCTCTAGTAGCCTTTGGCAACAAGGAGTTGTAGCCTTTGGCAACAAGGAGAGGGGACAATTAAAATCAGGAAAAATATTATTAAATAAATATTTTATATATAAAATCAATGAGTAATAAATATAGTGTTTTTATTTTTATGGAATCTGAATTAGTAGCAGGTTTCTTTACAGAACATTCTTCTGTGCCATTTGTTTTTTTCTTTTTAGGTGAATATTCTTCAATAGTATTATTTAGTAGTATAACTGCAATTCTATTTTTAGGTGGTTATAACTTACCAGAAATTTTTATAAATGAAACGGTTATTAATATACAAGCTATTATTTTAGGAATTAAAACTTGCATTTTTACTTTCTTTTTTGTTTGGTTTAGAGCAACTTTACCTAGATTAAGATATGATCAATTGATTCAATTATGTTGGTTAAATTTACTACCTGTAGCAGTAGCTTTCATTATTCTAATACCAAGTATTTTAATAAGTTTTGATATTTCTCCTTATTAGTAATCTTTCCCTCGCTTCTTAGAAAGCAGAAAGCAACCAGAAAGTTTGCGTTAATTTTTTATTTCTATTATTAAAGAAATAAAAAAAATCATAAGTTAATTTATCTTAATAAATTTTAATAGCTTATAAATTTGCATGTTTTCCATTCAAACTACCCTATCTACCCTTTGCTTTAACCTTAGCTACTAGTAGCTGCCCTTATGGGCCCGTCTCTCTAGTAGCCTTTGGCAACAAGGAGTTGTAGCCTTTGGCAACAAGGAGAGAGGCAACAGCTAGGAGGAGAGGAAAAAAGCAAAGAAATAATCAATAGCTTGCTTCCAAAGCAATTAAATTAATATCAAACAGTAGTCATTTAAAAAGAAAAATAAATTTATTTTAGTTATTTTCATAAATACCTGCTGCCTTTGGTTGAAAAAGCAACAGCAAAATTTTATTACAATAAAAATATAAAAATTTTTAGTTTTTCTAATATAATTATACCTAAAATAGCAAATAAATCAGGATATATTTGTTTGTCCTTCGGACTGGCTTTGTAGCCCCTGCCTTAGGTTTGGATTGCTTCTCACCCTTCGGTTTGTAGTAATCCGAAGGATAACAACTACAAGGACTGGTTTGTTGCTTACGCTATTGTTAATCCTAAAGAGGATACTACAAGAGAATAAACCTAAGTGACTTAGCTTACGCTACTAGAAGCAAGCAAGCCTCAATTGGCACCTTTCCTTGCTTTGTTGCTTATTAGCTTACTTTCTTTCTTTCTTTCTAGCTATCCGAAGATAAGCTAGAAAGAAAGTAGGGAGCAACGCTAGGGAGAATTATTGCCTCCCTTGCTTTGCAAGGAGTAGTAAATTTAAGAATAAAAATAAGGTATTATTATCTAGGATAAATTTATCTTTTTAAATAAAAAAAAAGTAAAATATGATAACAACAATTATAAATTTATTAACTTTTGGTATTTTATTTTCTAGTATTATTTCTATTACATCAAATAATCCTATAATTTCTATAATTTTTTTAATTACTGCTTTTGTTAATGCTGCAGTTTATTTAATATTATTAGGAATTAATTTTATAGGGATCTCTTATATTGTAATATATGTTGGTGCTATAGCTGTTTTATTTTTATTCATTATATTAATGATAAATATAAAATTAACAGATATTTTAGACACTGGATATAATTTTACTAAAAATTTACCTTTAGGTCTAAATATTGCTTCTTTATTATTATTAATATTTTTTTCAGTAGCTACACAATTAAACTTCTTCCCTGCTGCGCAGCAGAAGCAGAATATTCTACCATCTTTAGAGTTAGCTAGCTTCGCTAGGGGAGAAACTACCAATTCATTATATTGTCTACCGTCAGCTGGCGCTGCTGGCGCAGGGAATGAAATATTAGATACTAAATTATTAGAATTTACTCAAATCGAAGTATTAGGACATTATTTATACACTTATGCTTCTATATTTCTAATTATATTAAGTTTAATTTTATTACTAGCTATGTTAGCTATTATAATTATATCTAAAAAAAATATAAAAAATATTTAAATATATATTTCATTTTATAATATCCCCCCTAGCTTCTTAGAAAGCTTCCAATTCTGGACAAAGGCAGCCTAGTCCCTGTGGGCTCCAGAATAGCTGCTAGCCTAAGCCAGGCCAGGAGAATACTGCTTGCTTCTTCTAGCTTCGCTTCTTGCCCTTAGAGGCTGAACCAAAGGGGGGGTTTCCTTCGGTTGCGAAGCAAGTAAGCAACAAGGTGAAAGGAGGACAAGTAGGTATCGTAAATACAATAATCAATTTCTCGTTAATTAAATGTTTTTTTCTTGCAAAAAAAACAAACAAAGGTTTTTTAGTTTAATGGTAGAACAGTACTCTTTCTAAGTACAGATATTAGTTCGATTCTAATAAAAATCATTTCCTACCTTGCTTTAGCAACCAAAGGAAGGCGCTCTACTTTCTACTTTACCTAGGTAAGTTTAGGGTTAGCTTCCTTGTTGCCAAAGGCTACAACTAAATGATAATTAAATTTAGCCAATATCCATTTAATTTGAAACTATTCAATCCTTAAAAATTTAATTCCTTGTAGTTGTTATCCTTCGGATTACTACAATCCTTGCGGACTAATAAATTTTACTATAAAAAAGAAAACTTAATATATTAACAATAGTAGTTTGCTTCTTCTAAGCAAGTCAGGAGTAATTGCTACCACAGCCTAAGGCAAGGAAGACCCTTCGGTTTGCTTACGCTACCCTTGCGGACAATAGGAGTGTTGTTTGCTTAAGCAAAGGTGCTTCGCAAGAATAGAAATAAATAAATTATAAAAGAAGATTACTTTAAAAAATTTTTAGTCCGCAAGGATTGCCTAGGCAACAAAACGCTATTGTTGCGAAGCACCTAAAGATGGTACTACAAGTTTATTTAAATATAAATTATAAGGTTCGAGCCCTTTAGTTTATTAGATTATATTACAAAAAAATAGTAATATAAAAAAAACCTCTAAGTCTAAATCTTATCACTACTATTCCTTAATAAAAAAAAATTAAGGTAAATTTATTCTAAAAATAAAAAAAATTATAATTTAAATACTTGTAATTAGTTTTTATTAATAGTTATTAATTAAGATTATAAAATATAAACTCAATTATAAAATGGCAAATTTTACTTCTATTTTTAATATTATTCTAAACGATGTAGCAGAACCTTGGCAATTAGGTTTTCAAGATAGTGCTGCACCTGGTTTTACAGGTTTAGTAACTTTACATAATACTATTGGATTTTATTTAATTGTAATAAGTTTTTCTGTATTTTGGGTTCTATTTTCTTTAATTTATTATTATAGTTCAAACAAAAATCCAATAGCACATAAATATTTAACACATGGAACTGTTTTAGAATTAGTATGGACTATAACACCTGCATTAATATTAATAGCTATTGCTTTTCCTTCATTTAGATTATTATATTTAATGGATGAAGTAATTTCTCCAACTTTAACTATCAAAGTAGTAGGTTTCTTTACTGTCCTTGTCCTTTCCTTTTTTAAATTTAAGGTTAGGCTGGATAAGGTAGGTGGCCTAAAATTATATATATTAAATAAAATGAAAGACACCAATTTAAATGGTAAAAAAAATAATACGTATTATCAAACTATATTGAATAAAAACACCTTGCCCCGGGCACAATATATAAATATTTTAAAGATTAAATTATCTTATTCAAATCAACTACATATAAAAGATTCTTTATTTTTTCCATACAGACTAGGCTTGTTTCAAAATCTACCAAATGGAAGAAAATATTATCACATAAGTAATATAAGAGCTGTTAACAGAATAGGTCCACATAATGAAGATGTAATATCTGTTATTATTGGATCTCTATTAGGCGATGCTTATGCAAATAAAAGATCAGGAGAAGGTGTTAGAATATGTTACAGACAAAGTATTAGACACAAAGAATATTTGTTTTGGTTATATACTTTTTTCTATAATAGAGGTTACACAAGTAATCTTCAACCCAGACAATATACTAGAACTATTCAAAATAAAGAAAAAGTATATTATGGTTATGAATTTAACACCTTTACCTTTAGTAGTTTTAATTGGATACATAAGATGTTTTATAATAATGGCAAAAAAGTTATGCCTCTAAATATATATGAATATTTAACGCCATTAGCATTAGCAGTGTGGATAATGGATGATGGAGGTTGGACTAATTATGGTGTTAGAATCGCTAGTAATAGTTTTAAACTTAAAGAAGTTGAATTATTACAGGATGTTCTAAAATCTAAATATAATTTAGAAACAACTATTCAAAAAATATATATAAAAGACCAATATTCTATCTATATAAAAAAACAATCTGTTGATATTTTAAGAAATATAGTTGGACCTTATATACATTATAGTATGTTATATAAACTAGGTTCTGCAAATTAATATGTATTCAAGTTCTTTCAACCCACACACATATATATAATAGTCGTGAAAGACAAAATATAATTATCTTTCTAAGATTTCGACAGGAATCTTATCTACTTTAATTTTTAAATTTTACTAAGTTTTATATTTATATAAATTTAAATAAAGTAGGTGGCGATGCAAGTGAAAACAGTTAAAATACTATATTTTACAATACCGGGTATAGTACAAGACTGTCAGTAAGTGGTTTATTTTTTTATTCACTTATTGCAACAGACTGGGTCACTTGTGGGTGCCAATTAATTTAATTAAAAAAATTAATTAGTGCTTAATGTACAGTCGACATAGATTAACCCTCTCCATTGTAAACGTACAAGCCTATTCTTGTATTAGAGAAAGGGTAATTGCACCAATGGTATTGGTCTTACGAGTATTCAGATTTTATTACAGATAGTGGAGAATCAATAGATTTTGATTCTTATATGATACCTGAATCTGATTTAGAATTAGGTCAATTTAGATTATTAGATGTTGATAATAAATTAATTATTCCTGTTGATTGCCACATAAGATTAATTGTAACAGGTGCTGACGTATTACATTCTTTTGCAGTACCATCTTTAGGATTAAAATTAGATGCTGTTCCAGGTAGATTAAATCAAGTATCCTTTGTTGCTGAAAGATCTGGTACTTTCTATGGTCAATGCTCTGAAATTTGTGGAGTTTGGCATGGATTTATGCCTATAGTAGTAGAAGCTGTATATTCTCCAGATTTCTTAGTATGGGTAGATTCTGCTTCTTCTTAAATTATATTTATAATTTTATTTATAATTTTAATTTTCTCCCCCTGATAGGGGAGAAGCACAAAGCGCCTACCTTGGGTAGTCCGAAGGACTGGTAGCTAAGCTTAAAGCAAGCCAGCAAAAGCAACAGAAATTAAAAAAAAAAAGAAATCCTACTTCTAATAAAAGAATCAATTGTAAATTAAACCCCCCCCTTCCTTAATAATTAAATAAAGACTAAATTTAGTAATAATAAAAAATATTAAAAATCAGAATTTTTCAAAATTTTAACTACATAAATTTTATTGCTACGCACACAAATTTCTTTAAAAGAGATTATATTTATAATTTTATAAAATAATCATGTGATCAGAGATGATTGCACCTTACCCTCCACAAAAGGATAGGAGTTGGCACACCAACTATAAAAATTTTACTCTAGAAATAGTTTAAAATCTTTACTTATCAACCTTCGAACGTGTTATTGTTGATAGGAGAGAAAGGTGCTTTTAGATTAAGACGGACAAAAATATTCTAAAAATTATAGGATGAAAAATATTTTATTACAAATTTTACAAACCTTAAAAAATATATTTAAGGTAATATGCAATAGTTCATTTAAATTCAATATAATAAGTTTTATTGTATTATTTATTATTATTTATAGATTTTATAGTGTATTAAGTTTTGATATTGGTTTATTAAGCTTAATTATTTCATTTTTAATATCTTTTGTTTTAACTAATTTTGTTTTAAATAAATTTGAATATTCTAAAAACATTTATATTGGATTTATTCAAAGATTTTTAATTTATAATACTATTTTTATTACGGCAGCCATTTTATTATTTTACATAATAAATTTATTTCATTTAATTCCAAGTATATATTGTAGTAGTGATGAGTCTATCCTACCTCCTGTGGGAGAAAGTGGTAGTGCTCAGTCCGGAGGAGTAGGAGCCTCAGGAGGTGAGGGGGCAAAAGATGTTGTTAGAGTTATATCTGAAACAGATGGTAATAATCCTGATAAGGGAAATAAGTTTGAGTACTATAACTTTAAAATTAGAAAAGATTTAATTGATGAGGGCTTAAAAAATGTGTTTGAGGCTTCAAAAATGACTGTAGAAAAAATTGCTCCTAATTTAGGTATTGGTGCTGCTGCAGGAAGTGCCACAGCTGCAGCCGTAAAACATACTGCTGGAATGGGTCCTGTACAAAGGCTAGCTGTTGTAGGTACTACTGCTTTTGTAACAGCTGCCGGAACTAAAATTGGTTTAGATATTGGAGGTGCGGTATCTAAAAATCTGAACATAGAAGAAAGTATTAAAAATTCTCCACATGCTGATCCACAAATTGATAGAATTCCTAGTCCTGATATTTTTATCCACAGTCCTTTAGAAGAAACTAGTCCATTACAAGATCTATTGATGTATTCTTTAGCCTTAGATATATTAATTTTAATATTATTAATAGGTATATTGATAATAATATTTAATAGGTATATTGTTAAATATAATATAGAATTTATTAATTCTATAATCCAGAGAAGCTGGGTAAATAAATATATGCCTATTAAAATTATTAATTGGTTTAATAAAAATATAAATAGTAGTATTGACTATAATAATAAATTAGTTTTATTTATATTTATTATAAATAGTATTTTTATATTCTTATTTGTTTTACTTAAAATATTTATAAGTAGTGAATTATTGATTCATATTGATAGTTATATAAATGTACATAATTATATTCATGATAAGAATAGTTCTTTCCTATTATTCCTTGGTGCGATCCAGTCCAATAAAAACAGAAAGGGAGGAGTTCAATCAACTTCTGCTTAGGCACCCTGCTTAGGATTATTACTTTTAATTAATTCAATTCTATATAATAAAAATAGTTCTGGTGCTAAGGCACCAAACGGTCCAGCCCCTGCCTTAGTATTCTTATTCTTATTTTTACTTTTAATAAAAGATAAAGTAAAAAGGAAAGAGGCCTTTGCTAAATCAGGCTAGGCCTAGTAAGTATCCTAATAATAATACAAAAAGAACATTTGTAATATTTATAATATTCTTTTTATTAGCCCCTTAGGGCTAAGCGTTGAATTTATTTTAGTAAATTTTTAATATATTTTCTTAAATTATTAACCCCCCCCTTTTTTTTTAATATTTTATATCGAATCCAAGGTTATTAGTAGCGAAGCAAGTGGAGGTAAAATTAGAACCTCACTGCCTCTCTTGCCTTTGCAAGCCTCCCCCCCCTTTTTATTCTTAATTTAAGAATAAAAATAAGTAGATAGTAAGGTCCCATAGCTTTGAATTTTAATACACATACTTGGTTTTCTAATCATATAATATTTTGAAAAACCTATATTTTTTGTAAATTTGAATATTCAAAAATTTTGTTGCGAAGCAACCCAATTTAAAAAAACATTATTTTCATTAACTTTATCCAAAATATACATACTTATAAGAATAGTTTATAATTTAGACTCATTTAAATAATTAGGAAAGATAGTTTTCTAATTATAGCGGATATTATTTACCATGGAAATTGTATTAAAGTTTTTTTTGTGCGTAGCAAAAAAGGGGGAAGCTGAATCAACTGTATTAAAAGAATCTGATTTGAGGCTAGATAAAAAAGAACAAAGTAATTGTTTTAATATATTTTTCATTTATTTATTTTGAATTAATATTTAATTTTATTTGTTCTATGTTTATCTTGACTATATGTTTTAAATAATATCTCATTTATGAATAAACACCCGCATTATTGAACTCCCTTGTAGCGTAAGCAACAACCTGGTGGGATGAAGGTCTAGTGAATCAATTATAACAAGAGAACAGGAAACAAATTGGCTTTATTTTAAAAGTCTAAAGGCCATGAAATTCAAAAAGATTATTTGATAGATTTATTTTTCTTTGTTAGCTAAGGGGGAAATTCTATTGATCAAAAGATCTATCAACAATTGTATTTATATTATTTATATTATTTATAATAAAAGGTATAGTATTTACCAGAATGTTATCTTTATAAATTAAATCTCTCTTATTATTAGTAATTTTTAAAGTATAAATTTGCTCTAAGATACTAATATCAGCTCTGCTTATATTCCTGAACCATTTAGTCTGATTGTAAGCTAATTTATGATCTTTAAATAATAAAATTTCTAAGGAATAAAAAGTAATTTTATTATTCTTGATTGATTCTTTACTTGCGAAGCTAGCTGCCTTGGCAGCAACCCCTTTATTTTGATTATTTCTTCTTCATTATTTTTAAGTGCATAAACCTTAGGAGCTAAGAATAATGCTTGTTGCCTAGGCAACATATACACCTTCCAATTTCAATTTACCTAATTCTGTACTACTTATAAAATATTCAGTTAAAGGAGAATCAATATAGATACTATCAGTATCAGTATAATATAAATTATAATTAGGATTATTTTTAAAATGAGACATATGTATTCTAGCATAAGCTGTAACAGCTGCAGCAATAGAGATATTAACATTATGTGTCTCAAAACCATTATCCAAATCAGTTTTCATTTCTACTTGAGGATTCTTAATTTGGATTAAGTAATTTTCACCTAAATCTATTATATCTAATATTGATTCTTTGATTTTTATAGATTCTTCGAATTTTGGATAGTCCTTTTTATTAACTATATTTATATAAGTAAACAAGTCATCCATTCCGATTCTTCCATATAAAGAATTTAATATAAGTTTTGCAACCAGATTCATTGGATCCAATTTAGAATAGCTTTTTCTAAGATTATAAAAAGTATCAACAAAATCTTGGAATATATTTGAAGAATCAAAAGTATAGCCCCATAATACTTCGAATTTATATCCATAATTTCTAGCATTATATAGTTCTTCACTAAAGTACATACCCTCCCATGTTCCTAAAGGTGCTACTGTTCTAATACCATCTTTGGTTTTAATATGTGTCTGTAAGATAGGATGTTTTAAACCTTCTGGTGCAATTATTTTACAGTAGAAGAAACCAAAAGCATTAGCATTATCTGCTAATATATTACCACTAAAGTAAGTAGGGCTTCCTACAGGATATTTATTAGTTTTCATTACATAGGGATATAAAGAATTAACATCATAAGCATAAATCTTTGTTCCCAGTGCAGCATTAGGTATATACATATCTGTACTTCCTCCAGTGTAACCTAATCTAATATCTGAAGCTATTTTACCACTTAACTTATGGATTTTACTAGAAATAATTTTAATAATATTACCTTTATCATCCAAAGCATCTATAGGAATATCTTCTTTAGGAACTAAAAATAAAGATCTAAAGATAGCAAAAGCTAAACTAGGAAAAGTAGGATATTTAGTAATATTAATTTGGAATTGATTAAAGATAAGCTCACTGAATTTATTAATGATTTGGTATAAAGAAATACAATCAATATTACAGTATTTTATAGCCTCTTCTATAAAGTTTCATGGTTTATTAATAAATTGTTCTTTATATTTATTGTATTCAAATAAAGAAATTTTAGAGAAATATTTAAAATCAGTCCGAAGGACTAGCTGTTGCCCCTCTCCTTGTTGCCAAAGGCTACAACTCCTTGTTGCCAAAGGCTACTAGAGAGAGGGGCAACAGCTACAAGAATCTAATTTATATTCTTTATTTATCCATTTAGTTTTTAACATATTGTTTCTGTAAATATAATATTATCTTTAAAAAAAAAGATTATTAATAAAAGAGTAATTGTAGCGTTAGCAACCCCTAGCTTCTTAGAAAGCAAACGGTATCTAAAGAAAGTAACAATTTTTTTCTTATTTAAATTTTGTAGTAGCCTTTGGCAACAAGGATAAGTATTTCTTCTTTCTGCCCCTGAAGGGCAGAAGTATTTAGCATCTTATTTAAATTGAACAATTATATAAGATATTAGTAGCTAGCTTCTAGCTTGCTTTCAAAGCACTAGAAGTAGTTGAAGAATAATTCTACTATTAGAGTAATACATATAATAAAAAAATTAAAAAAAATTTAATTATTATTAAATTAATAATAAAAAGGAGGTTAGCTGAGTGGTTTAGCAGTAATTTTACACATTACAGACAGAGTTTCGATTACTCTACTTCCTACTTTTTTTTATAAAATTGCAGCTCCTTTATCTGTCCAGAGCACTAATGAGTTGCAGCCTGCCTGCGATGCTGCCTGTCTTTCAGACTACCCCTGCCGGCAGGGCTAGTCTGAAAGACTTCTAGTTGCCTAGGCTATTGTTAATCCTAAAGTTGGTATCCGCAAGGATAGCGTAAGCAACAAAAAAAAATATAAGTATAAAAATTTAAATTTAAATCTATATATCATAATTAAATATATTCAATTCTTCTTCTGTTTTAAATTAACTAAAAAAAAACTTAAAAAAAAAGTTACTTGTAGCGTAAGCAACAACTGCGGATACCTATTCTTATTGAAAATTTAAAGGGAAGGAGGAGTAAGGTAAGATAGAAAAGTAAAAAAAAATTAAATAAAAAATAGTTATTAAAATAGATGTTTTCTAATTAAATTCCTCTTATTTAACTTTCCTATAGCAGAATCCGAAGGGATACTTTTATTCTAGTTTAAAGCTTGCTACTTGTCCGCAAGGATTGCCTAGGCAACAAAACGCTATTGCTCAGCCTTCTTGTTTCCTTCGGTTGTAGTTGTTATCCTTCGGATTACTACAAACCGAAGGGTGAGAAAACTACGGAGCTACAATTTGTTAAAAATTAGAAAAGCTCAAGAGGTTAGAATTAAAAAAAATCAGTTTTGCTTAAAAAATGTTAACTTTATTGTTATTAATTCCTTTATTAGGTTCTTTAATAATTCTTCCTATGTCAAATACGCTAGAAAGTAAAAATCAAATGAAAAAAATAGCGTTAACGACTTCTTTAATAAATTTTTTTATTTCTTTATTTTTATGGTACGAATTCGATACTAGTAGTAGCGCAGCTACTCAATTTCAATTTGTATCTGAATTTAACCAACTAAGCTTTTGCCATTTAAATTTTGGAGTAGATGGTATATCTTTATATTTTGTTTTATTAACAACATTTGTTACTCCAATAGCTTTATTATCTAATTATACAAATATTACTAAAAATTTAAAATTATTTTTAATCTCATTTTTAGTATTAGAAACATTACAAATTTGTGCTTTTGTATCTTTAGATTTATTATTATTTTATATCTTTTTTGAAAGTGTTTTACCAATATTATTTATTGTTATTGTAATATTTGGACATGGTAAAGATAGATTTAGATCTGCTTTTTTATTTTTTTTATATACTTTAGCAGGTAGTTTACCAATGTTATTAAGCATTTTAGTTATTTATAGTTATATTGGAAATACAGATTTCCAACTAATATCTTTATATGAAATTAGCTTAGATAGTCAAAAATTATTATGGTTAGGTTTCTTTGTTGCTTTTGCTGTAAAAACTCCTTTATATCCTTTCATTATTTGGTTACCTAAAGCTCATAGTGATTCACCTTTAGCGGGTTCTATTTTATTAGCAGCAACTATTTTAAAATTAGCTACTTATGGTGCTTTGTGTCTTGGGATGTCACAAATATGTGCCTATAAACTATCAAATTCCGGGGACACCCTAAAGCTTATGATACCAAACTACTATTGAAAAATAGTAAGTGGATGAAGTAATCACTCATGTAGGGTAAAAAGTCAGAAGATGAATGAAAATGAAATGGGCTATCGCGGATCTAAATCAGTATTAACTAATACTGTAAAAGAGCAACGAGTAGACGGTAGTTGTTTCATTAATAATACAAAATTAATGAAATTAAGGTGTACTCTAATGGGTTTCGAAAGAAAATATCAAACCAAAATCCCTTCTAAACAATTTGTTATACAGACAAAAAATTTTAGTACTAATTCACAAAAATTTTGTCAAAACTTAGTTCAAGTTTATACTCCATCTATTAATTCTGTTTTAAAGAATGATGTTAACAATAATAAGTTAAATCCTTGGTTTGTTACAGGATTCACAGATGCTGAAGGTTGTTTTGGTCTTTATATTTATAAAAATGCTAATTATAAAACTGGTTGGTTTATTAGTTTAGTTTTTCAAATATCTTTACATGAAAAAGATAAAATTATATTAGAACAAATTCAAAATTATTTCTTGCGAAGCAAGTCGGAGGAATAACTAGTCACGGTTCAACAACTTTAAAATATTCAGTAAGATCACATAAAGATCTGCAAATAATAATAGACCATTTTGATAAGTTTCCATTAATAACTAATAAATTAAATGATTACAAATTATTTAAGCTTGCTTATATTCTTTTTTTAAAAAAAGAGCAATTAACTTTAGAGGGTATTAAAAATTTAGTTTCAATTAAGAGTTCAATGAATTTAGGATTATCTCCTGAATTAAAAACTATTTTTTCTAATATAGAACCAAAAAAAAAAGAGAATATTTCTAACTATAAAATACCAGATCCTAATTGAGTGGCAGGTTTTTCTTCGGTTGCGAAGCAAGAGGCTTGTTTTATAGTTGATATTATTAAAAGCAAAAGTAATAAAATCGGATACTCAGTAAATTTAAGAATTATGATTAGTCAACATGCTAGAGACGAACTTTTATTGTGTAGTTTAATTAATTATTTTAATTGCGGTAAACTTTATAAAAATAATAATTGTTTTAATTTAACAATTAGAAAATTTGCAGACATTGACACTAAAATAATCCCATTCTTTTTTAAATATCCCATTCTAGGAAACAAATTTTTAGATTTTCAGGATTTTTGTTGCGAAGCAAGTGGGTAAATTAGTTAAAGAAAAGAAACATCTTCAAATAAATGGAATAAAAAAAAATAAGTTTAATAAAAAGTGAGATGAATACAAAAAGAGTATAACAATTTGCAAGATAAATTTGGTTGCCATGTATTTAAGAGTTTTAATTAATTTATTACCTGATGCTACTAATTATTTTAGTCCTTTAGTTCAAACTTTTGCTATTATTTCTTTAATTTATGCTAGTTTCTCTACTATTATACAACAAGATACTAAAAGATTAATAGCTTATAGTAGTGTGGCACATATGGCAGTCGTCGTTTTAGGATTGTTTTCTAATAATTTAGTTGGTATAGAAGGAGCTATTTTATTAGCGATTGCTCATGGATTTGTAAGTCCAGCTCTATTTATATGTGTTGGAGGTATTATTTATGATAGAACAGGTACTAGAATTATTAATTATATTAGGGGTTTAGTTATATATATGCCTGTTTTTACTATTCTTTTCTTTATTTTTACTTTAGCTAATACAGGTATTCCTTTAACCCTTAATTTTTTAGGTGAACAATTATCTTTAATAGGTATTTGGCAAATTAACCCTATTATAGCAGCTCTGGGAGCTACAGGTATCGTATTATCTGCTTGTTATTCTATTTTTTTATTTAATAGAGTTTCTTTTGGTAATTACTCACCTTATTTACCTCCTTTATTAGATCTTAATAGAAGAGAATTTTATTTATTAATAAGCTTACTTATACCTACTGTAATTTTTGGTATTTTCCCTAATATTATATTAGAATCATTACACACTTCTGTTTCTGCCTTATTATTTCAATTACCTAATTAATTAAATTTTTATTTAAAATAAAATAAATTATTACCCCCTTCTTCCTTCTTCCCTTAGGGAAGCGGCTTGCGCTTCAACTTTTTGTTTTTTAACTAGCTACCAAACACCTTGCAAGCGAAGCAAGCGAAGCAAACGAAGCAAGCGAAGCAAACAAAAAAGTGGGGGGTAGTAGCGTAAGCAACAAGGAGGAGGAGCTGTAGATATGTATATACCAACTAATTCAAATTCAGAGAAAATTTATTGCTAGGATGTAAATGCATTATATCTTTATATTACCTCTAACTAAGCTAATAAGCTACAAGAAGCTAGCAAAAATTTAAATTATATTAAAAGAGTAATGAAAAAAAAAATAAATTTTTAATTTTAATAGTTGCTAAGGCGCTACCTGTTTTAAACACGCATTTTTCTAAGAAGAACTTAAATTTAAATTTTAATAATCTTCATATTTCTTTTTATAGAGGTTATTCTAGTAATAATAATAGCAATAATAATAATAATAATAAATATTTATGGATTTATAAAGGAGTAGTCCGCAAGGATAGCGTAAGCAACAAGCATAATATTAAGCCCTTAGGGCTAATTTATTTTAATTAATTTTGGATTGCGAAGCATACCAATATATAAATTTTAAATTTTAAATTTAATAATTATAATTTTATATTCCACCTATCGCTGCCTGCCTAGCGGCTAGCGAAGCAAGGCAGAGTCCCTTGCTTTGCTTCGCGCTAGTAGTTGTTATCCTTCGGATTACTACAATCCTTAGGGACAGAAGCTAGAGGCAGGTGTTGCTTTGGATACACAAGGGTTAAGTTTACAGATGGTTCTGTAGTAGACCTGCAAAGTCTAAATTTTTAGGTTCAATTCCTACTTAACTCTAACTTATTAAGGATAAATTTTAAGTTATCTTTTTTTATCTTTTTTAAGTTAATATAAAGTATTCTACACTTGCATTATTTTAGTAGCTACGCTGCTCCTCCCCTTTTTCGTTAGCTTCTCACCCTGCGGTCCTAAAGCAAACTCGGCAAAAAGGGCTAGTCTGATAGACTTCTAGTTGCCTAGGCTATTGTCCGCAAGGATAGTTGTTATCCTTCGGATTACTACAACTAGAAGGAGCTACAAGTAAAAGTGTAAAAATTTCATAGTTTAATTTAACTTTTTCATCTTTAGCTTAACTGGTAAAGTATCTGCCTTCGGAGCAGAGGTAATTGGTTCAAATCCATTAAGATGTTTTACTCCCCTTCCTTACCTTAAGGTAAGGCAGTCCTAGTAGTTGTTATCCTTCGGATTACTACAACAAGGGGCACAAATTTAATTAATTGAAACAAATATAGGTATTAGAATTACCTAATCACTCCTACCTCTCAAATTTTACTAGATACAGTTGCTAGCTTCTTGCTTGCTTCCAAAGCAAAGCAAATATAACTAATTTAAAAAAAAAAGAATTAATAATAGAAAGGTAACTGCTTACTAGTTGCTTCCAAACCTTAGGCTAGTCCGCAAGGATAGCCTTTGGCAACAAGCAAGGCAGTTATATAAATATAATAAATTTTATTTGATTATTGAATATTTAATACAAATTAAATAACACAAAGGTTTTTTTTATTAGTTTAATGGTAGAACAGTATTCTTTCTAAGTACAGATATTAGTGCGATTCTAATGAAAACTACATGAAAACAAAAATAAAATTTTAATTTGAATAATCCTCCCTAGCTTCGCTTCGAAGAAAGCAGAAAGCAGTAAGCAGAACCCATTAAGGTTGTTGCTGCCAAGGCAGCTAGCTTCGCTAGGCGGGGTAAACAAATTGTCCGCAAGGATAGCGTAAGCAACAAGCATAAAGACTTTAGCATAATGGTTAATGCAGTTCGCTCATAATGGATATTATAAAGGTTCAAATCCCTTAGGTCTTAATTTAAAATGCTATACCTTTTTTTATAACAAATTTTTCCTCCCTCCCCTAGCTTCTTAAAAAGCAACCCCAGCCTAGAAAGCTAGGCTGGGAGAAGCGGGAAGCGCGAAGCGGGAAGCAGAATAAGCAGAAGCAATCCCCCCGGAGGTTAGCTAAAGCAAGAATGGAAATATAAGATAATTAAAAGAGGGTTAAAATTCTAACACTTTAATTATTAAATAATTAAGGAAAACTTAGGTAATTATAAAATATAATTTTAAAACAGAATTGATTTTGTGGAAAATTTTTACGGTAAATATTTACTTACTTGCTTCTTGTTGCTTACTTGCTTCGCAACCGAAGGTAAACCCCTTTCCTTAAGTTAATAAAGAGTAGGAATTCTTCTATTTCTACCTCCTAAACAAAAGTATACTATCTTATCAGTTGCTAACTTCTGTCCCTAAGGATTGTAGTAATCCGAAGGATAACAACTACTAGCGCGAAGCGCGAAGCAAAACAAGGGGATTAAAAAAAAAGTTAACACTTTAGTTTGTTACAAAATTTATTTATATAGAATAATTTTAATTATATTATATGTTTGTAATAGTATTTAGTTTTAGCTAAACTTAATAATAAGTCTTCTTATTTGCTGCCTGCCTGCGATGCAGCCTGTCTTTCAGACTACTAGTGCTAAGCTACCCGGCTGGTCCTAGCTACCAAAGCTTCGCTAGGATAAGTTTGCCTAGCTACTAGCCCTGCCGGCAGGGCTAGTCTGATAGATTTCTAGTTGCCTAGGCTATTGCTCAGCCTTCTTGTAGTTATCCTTCGGATTACTACAAGAGCTACAATAAAATACTATTACACTTTCCTTCTATCTCTCCTTTCCTAGCCTTGATTATTATATAGATAAATTAACTAGCTTCTACGAATTCGAAGCAACCCGGGTTGAGTAATAGAAAATAAAATTTCCTATATTTACTAATAATATTTATATTAAATTAAGTAATTGTTGTAGCTAGCTTCTTGTCCGCAAGGATTGCTTACGCTACAAGCAAAGCAACAAATAAATTTAGCTGCCCCTAACGGGCTGAAGATTTAAGTAAAATTTAGTTGAAATTATTGCTAGCACAGCCCTTAGCTATAGTCCCTTGCCTTGCTTCACTAGGCAAGGCAGGGGGGGCTATAAAAATACAAAAATTGGTTTATAGAATTAATTTAACCTTAAAAATTTAAAATTTCCCCCTACCTTTTTCTAGCGAAGCAAGGTATAGTTTTTTTTTCTTATCTCGAATTTTGTCTGAAAGACTCAGCCTTCGGTTTGCTTACTTGCTTACTTGCTAATTAGCTTTCTAGCTTATTAGCTAATTAGCAAGTAGGACCAGCCTTAAGGGGGGGAAGCAATTTACTCAAATTGGGAGGCAGTTGAAAGGTTATAAAAAAAAGATTTAAATTATAAATGAATAGAATTTATTTCCTTACCATCCCTCCTATTAAGGTTGCTACCACAGAGAGTATAAAATAAAAATTTGTAATAAAAATCAAAAAAATAAAATAAAAAAAAAAATATAATAAAAGAAGATATATAAAAATTGCAAAAAGCAAATACAATACAAAAAATTTTTATTTTTAATAAATATAAAAAAGAGTAAAAAATTTTTAAATTTTAAAGAAGAATTTAATTTTGGTTCTGATTGAACGTTTTTCAGTAGTTTTAAGACATGCAAATCGTTATTCTAGAAAAAGAAAATAAGTATAGAATAAGGTGTAAAGGTGAGTAATGATAAATAAGATACCTTATAGTCCTCCTAAATAGAGGATAGCAATATAACAAAAATATAGCATAATTAGGCTTAATTATAAGAAAGGAAATTTTCTACTATAAGAGTCGATTTATTTTGTTTAATGGTAGTTGGTGGGGTAAAGGCCTACCAAGCCTACGATCAATAGCCAAATTTGAGAGAACAAATGGCCACATTGGGAATGAAAAGCCCCAAATTGCATAAGCAATCTGCAGTCAAGAATATTAGTCAATGCTCGCAAGAGTGAACTAGCTAACTGAAATCACAAAATCACAAATAGTGCTTATTGTGATAACGTAAGGGAAAAAAATGATATCACCTTACTATAAGTGTTGTCTAAATAACTGGTGCCAGAAGACTCGGTAACACCAGAAACGCGAACGTTAGTCGTCTTAAACAGGCGTAAAGGGTAAGTAGGCTGCTTTAACCGTCTAATTTTAAATAAGCTAATTAATATTTTAACCTAAAATTTTTCAGTTTTTAATTACAGAAATTAAAAATAACTAATAATGAAAAAAGGTAATTATTAGTTTTTCTAATAATTATAATTATTAAATTAAAAAATAGATACACTTAAAGCTAGAATCATAATTGAGATAAACCAAATAATACTTATGTGTAAGGGCGATATCTGAAAATACTAAGTAGAATACTAACGGTGAAAACTTTTTATCTAGGAATGATTGACGCTGAGGTACGAAAGTGAGAATAGGGAATAGGATTAGATACCCAGTTACCTCTCACCGTCAACGATGAATGGTAGTTGTTAGTTTAATTAAATTAGTGACGATGTTAACGCGATAACCATTCCGCCTTGAGAGTACGGTTGCAAAACTGAAACCAAAAAAATTAGTCGGTCTCGGAGCAAACGGAGTGAAGCATGTTATTTAATACGAAAGTACGCGTAAAATCTTACCAGTTCTTGCATATCCAATTAAAGCATTTTATTTTTATAAAATCTAAATTGAGTAATTTCTAATATTAGCTTCTTATTTTAAAATTTTAAAAAAAAAAGTTAAAATAAAAAATTTTAATTAGAAATTCGTTTACAGGTGTTGCATGGCTGTCGTCAGTCCGTATTGTGAAAAGTCAGGTTAACTCCACTAACGGACGAAATCCCTGTAGTTAATTTATACTTAACTATTACTTAATAAAACAATTATTAAGTTGGGGCTAAGACAAGTCGTTATGGCCCTCATGAACTGGGCTATAGACGTGCTACTATAACTTTTACAATGTGACGCAAAACTTTAGCTCGATAGCTAGTAAGGTTTAGCTAATCAATAAAAAAAGTTTAAATTATTAATTTTTTAACGGATTGTTGTCTGGAACTCGGCAACATGAAGAAGGAATTTCGAGTAATCGTTGATTAGCCACGCAACGGTGAAGCATGAATCCGTGATGAACTAACTGTCTGTCGCTGGGGAGGAGTTCAGATAGGGGGAAATTGCCAATTAATAAAAAGTAAAACAAGGTGCTCCGAATCCGAAGGAGCACACTATTTAGATTTTTGAGAATAAGAAAGAAATTTTTTATAACTTTTTTTAATTTAAAAAGTGTTGTTATTCTTATTTTAATTTAATAGTTAATGTTCTTGCGAACTAAGTAAATTTATTTTTATAGGTTAGACAAATTGTTTATTTATTTTTATTATTTTTATAATAAATTATAAATAAACAAATAAGTCTTGACAGTCTTGTTGAATTTTATTTATATCGATTAACCCTTCTGAGTGACATCTCAAAAGTCATAGCAAGGTAGCTGTACTGGAAAGTGCTGCTGGAAAATATAAGTTAGAAACCCCCCCTCCTTTTTGTGCGTAGCGTGCGAAGCAAGTAGCAAAAAAAAATAAACTTAATAAAATTGAGTTCTCTTAATTCAATGGTTAGAATAGCATTCTTCTAAAGTGTTTATTCTGGTTCAAGTCCGGAAGAGAACTATATATTTTTATTGTTCCTCTCTTCCCCTTATTTGACAATAGGTGACCAATATTGGTTCATTATATTGCTTTGTTTCTTGTAGCTAAGCTTAAAGCAAGGCTACTAGAAACAAACTAGGGGGCATAAATTAAATTAAGATAATTTTAATAATAATTTTGTCTAATTAAAAAGATACCTCTCCCTGCCTAGCCTTAGGCAAGTCTTTATTACTAACCTGCCTAGGCAGGTTGCTTTGTTCCCTTGCTTTAAGCTTAGCTACCAGTCCTTCGGAGGAACTAGAAGCAAGCTAGCCTTATAGGGTTTGCTTTGTTCCCTGCCTTACTCTATTTGAATCAAAATTGAGTAGGCCCGCCTTTGGCCCGTTAGGGGCAGCTTGTTTCGCTAGAGCCATTTAATATTAATAGAAATAAAAAAAATAAAATTAAGGGCAGGTGATCCGATAAAAAAAAATAAATTAATATTATTATTATTAGCTGAAATAGTTTAAAAGGTTAAAACATACCATTCATGACGGTATAATGAAAGTTCAATTCCTTCTTTCAGCTTTTGTTATAATTTTTTTTATATATTAGGTTTACTTTAATAGAAATATAGTAAACTAATCAACAAAGCAAAGGAATGACAGCAATAAAAATTTTACAGCCCGTTAGGGGCAGCCTAGTTTCTTCTTAGAAAAATTCTTCTAAGAAAAAGCAAGGCTGCTTTGCCCCTGCCTAAGGTAGCTAAGCAACTGGTAGCGTTAGCTTAAAGCAAGCCCTGGAAGCTAGTCAATACATAAATATATAAAAATAGATAAATTTTATAAATTTTTTTTATGTAGAATTTTAAATAAAGTTTTTTTTTATAAAAAAAAGAGTTGCTTGCTTCGCAAGCATAGATGTTTTTTCACCTTAATTTATCTCTCTATTTAATTTCATTAAATTTGACTTGGCTAGCCTAAGCAGTATAGAAATAAAATGAAATCGAGGATAATAAAAGTAAGTAAGTAAAGATTAAGGAATAATCGTCATTGGTAAGATAACACGATTGCTAATCGTCTGGGAAAAGCTCCCTTAAGCGTTCGACTCGCTTTTATTCCGTTTTTCAATATTTATCATAATTGTATTGCTATATATTAGCAATTTAATTTATTTAATTCCATTCCTGCTTTCGCTTGCTCACCCTTCGGTTTGTAGTAATCCGAAGGATAACAACTACTAGGACTAAATATAAATCTATATAAAAAAAAAAGTTTTTGGTTGCCTCCTTAGTTGTTGCTTACGCTACTAGGCTGTCTTTGGCTGGGACAGGTTTGTTTTGTAGGAAATTATACTGCCTAGTAGCCTTTGGCAACAAGGCGTAAATTTATTTATATTTTTATTTATAAATAGTATAATTTAAACAAAGATCACATTAGTTTAATTGGTAAAGCACAGCTTTGTGGATGCTGAATAAAGAGTTCAAGTCTCTTATGTGATCCAAATTTTACTAGTCCCCCTGCCTTTGGCCCGTTAGGGGCTCTTTGCTTCGCTAGAGCTATTCTAATTTACCAATCATCTATCCTAATATACCTTATATAATCTAAGAGATAAAATAAATTCTAATTTAAAACTTCTCCCATATTTATTAAGTTGCTTTGCTTGAAACAATTACCTTGAAAGAAAGGGATAATATTCAAATACCTATAGCAATTTCCACAGCTAATAATAAGGAAAATAAATTGTTTAATATAATTTTTATATTCCTCTAGAGAAATATTAGAAAAATATTTAAAATCAGGAATTTTACCTTCATAATTAATATCAGTAAATAAATAAGGAAAAATACCTTTAGGTGATTCAATATTAAAAGTTTTACCTAAAGCTTTTAAAGAACTTGAAAGTAATAAATAGGAATCTTTGAATGTTAAATTATATTTTGTATTATTTGCTCTAAATTTAATACTAATAAATTTTCCTTTATAAATTTTAGGATCACAATATCCTAACTTACTTAAATGTTTAAGCATAAAATAACCATCAAATTTACTAAAATTATGAGAGTAGATTCTGTAGTTTTTATATTTTCTAATACAGATATCACTCATAGCTTTTTTAATCATTTCTAATATATTATTTTCAAGATTATCTTGAATATCTTTGATAAAATAAGATCTGGTAATTCTTCCATCATACCAACTTAATAAATATGGGATATGTTTATTATCTATTAAAATTGTTTCGAGATCCATAGTAATAAATTTAGTCTCAATATTATTATTTTTAGGTAATTTCTTTTTACTTATACCTTTAGTTTTTTTAATAAGCTTATAAAGTATAAGTTCATTATTTTCATAATAAATTTTACTTTTACCGATTTCTCTAGTAAATTTATATGAAGACTCTATAGTATCTTTCCATTCAAACAATAAGTGACCTTTTTTATAATACTCTATATGATTAATAGTATAATTATTATGCTTTTCAACATTAAGAAATATAAACACATTATTATTAACAGAGATCGTATAATCATTATCTTTTTTGGTTAATAGATGTAATGTCCTTACTTAAAGAGAACCAACATGTTTTATTATTATTTAGAGTTAAATATAATAATGGACTTAATACTCTACTATTGGTAAATTACAGAAAATTAATAATTTAAGTAAGATTGAATTGCGAAGCAACCAAATATATTAAAAAATTTTGGAATATTTCTTTTGAAGCTTATAAAAATATTCCAATTACTTCTATAATCTTCACTTACGGTTTTAGAGTAGGTGTTATTAAAAATCCAAGTAATATATTAGAAAAAGTTACTACTAATTATCAATTTTATTATAATAATAATTTACCTATAGCTATGCTTGCGAAGCAACTGAAGAATATGGTTTAATATTAAGCCATGTAAGTAATGTTTTTACAATTGTTACAGAAAATAAGGCTACTATTATTCTAACTCAAGATAAAGAAAATGGTAATACAGTCAATAAAATTAAATATATTAAAGATTATAAAATTTTATTTAATTGGACGGATACTATAATTTCTTTAGAAAAAAGTAAATTCATTAGGAGAATAGGAAAAAGTATTTTACACTATGAAAATGGAGAACTTTATTTGTATACTACTATTAAAAAAACTAAACCTATAGTTCCTAAAAAAATAGATGCAAATAATCCGAAGGACTCAACTGTAATTTTATAACAATGGATCTAGAAACTATTACTATTAATAATACAATGGTACCTTATTTATTATGTTGGTATGAGGGTAAAAATAGTAAAAGTTATTTTATTAATATACCTGAAGAAATTAAAGATTTAGCTTTAATTCCTAGTGATACTTTAAATAAATATATCTCAGATATGATTCTGGATGCAATGAAAGATATTTGTATTAGAAAGTATAAGAATTATAGAATTTATTTGCACAACTTTTCTAAATTTGAAGTTTATTTTTTAATCCAAAATCTAGCTGCCAAGGCTGCTAGGTATCTGTGCGTAGCAACCAATGATTCATAAAAGTAGAATTGTAAGTTGTAAATTTAATTTATATGGAAATAAATATCAATTAACCTTTATGGATAGTTATTTATTACTTACAAACTCTTTAAAAGATTTAGGTAAATCATTCCCAATAGAATCACAAAAAAATATATTTCCATTCTTACTAAATAATATTAATTATAAAGGTAAAATTCCTGATTATAAATTATTTTCCAATATTTCTATTGAGGAATATAATAATTATAAGAAACAGTTTATAGGCTAAAAACTATTTTTTTTTAACTAGCTACCAAATAATTTGGTGAATTATACAGAATTAGGATTAATGAAATTGGAGGGTAACAATGAACAAGCAATCTTTTTAGCTCCTAAAGTTTATGCTTTAAAGAATCAAGTTGAAGAAATAATAAAAATTAAAGTTTTAACTAAAGATCTTACTAATAAATTCAATATTGAATTATTAGATAAATTGTTAACTAAAGATAGTAGTAAACAAATCACACAAAACAAATGGTTTAAAAATATAGAATTAGCAAATATCCAAATCTTAGAACAGTTATATACTTTAAAGGTTACTGAAAATAAGAGAAAATTAATTCCTTACGGACAATGATAAAGATAGATTAGTAGGAACTCAACCATTCTTTTTAATTAATGGTAAAATAAATATAGTTAAATTATAAAGAAAGAATAGAATTTTATAGATTCCCCCCTTGCTTTAGCAATAACATTTTTATTTTTATGATTAGAATTAGGCTTAGGATTAGAATAGAAACAATAAATAAAAAATTAGAAGGAAACTTTTGGTTAAAAGATAAAATTTTAAAAATATTGAGAAATATTCAAGTGTCCTAATTTTTATTTATTTTTATTTTTTACAAATTTGTGTGATTCTTATTACATTTAAAAAAACATAAATATTAAACACTAATATAACATAGAGATTATTTATTATTGAAATTTAATGTGTCCTTATATACTACTCCACTTATTTTTATTCCTATCTATTCATATCTATTCCTATCAAAAACTTTTCTATTAACTTTATTTTTGTCTTTCCCCCTAAGGGGCTCCTAGCGAAGCTAGGTGAAGCTAGGACTGGCATAAGAAAATAAAATTTACCCCTCTTGTTAGCTTGCTTCGCAGGGTGACCTGCCGAGTAGCTTCGCCTTCTGGCTGCAGCAGAGCAGCAGGTAAAGCTACTTGTAGTTTTTACAACAATCACCCTTCGGTTTGTAGTAATCCGAAGGATAACAACAACTAGGATTGGGAACTTAGCAACCAGACCAGATTGGTTGTAGCCTTTGGCAACAAGGAATAAAAATAAATCTAATTAAATAAATAGAATAATTTTCTAAGAATAGAGCTTAAAAATTAAAAATTAAAAACATAATTTAAAAACAAAACATAAATTTAATAGAAAATTAATAAAAGAAGAATGTTTATTATAATAAAATTCTAAACTTTTAAAAGAGAAAAGAGTTATCCTTTCCTAGACTAGGAAGCTAATACAATAGCTGCCCCTGCCGGCTGGTCCAAAGGAGGGGCAGCTAGGGAGAAAAGTTAGGGTTGCTAAAGCAAGAGGGTAGTCAGCTAATATTAAAATAGTAAATATAAAAATACGAACATGTTGAAATTGGTAAACAATCTTCTCTTAAGAAGAAGTGGGTGTAAACCCTTAAGAGTTCAAGTCTCTTTGTTCGTAATTAAGTTTCAAATTTAGTGTTAAATAATTGAAGAGTGTAGTATTAATTGGCTAATATGTTGATCTCCAAAATCGAGGATAGGTGTTCGAATCACCTCACTCTTGAAAAAAAAATAAGATAATAGAGAGTTTCCACCTTATTCTAACTTTGATAGTAAAACTGTATCTATAGAAGAATACAATAAATATAAAGAAAACTTTATTGGTAAAAGATGGTACTTTAGAGAAGAGGCAATTAAATATTGCCAATTGGATTGTATAAGCTTACATCAAGTTTTAACAAAATTTAATAGTTTGATATTTGATACCTTTAAATTGAATATTAGTAACTATCCTACTTGCTGCGCCTTAGCCAGAGGCTAAAGAAGCAACCTAGTTTATCTATTGGTATATATAAAACTCACTACTACAAACCTGAAATTGATAAAATTCATATGTTATCTGGGGATATCTATAATGAAATTAAACAAAGCTCCGAAGGACTGGAGGAAGTGAGTTTTATATGTATACTCCTCAACCACCTGAAGGAGTTAAAATTTATGCCTATGATGTTAATGCTTTATATCCATTTTCTATGAAGATTTTTGAATTTCCTATTGGTAATCCAACTTACTTAAGAGAATTGATATATAATAATCTAGGTAGGGCTATTGGTACTAAAGCAATTAGGTTATAAAACTCAAGAGATTATAAGAAGATGAACTCCGTTGAATTTTATTAAACCTTAAATGATATTTTGGTTTTAGGTTTTGAAGGTTCTTGTTCAAGAGGTTACACACCTAAATATCAATTAAAGGATTTCTTATATATGAATCTTCTGGAGCTCTAAAATAACTTTTAATATCTTTTAATCTAGAATTTATTTCTAATTTATCTGAGGCTGAAACAAATTGTCTACCAATACTTTTCCCACTTACAGGATTTATTATATCTACTACTGAACTTTCTATTCTATTATCATAAATTCTAATAAATTTATCTTGATCTAAAGTAATATAGTATTCTGTACCATCTTCTAAGTATTCTGTTCTAGGTAATGGTAAACCATTCCACATAGCTTTTCCTTTTTCTAAAGATATACCTTTAGGAATATAATTTTCTAATTCTCTTTTAGCTTGTTCTTTAGCCCTCCATTTATTAAATATATCTTTAGTGGATCTAAAAGGATTTCTGAAATATCTGTAATAAGTAGGATCAGGATGATTCATTGATGCATCACTTGGTAAACTATCAGTGATTGATTCGTTACCTGGTGTAGTTGGATCACCACCACCTTTAGGTTTTCTTCTAAAAACTGATGAAATATTATCCCAATAGTACCAAATTAAAACTCCTGAGCTTATAACTAAAACACCTGCAATGATATAAGTAATATAATTATAATAACTAATTTTATCCCCTAAATCCTCATTACTTGTTTTATACTTATCTCTAAAAGGTTTTATAGAATCTGGTTTTTTGTTTATATTTTCCTTCTCATTTTCAACGATATCTCCTTCTTCAACATTTTTAGCATCTGAAGGTATATCTACATCTTTAGGGATCTCAACATTTTTAGCATCTGAGGGTATATCATCATCTTTAGGAGTCTCAACATTTTCAGGGGTAATATTCCTTAAAATTTGTAATATAATAAATTTAACTTTTAAGTAAATATCATATATAAATCCTTTTATTATAGTAAAAATACTTATAAAATAATCTTGGAAAGAATAAGGGAAGCTTAAAAAGATACTAGAAAATAACCAAGATAGTGCTGGAATAGTTAAATCTATATTATTTAGATCCATAAATACTATTAACATAGCTATACTAATTAATAAACTTATACTACTTAATACTCTCAGAATAAATCTAAAATACCTGTATAAAGTTAGTGATTTAATAGCATTCCAGTTTTCTTTTATAATATGGATTGCTGAAAAAACGGGAGCAATTATTTTAAATTGCTTTATAAATTTAATAGATTTATTCATTCTTTTAACTATAAATTTTAATAGAAATATTATTATTGTTCTTGTTATCATGTTTTTACTTTGTTTTTTATTTTGTTTTCGAGGTGATTATATAATCACTCTTATAAGGGTGATTAAAAAGGAATTTTCTTTTAAGGAATAATAAAGTCAAGGAATTCTTCTAAATAGAAAATTTTATTATTAAAAGAATAGGTTTTGAGACAAAAACGATAATCCCTATTAAACAAACTTTTAAGCCTCTAAATAAGAGCTTGTTTCTATCTTGCGAAAGAATAGAACCCTCCTACCTCCACCACCATTTTATAATCCGTACATTTTAATTAATAAAAATTTAAGATTAAAATGTTTAAGGAATAGTATTTTCCAGAAATAAAAGAGCAAGAGGACACTTGATACCATGATAGGCGGGCAAAATATTCCAGTGGATTTTTATTTTTTAACAAAGGGAGGGTAATGACAGAAATATCTAAAATTTTAATTTAAAAACTTATCATTAATTAATACAATCAAACAAAATGGTTTAAAAACATAAATAAAGCGAAGATTAATATATTGGAACAAATATATACATTACAAGTTACATCATCAAAAAGAGAGTTAACATATGATAATAAAAATATTTTGATTTCAACTAAACCTATCATTTTATAATTCACCATGATTCCCACCCCCTCACCCCCTTCTTAATCAAATTATTTTTATTCTGTTAAGATTTTGTAAATAATTTTCCTTATTGATAAATGCATATTTTTTTAATTTAAAAGGCGATTTTTTATTCTATTTGCACTGAAATCATTAGTTTTTTAAAAGTGTAACCTCAAAGCACTTCAAATTTGTACCCAAATTTCTGGGCATTATACAATTCTTCACTGAAAAATATACCCTCAAATTTACCTAAAGGTGACAATGTTCTCACCCCATCTTTGGTCTTATGTTGAATCTGTAAAATTGGATGTAATAAATTATCTGGAGCTGTAATTTTACAATAGAAGAAACCAAAGGGTTTGGTTTCAAAATCTAGGATATTACCTTGAAAATGAGTAGGATTAAGTATTGGGTATTTATTCAATAACATTACTGAAGGGTATAGGCTGTTTACATCGTAAGCGTAAATCTTTTTCCCTTTAGGTGGTTTAGGAATATACATGTCTGTTGAACCTCCAGTGTATCCTAGTTTTATATCTGTATAAACCCTACCTGTTATATTACAAATATTCTCTTCTTCCATAAAATTAGTTCTATAATTAGCAAAAGCTAAAGAAGAGATTGTAGAGTACTTGTGAATATTAAATTCAAACTTAGTGAAAAATAATTCATTATATTTAGACATTACTAGGTGTAAAGATCTACAATCTTGTTCACAATATTTAATTGATTCCCTTTTGAAGTTCCATATTTTATCTCCAAAATCTTTTTTTACTTTTTTATATAACTCTGGGGTTACTTTCTTACTATCAAAATACTTATATTCAGGAAAACTCCCATTAAAGTATATATCACTTAAGAAGTAAGGAAATATACTTTTATTTTCAACTTGGAAGCTTTTAGCTAGCTCATCTAGAGAGGCCAGTAGATGTTTATAACTATCCCTAAAAGTAATTTTAATGCCTTTATATTTACACTCAACACTTATAATTTCCCCATTATGAATCAAAGGTTTAACTTCTGTATATTTAACTAAATATTTAAATAAAAAGAATGCATCAAATCCAGCAAAGTTGTGTAAATAAACTTTTTTATTTTTGTTTTTTACTGTAAATAATTTTCCTATAAAATCTTTAATTAGTTTTTCTGTTGCTCCGGAGGAGCTAGTTATATCATCGATAAAGAAAGATTTACTAATTTTACCATCATAAAAAGAGATCAGGAATAATTTATGTGTACTCTCAGTTACAATAGTTTCAATATCCGCAGTTAAGAAGTCTTTCTTTAATTGGGGGGATTTACTTAATTTAAGTTTTTTTATTGTTTTAAATTTACTACTTGCTGACGTTAATACAACCCCATTTTCTTTAAATTTAATAATTTTATCTTTAATTGTTCTAATCAACTCTGTATTAGAAATAATTTTATCTGTCCAATTAATAATTTCGGTATTTTTATTTAAATAAGAAATTTCATTTATATTCTCATCTTGTATAATTTTTAAAGTTCTATTTTTTCCTAATAATACTTCAAAAAATTTTTTATTATTGGTTAAGTTTAACTCTAATATAATTTTTCCATAGTCTTCAATTTTATAAGCTACGGGTAATTTTGTTCTATTCTTAGCTTCAATTACCATAAAAAGTGTTTACTGTCTGTACTTTTAGGAGGGAAAATTCCCTTAATTTTTCCTTTTTTAAAACTATAGGTAAAAATTAAACCAGTAATAGGTATAGATTTATAACTTTCGTCTTTTAAAGCAAATCTTACCAAGATATATTCTAATAGTTCTGTTTTGTTATCTTGAGTAACTTTAACTAAATTACTTAAGGATACCATATTATCATTTTCAAATTGGATCTTTAAAATTACTGCTAAATAGTTATCTTCTTTGAAATATTTACTCATTTCAAACCAAAAAGTATAGAAAGAGTCTTTAATAATTTTATTTGTTAATAAATGGTTGGAAATAGGAAAAAATTTGTTTTTCATTTTGTTTTAGTTTATTTTTCAGTTTTTTGTTAAGTTTTGTTTTATTTTACCGGTTGGATTACCTTTTTGATTACTCTCCAAGACTTCTTACTACTAACCAAACCGACGGGTTTCCGCTACCTCCAGTGGATCAAAAGGGATATAATAGAATATAAAGAAGGAGGTCATTTCTCTTTTATTTCAAAAACATACAAATTTTGAAATCCTACACTATTCTTATATATAAAAATGGTTATGTTTATTTAAAAGGGGGAAGCCTAATAAAGCTTTCTTTAAAGGATAATTCTTTTTAATAGGAATAAAAATATTACAAGGATATTTTCTTAAAACTAGTTTTAAGAAACGAACAAGGGTTGTTATTAAATTAGCATAGGGTGATGAGGGACCAGCTAATCGCGATAGCTGTGGTTTATTTACGAAATTAGTTTTATAAACCAGAATATTTTTAAATTTATTCTATTATAGAATAAGGGGAGAGGGTGGGCACAAATTCCTTTAAACAAAACCCCCATAAACTAGATTAACTGGAAAAAAAACAAACAAGACGATGTTAATAATGAAAATATTATTATATTTCAGCAAAATATTAAGAACATTAGCTAAAAATATGGATGGAAAAAAAATAGGAATTTTATTTATATTTAAATATTGGATGAATATCTTTTATTTAATAAAAAAATTAAAATACTTTAGTTTTGTTAGAATTCTTATAAAAGGCTTTGCTATTTTAAATTTATTATTATCTATTTTCATTTTTATTGCTTTTTCTGATATAGATTTATCCCAATTAAATGCACCAACTTTAACACAAGCTTTTTCAATAATCATTGGTTTATTTCCAATAATCTTTACAGATGGTTTTTTTTATTTATATTATCTATTAAAAGAAAATATTAGAAAAACTATGTTTAGTATTTTAGAAAACATAGCCTTAGTTGAACACGATTCATTAATTAAAGATAAATTATGGGATGAATTTGAAATTGAAAGTATAATAAAAGAAAATGAAAATATTGAAAATAAAAGTATCATTAGTAATGAAGATGCAGTTGAAAATAAATCAAGTAATAAAACTAAATATTCAATAATCATTGGAACCTTGATAATATTAGGTATAGGTATATCATACTATTATCACCCTGAATATTATACATTAATGTATGATTATATTGCAAATTATTTTAGTAATAGAAAAGGAGGTGATGGTCCAGGAAATAAACCTGGTTTTAATCCGGTAAATAAACCTACTGAAACTGAAGCTTTTAAGGGAATTGAACTACATCAAAGAGGAATTGATCATGCTTCAAGTGAAATAGATAAATTAAAAAATATTACATTAGATTTAGATAAAACACCTAAAGCTCCTAATATAGATTTAGATAAAACACCTAAAGTTCCTAATATAGATTTACCTAGATATAAGGATCCATTTGAAGAAATTTTACCAGGAAATAAAACTACTGATTATTTTGAAAATCCTTTTGAATAATTCTAAAATTAAACCCCTTGCTTCGCAACACATGGATAAATTTGGTATAATTTTAAGATCTAGTCAACCCTTGAAATTTAAGGTTCAATTCCTTATTATTCTATAAATAATTATTAAGAGGGGGGATATTAAATTAACCTTTTTATTTTAATCCATAATATTTTATGATTAATTTAACCTGTTCTAGATAGAAAAAAAATACCACTTTTTATACAAAAACGATGCAAAACTGTTAATTTTTAATATTTAGAAAAACCTTATATTTAGATAGTAATTTTAGGTTTTTAAATTTCACTAAATTTTTATACTTTTCTCATTATTAAATAATAAAATTTAAACTTTTTAGTACAGTTTTCTATACTTTCAATTTATTCTATATATTATTAGATAATTATTATTATAAAAAGGCGACTTACTATACACTTATTTCTATAATTTGATAAAAAGGGTACAAGTAATAGCTTAAAAGACCCTATACTACACACTTTCCCTGGAAGTAGTACTTCAAATTTAAGAGTAGAATCTGGAACATTAAGTGCAGAACCTAATTATCCAAAAATAACAGATATAGCTTCAGAAAGAAAAGCTTTTAATATTAACAGTCCTACTGGTAGTGTAATTAATACTCCTAAAGCTCCTACCTTTAGTTTACCTGATTTAGAAGCTACTCCTAGAGCTTCTCAAAAAAGTTTACCTACTAATTATAAGGATCCATTTGCTGATACAAGATTACCAGGAGATAAGGATTTTGATTATTTTTCGGTTCCTTTTTCATAATTTATTAGATTAAAGAATTAAATTAAACTTTATTTTTATAAAATAAAAATCCCTCTAAAATATTGTATATTTACAGTTGCTGCGCCTTAGCCTGAGGCTAAAGAAGCTAGTAAAATTTTTCCATTTAAAGACTAAATTAATTTGATACTATATGTCCTTAGGGACATCCTAGTAGAATCCTCAATTACAAAGGATAAATTGGTATAATTTTAAGATCTAACGTAATCTTGTAAATTTAAGGTTCGATTCCTTATTATTCTATAAAATTATTTAAAAATTATAGGAAATTAAGCAATTTTAATTGTTTTAATTATTTAATTTATTATCAAATAGTCAACATTTTTTTATTGCTGCTCTGCTGCAAACCTGCCTGTCTTTGGCTGTAGCTCTTTTGGAGCAAGAGTGACCAATATATTCTACTACCTACTCTACAATTGAAAGCATTTGGAGTTGAACCAAAACTTTCCCCTTAAAAGGGGGACACTCAACCTCTCGAGTTCTGCTTCCTTAATTTTTTGTTTGCTGCTCCCTCACCCGGGGGGAAAGCAAGCAATCTTTTTTTTTTATTTTTAAAAAAGCAGCTGCTCTCCCTTGCTTTACCAGCAGCCCTAAATTGAGGGTTGCTCCGAAGGAGCAAGGGGCTACCAAAAACAAAAATACCAGCCCTCCCTAGTTAAGCTAGAGCACTAATAGGGGCATTAATAATAATAGAGAGGGTAATTAAATAAATAATAACTTGCTTTCCTAGCTTCTCAGCCTTCGGTTAGCTTACGAATATAAGCAACAAGAGGTTAGGACCAGCCTTAGGCAGGGAAGGAAAGCAAGTTTTACAATTATAAGTAAAATTAAAAAGTATAATATAAAAATATTTACATGAAAGTTAGTTGCTTGCTTCTCACCCTTCGGTTTGTAGTAATCCGAAGGATAACAACTACTAGGAGCCCCTTAGGGGGAAAAGCACTAAAATTTTAATCTTTTTGCTGCTAAAGCAGTTATACCCAAAGGAAGACACTCTACTTTTATTAAATTTAATTGCCCCGGGAGAGAATTGAACTCCCATATCTATATCTTCAGAATAGCGCTTTGACCACTAAGCAACCGAGGCTTGCTAGCTTTTGTCCGCAAGGATTGTAGTAATCCGAAGGATAACAACTACTAACGCGAAGCAAAGCAAGAATTTATTTATAATTAAGATCTATAAAATTTAATCTTCTTACTAATAGTAAGTATAAATTAATTATAATAAATGTTTAAAACATAAAATATAATTAATAGGGGGGGGGGGGAGCTAAAACAAAAAAAATATAAATAGTATTTTATTAAATTAAACTAGTGTAATTCTATAGCATCTCTTAAATATGAACATACTAATAATGTAAACACAAAAGCTTGAATTAAAGAGACAGCTATTTCTAAACCAACTAAAGCTAAGAAAATAGCAAAAGGTATTAATGTTAATATTTGAACTAACAAGTTACCTGTGAATAATTTGAATAAGTAAGTACTTAATATTTTTAATAGTGTATGTCCTGCTGTAATATTAGCAAAAAGTCTAACCCCTAAAGAAACTGCTCTAGCTAAATAAGATACTAATTCAATTAAAACTAATAAAGGTACTAAAGCTAAAGGAGTACCAGAAGGTATAAAGAAAGCAAAAAATTTAATACCATGTATAGATAAAGCTAGAATAGTTACACCAATAAAAATAGTTAAACTTAATCCTAAAGAAACTACTCCACTTGCTGTAACTGCAAAAGAATAAGGTACATTTGAAATTAAATTAGCTATTAAAATATAAAAAAATATTGAATATATAAATGGGAAATATATTTCCATATTAGCTCCTATTTGATCTCTAACCATAGAGTTTAAACTAGCAAAAGAAGATTCTAAAGATATAGACCAATTATTAGGTATAATTTTATTATCATTATTTGCATATATATGTAAAACTATTATAGTTAAAACTACAAATATAGAATATAAACTTAAATTAGTTAAATTTAAATGTAAATTACCTAATATGGGTGCATTTATTCCTATTAAATTAGTAACTTCAAATTGACTTAATGGAGAAAAAATAAATAAATTATTCATTTTATTTGCAAAGAATTATGCTTGGATTATTATACCTTTTTATTTATTATAAATTAATTTTATTAATTTTACTTTTTTTTTTAATAAGATTTTTTTTATTTACGAGCGTGCTTAGATTCGAACTAAGAACATTTTAATTGACAATTAAACCCTATACCAATTTAGATACACACCCTATTTTTAATAGTTTAGTTTTTTTAAATTCGTATTTCGTATTTATTAAAATATTAACTACTATTAAATAAATAGATTATACTTACTTTTTGTCCGCAAGGATTGTAGTAATCCGAAGGATAACAACTACCAAAGGCAGGGGCAAGTAATCCTGCCATTCCCCCTTTTTTTCTTTAGTTTTATAGCTTTAGGCTAGGGGAGGGGGATTTAAACAATTACTTGCTTGTTGCCAAAGGCTATCCTTGCGGACTATTGAATATTAAGAATATAATAATAAGAATGCCATCATTAATGCGAATAATCCAGTTGCTTCAGCTAATGCGAATCCTAAGATTGCATAAGTGAATAATTGTCCTTTTAATTGAGGGTTTCTAGCAACTGCTAAAATTAAAGAACCAAATACAGTACCTATTCCTGCACCAGCTCCAATTAATCCTGAGCAAGCTACTCCAGCTCCTATGTATTTTGCCGCAGCTAACATTTAAAAATGTTAAAAATTATAATAGCGTCTAACATATTAATTTAATAAAATATATTTTTATTCCCCTCCTTTAGTTTCTTCCCCTTTTGCTGCCAAAGGAAGGACTAGTCCGAAGGACTCCTCCCCTAACTGTTGCTTCTTGTTTGTTGTAGTAATCCGAAGGATAACAACTACTAGTCCTTCGGTAGGGTTGCTTTGCTAGGAGGACTATTTTATTAGTTTAAAAATAAAATTATATTAAACTATATAATACTCTTTTACTTGCTTGAAAAGCTAGGGTTGTTGCTTACGCTATTGCGAAGCAAGAGCAAGTTATATTCTTATTCCTAGCTTAATTGCTTAGTTGCTTTGTTGCTTACGCAAGAGAATTATTAAAAAAGGGTAGCTGCTAACTCTCTTTGTTTAATCCTAAAGATGGAACTGCAAAGCAAGGGTGCTTCGCTTAAAGATACCACCAATCTTTAAGGATTTGGATATTTAGTCAAGCGGATTAATGTAATAGAACAATTAAAGCAGAAGTTATATAAATAATAAATAATCTTATTTCCTCTAAGCTTGGTTTAGAAATAGAAGCAGTGCCCTGCCACGGACTGCTTGCGCCTCCCCCGGGGTAGGCAGAAAAATTAGAACCTGTTTCTGTTATTGCTTGCGAAGCAACACTGTAGTTATCCATAATTATTGTTAAGGCAGGAGAAAATAATATAAATAATAAAGAAATTAAAGCTATAGTTATATATAAAGAATAAGTAGTAATAACTCCAGTATCTAATTTAGATAGATTTTTACCTGCATTATAAAAATAATTAGATAAACCGTAAGGTCCTAATAATTCAATAGCACCTCTGTCTATTTCTTTAGAAATAATATAACCTAAATTTAAACCACTAATAAAAATAAAATGATTATAAATTACATCAAAATAATATTTACCATTTAAGAAAGCATAAATATTTCTTCCTATTTTATTATTAGTTAAATTAATTAAAAATAGTCCAAAAGGTAAATGATATAAAACAATTGCAGTAAAAGCACCAGTAAAACTTAAGATGGCTGGTAATAATTTAATAAAAGTATTTAAAGAGAATTCTGCTTCAATTAAAGAAATATTTTTAGGTTGCATGAAAATAGAATTTTGGAAAAAATCACTACCCATACCTACAAATAAATCAGAGAAAACAAAACCAAAGAATATACTAAATAAAGATAAAATTAATAAAGGAAGTATTACAATTAAATTAAGGGTATCTCCTTCTCCATGTAAAGAATTAATATAAGAAAGTTTATTCCCATTAGGTGTAGTTAAAAACACTAAGCTTATTAGTCTAAAACTATAAAAAGCAGTGATACCTGCAGTAATAGAACCAAAAATGTAAGCATATATACCACTAAAATTATATTGACCATAAGCTAATTCTAAAATTAAATCTTTACTATAGAATCCAGTTAAATAAGGAGTAGCTAATAAACTTAAAGATCCAGTTAACATAACAGAATAAGTAAATGGTAAAAATTTTATTAATCCACCCATTTTTCTAACATCCTGCTGATCTGCAAAAGAATGGATAACAGCCCCAGCTCCTAAAAATAATAAAGCTTTAAAGAAAGCATGGTTTACTGTATGCATTAGAGCTACATTATATTGACTTAATCCTATTGCCATCATCATATAACCTAATTGAGATATAGTACTAAATGCAATAATTCTTTTTAAATCATTAGCTAATAACCCACTAGTTGCTGCTATAAATGCAGTAGTAGAACCTATAATAGTTATAACTAATAAAGCCGTACTACTATATTCTAAAATTGGTGAAACTCTTATTAATAAATATATTCCAGCTGTTACTAGTGTAGCTGCATGTAATAAAGCACTTACAGGTGTGGGTGCTTCCATACTACCGGGTAACCAAGAATGTAAAGGAATATTTGCACTTTTAGCTAAAGCACCACCTAATAAAAATAATGATATTATAGTTATAGTTGTTTCATTAATAAAAGGTACCAAACTAAAAATTTCAGAATAATTTAATGAACCAAAAATTGAAAATATTGCAAAAAATCCTATACTCATTAACATATCACCTCCTCTGTTCATAGTAAATGCTAATATTGCTGCTTTATTGGCTTGTATTCTAGTAAAATAAAAATTAATTAATAAATATGAAGCTACTCCTATTGATTCCCAACCTACAAACATAACTAAAAAATTACCACCGCAGATTAATACTAACATTCCTGCAGTAAACGCAGATAAATAAGAAAAAAATCTTTGAATGTGAGGATCTGTAGATAAATAATCTACACTATAAATATGTATTAAAGTGGAACAATATATTACTGCTAATCCTAAAGATACAGTTAATTGATCAAAATAAAAAGACCAGGATATATTTAATATTTCTATATCTAACCAATTTAATATATCTATATTTACAGGAGATCCACATATCCCTACTTCATAAAAGGCTATTGTTATTAAAATAGATGTAATAATTAAACTACCACATGTTAATATTTGAGATCCTGTAACTCCTACTTTTCTACCTAAAAATCCACTAATTAATGAACTTAATAAAGGTAAGATTATTATGGATAAATACATTAATTATGTAATGAAATAGTCCCTCTTAATCTATAATATGCTACTAATATACTTAAACCTATTACAGATTCAGCACCAGCTATAGATAATATATATATACTAAAGATTTGACCTATATTATCATCAAAATTATAAGACATAATTAAAACTAATAGTGTTACAGATAATAACATAATTTCTATAGCTATAATCATTAATATAATATTTTTTCTATTTAATACGAATCCTAGAATTCCTATTATAAATAATAATATAGAGGTATTCATTTCTTTTGATTTTCATTTTTGTTACATTTAATAAATGCTATTTTTATTTCTTACCCTAGCTTCGCTAAAGCAACCCTCTCTCTAAGGAGAGGGCTGCTTGCTTGCTACCAAACCCAGCCCTGGTAGCTAGGGGCTATTAAATTAATTAAGTTATTAAAATTTTATATTATATTTAACTATACTTTTTTTTTATTATTGTTATTGAAGCGTCGCCCCTCCGAAGGACTGAGTGTTGTTATCCTTCGGATTACTACAACCCTAAGGCAGCAAACATATTCTTTTTTAAATTTATATTTATTTATTGCTTGCTTGCTTCTAGTAGCGTAAGCTAAGTCATTTAGGTTGTTCAAAACGCTACCAGTCCTTGTAGTTGTTATCCTTCGGATTACTAGTAACCGAAGGGTGAGAAGCAATCCAAACCTAAGGCAGGTGGCTACAAAGCAAGTGGTAAATAATAGCTGCCCTCTCCTTAGAGAGAGGGGTAGCTAGACAAGAAAGATATATTTATAGTTTTCATATTTTTTTATTTGAGCTAGAGAGAAACAAAAATAAAGGTATTAAGTTAGAAATAAAAAAAGTTTTTGATAATTGGAACCTTTTTTCCTTTTTCTAACCTAGTTTACCTAGGCTAGATTTAGAAAAATGCTATTTGTACTTTAAATTTTAACTAATTTAAAGTTTTATATTAATAATAAAAAAAAACTATCTTCTTTTATTTATTAATTATTATATATTAAAAATTCCCTGCTTTGCAGCAGCGCTTCTCCGCAAGGAGATGCAGCCTTTGGTTGGGCAAGCAACAGCAACCCATTGCCTTCGTATTCTATTCTATTCTATTCTATTCTATTCTATTCTATTCTATTCTATTCTATTCGTAGAACTCTTATGTGTCTCCTTCTAGTTTCCTTCGGATTCGGTCCTTCCCCCCCCTCATCAGAAAGTGATAAACTATCAGCTGAGATTCCTTTAGCTTTTTTAATTTCTTCACCTTCAAAAGTTAATAAAATATAAGTTTTATTGGAAATAAATTAAGCTTTTTCTTCTAAGTGTTCTAATTTAAGTTGTCCTAATTTATCCCCAATTTTTCCACCCAATACTTCACTTAATCTTTCTAAAGTTAAATCTGTAACTATAGAATCAGTATCAGAATAATAAATTTTACCACCAACACTTAAAATAGTTAATTTAATTTTATGCATATATATTCTAGCATAAGCTGTAACAAAACTAGCTATTACTATAGAAATATCTTTGAATACAGCTAAATTAGAACTAGCCTTTTTATTTTTTTCATTAAGTATAACTTTAAGATAGTCTAGATTGTGACTTTCACAAAGCTCTTTATTAACAATAGGTATATATGTAATTAAGAAGTTCAAATCATTAATTTTTTTAAAAGTTTTAATTTCTTTTGTAGATAATAAATAATCCAATTCAGTTTTTTTTTACAGTTTTAGTTATAGGTTTTACAAAATTTAAAGCGAATCTACCTATTAAATTATTTAATAAACTTTTTACTACTTGTCTAGGACTCCCTTTAAGAATATCTTTTTGTTTGGACAATTCTTCAACATATTTTTTAAAAGGACTCTCTTGTTTATTAAACTGTAGACCTTTAATTACAGTAATTTGATAACCATGGGCTTTTGCCATTTCTAATTCAACAGAAGTCCAAATACCATCAAACTTACCTCTAGGAAAGATTAAACCTGACTTAGTTCTTACAGGTAATAAACCTAAATATTCTCCTTGCGAAGGAGTTATAACTTTAGCATAGAACACTCCAAATAAATTAGATAGGTCTAAACCTTCACTATTATAACTTTCAATCCATTGACAATTTAAACCAGGCATTGGATTTAAAGCAACAAAAGGATATAGTGAGTTTACATCTAAATAACTTAAATTTTCCCCATAAGGTTTATAAACTTCAGTAATCCCTCCAAAATAACTACTATAAATAAATTGGAATAAATTATTAGTATTAATTAAAGGTATCTTTGAATCTTTCAAATAATATTTCAAATACTTTGTTTTAGCTAAGCCTGCTATTGTTAAACTTTCGGTTAGTTCAATATTATGATCTACCCATAAATGATCTTGCAACCTCTCTAAAACTTCTAATAATGAAATAAGATCTCTCTCTAGATACTTTAAAGTTTCAATTTTTAAAGACCAGTTTAATGTTTTACTTTCATTATATAAATCCCTATTAACATTGCTAGGATAATAACTTAAATCAGGTGTAGGCCCTATATAATCTAGATTTTTTTTATTTACAAAGCTATAAGGGAAAATACCTTTTGTAATATTTACATTATAATCATTGCATAATTTTTCTAGACTATTGTTAAGTATGTTAAAAGAATCCACAAAAGCAAATTTAATTCTCTTACCATCAATATTCTTGAAAACTTCTAATTTTATCAATTTGTTATTTCTATACAAGGATGATAATCTATATTGATTTGGAGGTTCTACGGTAAGATTATAATCCAATAATATTTTATGTAAAAAAATAGCATCAAATCTACCAAAATTATGTGCATAGAATATATAATTATGAAACTCGGGTTTAACATATCCTCGATACATTTAAGAACCAATTTGTCAGAACTTTCTTTTGTTACATTATTATCAAAATAATCACTTAAATAATATATTGAGGGTTGCGAAGCACCCATATAGCTAAAAAATCCTAGAGCAAATACTCTTGAATATTCTTCTCCATCAGATCCAATATCTATAAATGTTTCTATATCAAAAACACCAAATTTAGGATTTCTAATAGGAATTGGTATCTTAATAGACCCTTTAAAAGTTTTAAATTTTGATTCTGGATTAATAAATTTATTATGGTTTGTATATTTAATAGCTGGTAAATCTATTTTTTTTATAAATAACTCAACATCATTATCCTTATTTAAACCAATACTTAAATTTCCAATAGTTCTAACAAAATGTTTACTTATATCTTTATTTAAAAATATTAGCTTTTCGCTATTGAATGAATCTTTACTACAAAAAATTAGTTTACCTATTTTATTATGGAATACTATTCTATTAGCTGCGCAACTCAAATTTATTAGTTAAATAACTTATTATTAAATAAAGTTTATTTTTTGATAGTTAAACTTTATATGTATCTGATGCAATTACTTCCTTTAAGAAAGTTAACTGGAATTTTTCTTCATTTAAATCTGTTAGAAATGAAATACTATTTATATTAAGCTCTATATTCATTGAATCCAATATTAATTTATTATCTTTTTCCCATAAATCATGAGTATTACTATCACTTGGTAATAATAAAAGGTTATTTTCTAATTTTTCTATTATTTTCTTTAAATATTCTCTTTTGATTTCTTCTTGTGCGAAGCAAGTAGCAATAAAAAACCAAATTGTTTTTCCTCTAAAGTTAAAGGTAAAATATTACTATTTAATTTAGTTTAACTTGCTTCGCTTCGAAGAACCCTAACATTAATTAAACTATTTGGCAAATCTATTTTGGACAACTGTCCTATTTTTATACTATCTTCCACTAGAATTTCTTTAAGATGTATAACTATAAAATCAGGAGTACCTACCGTATATAATGACATAAGATGTTCTAATTTCACCAAATAAAACTCAAATAAATTTATGTAAAAAGAAATATCATGTTTATCTTTAACAACTATACCTACCTGAGGTCCTAACATTAAATTCATGGATGTAGAATATTCATTATATTGAAACAATATAGTATTTAAACTATTAAGTTTTAAATTAAGCTTTAAAAATTGAATAAAGATAAGCTCACTTAGTTCATTAAATGGGAGAATTTTTTGAATTAATTGATATTTGTGTTTAATTGCAGAACTAGATTTAATTAATTTTATTAATTTTGTTGTATTTTTAGCTTTTAAATTATAAATTTCTAAATTTGTAAGTCAACCAAAGGTCCAATATTTATATTTAACTCATATATTAATTATTTTAAATCAAATTTATAAAACATAAATTATTATACAAAGATGTACAAACAATAGGGATTTACTTCCTACCTTGCCAGTCAATATAAAAATTAATTCTCTTTCGAATTGCTTTGGAAGCAAGCAAGGGACTGTAGTTATCCATATTTTTACTCCTGCCTAGGCAGGGTGCTTCTGCTTCGCAGGGAAGGAAGATACGGAAATTGGAGGATTCGAACCTCCGGCCGACTATTAGCCGGCTTTCGCTTTCAAGACGAACTTAATAAACCACTCTAACAAATTTCCTTTTATTGCATTGGAAGCAAGCAAATAATTATTTATTAATATTACTTTTAACCTAAGTCACTTAGGTTTGAAAGGTAGCTAGAAGCAAGCTAGGCCTAATAAATGGGATGAAGTTTAAGTTTAAATAGAATTTTTTTGTTTTATTCAAAAAATTTAATATAAAATCTATTAAAATTTATAATAATTATAATAATATATAGGATATTATAATCAATATAAAAAGGAATAGTCCCAAATTTTGAAGGAAGATACGGAAATTGGAGGATTCGAACCTCCGGCCGACTATTAGCCGGCTTTCGCTTTCTAGACGAATTTAATAAACCACTCTAACAAATTTCCTTTTATTGCATTGGAAGCAAGCAAATAATTTGTGCCACTTGCTTAGCAACTCCCCCTATCTATCTTGGAGCCTAGGTTGCCTGGGCAGGGGTGGGGGGGTAAATTTAAAGAATAAAAGTTTTGCTAGCTTGCTTCGCTTCTTTAGCCTAGCTTCGCAAGGCAACAAGAAGCAAGAAGGAGAAGGAGCAAATCTTTTATTCTTTTTTAGTCTCTTGTTTTAATTTAAAATAAAACAATTTTAGTTTCGCAAGGAGTTGTTAGTATTCTCCTTCTTGCCAAAGGCTACAACCGAAGGTAAGCAAGTATTATTATTTTCGTTTAAATTAGTTAAAGTTATAGCACCTGAACCTATTTCTAACACAAACCCAACAGTTAATACAATAAAGAAAATGATTCCAACTGTAAATCCAAAAATAGATACTTGGTATAATGAAACTGCTAATGGGAATAGTAAAAGTATTTCAAGATCAAATATTAAAAATAGAAGAGCTACAATCATAAAATGAATTTGGAAAGTAGATCGAGTTTGACCAGGAATAGGAGCGAATCCACATTCATATTGACTAACTTTAGCAAAATCTGGTTTATGTGGAGCTAATAATATATTTAAAGCTAATAATAAAGCAGCTAAAATAGGAACAAAAATAAATATAAATAATAAGTTATTCATTTAAATGTAAAATAAAGATAAAGATAGTAATTGTGTACTATTTAAAATTAATGAAGGTTTTATAAAAAATAATAAAATAGAAAAAGTTAAAGTAGAAATTAAATAACTATGAGTATTAGTTAAAATAATTTCATTTTTAACTAAAGAATAAATATCAGCTTCTTTCTTAGTCTTAGTTTTGCAATCAGTAATTTCTAGCTCCCCAGCCAAAGTCAGATCCTGCTCCTTCTCCTTCTGCAAAGCAGTAGCAGTAGCAGGAGTGAAAAGTAATTTTATTATTTGTAAATAATAAGAACAACTTATAACACTAACTATTATAGCTATTACTGAAATGAAATAATAACCATTTTGTAGTGCTGAATATAATACCAACTGTTTAGAAAAGAATCCTATTAAGGGTGGAATACCTGCCATAGAAAATAAAGATACAGCTAAAGATAAGCATAGAAGAGGGTTATTAAAGAATAATCCTTTAAATTCAGAAATAAAACTAATATCTTTGTTTGCCCCGCCCCGCCCCTGGCAGTTGCTTAAGGAAGGCACTGATAAAATATTACTATTAATAGATATTTTGTTTTCTGTTTCTCCAGCCAAAAGGCAGTCCTTCTTGCGGGAGCTAGTATTAATAATATAAGTTAAACCTAGTATTACTAAGAAAATATTTAAATTAGTTATAGTATATTGTATTATATAAAATATAAATGAATCTATAGATTGTTCAGTATTAACGGCTAAAGCTAATAAAATAAATCCTATATGAGAAATGGTACTATATGCTAAAAGTCTTTTTATTCTTATTTGAGCTAATCCTAATAAACTTCCTATTATTAAAGATAAAGTTGCAGAAATTAATAATAAAGTTTTTATTATATTATTATTGAATATTAATGATTTATCTAGGTTTTCTCCGAATCCGAAGGACTCTGCCCCTAGCTTCCGCAAGAAGGAGAAGGAGCTAGTGGTGTGCGGGGGGAAGGATTGGCTTAAATTAAGTAAATATCCACTTGCTTCGCTATTAATAATAATAGTTTTTATTCCACCTATTACACCTAATTTTACTTGTAGTTCTAATAATATAATTAATATAGCTATTTTTGGTATAATTGTTAACCAAGTCGTAACTATTGTAGGAGTACCGTCATAAACATCTGGAGACCAATTATGTAAAGGTGCTGCTGCTATTTTAAATAGGAATCCTATAAATATTAAACTTAAACCTAAACTTATACCTTGTATAATATATTGTTGCATTTGCGCGGTATCAATAATTGAATTTATAATATATAAAGATTCTAAATTAGTTGTACCTGTATAAGAATAAATTATACCAGTTCCTAATAATATTATACATGAAGATAACCCACCTAATAAAAAATATTTTAATCCAGCATTTGTTGAAGATTCTGAATCTCTATATAATGTTGATAATACATATAAACCAAAAGATTGTAATTCTATACTTAAATATACTGAAATTAAATCATAACTAGATATTAATAAAGAAGAACCTAAACTACTAAATAATACTACTAAAGAATAATCTGTTGAATGTTTATCAGTTAATAATAAAGTTAAATTTTCAAAATTTTGTTTTATTTGAGGCCATGCAATTAATATTCCTCCTCCTATCATAAATAAGAAAATTTCTATTAATTGACTAATGGCAGTAACTTGAAATAATCCACTGTATAAACCAATACCTGAACCTATACTCTCTAAATTTAAAGTATTTAAACTCAAAGCACCAGCAAATAGGTATACAATAGATGTAATTCTAGTAACATGAATAGAAGAAATATGTGTGTTTAAACCAGGTAGCGCCTTAGCAACTATTAAAATTAAAATTGCAGATGTGATCATCACTAAATTAAATATTATTTATTTGCTTTAGCTAAAGCAAGAAAAAAAAAAGTACTTATAATGTATTGTGGAGGTTGGGTTGAAAAAAAAAAGATTGTGCCCCTAGCTTCTTGCTTCGCTATTCTAAGAAGCTAGCTTCTTAAAAAGCAGCCCTGCCTAAGGCTGCGGGCTTTAAGTTTTTTTTTAACTATATGATTGTTAAATAAATGGTGCGTGTGCCCCCTCCTAAGGTTTTGTAGCCTAGGCTACTAGTAGCTAAATTAGAGAGAATTACTATCATTGCAACCACCACCACTATTGTTACCTCCAGAAAATTTAAATTTTTCATATAGATTATAGCTATCTTAATTTAATAAAAAAAGGCAGTCCTTCGGAGTAAGCGACTCCTTGCTTCGCAAGGGACCAGCAGCTATATAAGTAGAACCTCTTAAAGCTTTGCTACGCTGGCTTGTAGCCAAAGGCTACAAGGAACCCTAATTTTTAGAGGCAAAAAGAACCAAATAACTTAAAGTATATTAATAGCAAAAGTTGAAAATAGAATAATGAATTGTTCAATAGTAAACTCAATATTAGGTAAGTTAATAGAATCAATAATAGGTAAGTTAAGAATGTTAAGAATATTAAAGCTGCTAAAGCTGTTGTCCGCAAGGATTGTAGTAATCCGAAGGATAACAACTATTGTTAATCCTAAAGATGGTACTACTACCGAAGGTAGTCATCTTTTTGCTTCTGTTTGATATTAATTTGAATAATTAAAGAAAAGATATCTAAACAATATTCAATTGCTTGCTTTTGTTGCTTACTTTCTTTGTTGCTTTCTTTCTTTTCTTCGGTAAGAAAGAAAGCTAGTAAGCAACAAGAAGCTAGCCAGCTACGCAACAAAATTTTATTAGATTATTTAAAATAACAATTTTTCTCTTCTTTTAAAAAGTGTCTTAAAATTTTAAAAGATTATAAACAAAGGTAAGCCTGTTTCAATTTGAAATTTTAAAAACAATTAAATAAGACTAAAATATGTGCCCTGACTAAGGTAGCTGCTTTAGCCTCTGGCTAAGGCGTAGCAATTGCTTCGAAGAAGCAAGCAACAGAAAAATTAAACAAAGTAAGAATTTTTTATTTTTATTTTTATTTTTATTTTTATTTCTAATATATTAATATATACGAGCAAAGAGACTTGAACTCTTACAATATTTAATTATGAGTTCCTAAGACCCACCTGTCTACCTAATTTCAGCATACTCGTTACTATATAAAAATTTAGGCTATTTTCATTTAATAAATATAAAATATTAAAATTTAAATTCCTTTTTCTTGCTTCGCAATTAGCTTGCTTCTAGCGAAACAAGGAACAATTCATCTCCAGGTACGGATACGGAGAAAAACAGCAGGCTTTGCCAGGCCCTTCTTCCTTCTGCCCTTAGGGCACAGCTTAGTTGAAAGAGGGAGTAATTTAAGGCCTAAACTTATTCTTAAACTTTTTTAATTTATTTTTGTAGCTGCCTTAGCCCTAAGGGGGGGATAAAGTTAAAGTCTAATAAATTTTGATTTTTAAACTTATAAAAATAAAGTTATAAATAATAATTATAACTTTACTTCTGTTAACCTTTTGTCTTTCTTGATTTTATTTAAACTTTACTTGTTACAACAAATTTGTTTTATTTTGTAAGAAAACTAAAAAAATAAAATTAAGATTGTACAGGTAACATTTTAAATGCATGGAATGGGATAGGACTAGCTAAAGTCCATTCTAATGTATTAACTGGTTGATTTTCCACTTTAAATTCTTTATCGGTAGAAAAATAAGGTATAACAGCCCAAGGGTTATTATTACTTACTCTTTCATTTGCGAATATATCATAAATAATATATCCAAAGAATATTGTGGCTATTACAGAAATTATAGAACCTAAACTAGATATTTGATTCCATCCACTGAATGCATCTGGATAATCTGGGATTCTTCTAGGCATCAATTGTGTTAATCTTAGACTAGTTTAAGCTAGCCTAAACTCTTAACCTTACGGTTAAGTTCAGACTATGTCATTCAGTTTGTAAAATTTATTGCTTGTAGCGTAAGCAACAAGCTACTCAAACTGATCAGGCGCTACTTTTTAATTAATTAAAAAGTACAGGTTTATTGTTGGTATTACTCACCTGTTAGTCGTTGAACGTTATTTACTCTGAGGCGTCAATCTCAATATACCGAGTAAATTTTCGCTGCAAATTGACCAAATATTTAGGTTGTTTTTGCAATTCACCTGATTGTCTAATAAGTTTTTAAGGGACTTATAGAGGCATTATTATATTATTATTAATGTAATTTTTTTCTTGAATAAATTTTACCCTTGAAAGGTAAACCTGATTTGATATATTTAGATAAAGTGTCTTTTCCTATTTTAATTGTTTTAGAACATACAACAGTAGGGAAAGATCCAATATAATTCATATCTTCAGAATTATACACATAAACATGCTTAATTATTTTAGCCAGTGTTGTAGTAGATTTTTTTACTCCATAATTAGGATTATTTATACCTACTTTATTTCGTGTTTGCATGTGTAAAAATTCAGGTGAAAATTGTTTTCCTGACATAGGTTTCAAAGAACCTAATCGACTAATAATAAACTCTGGTTTATGTTTAAACCCTAAAGTTGTACCAGCTATAGGACAATTATTCATAATCATTGTAGAATAGTTTTTAAAAATAAAGTCAAAATAGTACTGTTCTCGTGATAACATATAATCCTTTGTTACAGAACCTGTTTTACCTAAATCCTCTAAAATTAGTAATATGAAATTGTTATGTGTATAATAAGATAAACTATTATAAATAGGTAAATTTCTTTTTAAAACACTAGGTGATCAATAAGATAATAATCTTCGAGAACCACTTCAGGCACTACCTACATATATTTTACCATTAATTAAATTTATTCATTGATAAATTATTGTACGATTTCTATTTTCTATCCCTATTAAATTTCGATCCAAATTTGGCTTATATATTCTTACAGGTTTATTTAAAAACTCTGGTAAAATATGAGGACCAAAAGGTTTTATAGGTAATAAGGATAGAATATGAATGCAAAAAAATAAACTATTAGCTGCCCCTAACGGGCTGGCTACATTAATAAATAATAATAAAATTATACCGGCCATTCCTAAAAAGTGTTGAGGGAAGAAAGTTAAATTAACCCCTACGAATAATGTCCAGAAATGGATTTTACCTAAGAAATCGTTAATATTTCTACCTACTATTTTAGGAGTCCAATAATAGAAACCTGCAAATAAAGCAAATACAGCACCCATAGACAACACATAATGGAAGTGGGCTACTACATAATAAGTATCATGGAATGCTATATCTAAAGAAGCGTTGGATAATACAACACCAGTTACAAATAATAAAATTTATATTAATCTTTAATAATTATAATAATTAATTTTATGGATTTAAATTAGGACCTCTGCCTAAGCGGTAACTGGGATAGTTTAAACTCTATGGTTATTACTCCTAAAAAGAGTCTTTCGAACTTTCTATTAGACCATAAGGGTGAGAGCGAGAAGCGAAGAGTCCATTAATCTAAAAATCTTTCGTAATTAAAAATATACCCTTTGTATGGTGTATTTAATAACGCATATTTTTTTATTATATCGTGATTAATATTTAATTCTTTTTGAGCGTGTGTAACACCTTCAAATTTATGTATGAACTCTTTATTTGTGTTATAAACAAAGATAGCTTTTTTAATATGAGAGTTATTAATAATTTCTAAATTTAGATTATTAGACTCCTTTGAAGACCAATTAGATATTAAAGGTATATCAGTCAAATTAAATGGTAAATTATTAAAATACCATTCACCTCTAAACAATGTTCTGTTTTTAATATAACTTACTATAGTAGAATGATTAGAATCAATTAATTTAGCTAAAGTTCTAACTGATGGAAAAATTACTAATAATTCTTTAAATGAATTATAAATATAAACAGGATATGCTGATTTAGCTTCTATCATTCTTAATTTAGACTCTACAGAATGATTTTTATTGTAAAAAGGATTATTTTCACCAACTAAAGCACTAGAAATTAAAGCTTTAGTTTTATTAGAATGAATTCTATTTTTAGCTAATTCAGATAACATTTGTCGCTTAAGCGAGTAGCTTCTGTGTGTTTATATCCTATAGAAGAATAACCTTGTTTTAATACGTTATAATAAGGTAATAAATGTGTAATGTAATAAGTTTCTCTAACAGTTAAAAATTTAACATCTACATATTCTACAATTAAAGCAGCAAAATTATCTTGTCCATATTTTAACAATGCTTGTACAATAGGCATATTATTATTTTTGTTGTTTTTTAAAAAAGTAGTGTTTAAGTAATTTTTCATTCTAAGCGCAAGGTTACTAGAACTACCTATATAGATATTACCATTTATTAAATTGATTAAACAATAAACACCTGTTTTATCTTTTTGATCTTTTATTAACTGTAAGCTATCTTTCTTAAAATTACTATAAACTTTAATAGGTTTTATTTGTTCTACGACTTTAGTTAAAAAACAAATTGAAAACTTTTCGGTAGGATAGTTAAAATAAAAAAAATCTAAAAATTCAAAGATGTATTCACGTACAAATATTCCTTACTATTACTAGTAGGTTTGGACTATATCTTATCATTTTACAGCTCCAATTTGTTTTTAATAAATTGAAAAAAAATGATGGTTACGTATAGTCTCTGAGGATCCTACTTAGACTTTGTGTCTGTTGGTTTCCTGCTGATTGTTCCAAACTAAGCTTTATTACTTAAATTATATAAATTTATAGTATTTTAGTTGTTAGAGATTTCCAGCATATAGTAACCTTTAAAGTGAGCTAACTGGTGTAGAATAACCCACCTATTGTGAATAAAGCTAAGAATCCTAATACAAATAATAAAGGAGTACTATATCTTAAACTACCACCATATAGTGTAGCTAACCAAGAAAAGATTTTAATTCCAGTAGGAACTGCAATTACCATTGTTGCAGCTGTGAAATAGGCTCTTGTATCCACATCCATACCTACAGAAAACATATGGTGACTCCATACTAAGAAACCTAAAATACCAATAGAGAACATAGCATAAACCATACCGATATAACCAAAAATAGGTTTACCTGAGAATGTTGATACAATATGACTAACTATACCAAACCCAGGTATAATTAAAATATAAACTTCTGGGTGCATCTCTCTTTCCATTATTTCTTATTTTTATTCTAAAAATAAGAATAAAAAAAAAAGAATAATAATTAGAATAGAGAGGTGGACTATATCATCAATTTATTCCATTTATTCTTGAAAGCTAGCCATGCTTTGTGGTGAACACTTTCAGTTTTAAAAGCTTTAATATCAAAAAGAGCATATAATTCTTTAATAAGGAAGAATCGTTTAGATTTATGACTCTTAAATGTACTTGATTTAAAATATTCAAGAAATTTAAATATATCAATTCGACTCTGAATAGACCATTGGTAGTAACCATTTTGACTACTATCGTAATAAATATTACCCCCAAATATTGTCTTAAATATTTCTACATCTTGAAGTAATTTATTAGTTACTCGAATACTTAGTTGTGGTATAAGATTTTTTATAGAAATACCAATAGTTCCATCAGCATCAAAAAATCCTCCAAACCAGTGTGATGAAATAGTTAGTGTATTAGGTAGAATTACTGGAATAATAAGTACTTGACAAACTCGATGCAGTTGAGCAAGTCGTCCAGAGTGTCGAATATAACCATTTATACAAAAAATAAGATTAATCATACCCTGTTTATTATGAAGTCGATATCGATAAGCTTTAGCTCCTGATCGCATTTTTATGCTACCACCAAGCATATGTTGAATAAATCGTAGTAAAGGTAGATCTTCAAGCCCCATAGTAATTTCCAGGGAAGTATAACCCTTTTTACTTACTTGAAGACTTCCATCTCCATCAATAATTCCTGCTAGCCATTCACAGATTGATTTAGGATAAATTGTTGCGCATGTAGTCTCTGAGGTTCCTACTAGACTACTTTTGTGTCGTTGGTTTCCTGCTGATTTAATCTTAGATTTCCCATTTTTACTAAATCGGGGCGTAATAAGAATTGAACCACTTATGAAAATAGTAGGTAAATCATTATACAGATTATTCCAGCATATAGCGCAATTCGTATTCAGAGTTGTTTTAAGAATTGAATAGGGCCACATTTGACCAAAAAACCAGAAAAGATGTTGATATAAAATAGGATCACCACCTCCAGCAGGGTCATAGAAGCTAGTGTTGAAATTTCTATCTGTTAGTAACATAGTAATTGCCAAAAAAAAGTCTTGATATACGAGTAGCTTTGCACTCATGAATACTTACTATTTGGACACCCTGTGAGGGAGGGAGCAGTTGTTGCATTCTTAAAACTTTAAAATAAAATAAAAATTTAAAGTTAGAGTATATACTCTTCTATTCACATAGAAGTTGGGAATATATCTTAATAATCTAAGTTGTAAAATTTGTTTAAATGATTCCAAGTAAAAATAGTTCTCTTATCATTCATTTCAATTTTAAGTTTTAATACTTTATCTATATTCTCCTGAGAATATTTAAATTTAGGATTAAATAGATTAAGAATTTCCTTCCAATTTTTGTAATCTAAAAATTTAGAACCAAATAAAGGATATTCGTTTAAATAATTTTCTAATATTAAATTATTTTCTAAACTCATAGTTCTAAGTCTATATTGAGGATGAGGTGTATTTTCTCTAGTATTTTTAAGATAAACTTTTAAAAATTTAGCAATATTTGCTAAAAATAGTTCATTACTATAACCTAAATGATCTTTTTGTCTTTGACTTAATTCAAATTTACATTCTATTTTAGGATATTTACCTGTCATAGTAGTTCTTGCGAAGCAACTAAATTGACCATCAGATTCAATAATTCCGGATAACCAAGCATCTTTACTTAAAGAATCAGTATTCAAAGGTAGTTTACTTAAATTTAAATTTTTTTTATTATTAAGCCAATCTATTAATTTATAAAGAGAATTAATTTTAGGTGTTTTCATATTACCATTTAATAAATTAACTAAATTTAAAATTCCTTTTTCATCGTTAATATATAAAATATAGGCATTTAAACCTTTTTTACGTATTAAAGAACCATATCCTAAATTTTTTTGTATTAATAAAGCTAAAGGTAAATCTTTCAAATGAAATACTATTTGAATAGAAGGATAGTTAAGTTCACCTTTAGATGATCTTTCAGTTTTAGGTACAATTATTGTACCCTCACCTTCAATCAAACCAGTCAAATAACTGATAAATTTATAATTTTTAATTGAAGATTTAGAACAATTACTTGGATTTAACAATATATTATTACAACAGATTATTTCTGGCGTATATTCTCTAAGGATCCCTAAATGGTTCAAATCAATTAAGTTTCCTGCTGATTGACTTTCTACTACAATAGTAATAAAGTGTTTCCAGCATATAGCCAAATTTAGAAACGGCACAATATTTAATATACCGGCTAATACTGGTAAAGATAATAATAATAGAATGGCTGTAACAAAAATAGCCCATACAAATAAAGGTAATTTCAGCCACTTCTATTATACAATTAGTATAATATGTGGAAACTTTAATCTAAAGCTATTAAAAATCCCATAACGTCTAAACAATTAAATATTTTTATTTTTTCTAGTTTTATGATTTTTTTTTTACAAAAAATCTAGCATAGAAAATTCAAATAGAATTCTTTTGACATAGTAATTACATACTACCCTCTATTAAAATTCATTCTTGATTTAATCAAGAGTATTTTATCTAACCCTTCTTTTGTTAGATGTAGTTTAGATTTCATTAAAATAGATGCCTCTTTAAAATCATTAAAATCTTTAGCTTTAACTCCTTGTATATTATACTCTTCAAAAAAAGGTATAATTTTATCAGTTATATCTGATAAATTTCTTACAGAAAAACTAACTATTCCTGATTTTTCAACAATATTAACAGAACCACAACCAAAAATTTGTGAAAAATTTGCTAATAAATAAGAATCTCTAATATTTTGAACTACAAAAAAATTTAAAGCTACGCTAATACCTAATTTGTGTGTTTTAGATTTACTTGTATGAATAAAAAAACAACCCTCTCCTGATACAAAACCTGCCATCCAATTGTTAATATTTGAGTTATTAGGTAGCAAAGAGAAATTAGGTATAGCTACTTCTGGTCTAACTACTGGTTTAATATTTGGGAAAGCCAATTTTAATCTTTCAGTTAAACCTTTATTTAAAGAGGCTCTTATACTAATAAGTTCATGTAAACCTTCTATAGTAAAAAGCTTTTTATCATTTATGATACCAAAAGCTTTTTTAAATAATAAAAAATCAGCATATTTTTGTGTTTTAAGTGGATATAATTTAAAATGGTCAACAATAAAAACTAAATCTCCTAATTTAGTAATTTGAAACATAGCTGAATTCCCATGTAAAGTTACATTACCTACACCAAAAAACTTCTGAATAAGATATAAAATATCTATATCTTTACTATGTAAATGTATACTAAAAACTAAACTTATTTTTCATCCTAGGTTGTAAAAAGGGTTCTTAATAATATTTAAAGAAAAACAAGATTCAGCATCACAAAATCCTGTTACAAAATAAGGGTTAAATTTATTTGACCCTAAGGGTGTAGTATATTTCAATTTATTCACCTATAAGATAGTAAATTAAATTTTTTAATATAAACCTTATAAGCTCAAAGGATTACTTTTCTAGTTAAAATAATTTTATAAATTTACCTAGAAAGTTTTACCTTAGAACCGGATTTCCCGGCGATTAGAGTACACCTTACAATCTAATGTATTAATATATAGATTGAAGAGCCGTCTACTCGTTGCTCTTTTACAGTATTATTCAATTATATTACTGATTTAGATCCGCGATTACCCATTTCAAGGAACAAGTTTAATAATAACTCCCTATCATCTCTAATGATATTACTATACCCTCAGGCATTAATGAGGCCACTCTTAAGGTTTCCCTTAAAAGCTTAGTTATTAGAGCTTTAGGGCTTACCCGGAGTTTGGCTCTTATACACAAATGAGCATTCCGCTCCTAATTATGTAAAGACATTCCATTAGTTCTCATATTTAAAGTAGTACTTATAAAATTAATAGCACCTAATAATGAAGATATACCAGCTAAATGCAAACTAAAGATAGCTAAATCTACAGAACCTCCAGAATGTGATTGAACTCCTGATAATGGAGGATAACTTTAATGTTGATAACCTCAAATACCTAATAGGCATACTATCGTTATACTCAACGATTCTCAACGTTGTTCGGACTATACATTCAACCTAAAACTTTGTAGAAAATATTGAATTATTAACTCTTATTTTTCTTAATTTAATTAAAATTTCTTTAACTTTATAAAGTTGATCATAATTACCTTTGTATTTATTAAATGATCTAGACCAAATTCTGTATTCAACACTCTTCATTCCTTTCATAGTATTAAAAAAATATTCTGATATATTTTTAATTGCTCTAGAATTAGTAGTATCTAAAATATAATGATCATAATTTTGTTTATATACAACTTGTGTAGATATATGTAGAATTTGTTTAATACCTTCTAATACTACTCTATCTAATTTTTGAGTTATACCAAATCCATGTACAATTCTATTTTTATCTTTAGATACCAAATAGAAAGAGCCTTCTGCTTCTACAAATCCAATTAACCATGGTTTTAATATAACTTTTGTAGCCTCGTTAGCATCTGCAAGAGGTAAATTAACTTTATCCCATGCTGGAGAGATATAATCTTCAGTTGCTTCGCTGGCGCAGCAAGTAGTAGATTTTAAAGATTCAAGTAAATTATTTTTTTCTATTTTATTTAATATTGGATTTTCAAGAATAAAATAAGCTTGTTTAAATTTATCAAAATTAAAATATTTTGTAGTCAATAGAGGATATTTATCAAAAATAGGAATAATTAAATTTCCTATAGTCTTTCTATCTCTGATTCTAAAACTAGCCATATTTCTATTTGATTCTACACTTACTTTTCCTACTTTTAATTGTTTTTTTATATAATATAAAGCTCGTAAATTATAACTATTTTGAGAAATTTTAAAGATTAGATTCCACTTATCTCCCTGACGTAAAATAGAAAAAGATCCATCTCCGTCAGTAATACCGACAAGCCATTGTAGGAACCATTTGTCATTAGGTTGCATCACGTTTAGTCTCTGATGGGATAAAATTGAATAATTTAATTTACCCCAGGCGGATTGTCCCCGTGTTAAAAACATTTTTACTGCTGATTGTTTATTTAACCTTATTAGGTTTATTTTGTGTTCAACGAGTAGTTTATTCCGAAATTGAGGAGTTTCCCGCATCGAGTGATGTTTAATTGCCCGTTTTTTACAAATCGGCGACTGCTTATCCTTTTTAACAGTCCATCCTGTACCTGCTCCATTTTCAACTAAAGAGCTCATTAATAGTAATAATAATGAAGGTGGTAATAACCAGAAAGAGATATTGTTCAATCTTGGAAATCAATTTATATAAGTAATTTCTTACTTATTTGGACTATGTCTTCATCCAATTTGTTATTTATCTAATTATCTAGTATAATTAGCAAATTGGAGCCTAGCGTATTACCTTAAAATATTTATATTTTTAGGTCCTAATATATTTATTTTCTAGAACATTAAATATATTAAAGTCTCTGAGGATCCTATTTTTTTAGTTTCCTGCATAATCTCCCCATGTATATTTATATTTTGACAAATAAAAAGTCGTTAAAACAACAGCTAATCATAATTATGATTATTTTAAGTGTAATAAATATCTGTTCTCTTCGTTAAAACAAATGCTTTGAGGAATTCCATGCATATAGCCAGGTAATAATAAATTTTCTTTCGAAAATAGACGGCATTATAAATTATTTAAATGGTCCCAATTGAAAAATGTTCTACTATTATTCATTTGGCCTTTCTCTAAAGAAACTATTTTTCTTCCTTCAACAGTCATATGATTTTTATTAATTATTTCATTAAAAACTATTTTCCAACTTAAAAAATCTAAATGTTTGCTACTTAATAAAGGATACATATCTAAATATTCAATTAATAATTTGATAGAATTTTGGTTTTCAACTCTTATAATATAATAAGAATTTTTCTTATTCTCCCTTATTCTAGTATTTAATTTTACATTTAAAGCTAAACAAATTTTGTTTAATATAAAATTATAACTAATATTAGTTTTAGGATAAATCATCCTTTGTTCTAAAGAAAATTTACAAATTATTTGTTTTAAAGAATTTCTAATATAAAAATGTCCATCAGCATCTATAAAACCTGTTAACCAGCTATCGTTTAAGATAGGACTATCATTAAGAGGTAATTTTTCTATGTCCATAGAATGGTTTTTATTCATCCAATCTATTAATTTATATAATTGCTCTATTTTAGGTGTTCTAAATTTACCGTTAATTAGATGAATTATTTTACATAAAGTTTTTTTGCTTGAAAATCTTAATTCTATACTATTACTTTTTCTTTTGACTATAGACCCTTTCCCTAAATAACTTAATAGTTTTTCAGCTAAAGGTTTATCTTTAAGATTAAAAGTTATACCTAGTATTACTCTATTTATATTTGTAATAGTAATATAACCATCTCCTTCTAGTAAACCTGCTAAATAATGAGATAATTTTTGTTCCTGCAGCTCCCTTTGACAGGGAGGAGAGTTTTTATAGCTCAGCTCTCTTATAGCTCCATTTTTATTGGAGTTTTTTTCCGAATTGTTGCTTACGCTACTACCCTGAGACTTGCTTGAGGTATAGTTTCGAAATGAACTTAACCATTTATTTAAATTAAATATATTCTTTGCCATATCAGGGCTACCGCAATGTATTGGTAAAAAATAATTACCAAATCCACCTACCAATCCAGGCATAACCATGAAAAAAATCATAATAAAAGCATGAGCAGATATTATAACGTTGAACAATTGATGGTCTCCTTGTAATACTTGAACACCTGGAGAGGATAATTCTAATCTAATTAGTACAGAAAAAGCAGTCCCAATCATTCCAGCAAAAACTGAAAATATTAAATACAGGGTACCTATTTCTTTAGCATTAGTAGAATTAATCCAATTCATTAAATATTACTTAATTTAATTATTTACTTAATATTAAAAAAGGTATAAAAAAATATAATACTGCTTGTTGCTTACGCTATCCTTGCGGACAATTACCTTTTTTTTTTCAAATTTAATTATAAAAGTAATAATTTTTTTTTATAATTAAATTAATACTATTTTTTTATTTCAAAATATTAATAGAATAAAATTAATCCTGTTATATTGAAATAAAAATAAATTATTGCGCAAAAGCGAGAAGTTTACTAAATAAACCTGAAAAGCTAATCCCTGTCTATTTTTTTTTTTCTTGTTTTCTCACCCTTCGGTTTGTAGTAATCCGAAGGATAACAACTACTACCGAAGGTAAACTCTAGATTTTAGTTAAATAATTGGAATAACTTTGCTCCTGGCCTAAGGCAACCTTACTCAGCCTTCCTTTAAAAAAGCAAGATTTTTTAGTTTTTCTTTCAAAGCTAGGTTGCTAAAGCAAGTCCAAGTTAATTAATCTTCTTCAAAGCTTCCCCTAGCTTGTAGCGAAGCAAGTGGGGCTGCTGGCAAAATAATTTTACTTTTCTGCTGAAAACACTTAATTTTCTCTTCTATAAATAATTAAACTATAATTAATTTTAGTTGCTTGCTTCCAAAGCAAAGGATTGTTTACTAGCGAAGCTAGCCTGCCTTTGGTTGAAAAAGCAACAGCAATAAAATAGAATGCTTCCGCACTTAAATTTTATGCTTGTTGCTTACGCTATCCTTGCGGACAAGAAGCAATTAATTTTATTTTTATTTTTATTTTTGTTTCTTAAATTTTTTTATAATTAAATTATATAATAGAAGTTTGCTTGCTTCTAGTTCCTCCGAAGGAGCTACAAAGCAAGTGTTACAAGAAAAGTTATCTTTAAGTAAATATTTCAAAAAAATTTATTGTTATTTTTTTTTTTATACAAAGGTAAACCTGTTTCAATTTTAATATTATTTACCAACCTCCCCTTGCTTTAACTACTGAGCCCGGGCACTTATGGTTGTTGCTTACGCTATCCTTGCGGACTAACCTTATTTACCTTCTATTTGTATGTAAGCTTTTCTAATTTTGTTTTGAGCAGCTACCTCTAGCCAGAGGCAAAGGCAGGAAATAAAAGCTAATACTAATTTTTTTTAATTTTTAATTAGTTTATATTTTTTATAAGTAGGCCTTAAGAGGGTTCGAACCTCTGTAAAAAGTATTAACAGTACCTCGCTTAATCCACTCAGCCATAAGACCAATATTGTTGTTTCTAGCTTCTAAGAACTAATTAAGTTAGAAACAATATTTTTATTTTTTTTATAGAGAATATCAAATTAGTTGCTAGCTTCTTGTCCGCAAGGATTGCCTAGGCAACAAAACGCTACTAGTAGCTGCCCTTATGGGCCCGTCTCTCTAGTAGCCTTTGGCAACAAGGAGTTGTAGCCTTTGGCAACAAGGAGAGGGGCAACAGCTACAACTATTATAATAATTACAAGAATTTAGAGATAAATAAATAATTTTATTGTTTTACAATAACTTACCACTTTTTTAATTTAATATTATTAACTCACTTTTGATATATTTATCACCTTACTCTAGTCCTTCTTGCTTTGTTCAATACGCAACTAGAAGTCTTTCAGACTACTCCTCATCCATAAGAACAATAAAGGACCTTTAAGGAGAGTGGTGTCTGCCTTGCTTCGCTACAGAGAGAGGGGTGTTGTATTCTCCTTGTTGCCAAAGGCTACAACCGAAGGTAAGCAAGATCAAGATAGAGTATTATAAATTTAAACTAAAAACTAAAAGTAAGTTGTTATGCAAAAATTTTACTTAGAATATTCTTCTTTTATAGATTAAATTAATAAAAAGAAAAAGAATAAAATAAAATAAAATTACGCTTGTTGCTTACGCTATCCTTGCGGACAACCTGCCCCTAGTTCTTAAGCATACAATAAATATCTTGCCTAGTAGTTGCTTACGCTCCGAAGGAATCAAGAATAGCTGCCTTAGCAATGCAACTCAGGGTTGTTGCTTACGCTACTAACCCTTGATTTTTTGTTTTTATTTATTTTATTTTAATAAAACGAGAGAGACACGACTCGAACGCGCAACATCTTACTCCCAAAGTAAGCTCCTTAACCAATTAGGATACTCTCTCTGCGTAGCAAGTAGCAAGTAGCAAAAAAAAGACTTAATTTAACAATAACTCTAGCTTCTTCTGCGAAGCACCCAGCGAATCTAAATGTGCCTAGGCACTATTAGAAATTGATTGTAAATTTATATAATTTTTTGAATCTAAGTCCACTTGATTTAGTAAACGGGGAAAAAAAAAAATTGGGAGCTAATCTAAACTAGTCATTCAACTATAGTACTTAATTTATATAAAAATACACTAAATTTGGAGAAAGATAGATTCGAACTATCATAATTATATTGCAAATATAACCGATTAACCATTATCAGATTTCCCCTAATTTTTTTTTAACTTTTTTTTTAGTTAATTTAAAACTTGTTTTATTAATGCTATTCTTTATTAATTTTTTTAATTAATAAAAAAAAAGAAGATCAAAATTTTGTTATAATAGCTTGCTTCTTCCCTAGCAGCCTTGGCAGCTACCGGGTTGCTTCGGCTATTGCAAATGCAAAGCAGGTTTGTTCAAAACGCTATTGTTGCGAAGCACCTAAAGATGGTATCCGCAAGGATAGCGTAAGCAACAAAATAAAATTTATTATATATTATTAACTGAGTTGACCAGATTTGAACTGATATATTCCACTTCCAAAAAATGGTGTTTTTCCAATTAAACTACAACTCATTTTTTATAAAAAAAAAATTAACACCACTCCTCCGGACTGAGGCAGGACCACCCCTTTTTTTTGAGTGTTTATTATTTGTATAATTGAATATATATTTGCCCCTTCTTAATTTCTCAATTAAGAAGGGCTATTAAAATTTAATTTAATTTTAGTTTCTTCTTTATCGAGTCCTCTTAATACCTATGCTTTTTGAAAAAAGGGGGGTTAATATTCCTTGCTTTGCTTTGAAAGGTAGCTAGAAGCAAGCTAACCTTAGAAGAGACGAGCATCTAATAATAGACTTTTAATTTATTAGCTTTATCCCCTCGCTTGCGGCTTGCGCACAGCTCCGAGATATGGGTAGCTTTCTTCTTAGAAGAAGAAGCAAAAGTGGAGGGGGGGTATATGAAAGCTACACCTTTTTTTTTTATATGCCTAAAAACGGAATTGAACCGCTATTTACTTATTACAAGTAAGCCGTTTTACCTATTAAACTATTCAGGCAATTTTTTATAATAAAAAAATTCAACTATCTCCACCCACTAGCTTCGCTAGCGCAGCCCTAAGGGCAGCAAGTGAATAATAACATATTAGTTTTATTACTATTGGCTTCCTTTTGAATCTTTTTTTTTATTATTTATTCCTAATTTAAGAAGGAATAATAAGTTTACTTTAATTGTAAAAGTTATCTATTTATAATTATCCGAATTGTCCGCAAGGATAGTTGTTATCCTTCGGATTACTACAAACCGAAGGGTCTACCCTAATTATAAAAATAAAGATCTAAAGATAGCAAAAGCTAAACTAGGAAAAGTAGGATATTTAGTAATATTAAGACCAAAATGATCAAAAATTAATTGACTAAACTTATTTAAGATTTGATATAAAGAGATACAATCGATATTACAATATTTAATTGCTTCCTCTTTAAAGTTCCATGCTTTATTTTTATATTTCTCTTTATATTGATTATATTCCTCTAAAGTTAATCCTGTAGTGATAAAAGATTTAAAATCTGGAACACTACCTTGATAGTTTATATCAGTAAGTAAGAAAGGAAAGATACTTTTATTAACTAAAGTTTGAAATGATTTACACAATTTCTTTAGAGATATAGGTAAAATTAAATAACTATCCATAAAAATAACTGGATATTTTGAATCAAATTTAGTAAATTTAGTAGAAATAATACTAAGTGGATAATTGGATTACATATACCTAATTGAGCTAAGTATTTGATTAAGAAGTATCCCTCAAATTTAGAGAAATTATATAGATAAATAGTATAAACTTTATATTTTCTAATACAAATATCTTTCATAGCTCTATTTACCATATCTAAGATCTTATCTTCTATTTCTGAGGATTTTATTGAATTAGCTAAATAACTATAACTTTTATTTCCATCGTACCCGCACAGTAAGTATGGAATATATATATTATTTATTAGTAAAGTTTCTAGATCCATAGTTATAAAAATTATTGTTCCTCTTATTATTTTTAGGTAATATTTTATTTGTTATTCCAGTAGTTTTCTTTCGTAACATAAATATTTTAATTTTACCATCTTCAAAATGGTATATAGATTTACCAATTTCTCTAATAATTTTATTTGGAGAAACAATTTTATCCTCCCAAGTAAACAATAGTTTATTATTTTTGATATATTTAATTTTATTTATATTATCATGTGGACTACATTCCATAATAATAACTGTAATTTTATCTACTCCAATTGTATAAGTATCACCAATTCTATAATGAACTTTACCATAATCTTCTGGAAGATGGGCAATAGGTAGATTATTTTTATAGAATTTATGAAATTTAATATTTTTATTTCTTTTATTTCCTAAAGTTGAAATAATTTTACCTTCTCTAACACCATAACTGAATACTAAATTAATAATTGGTACATTTTTATATGCATCTTCTAATATTCCTATTCTATCTAACAAATATTCTAGTAAATCTTCTGGTTTATTTGAAATATTAATTCTCTGCAAAGTACCAATAGTAACATATTGATTATTAGATAAAATTACTCTAAATAGAATTAAGATATGTTGATTATCCTTAATAGTTGAAACTATTTCTTGCGCAGCAAGAAGAATTTATTATTATGATTTTTAATTTGTTCTTTGTTTGTTAGGAATAAAGCTGTATCTTTGATTTGCGCAGCAAGAAAATTTTGTCTTTCCACATTTTATTTTAATTATAAACCGGTTTTGTTTTATTTAGTCTCTTGGATTATCTATATTTATTACTAAATTAGATACACTAACCATTAACCAAAGAGGGGAGGTATTTATTGCTAAGTTACATAATCTATATCATTTTTCTTTTTAGATTCATTAAGTATTACTTATCGCTTATAGATATAAATCTTTAAATGTAATATATCTCTATTAAATAATATTCTTAATTTAAGAATTATAGTTATAGATATAAATCTTTAAATATAATATGAAATAGAATGATAAGGAATTGAACCTTACATTTTATAAACCAGGAGCAATTTATAAAACAAACCACTTGTTTCCTTCGGTAATCCTTATTGAAAAAAAGGAGGGTTAATTTTGAATTTATATATTCTTTTATTGATTTTTACTTAAATATTTTAATATTTACTCTTTTATTTAAATTATCCTAGTAATCCGAAGGATAACAACTAACCATTCAATAAATTCATTTTAATTGAATTTAGGATCTAATACATCTTTTATATTTTTTTCAGCTAAAAATTTATTTAAATTATCTATATCTGGGTTTTTAGCACTAATTCTATCTAACATTGTTGATGATAACAATGGATAAGATTTTTGTTTTGGAGTAATATCATCTATAGGTGTATTTATAGATGTTTCAATTGGTTCACCTGAATCGGATCTAGATATAGATGTTTCAATTGATTCACCAGAATTGGATCTAGATAATGGTAATTGTATATCTTTTGGATCTATTACAATTGGGGAAACATCAGATGGTTTATTAACAGTATTTTCTAATTCAATAAATCTTCCTTTGCCTTTTAAAAACTACTTATATTTTCTTGTGTAATTTTTTGTATGTCTCGTATACCGCAAATACTATCTCTTATAGGTAAAGAATAATTTGAATCTGATTTTGTTGGTCCTTTGGTAGTAGCCAAAGGCTACAACTAATGTTTGTCTTTCAGACTACTACTTGCTATTTGATTTCCTAATTCTCCAGCTTTTTCTATACCTCTTACCATTTCTAAAGCTTTTTCTACCCCTACTCTTTCTGTTCTTAATTGTCTATTTATTTCATCAGCGGTGTCTCTTCCATAAAAACTAATTTTATTAGTTGAAATTCCTTTAGTTTTAATATTAGAAGCAGTTACTATACTAGACTCATTAGTTGTGGGTAGATTAACTGGTCCTGAGCTACCTCCAGTTGGTCCACCACCTCTTCCAGTAAATAAATCTCTAATCCAATCAAATGCTATTTGATATACTTCAGGATTGAAATAATATACAGCTCCTAGAGTTATTATTAATAAACCTATTGTAGTCCTTACGGACAATAAAAATAATAGTCATTCAATGATTTATTTGAATCAAATTGTTCCTCATCTATAAAAATCTTATCAGTAGCTGCGCAACTCTATATTTTGTAGAGATGGACCTACTATATTCCCTAAAACATTGACTAATTGTAATCTAATATATTCCTTAAAAATATAATATTCAGTCATAAAATAAGATTTATAAGGTAAAAAACCAAATACTCCAGATATTAATACTCTACTTTCTATTTCTGAAAAAGCAGTTAATATAAATATAGAAAATATTAGATTTAATATAGCTATTACTCTAATAAGATATCTTATTCCCTTATATACTTTAAGACCTTTAATTATCTGTAATAGACTCCAGAAACTCATAAAATAGCTATAGATTTTGAAACCTTTTAAGATATTACCAGCTTTACCTGCTTTATTAATACTATCAATTTTAGTTGTCAATATAAAGAATAACCATTTTAATAATTTAAGCAAAGGTACAGTCGCTTGCTTGCTTGCGCAGGATAATAATAATTTTTGCAATAATATCATTTTTGTTTTATTTTAATTTATTTTTGTATTTTGTAATATTTTTAAGGTTTTTGATGTTTTTTATACAGCTTTATTTCACAATAAAGTTTTAAAAATTTAACTTTTTATTTTAAATATATCTTTATTTTAACAACCTAAAGGTTGAATTTGAATTTGATAATTTTATTAAGGATTTATCGGGAGGGAATAGTGATTACTTATAAAAGAGAAGCTAATTTCAAACTTTTTTTGAAGAAAAAAAGACTTTTAAGTTTTTAATAAACTTTAATTTTATTAAAATAAAGAACTTAAATTTAACTATCTATTTAGCTATCTTGAAAAAGATATAAATTTATCTTTTTAATTAATAATTTAAAATTTTGATTTTTATTAAAACATGTTAAGTATAAATTATCATCCCCTAACATTGAAATAAGGAGCAGCTTAATACAAGCTAGGACTTTATTTCAATGCCTAGCTTGTACGCAGCTGCTCTGCTGCAGAAAGAGGTTGAGGATTAGAAAGAGTCTTGTAAAAAAAAACAAAAAAAAAAAACAAGAAGGAAATATAAATAATAGTAAATTAAATAATATAAATTTAATAATATATATAAAATATATACATAAATACTAATTACAAAGAGTTACGCAGCAAATGAATAAAAACAATTTATTTAAAATTTTTAATAACTGTGCTATAAATAAAGATCAAGCAAATAAAAATATATTAAAAAATTCCTCTTTTGAATCTAGTTTTAATTCAGTTCCCTGCCTGCACCCTCTTTCCCTGCTTTGCAATAGCAATAGTGCTTCTAGCTACCGCAAGAAGGAGGCAAAAGAAGGGTGCTTATCCCCTAAGATTGCTAAATTAAGGCTTGCTTCGAAAGAAAAAAATTTAAGTACTAATTTACCTTCTATTCTATTACAGTCCCAGCCTCTGCCTTGTAGCGTAAGCAACAAACCGGGGGAGGCGCTGCAGCAAAGGGGAGAAGATAATAAAAATATAAATAATCCTAAATTTAGTTCAATATTAAGGGCTATTAGAACGATTTGTTTATCTAGAGATGAATTGAAAATATTTAGATTGATTAATCTAATGGAAAGAAAAAAAAGTAATAGAATATTTTCTTCTTCTCCTTGCTTCGCAAATAGCTTCAGCAAGAAGGCAAATATTGGTGTCCCTTCGGATACAAATAATATAAATAGGGTAGTAGCGTGAGCAACAATTCGGAATGGTATGACTGGTGTAAATGGAGTGGATATAGATATTAATTCTACCTTTATTGGCTCAATAATATCCGAATTAAAAGAAATTTCTTGCCCTAGTAGTTGCTTACGCTCCGAAGGAAACAAGAAGGAGTCAGGGTTGCTAAAGCAAGGGGCAAATGCTAATAATGTCCAGTTGCTGCGCCAGCGAAGCACCGACATATTAGAGGCGCCAGAGTGCTCCAGCTCCGCAGAGGCAGGCAGCTTCTATCCTAAGGGAGGGAAAATAGTTAATAGCAAAAACAAAAATTGTATTTCAGCTGCAGCAGCAACTAATAAATTAGCTAAAAAACTAGAATTAGAACAGATTAAGAAACAGGAAGCAGAATTACAAACAAAATTTTTTTCTTTAAAACAAAATATTAAATTAATTTCTTATAATAATATTATTAGTAATAATATATTATTAAGAAATAGGCCTAAATTAATTAATTTAGATTTAAAATCTACTTTATCTAATCTTCTTAAAAAAAGAATAAAAACAATTAGTGAAGTATTAGAAGATAAACCTATTAAAAACTATGTTCTTTTCAAATATTTAAAGAATTTTATATTTGCAAAAACAAAATTAAGTTTAAATAAATATTCCCCCGGGTTGCTAAAGCAAGGTAGAAAATTTGGTAATTTTATCCATTATAATAAAATTATAGGATATAAATTTAATTCTAATTTATTTGCTACGCAGACGCTGCAAGCCTTAGATAAAGAAAAATTATATAAATTTAATATGCTAGCGCAAGAAGGCTACTGCCCACCGAAGGGAGGGGCAGAAGGAATAACAGATATTTATAAATTATTATTCTATTTTTTTAAAAGTATGTATTGTTTAATAAGTAAACCAGTCTTAAAATATACTAATGATAAAGTAACAATACAATTATTTTATTATTTAAATATTCCTAAAAAAAAAGTTTTTAGATTATTTTCTATTTTATATATTAATTCTATTAAAAAAAAATGGTTGTTGCGCTTGGCTTTAGCAAAAAAAAGAACTACAAATAGATTTGGTAGCCAAGCAAACCTAGTTTCACGATTACCTAAATTATATATTAGATGGAAATTAAGAAAAGCTATATCTAGATTGCGTAAGAAAAATAAAATTATATTAAGCAAAGCAATTGCGCTAAATCCAGGGGCTGGCTTCTTCTTGGACAGAAAAAATTTATTATTTAAATTAAGAAAATTTAATTTAAGTAAAGTTTTCCAAAATAAATTTAAATTAATTTGTAACATTTTAAGTAAAAAATTTAATAAACCTGTAGAATTGCAATTAATTAGATTACATCATCCTTATCACGATAGTAATATTTTAGTTAATCTTTTATCTTTAAATATTAAAAATAAAAGAAAAAAAGCTAGAGTAGCTGTTCAAAAAATTTATAATAAGAAACCTGTTAAAAATTTAAATGATCCTAATTTAAATTCAGTTAAATTCATTCCAGCTTTTTTATCTGGTTTAAATATTAAAATAGCTGGTAGATTAATGGGTGAACCTATTATACCTAGAATTACAACTAAAGTATTTGGAAAAGGAGCATCTGCTACTGGAAAAGTTAATTATTTAGATGTAGCTAGAATAACTAAAAAAAACAGAAAAGGAGCTTATACTATAAAAATAACTTCTGGACAAAATTTCTTTTAGTTATTAATAAAACTAAATAAAAAAAAGATTTGATTTAGGGATTACCCCCCCCCCCATCACTAGCTTTGTAGCCACCTGCCTAAGGTTTGGATTGCTTATCACCCTTCGGTTTGTAGTAATCCGAAGGATAACAACTACAAGGACTGGTTTGTTGCTTACGCTATTGTTAATCCTAAAGAGGATACTACAAGAGAATAAACCTAAGTGACTTAGCTTATGCTACTAGAAGCAAGCTACTAAATTAAGGCAGGAAACAATAAAAGAATAGTTATTAATAAAATTAAACCATTTTTCTGAATTTGAAAAGTACTAACCTTGCCCCCTACCTTTCATATCTACTATTGGAGTAGGGAAGCTAGTCAAAAACAAAAACAAAAACAAAAAGAAAGGTGATAATTAAAATTATCAATATATAATTATATTAAGGGCAGGTGATCCGATTGGTAATGGTGGTTCTCTGTAAAAGAATTGGTTAATAGCCGCTAGAGGTTCGATTCCTTTACTGCTCATCTTATTACATACTTATTTTCTATCTTCTATTTATATTTTAGTTATGATTATATACCAGCAGACTCTATGGTTACCCCACCTTCAATAGTACCAGAATGGAATTTTTTACTAATTTAAATCTTAAAAAAAAAGTGGGCTAGCTGCCCCTGACTAGCTTAAGACCTGATTTGCTTAAGACCTTAGGACCAGCCTTAGGCAGGGCAGCAATCCTTTATTACCTTTATTTTATTTTACTTAAAAATTTTATTGCTACGCAAAGGAGACAAATGTTAAAAAAAATTACTAAAATTTTGTTAATATTATGAATTATTATTTATAAATTAATATAAATATAAATTATAAATTAGTATATTTATTATATTTTTATAATAGCGAGATGGTGTAATTGGTAACACAGCAGTCTCATGAGCTGTTATTTAAGATTCGAATTCTTATCTCGCTTTAAATTTATTAATAAAAAAAAATTAACCTCAGCCATCTTTAGCTATTTGCTAAAGCAACCTCTAGTTCTTAAGCAAACTAGAAAGAAGGGTAAATTTAGTTAGAAGCTAGAAGCTAGGCAGGTGTAATTAGCTTCGCTAGCTTCGCAACCCTATATATTCTTTATTCCTTGGCTTTGCCACTCAATTTATTAAAAATTAAAATATTTTAATACCAACGAGTATAGTTAAATGGTATAACTTCTACCTTCCAAGTAGAAATTATCAGTTCGATTCTGATTATTCGTATTAAAAATTAATAATTACTTAATTTAAAAAAAAAAACTAAATGGAAAGCGTTGCAACTCTAGCTTGCTTCTAGCTACCTTTCAAACCTAAGTGACTTAGGTTACGCTACTAGTAGCTGCCCTTATGGGCCCGTCTCTCTAGTAGCCTTTGGCAACAAGGAGTTGTAGCCTTTGGCAACAAGGAGAGGGGCAACAGCTACAATTATTTTAGAGTAAATATTAACTACTATTTTTAAGCAATATTAACTAGCCTCCCCTCCCTAGCTTCTTCCCTCGCCAGGTGCTTCTGCAAAGCAGGTCCTAGTTGCCTTTGGCAACTAGGAGAGTTGCTTGCTTCCAAAGCAATAAAATTTTACTTTAAAAGAAGTATTTAATTATAAAAATTATTCTTTTTATAATCTCATTTTTATTATTATAAAAAAAATCTAAAATTAATCCTTTTTTTTAATTGATTGATTTGTTTCTTTGCTACTAAAAGTAAAGGTTAAAAATTTTTATAATAAAAGCTTAAATTAATCTAATTGTTATTTTTAAGAAATTACTAACTCCCCTTGCTTTGCTTGCTTGCGTAGCAGCAGCAACCCTGCCTATAGACAAGGGACTCTTAGGCTTAGGGTACTATTTAATTTATGGAGGGATGGTATTGCTTTGCAGTATAATATAAAATTTATTATTAATTATCTAACTTCAAATAAAAGCAAGCCTAAAAAGTCTTTTTTTTTAAACAAAAATCAGCCTAGCTTCTAGTTTCCTTCGCTTGCGAAGCAAGTAAGCAACTACAAGGCAGGGGTAGAAAAGAATAACATTTAAAAAATTAAAACAAAAAGCAGAGATTTTTTTTTCTTTTTATTAATAAAATTTATAAATTTGACCGCAGGGTCTGCCTAGCTTGCTTCTGCAAAGCAGGAGGAGAAGAAGCGGCAGCAATTTAAAACTTAGAAATGTTACCACAAAACAAAAAGCTAGCTTTTATTTGGTTGCTGGTAGCTTTAGCTTAAAGCAAGCCCTGGTTGTTGTTATCCTTCGGATTACTACAACCCTTCCTTTGGTTCCTTTGGTTCCTTTGGTTCCTTAGGTAGAGGAGGCAAAGGTGGAAAAATTGAATAAAATTTATATAATATTTATATATTAATTATAAAATAAGTTTAGTAGCTAAATTAAATTTAAATTAAAAAAAAAGATATTCTTACTAATCAAGTATTTCATGCCTCAAATCATTCCTTTTTATTTTGTAAGTCAAATTTTTGTTACTTTTGTTTTATTATTTTTGGTTATATATATTTTATCTAAATATATTTTACCTATCAATCTATTTAACCAAGTAATAAGAAGCTACATTATTAAATTAACTAATAAAGAATAATTTATTAATATTAATCCCCCTTGCTTGTTGCTTACGCTATCCTTGCGGACTACTCTTTTTTGCTTCTTCTAAGAACACGGAGCCTATCCTTAGCCTTAGGGTAGCTGCCCCTTGCTTCTTAGAAGAATTCTTCTAAGAAGAAGCAACCTTAAGTTGCATTGCTAGAGCTGCAATCCTTGTTGCCAAAGGCTACTAGGCAAGGGAGGAGAAAAAGAAGCGCAAAGCACCCCCCTTTTTTTTTAGACTAGCAATTGCGACTAGTTTTTAATTGGTAATTAAAGTAAATTTTACTTGCTTGGCTAGTAGCGTAATCTAAGTCACTTAGGTTTGAAAGGAAGCTAGAAGCAAGCTAATTCCTGCTTCTAGCTTCCGCAAGAAGGAGAAGGAATATTTAGAAATATTTTTACAAATAAATAAAATAAACCGTATTTATACAAAATAAAAGTATCGATGATGATATGGTAATAACATTATAAACAATAAAAATAAACAGTAATTTAAAGGGGTTATTAAGGAACAAAAAAGCAAATTTATAAAAAAGGAGGTAAATACCAAAAGCTTTATTCTGATATTAGGAATTGGTTAGTGTAATTAATATTAATAATCTTTTTTTCTTAAAAAAAAAGATTAATTTTAATTAGCAAGCTTAGAAATAAGCGATCCTAAGGTAAACCTTATTTATTTATAACTTCCTGAAGTAAAACATTTTATGTAAGGAAAGGAAAGGAAATCAACCGAGACTCCGAAAGTAATGGCGAGTGAAATCGGATTAGCCTTAAATTTATTGTCCGTAAGGAATGGATATGAAAATATCTAAATATTAACTTGAAATTTATCTTTTTATTTTCTATCTTAAAAAAAGAGAAAGTAAATTTAATTAGATTTATTCTTGACTATTTTTGAGGGGAAGCAACTTAGTTTGTTATTGTTTAAAACCAATACCACAAACTAGAAGGCTTAGCACTCCCTAAGTCCTTAGGAAAAGCAGTATAAATTTTTATAAATTTTTATTTTTGATTTTACTTAGTTAGAGTAAAAAGGCCAAAATTATAGTAATTTAATTTCATGTAGTTTTTGTACAAAATAAGGTTATACCAGTCCTGTAGAGTTAATGACAAATAAATGGTCTAGACTTTTAAATTTTTTTTAGAACTAGAGAAAGTACAATGAGAGATAACTTGTTGGAATATAGGGGAACCATCCTCTAAGGCTAAGTATTATAAATTTAGCGATAGTGAAAAGTACTGTGAAGGAAAATTTTGAAAAGTTAGTAGTATACTAGGTGAAATAGATTGTGAATTAGTAACTCTATAAGCAGTCGAAATTCCAAAACTTTAATAGGAATAACGGCGTACCTTTTGCATAATGGGTGAATTGCTTGCCCATCTTAATTGAGAAATTAAGAAAAATACTGACTCATGACCTTTATGGTCGGTATTATATTTATATTTATATATATTTATAATGCTAACGGTGAACCCTAAGGATAAATCTATGGGAATACCGTGGGAAGCTGTAAATCGTAGGAATAACTTAATAATTTATTAAGTAAATAAGTGAATTTTTTATATTTATATATTTAAATTTATTTATTCTTTTTATTAGCCCTGTAACGACTGATTCGAAAGAAGAGACTGAAAAATAATCTAATTAATTTTAATAATTCTCCACCCCCCAGGGGTCTTAAGTTTTTATCTTTATTTATTTAAAAATAAAGACAAGGGGAGGGTCGCTTGCTTGCTTGCTTGCTTGCTTGCTTGCTTGCTTGCGCAGGGAGGGAAAGAACCTTAGATCCGCCGGAAAATAAAAATTAGACAAAATCGGTAACACGTCAGCACTCAAATATTCCAGTTTATTATGGAAAAAAAAATAAAAATTTTAATAAAAATATTCCAAGCATTAGTCATATAAGAAGGTGAAAAATAAAATAATACATAACTTTGTTAGATTTTATAGAAAATCTTCTAAATTTGATTTAAGTTTATCTACGGATTTAGAAGAAATCATAATTGGACTTATGTTAGGTGATTTATTTGCAGAAAAAATTAAACCTACAAATAATACTAGATTACAATTTAAACAATCTATTAAAAATGAAGTTTATATTGATCACTTGTATTCTTTGTTTAATAATTATTGCGGTTCTTCACCTAAAGTAACAACTTCTGTTGATAAAAGACCAGGAAAAAGAGAATTTAATGTTTCCAAAAAATTTTGGACTTTAAGTTTACCTTGTTTTAATAAGTTTAGAGAACTATTTTATGATAGTAAGGGTGTAAAATTTATACCTAATAACTTAGAAGATTTTATTACAGCTAGAAGTTTAGCTTATTGGATTATGGATGATGGTTATAAAACTACATCTGGATTTTATTTATGTACAGAGTCTTATACTTTAGAAGATAATCAAAAGTTAAGTAAGATATTGAAAAATAAATTTAAATTAGATAGTGGTATTCATAAACATACAAATGGCCATAGATTATATATTTTTAGAAGTTCTAAAGATAGATTATTAGAATTAATAAAACCTTATTTAATCCAACATTTTTATTATAAATTTGAATTAGAAAAATAATCCCCCCCCTCTAAAGCCTTAAAGCTTTGTTAGGGAGTAAAAATAAAAGGGAAATTTTCTTTTACCTAAAATTTATTTTGAGTTGAAGGTATAGTCTAATCCAGTATGAAAGTATTGGAACACATTGCAGCAAGTTAATAGGAGTAGCAAGGATAAAACCTTAGCGAAAGCGACTGGACTATTAAAATAGTGATGGGTAAGTTACTTCTATTAGACCCGAAGCCAGGTGATCTTACCAAGACCAGATTATAATAGATCGAACGGGTGAATGTTGCATAATTCTCCGAAGAGTTTTGGTAAGCGGTGAAATGCTAATCTGACCTGGTGCTAGCTGGTTTTCTACCGAAACATATTTAAGTATGATGTCTATCTAATAAATTTATGAAGGTACAGCAAGGCGATTCCCAACAAATTTTAAAATTTTAAATTTTAAATACGTTTAGGTTGCGGGGATCTAGAAAATCTTACCTTTGGAAGCGAATCTCGGAATTACATAAATTGATGATAGATATTCAGACTGTTCATGCTAAGTTGGACAGTCAAGACGGAAACAGCCGAGAACACTGATCAAGGTCCCAAATGATTGTTAAGTGAAAATAAGGACGTAGCAATATCAAATACAGCTGTGAAGTGAGCCTGGTAGTCGCTACTTTTAATGAACGTATGTAACAACGCATCAGCAGTATTATTAATTCTATGGAATAATAAATGATAGTAGCGCCGAAAATTTAACGGGTCTAAAACAATCAACCGATATCGTGTTGGTTACTTTATTCTTAAAAATTTTAAGAATTAACTTTAATTTTTTTTAAAGTATGTAATCTAGGTAGTAGAACATTCAGTTTAACTGTTTATAAAATAGTGTTTCATTATTTTTTAGGTAACTGAAGAGAGAATGCTGACATGAGTAACGTAAAAAATTTCTATAATGAAATTCGCCGAATACGAAAGGGTTGCAAATAAGAAAGGTTAAACCGTTTTGTTTTAAAGCGGCCTCTAAGGACTATAGCGAAAGCTGTGGCTGATGAGTATAAAATAGAAAGTCCACTTATAAAAATAAAAATTGGACCAGGAAAATAATATTTATATTTTATTAAATTAATTTAAATTATATTTAGATATTTAATAGATACTACCGTACCCTAAACCGACACAGGTTCGTAGGTAGAGTATACTAAGGCGTAGAGCTAAAAGTTGTTAAGGAACTCGGCAAGTTCACCTGCATTGTGTTTTGGGAAAACACTTTTGTGGGTTAAACTATCAAACTCCGGGGACACCCTAAAGCTTATGATACCAAGCTATAGTCGAAAGGCTATAAGTGGATGAAGTAATTACTCATGTATGGTAACAAGTCATAAGATGAATGAAAATGAAATGGGTTATCGCGGATCTAAATCAAAATTAGTAACTAATATTGTAAAAGAGCAACGAGTAGACGGTAGTTGGTGCAAAAAGCCATTGCATTTAAGGTGTACTCTAATGGGTTTTGAAAGAAACTATCAAATCAAAATCCCTTCTAAACAATTAAATAAACAATATTATTCTACTTTAAGTAGAACCAGTTTAAATAATAAATTAAACCCATGGTTTATTACTGGTTTTACAGATGCTGAAGGATGTTTCTCCTTTGCAATAAAACCCGACGCCAAATCTAAATTAAAATGGAGAACTTCTCCTCTTTTTGTAATAAAATTACATATTAAAGATATTGCAGTATTAGAACTTATTAAGAACACCTTAATGGTAGGAAAAATAAGAACAAATGGAATAAATTCAGTACAATACGTAGTTGAATCAATTAAAGAGTTAAAAATAATTGTAGATCATTTTAATAAATACCCTCTGGTAACAGAAAAAGCTTCTGATTATTTAATATTTAAACAATGTTTTGAAATCATTAAGCAGAGAGAACATTTAACGGAAAAGGGTCTTTTAAAATTAATCGGTTTAAAAAGCTCACTTAATTGGGGTCTTTCTTTAAATTTAAGGGAAGCTTTTCCAAACATTGCATTTGTAAATAGACCAGAATATAAATTTAATGGTATACCTGATCCTTTTTGGGTTGCAGGTTTTACAAGTGGTGATGGTTCTTTCCATTTTAATATTAAAAAGGAGCTATCAAATACTAATATAAGTCACAGAGTCTCATTAAGATTTTCAATTAATCTTAATATTAGAGATGCTGAAGTTCTTAAAGGTTTGGTAACTTATTTTAATACTTGAAACAAAACTAGTACTCGCAAGCGAGTTAAAGAAAAGCTTAATCAGGAAAATCAGTATGTATCTAAATCTAATAATACTGTAAGTCTTGCAATTACAAAAATTTCTGAATTAATTGAAGTCATTATTCCTTTTTTTGAAAAATACCAGATACAAGGACTAAAAAATTTAGATTTTGCAGATTTTAAAAAGGTTGCTATGATGATAGGTGCTAAAGAGCATTTAACTATCAAAGGCTTAAATAGAATTTTAGAAATAAAATTAAACATGAATAAGCATAGAAAGTTTTAATATCTGTTTATTTAATTGCATGATAAATTTGAATAGCCATGCATAAGTTTGACGATAAGAGGTACCTTATTAAAAATAAGGTGGCACAGAATCGGAGGCCCCGACTGTTTACTAAAAACACAACACAGTGCAATCATAAGTATGGTAGTATACTGTGTGAAATTTGCCCGATGCCATTAATATAAGAAAAGTTATGGATTTGTTGCTTGCGAAGCAAGCAAGTTAAACAATACTGTGACCTTTCGAAAATCTGGTTAATAGCGGTCTTAACTATGAGGATCCTAAGGTAGCAAAATCAATTGGCCATTAAATGTGGTCCGGTATCAATAATGTAACGATGGTCTCACTGTCTCTACAACTTGCTCAGTG
>Ga0307509_10000284_pt1 | contig 83590 bp, 81 predicted proteins | sample 10_EM_MG_FD_202245 | JGI IMG/M metagenome (GOLD analysis project Ga0307509, IMG submission 202245) | Populus trichocarpa ectomycorrhiza microbial communities from riparian zone in the Pacific Northwest, United States - 10_EM | ecosystem: Host-associated > Plants > Roots > Unclassified | place...
TAGGCATTTTCACATGATGTCGATATCGGAACTGATACTTATCCTGCTGTTTTTGGATACCCCCCCCCCCCTTTTCCGAGCTAGAGGTTTGGAATAGCGGTATTATTATAAAATCTATAGAATATTTAATGCGTTGCAGGAATAGACACATCCTATTAAAAAAATGAAAATTATAAACACTCGTCAGTGTGAGCTGACCCCCCCCTTGCTTCCGCTAATAGGCTTTTAGGGCGTCTGTCTGGTTCTAGGAGGATTAGTACGGAGCAGTCTCCCTAGATGTCCATCCCCTTCCGATACCACTAGGGGTGCTTCTTTGTCGCAGGCTTTCGTGTGGGGTTTTGTGAGACCATAAATTCTGTCCAACTCCCCCAGTACCCTCAGGTTCTATACCCAGTGTTTAAGGCTTAGGAGTAGCCTCCTCGGAGACGATCAAAGTTTTCCTAACGGTCCAAACGGAGGGAAACGCTCTCTTGATAGTCGATCATGGCACCTCAAACCATCCTCTGCAGCCGCTCTCATATATCCAATTCAACGAAGGCTTAATAGACCACGATTCTGAATAAAGTAGTGGTATCATACTTGCAAGATCTCGAGCTAAAAGTGCACATATCACAACACGGCTTACTCTGGATGGCACTTTTTTTGAGTAAGTCTATCTGTGCTGACGCTAAAACAGGCTGGTGCAAATACCCGATTCACCCTCCACCCCCGAACCATCCTCGAGCCATCATCTGCTAGATGTTCTTCAGATACTCAATAAGCATTTCCAAAAAACATCTTTCATCGAATAGGACACCAAAAATTCCTAAGAGATAAGAATTCACGAGCTAAGTGAGGTTTATTCCTGGAAACATGATGCATATATCAAATACCTTAGCTTATGTGCACCAAAAAATACACATAGCTACGCCAATGACGACGACGAAAGCCAGAAAAGACTAATACACTCGGCGAGGTCCATGGGGTGCATCACTTAGGTCCTTGGCTTCTTTGCCCTACAGCAGCCTATTCAGCTCTAGCTTGTCTGCCCCGCATGATATCTCTACACAGCCGGCTTAATGCAGTGATGATTCACACTTAGGGGTGAAGATGAGTTGGCACTTTTTGGATAGCCGGGAGTGAGATTCAGTGAGAAATTGGTTTTTTCAAGTCCGTTGTAGTATCTGGTTTGGCTCAGTGAGGGATCCTAGTAATGAGCGTGTACTTCTTTTACCGTATTTATCATCCTCACATGAGTCGGGGGAGAGTGCGTAATACAATACATGATAATTCATTCTATGAATTACGGAATAAAAGCAGAAACAAAATTTAGTTTCATTTTTCTTCGCCCCCTCCTAGTCGGCCTATGCAACTAGTACAGACTACACTCACTATATCCTTTCAACTCAGGCAGTGGATTTGTCAAAATTTGCTGCGCTGACGTCGAATTTCGTGTTGTCCTCAAGTGGCATGCAATCTTTCCCCACGTTGCTAGCATCTGGCAAAGCGAGAAGGGGGTATGTTCAATACTCCGTTTGGGTTTAGCAAGGCGAGCTAGAGATGGATAACCTTCCTGTCTATGAGAGAATAGATTTTAGTTCAATGGTGTTGGGGAAGTGGAAAAGCTGAGAGGGTGATGACAGAATACATACCCTGGTCCTTTGATGTATTGAAAAATATCCGGGCCGTCTTTCCCTGAATCGGGATACAGAATGCCTTCAACGCCATGTTCTACCGAGCCAAGGATGTTTTAACAGATTATTTGCTTGAGATTGAGAAATATTGTAAAAAATCGGGCTGGGTAAAGGGAGTAAATGTGTAAAATAATCGGTAGAGAGATTGATTAGAATTGGGCCATTCACTTGGGCACAAGATAGACGTTCAAATTCGCATGACATTTCTAACTAGATGATCAGGTCCTTTATCATAGGATCTACCTTCCCTAATGCCATGCCGGTGTGGGTGAAAAATCTTTCACCTCCCACACGGAGGAAGAAAAATTTCTGACTGAAACAAGAAAGAAAATTTCAGCTGCAAGGAGATACAGTTTCAAAAAGACCACGGAAGGTGCAGTGGGGAGTTTCATGAGAAGTCTAACAAGAAAAATAAGGTTGAATGATATCAAGCATACGGGGACAAAATTCTAACAAATATCATACAAGGGGGAATATTGACAATGGATGACTTAGTAGGTTGCAACTAAATATGGACCTTCTGACCCAAGTTGCTTAAGTGGTGCCCGCCTGCTCGTTCTGCCCGGTGCTCGTAATGCTGGGAAAGATTGGAAGCATCCAGAGCGATGGTTTGCACTTTTGCGATCTTGGCCATCAGGTCGGATCTGGTATTTCGAAGCTTCCAGATAAGGTTCTCTTCCACGCAATAGACTCTTTTGTTAACTCGGTGGATTTCCTAGCGAACCTGTTTGACCTGTTCGCAGATTTGTTGAACATTGCACCAAACCATGTAACTGGTGGCTACACCAAAGCACCCATTGCTGCCGTGGCGACTGGCCCTGAAAATTCTCTTGCAAGCTCTTGAAGAAATCCATCTGTCAACTTGTGATCTAGTGAAGATTAAATGGGGGATATACTTACGACGGAAGGACGTGTCTATTAATTGGCGTTTCTGTGGGAGAATATAGAGGCTGGTCGAAGACAGTGATCCCAACTGCCGGGGCCCCCGTAGGGTCCGGCGGGGCGACTGCCATGAGCCCTGGACGGAACCGGACGGCAAAGCGGGGCCTGTTCTCGTCCGGGAAGCTTCAGGATGGCTGTCATTGCAAAGGACGGGGCCCTACAATGTAAGACAAATTGGCGTAAGGGACTGAGGAGGACTGTAGGTGGCGGTAAGGGCGGCAGGCATAAGACATTCTCCCTGGGGGACGGTTGGACTAGTTCTTAGCGGTGAGTGCCAAGGCAAGTCTGGAAAAAGACCGGACGGGACGACACCGTCGTTCACCACGGTCCGCCTTCAGGACGGACGGACTGCCCCGTTGAGAACACTCGTCGAAGATAAAAGGGGTGGTGGAAAATAGAGGGGTAGGAAGAAATTCATTGGAAGTGCGACTCATTGCATTTAGGTATCGAGTACTCGTAGAGAATATGATACAACGGCAAAAAAAGCAAAATTAGTGGAAATGATCGCTGTGACTTGTTTCCTAACTCTTGTTTTCAGGAAAAAGAAAACCGCCACAAAAACCGCCACAAAAACCGCCACAAAAACCGCCTCCGCACCAGTCTCCTTACCTAACCAAACCAATAAAGGCCCTTTGGCCTAACCCTCAAGTTCTAAAGATTGCGCCATAAACATAGGCAGTGGCGTGTCAACATGTCTCATTTTCGGCTAGACGGTGTAAAAGTGTTGGCTCAATTTTCTATGGATACAGTGCTAAATTATTGTTGCTAGACAGTTAAAAAGTGGCGTTGCCTCAGAGGTGCGTTTGGAAATCCCGCCTGGTATGTGACGGTATATACGCTATTTTGTGTAAACACCATCTACTCCTCCTACCCCTCCAACCGTTAAGCCCCCCTTAACTTCCGGTCTAGTCTCCTGCTGCTAGACGGGACGGCGGACTATATAGGCAAATGGGGCATAAAAGGAAACGAAGCCGAATACAGCTGTGCACCACGCAATCGCACCACCGCCCCTACCAAGCATCCCTACCAAGCCTCCATCAACCAGTTCCCCACCAGCCTCACCACCACCACACTAATACAGCCACACCCCCCCCAAAAAAAACATGGTTTGCTCGATAACAGCATGTTTAGGCTCCACCAAGCCCTCTTTAGTCGATTGTTATACAAAGTAATCATAGCTATACTTTACTACCTCGCCAGGGAATCATTCCCCTCACGCCTCTCCAACATTCACCACCTCGACATAGCTACACTATCGCAATCTCTTCGCTGACTCAGGCACAGGCATCGGCGAAGGGGACATGAGCGTCAATGAGATTGGCCTCTAGTTCAAAGTCACGCACGAGCCGGCCTATATCCTGAAGGAGCTCCAGGTTTGGGGCACTGCGAGTGTCTTAAGTTTGACAAGTATCGTGGCATGTTTTCTGAATGCCTAGGCTTTGCATCGCCATATTCTTAGAGGAGGGAATGGCAAGAAATGATCCCGGGAAGAGTTTTTTACCAGTCAGAAGCATAGCGTTGACATGAACGACACAGGGAGGAGTTGAAAAGAGTATCCCGCTGGTCTTAGGGCACTCTGTCTGGTGGATACTCACGAAATTCAATTTTTGGGGCCCTTGAGCTTAATTACAGATAGGTGTGCTTTCAACTCTGCTATGATACCCTTCTGCTTTTGGAACATCTTTGGCGAGCTAATACTACTATTAGATTAACATGCCCAAATCGAAAGCAACACCCCAGTGTCCCTGCTGTTATGCTAGTTCAAGGTCGTTTCGCCACCCAGAAGATTGAAGCCTGACTGTGTAAGGGTACATTCTCCCTCTCTGGCTTTCGCAGGCTCATAAACTGTGAAACTATACCCCTCTAGAAGAAAGACCTCACTGACATTCTCGCTGTAGTAATACCACCCACATCTGGTCTGCTACCATTATAAACGGCCTAAAAACCGCTCGTGTTGAGACCCTGACTGCTTCAACACGGAGGAACTCTTCCCGATGAATTTCGTTGGCTTTCTCGGTTACCATCTTCCAGCCAAATCAACCTATGCTCACCCGGAGAACTCGGCAGACTACAGGAACGAGATATTCGAAATGTGTCCACGCTGGCGCTACAAGTGGCTGGGAAAATTTACTCGTGGGGCCAGAGTTGTGGCCTATCTTGAGAGTATTCTTCATGAAAAACGAGCTTTTGGCGAATACCACCCTCTTCTTATCTATGCCCACCTAACTGCCAATGCCAAGGTGAATAGTTGCCCAGCTTGCATGGAGTATTTCGGTTTCTCAACGGTTTTTCTCGAACTGCGGAATCGGGCATAGCGCGATAGACGTTCGCTTGCCTATAAGCAACTCGCCAAGCCGCCCTGGCCGATTGGTATGTGTGGGGGTAGAAAGGTAGGGCTCAAAACCGGCATGCGGAAGCCCGCCGCGGGATCGATATGTAGTAATTGGAACAAAATGGCATCGAATCTTGAGTGGTCCTCCTGTCTAGGAGTATTGAGCCTGGGGAAGGTTTTTCATTTTTTTTGTTCTATTTATCTATAGCTATCTCAAATAAGTGAAGGTTTGTAAATATTAGTAAAGTTGCAGATTTTTGGTAGGTATGAAGCAAGTATGAGATATACCGTAGATCGGGTTCGCCTCCCCTTCCCCCCTCCCCTTCCCCCCTCCCTTTCCCGAGTCTCGGTAGTAACTCAGAGCCAATTGGAATTGCAGCTACCATATTTTCTGCTACTGCCCGGGGTTTCCCTAGGACTGGGCATTGCTTAAGGCTGGACAGTTCCCGGAGTCTGGAATGGGTACTTTCAATACTGTACTCCCAGTTTACATATTGACCAGGGATGGGTTTTAGATGTCCAGAGACATGCGGCTAGAGGTAGGAGACGCACTCATCAGCAATGGTTGGGGCGGCGATCAAATAAGAGCTAAACACAAAGGAGTGAAGTGCTCGTACAATTTGGAGGCACACGAGCTCAGTTTACTCCCGCGGCCGAGTTGAAGTTGGACACCCAAGGTGGCAATTCCCATACAAAGTACCCAACTTCAACTAGGCCGCGGGAGTAGGCTGGTGGTTGCGGAGATGTAGGCCCGCCCTCTTTTATCGTTTATCATGGTGGGTATACTCGAGTATACTAGCACCCGCCTGAGGATACCTAACCCTTGTTCTAAGCTCTTTGAGTAACCATCTTGCACTAGCACTCTCCCAGGCGACCACTCAGTTGACATTCTAGGCATTATTCCAGTGTTTAGCGTATTATCAGTCTGGTACTCTGCTGCAGGGATCTTGTCTTCGAGTACCGGTAATGACTAATCCGTCGTAATGGAACGCCACCCCCTGCTCACACAGAAGAATGCAACTTCACGCCCCGTCATTACGAGGATCGGTTTTCGAGTACAACCACACAGCCCATACCGTAACAAAGCATATCATATCATAGAGTGGTTAGGGAGGCCTCGACCTTGGATAAAGAGTAAATGTGTACTATACATTTTTCAGTTCCAGGTAAGGTATAGTTTATATCTATAAAAATAATAATTCTATGATAGTGGGTATTCGCGCCCAACATTGATGCCCCCGCTGCTTCGAAGAGCATTTGATATGTACAGTTTATTGTGTGCCGATCAGTTCGGACGAAAGAAAGGAAGGAAGATAGGAAAGAGCTAAAGGGAAGGAAACATCTGGAGAGTGCGAGGCGTTTAGACATCTTCAACCTCAATTTCGGGGGAGGTATCCAAAATCTTATAATACTGTGCCGGAAAATCCCTCTTGAAAGCGACCGGGCTACTGGCTAGAATGGTAAATATCGTAGCGGTCCCGGACTAAGTCACTCCATTAGCTGTGGCGTCAATTCGGCGATCATGGGGAGCTCAGCATACCCTCAACGGAATCATACACAACGCCGAAACTTGGAATCCCACCCAAACTGCAAACGCTAGTAGGGCGCTGACGCGCGCCTTGCTCTCAAAGTAATTCGGCGGTGCTGAATACACATAAAGATATACACACACTGCAGTAGCAAAGCTTACGAGCACCGTGATACTATCAAGACAGCAATTAATACTACTGCTGCTCGTGAGTAGCGGGGCGACTCCGGACTCCTCCAGCGCATCGTTATAGCTTCCACTGGCGGTTTCGTAGGATACGTCGTGGAGGGAGATGTACGCATATATGTATGATGAGCTGTCATGTAGGTGGAAGCAGGCCTTGAGAGGACCGACGGAGAGAGATCCAATATTTGCTAGAGAGTTCTCGAGGGCCTTGAGGGTTGGCCAGGTGTGGGGCTTTTGAGAGTGACTGTAGTGGGATACGTAGACTTTTTGGTTCGGTTAGTTATGTGGCTATTAGGAGCGGGATATGGAATTGGTTAACCTCCGGATATTGTGCTACGCACGATGTTGGTGATGACTCCACTGATCCAGTACGCAGAGAATGTGTATATAGAGATCTGTGCGCAGCAGCTGAGAAAGCGGAGCTGGGCCCCTTTCTCCCCCGAAGATTCCATGTATTGTGCGTACACTCCGACAACCTGCTGGGCATACAATCTAGTGGAGAGTCAGTCAATATCCCTAATGACCTTCGAAAAGGGAAAAAGACTCACAGCCAGCCCTTGAGCACAACAAAAGCCCCAATCGCCGCTGTGGCAAAAATTCCCAGATCCCCCTTCCCAAACTCCACCGACATATCCAACATTACCGCCGGTAACCCCGCACTGCTCCCTCTTCCCCTAGCAGAAAAGAAAAGCTCAAGCCCCATATTCAACACTCCAAACACTATGAAGGACAGCCCTTCTAGCGGACGCTCTGCGACAATACAGTAGATCCCCAGACCGAAGCAGATGAGTAGACCGGTTATGCGGGAAGAGGTGACAAATTCTCGAGGCGCGACCCGAGAAACTGCTAGAAAGATGGTGGACAGTAGGTATGCTGCGTCGAATGCGCGGAGAATATTGGCTGGAATAATGAATTCTACAGGCTGTGTGGGAACAGCGTAGGTCATTATCAGCAGGATGGGGAATTGAGCCGCGAACTAGTAGGAGAGCATCAATTAGTACTTTGCGCCATTTATTAAGTTAAGGAAGGAGACAAACCAATATGCCCGGCACCCGGTCTTTACATTGCCGCCTCTCACTGGGCAAAGTAGGACTCAATGGTGAGAGTGCAATGAACAAAGGGGTTTTCTCATCATTGGCGAGATAGTCGTCTAGTAGTCCTGTCTCAACCATATCTGCTATGTGATGCTGGGTTTAGTGATGAGTTTGGCTTTGTGAGTGTTGTAATAGGGATAAAGGTTTTTTTCTCTGGAGAACCCAGGCGGGATTTGTGGATTATAATAATAATAAAAGATCCGTCCAGCAGCTGGTGAAGATATAGAAAACATCTGGCGTTGTAGTTGGTATAAGGTCCGGCAAAGCAGTGGTGGAACGGCTATCTGAGGTTAGCGGCAGTCGCCAAATGCTTGGACATCCCTGTCCGTTTGGGTTAATTGGCTCCTGGCCTTCGGTTTGACTGATCCAGGCTGGAATATACAACACACCGGATACTTTGCAAAGCCTGTATACCGACGGTGTAGGATTGCCGAACCAACCTAGTAAGCTCGTCTTTGGCTCGCCTGTGGGGGAATCTCAGTAGTTATGCCACCGGAGCTCCTCGTTTATATATGGAAATTACTTGGCAAATTTAGCGCTTTGGCTGAGGGCGAAGTCACTGATTACTAAGCCTTTAATATTCGGTGCTATCAATCACGTGCCTAGCAATAAAAAGAAGACATTGTGAATCTCCAGCACTGCGGTCGCAGCAATTGGGCACTACCACCGAGTAGGCTCATTACAAAGGGCATTCCCAGATAATGTAATACCTGGAGTAGGCCCGCAAAGGTATTTCCCCGGTATGTATACTGTTCTCTTTTCTATGAATAGATGCGACTCGGTAGCGGGACCCAGAGCTTGCTACCGGAGGTTTAACTTTGGGCTAGGGTGCAATTCCCGAAACTGCCCCTGGTACTACACAGCAAGGTATTATGTTACACAGGTTAATGTAGTTCTCCTTCGGCGCCCCCGCAGTACCGAAACCAGCGCCTCCACGGTATGGGCCGCAGTTCTGCACTGCTGGGTCGGGAATGGAAGTGTAGTACACTTCGGTTTGGTGTCTGATATTCTGCTTTCGTATTGCCGTTTATAACGGTGCTAGATTCTCAGGAGGTATTTGTTATTAATACTACACAAAATCTCGTTATCGTAAGGTACCCTCGCATTACCATGAAATAGCCTTTCGTTAAATACTTAGGAAGATGGAGAAAGGTCGTAAGCCTTTGCCCTATGGCACGGCTATTGAATATCCCAGTGACCATTAACTTATATCATTGCAAAATTGGACCACCATATACTAGTCTAATGCCTGTACCAAATACCCATCTCAAGCTTAAGTATACAACTCGGGTCCCTTGTTCTTGTGTATGCAATCTGGCTATTCCAGCTATATGATAAATTTTGCCAACAGTATGACTTATTTACTTATACAAACGGGGTGTGATATTGTTCTCACTCTCCTGGTATGCACTAGGGATTCCAAGGGGGGCACGCTAACTTCTATAAAGCCAGATTTAGATTGAGAATACTATGTTATTGGTGATTGCGATATAAAGAGGGGGGGGACCGGCGAGGGGAGTTAAATAAAGACATTGGGGGAAACGCCGAGACTGGTGCTCTTGTGTACACTGGTAGGCTGTAATAGTCTATCCAACCATCGTGTCTGTGAAGGTAAGTCCGAGGTGGTGAACTTGCTTTTAGGAGCGCAGTCTCCTTACTAGAAGATAGGTGATAAATGGTGAAAGGAGGGGTTGAGCGGAACAGAATATAACTTTATTGTAGGGAATGTGTAATCGTGGAGTTAGTTCTCTCGTTCTTCCTCCCTCTCAGCTAGCGGTGGAGACAGGAGTATGAAATACAACGAAATCATCTTGATACTTATATCGATTCCTATACCTATCCATTTTCTTCTATGTATGTCCCCATCCCCTTCCTTCCTTCGTGATAACAAAGAAAAGCCATACTCATAGAAAATTCTCCATAAATTATTACAACCCCAGAGTAGAAGAGGCTACCGGTACCACTCTTGTAGCTTCCATCATTGTCTGCAACTCGCTGTTCGCTCTAGTCTGCTCTAGCGCTATCCCCGCGGGGGCCTTTTGCTCGGTGATATGGTCAATGACTTAGCCCCAATACCAGCAGAGCACCACGCACCTCACCCCTGGACCAATCAGACCCGCTAATCGGTACCGATAGCGTAATGCTAGGGAAGAGACTTCCTTATAACTACTAGGGTAACTAGCTGTCGCGATGTTTAACCAGCGTGGGCTTCATGGCTCAAGGGAATTGGAAACTATTTCCTCCATTTGTAAGGTCTTGGGTCTACTTTTATATATTTCCCAATAATCTAGAGGTGTCTGTTAGTTCCGATTTTTCGCCCTTGTTGTTTCCCTTCACCCGCTCTGTCCTGCCTTCCTGATATGCTTCGTCGTTGACAAGCGGGGGTGGCTAGGGACAAGGAAGAAAAGAGTGCAAAAGGATCTGATCTGATCCTCTAGATCGTTATAGTATTTTTTTCTTTATATCCCACATTATCACACGAGGTGCGCCGCAATTGGGGATAAGCGATGGTTGCCTGCGAGAAATGCTGATTGTTTTTTTTAATTATTTTTTTAGCTTTACGGGCACTCCAGTGAGCCTATGGCAAAATTAGGAAGGGTCAGGCTACTAGTTTGGGGGGGGGTATGAAGATTTAAAGCCCCCATAACGCCCCGAAGCCTGCGGAAAATAAATAAAGAAAGATAGAATAGTTTTGAAATCCCCGCAGTGGTGATATATCACATGATACTCAAACTACCAAAACTTTCTCATGAACCCTACTGGAGACCTAAAACCTCATATCCTCTATAAAAGCTTAGCACGAGAAACTTCTTGGCACACTTTCCGGTTCTGTATAAATACCACCACCTCACCTCCAAATCTCCTTCTTTCCTCTCCATGGAACTTGCATCACTGTTGCTGAGGAGCTCTGCGACTGTGACGACAGCCAGAGCGCCTGCCCGCCGGGAGTGTCCCGGCTCCCACGAGCAGTATTTACTTCTGAAGGGCAAGGTAACACGCCTCACACGGAGGGTGCCTGATAGGAAGGATACTTTAGACCATGGTATAAGGGTCTGTTTGGGCAAAAATGGGACTATTCCGATTGGCGGCCGTTCTCGCCGTGATAATGGCTGTCTCTCTCTCCGTTTTCTTAAACGTAAAGAGGAGCATCATTTATATCACTGGAAAGGGAACGAGCCGCTGTGTCCAGACAGGCTCTATCATGGTTCGGCTATCATCCGTCCAACGAGGGTTGGCTAACAAGCGGATGGCTCGTGGGACCCCAGCGTGGTTGACACCTTGACGTGGTGCTGGGGCTTTCAAACTAAGATCAACCGTTGTAGATTTTTGAGGTATATTTGTATTAGATATCTGCTCTGGATGGCTGTTGGGTGGATTGATTGCGCCATGAAAGTGCTCGGCCATAAAACCTGTCTGCCAGGTTGGGATTAACATCTTCTGGTCAAAGCATCTTTACCACATCCTTCTGTTCTCGTCCAGCTGCCCGGGCGAGAGCCGGTGTACCCATTCAATCGTCTACAGTAGTATCCCATTCCTTCATCTCCAGTACAGCGGTCACTAACCCTGTGATCCGGAGGAACTATTCCCACTCGTAGACACCTAGGTCCCATCGCCTCCTTAAAGTACGATCCCTCGCGACTGTTTCGACTCTATCATAGTATAATAGCAGTAGTTAAGTAGATATATATAAGCTCACTAAATCTATCTAGAAGCCTTAGTACAAGTATTTTGGTATTTTCCATCATCCCCCTGCTTGTATGCCTGCCCAAGTAAATGGAAGGATATTCTAAAAGGGGCATTGTTGTAGGGGCCGAGTGAAGAGTTGGAGAACGATCTCTGTCACATCCAAAAATTGAGGTATATATGTTAAGAAAACCCGTAGTTGAGTGAGGACTATGAAATAGGCTCGGATCACGAGAGAGATGCTCCTGGGGGGTAGGACGCACCAATCGGACTGGGGGCGAAGAAGCCTCGACTATGACAAGACCCAGACAAGGTGCCAGCAGTGTCCTTAACGCAGGGATATTTTCCCGGTCCAGATCACCAGATCTTTTCTCCACCCTCTATGTTTGATAGGGCTCCTAGGCTTATGACGACCGTTCTTAATACGGCGCCGTGTAGACATCACCCAATCCATTGCTAAGTGTCATCTTGGAAAGTTTCTTTCTGCTCTGGCGAATTGCCATTCTCCCCGAATGGAGTCGGTATTGAGGGAAACAAAGAGGAACCCGCAACAATTGTTTGTAGGTATAGATCATTAACAGAGGGGGAATTCAAAATGATCCTACTCACATGTCGGATATCTTTTCCAGGATAACTCTCACAATATCTACCCGTAAACCATCGCTCATCGCCTCTGGCCCGAGCTCTTTTCTAACCTGAACGCTAGATAATCCCGGACATGACTCGTATCAGGGCTGATGGGTATCACAACCTCCGTGGTGGGATATCTCTAAATATCTTCCATGAGATGAGGCCTCCCGGTGGGGAGTATTTTCGTGATGGGGAGTGTTCTCGTGGTGGGGGGCCCCGAACAATATCTCTCAGATCCTAGAAGTCCTGGAAGGCACTTGAGTAAAAATTCGTCCAGGCATGGACACAGGTGAGAACCCGGGGTAGAGAAGCAATAGCGATCCTCAAAATTCCCATGAGGTCGAGGATTCGCGGCCTTCTATAGCCAAGCTCAGTCTTCCTTTCTTGAAACGCCTTGCGTATGTCATTCGAGATGCCCCCTCTACCTACTAGCTTCTTCAGGATATTTCCTTGGTGTTGATGATCTGCTCTTGCTGGGGGATGGAGTGGAAGCACAAGCCTGCAACGGCAATAGTTACTTTTTTACCTGACCGTAGAGGCTGTCGATAATTAAGAAACTGGTTTTTCTGCCTGTTAGTGGTATTCTGTTCTTTCAGAGGATCCCGGCTCTTACCTCAAATATGTCTTGCCTACTCTCGGATTCACGGAGCAAAGAAAGATAGCCTTATCGAATGCGCTCTCACTCAAAGCCAATTCCCTACACTGTCGAACCGGTCAGCGCATATGCTTTGATGTGGGTTATTTGGTCCCAGTGGAGGGAGCACGTGCATGTTCTGTGCATTCTGATCGGACTTATAGAAGGAAGTGCTGAAACTCCCTATTGTATTGCCGCAGTAGGAATTTCCGATGCCGATGCTGACCGATGGTATATGTGAAGTTTGGGCTATGTTATTCTATCCAAAGTGTTAACGAAACGTAGAAATAGTATAAAACACTGACTGGTAGGGGGGGGGGGAGCAGGGGGAGCTGTATCTACAACGTAGCCTAATTTAACAAAAAGACATGAATGGGAATTAGACTAGGTTACAGCTTTCTAAGGCTGGATCTTGTGCCAAAGCGCCCCTTGTTGCATCCGCCCCGGTGTTGTGCTGTGCCTGGATGGCCTCGACCATCCCAACTTGAAAACTCTTTCATGGACTCTACTAGAGACCTAAACCTCACATCCTTTACAAAACCCTAGCACGAGAATTTCTTGGCACACCTTCCGGTTCTCTATAAATACCACCACCTCACCTCCAAATCTCCTTCTTTCCTCTCCATGGAACTTGCATCACTGTTGCTGAGGAGCTCTGCGACTGTGACGACAGCCAGAGCGCCTGCCCGCCGGGAGTGTCCCGGCTCCCACGAGCAGTATTTACTTCTGAAGGGCAAGGTAACACGCCTCACACGGAGGGTGCCTGATAGGAAGGATACTTTAGACCATGGTAAAAGGGTCTGTTTGGGCAAAAATGGGACTATTCCAATTGGCAGGCGTTCTCGCCGTGATAATGGCTGTCTCTCTCTCCGTTTTCTTAAACGTAAAGAGGAGCGCCATTTAAATCACTGGAAAGGGAACGAGCCGCTGTGTCCAGACAGGCTCAGCCATGGTTCGGCTATCATCCGTCCAACGAGGGTTGGCTAATCAGCGGATGGCTCGTGGGACCCCAGCGTGGTTGACACCTTGACGTGGTGCTGGGGCTTTCAAACTAAGATCAACCGTTGTAGATTTGTAGAGGTATGTTTTGTTTGTCAGTAAATTTCTGGTCTAGTGGGCGATTAGGTGGATTTATTAGCCCCGTGAGGGTGTCCGGCCATATCTGGTGTCTGCCAGTTCAAGATTAACGTCCTCTCGTGGCAAAAGTCACTTCACGGCCTCCTCCTCTCTTCCAGCCGCCCAGGTCACAGCCGTCATCCCAAACATGCAATTGTCTACATTAGCATCCTATTTCTTCATCTCCTATACAGCGGAAACTAACCCAACGACCCCAAGAAATGGTGCTCTGTGGAGTCTCGCAAACTCCGTTGGTCCTCCCACACTATTAAATTACAGACCCCACCACGATTTTGACTATAGTATAATCGCAGCAGCTAAGTAGGTAAATCTTAACTAAATCTATCCAGTAGACTCAGGGCAAGTATTTTGGTATTTTAAGTCATCCCCGTTTCTCTATGCTTGCCCCAGTAAACGGAAGCATATTCTAAATGGGGCATTGATGCGGGGGGCGAGCGAAGAGTTGGCGAAGGATCCATGATCCTGTTGAAAATTGACGAAAGTTCCATATCTTGGATATAGTCGAGCACTGATGGCAAATAGTTAAGAGGAATTCGGTCTGGTGACGGTTGAACGATTGAGTAGTATGGTATTAGAAGAGCTATGGCATATTTGGTTTAGGAGTTAGGCTGAGCAGAAATCCTTGGGATGATTTAGGAATTGGCACTAGGGGTGACAGAAGGTTAGAAATTAAGGTTTTCTAGGAGCTGGGACACCACGGTGTGATAATATGATGGTTAGGAAACAGAAGACAGTACCAGGACAGGAGCTGATAATGGAAGATAAGGAAAGCTGTGTAAGAGGAGGAAACCGGAAAAAGGGAATCAGGGAATATGAGTTTTTAGAAAGTTCGAAGTAGAGATTCCCGATTCCGTACGAGGGAACGAATATATTTTGCTTGACTATATAAACAAGATAAAAAGAGGGAAGACAGGGACGATGAAAGACTGATGGCCGAAATAAAACAATAAGGAAAAAGATCCCGCTCCCATCCCACGAATGATGAGCGACAAGAAACCGACCAGAAAAACCCTTCCCCCACACGATACAGACTAAGTTACTGGTAATCAGTGACAAGAGTGTTCTAGATACTGTTGATGAGACGAGGAGAAACAGAAACTAATGCACCTTAGAAGTGAAACTAAACATGAATTAACGGCTCCAGTCACAGGTTTCAACAGAGGTGAGGATGGAGAGGTGGAACAAAAAGAGGGGAGACTATGGGTGATGTTCTAGATGAAGGGGGTTTCTGTGAAGTTGACTTTGTGTATATATAAGACACCTCTGGCGATATAGGGAGAATAAGGTCCCTAAGGCACTCTCGACTGATCATAGCCAAACTTTTTCAAAAACATAAATAATTAAGGTATATTAGGCAAACTTTGGCAATTTGAGTGAGGACTATGGAAACTGGTCGGATCGCGAGAGACATGTCCCTGAAGAGTAAAACACACCAGTCGGACTGGAGGCAAAGAAGGCTCAACCATTAAAAGACCCTGACAAGATGCTAGCAATGTCCGCAACACAGGGAAAATTTTTCCCAATCCACATTCGCAGATCCTATCTCCACCCCCGAGGTGTGACAGAGCTCCTGGGCACAATAGCTGTTCCAAACACAACACCTACATGAGGACCTTCAGCCCTGGCACTAATTCTTATCCCTTCTGCCTTTTTAGTCGGGCTAGAGTTGCCGTATAGAAATTGCTCAATCACTTGCTATGTGTCGTCTCTGAAAGTTTCTTTCTTCTTTGAAGAACTGTCACCTGTCTTAGAACGCCGCTGATGTCGAGCGAAATAAAGGAGGAATCTGCACACAGTTGTTAGTAAGTACAGTATACATCATTCATGGAGTGGAAGTGCGAAATGGCACTACGCACATATCAAATGCCTTTTCCACGATAACTCTCATAATATCTGCCCGTAAATCATTGCTCGTCATCTCCAGCTCGGGATCTCTGTCTAACCTCATATCTTGATAATTCCGGGCATTCTCTGTATTAGGGCTGATGGAGATTAAAACCGTCGTGGTGAATTATCTTCCCTGGCACGGGGCCTCCGAATGAGGGGTATTTTTGTGGTAGGAGACACCCAAAAATATCTCCTCGGGATTCGAGAAGCTCGGGCACACACTCGGGTAAATACTCGCTAGGCATTAATACAGATCAAAGCTCAGATAGCGAAGCAATAGTAATCTTCAACATTCCCATGAGGTCCTCAAGTTGTGGCCCTCACTGTCAAATACTGCCTCCCCTTCTTGAAATACCTGACCTAGGTCACTCTGGATACCCCCTCTGCCCACCGGCTGCTTCCGAATGGCACCCATGACGTTGGTGATGCCTTCTCGTTGAGAAAGGAAGCCTCAGCTCAACCTGAAACGGCAATCACTTCTTTGCCTGATAGCACAGGTCACCCAGGAGCTAACATTTCTAACCGTCAGTGTTATTCTCCTATCTCAAATATGTCCTGCTCATTCCCGGATCCCAGGAGTAAAATAAGACAGCCTTTTCGACTCCACTCTCGCTGCCCCTCGATTCCCGATACTAGCTCGTTTTCCAAAGCCAATACCCTACACCTTAGAACCAGTCAGCGCGCATGCCTTGATGTTGGCTGTTTAGCTCCAGTTGGGAAAGCCAATCCATAATCTGTACATCCTCCTCCTCAGACTTAGACAACGTGGTGTTGAAACTCTCCATTATGTTGCCGCAATGGGCATTGCGGCCACTGATGGTTAGCAATTGTATATGCGAAGCTCGGGCCATGCTATTCTAACCAAAATGTTGACTAAATCAAAAAATGACGCGGGGATCCCTAGGGGGGTCAGCGGGGTTTACAAAAATTCTGTAGCTAGGGATGAGGAAAGTGGGGCGATGATACTTATTGTATCATAGCACAATTACTATCAGACCATTTTCCTTTTGACAAGTTGCATGGCCCATACCAGGTATGTCTCGCATAGGATTCTACCTAGTGTGGCTGTAGGAACACAGATTAAATTTTCCTCCTGGTCCGTTCCATCCTCTTCCCCATTATCTCCCCGAATTCTGGAAGCGTCTCCCATACATATAGGTTCCAATACACATTGCGGGCTTAAAGGTCTGGAAGAAGCTTCAATGGTAATGCCGGAGTTGCTCAAGGAATATATTATTGTGCTCAAGAGTAGAAAGCTAATGTGAGACAGCAGGAGTCATGCCTTAATCCTTTTGTGAGCCCTAATGGATACCTAAACCTCACATTCTCCACAAAACCCCCGCACAAGAAACTTCTTGGAACACCCTCCGGTTCTCTATAAATACCTCCACTTCCCTCCCAAATCTCCTTCTTTCCTCTCCATGGAATTTGCATCACTGTTGCCGAGGAGCTCTGCGACTGTGACGACAGCCAGAGCGCCTGCCCGCCGGGAGTGTCCCGGCTCCCACGAGCAGTATTTACTGTTGCTGAAGAGCACGGTAACACGCCTCATATGGAGGGTGCCTGGTAGGAAGGATACTTTAGACCATGGTAAAAGGGTCTGTTTGGGCAAAAATGGAACCGTTCCATTTGGTGGCCGTTTCTGCTGTGATAATGGCTGTCTCTCTCTCCGTTTTTTAAAACGTAAAGAGGAGCGCCATTTATATCACTGGAAAGGGAACGAGCCGCTGTGTCCAGACAGGCTCAGCCATGGTTCGGCTATCATCCGTCCAACGAGGGTTGGCTAACAAGCGGATGGCTCGTGGGACCCCAGCGTGGTTGACACCTTGACGTGGTGCTGGGGCTTTCAAACTAAGATCAACCGTTGTAGATTTGTGGAGGTATGATATCATATATTTCGTTTGTTTTTAGGTATCTGGTCAGGAGGGCGATTGGGAGTTCCTTGAACACCCTCAAAAGTGTACCTAACTGCATACTTCTATCATACTAATTTCACAAGAGATGTTGCAAAAGTCATATTTATTTTCTCCAAATCATTTGATGTGGCACTATAAGTCCTGTAAAAAAGAACCGTCTCTATCTCTCTGGGAGCTATATCTAAGAACCTTTTCAAACCAAGCTCTCATTCTTTCAACTACTCAGACTGTTTAACTATTGGGGATAACGCCAGTGCCCACCTCTGCCGCCACTTCTTTCAAGCATCCCACTCCCTCCTCCTGAGTTGTAAGTTGTAATTCTGCATCTAGTTGTAGTTGAGATATCTCATACCTCCATGATTAATTGAGCTTTCCTTATCCTGACCCTATATCTTATATCTTCCTATAGATTTAGATACTATCCCGGAATTGTTCGTTCGGTATTTTTCCAGCTTCTATCCATGTTTATAGTTGTGTTATTTGTCTTATGGTATGCTCCCTACATATTATACTCAAGTATCTACACTAAAGCGCTTAACTTAATATATTTCATATATCCCAGTGATTTCTATAGAGCCCACTGCCAAATTGTAGATACTTTTGCATCAGGCTGATACCATAAAAACTCAAATGAGAGAATTGTGTTGTAGAAGTTTTTTCAAATATAGCATAAGTTAAAAGGTACGACAAGATGAGTGCCTGAAGATATTTTTAAGCATAAGATCCGAGAAAGTAAACCATCAAATGTTTGTGCCTTCTAATCTCCAGTGCCTCTCTTCACTTGCGACTTGAAATATGGGAAGGTAAATGATAGAGCTAATAAATAATATTCACCACCCGAATAGATAATATGGACTTGGTAAAAATAAATAAAAGTACTAAGGTAGTGAACAGTCAACCTGAACAGACAAGGATATATTTGGCTAGTTAGCTTTAAATAATTGTTCAATGACTTCTTACATGAGCGTACATCTCAGCCAAGGTTTGCCTTCACTATTTTTCATAGGGTTCCAAGTTAACCTTTTACCGGAGTGGTATCCTAGTGTGTAAACGGTGCATAAAAAGTGAGTTTCTAACACTCTATTATAGCGGATTCCATGAAGATGTATGTACCAGTTCGCCAGCCAGGGCTCACGCTAAAATTGGTAGACCGACAGTTGGTCAATGGTTATCCAGGCACAAAGCTGAAGGGAAACGGTATCTGCTCTAGCCGACTTGGAAAGGCTCTTTACATGAGGCACTGTGAACTGAATTTGATGAGTTTGAGCTTTCTTGCAACACCTCTCACCAATTTTGATCCTCCGGATTCGGATATAGGCTAGTTTTATGCGACCGCTACACTATTCTTCTTTAGTGGAAAAGAACTAGCCGAAACTCACTATGAGAAATGGGGAAGGCAAATTTTGGCTGAGAAGCACAAGTAGAATATGAAACAGTGACGCCTTTTACATACAGATCTATGATATCTCAATCTAGCGATGTGGGTATTTGGCACAGTGGCTACTTTTGTCAGCATAGAATTATTGAGTATAATATGATACTTGCAGAACACATTATTATTATTTTACAATATACCAAAAGAAGCCTGATTAAAACTTTTTTTTTTAAAAAAAAAGAATCTAATGGGAATTGGACTAAGTTCCAGCTTGTTAAAGCCAGATCTTATGCCAAGGCAGCCGGTTTTACATCTACTGAGGTATTGCGATGAACAGCCCAGGAACGGCCACAACCATACCAACTTGAAAACTCTTTCATAAACCCTACTAGAGACCTAAACCTCACATCCCCCACAAAACCCTAGCACGAGGAAATTCTTGGCGCCCACGCTGATTCTCTATAAATACCGCCACCTCCCCTCCAAATCTCCTTCTTTCCTCTCCATGGAATTTGCATCATTGTTGCCGAGGAGCTCTGCGACTGTGACGACAGCCAGAGCGCCTGCCCGCCGGGAGTGTCCCGGCTCCCACGAGCAGTATTTACTTTCTGAAGAGCAAGGTAACACACCTCACACGGAGGGTACCTGACAGGAAGGATACTTTAGACCATGGTATAAGGGTCTGTTTGGGCAAAAATGGGACCATTCCGATTGGCGGCCGTTCCCGCCGTGATAATGGCTGTCTCTCTCTCCGTTTTCTTAAACGTAAAGAGGAGCGCCATTTAAATCACTGGAAAGGGAACGAGCTGCTGTGTCCAGACAGGCTCAGCCATGGTTCGGCTATCATCCGTCCAACGAGGGTTGGCTAATCAGCGGATGGCTCGTGGGACCCCAGCGTGGTTGACACCTTGACGTGGTGCTGGGGCTTTCAAACCAAGATCAACCGTCGTAGATTTGTTGAGGGGTGTTTTGTTTGTTTCTACAGTAGCTGCTACTCTAGATAGCTGTTAGGTGAGAAGCAGATGTTTGTTAGTGGAGCCCCCCTTCCCTGAAATAACTCAACTCCAGGATGAGATCCTCCCGTAGTATAAATTTCCGGGTGCGCGCTCTGGGGAAGGGATGTGTTCTCGCAATAAACCAATGAACATATGAGCCAATTAAAAGCAGCAGATCAGAGAAGATAGGTCAATTTTCTTTCTCCGAATATAGCTAGGCCCATTGCACGGCACAGCATTGTATAATTTGTGAATGAGTAGTGTGGTAAGAAGTAAAGTAATTTTTTTCCACCAGATAGGTCTGTTAAAACCGACGCCTTGACTTGCACCCGAGTATAAACGTGAGGAATACCACTCCCCTATTATTTCCATGTAGTCATTTCTTTAAAGGAACTTGCACTAGCATGTGAATCCCTCCTTGGCCTAACCATAGAATAAATTGTTTTACTTTTCTCCGGATAGACATGTATGGGGATTAGCTCCTGAACTAGTTGTATGAAAACAGAATTATGCCAAACATATAAGTGGTACTAACATTAAGGATCGGGTAACACAAGAATCGGGGAGAGCGGAACAAACTTGCATAGCACTTCAGAAGAGCGGATAAATAATTGGATAACTTCGCCCCTACTTGGGCTCAAATTAAAAATTCTGACGGAGTGAAATTGATATCTCTGTTGCAACCATATATTTTGTTGGTCACAGTCCGCATCATTAATTCGCAGTCGAAAAATAATGGAGGCGGGTAATAGTCAGCCATGAGGATTTTACCCGATTGAGTAGAGCAAGTTAGGTGGGAGCGCAGAAGTTTGTATAAAACGGTGAAGGCGCTCGTGATCGATTGCGTTGAGTGTTGAGAAAGAACTGTAACTAAAAGAGTTGAGAGAACTAGAGGATGAACTTAGGCGAGGAAACGATAGGGGGAGGAGAAACAACCATGATATAAACTTTTCATAGCTTGTATGCCCCTCCACTGATGCATACCCACCACCGCGGTCTCGAAGTGCCTGCGTATCTCCGCACCAAGTGCTGGCATATCCAACATTTGAGTCAAGCTTGTTGGAATATGCAGATATCATACTGTATTAATGCTAGTATTGTGGAGCTCACGATGCTTGGCAGGCGAGCTATTGAACTAGTGTTGAGAGGTCCGAGGGACTCTCAATACGGACAGCTGCAATAGGGGTACTCAGGTATATAGCAACCCCCCCGAGCACCATAGTTAATTAAGCAATTCTTCTATCGCATTTTTCTCTCTTGCTTGTCGATATCTCTCCTAGGATTTCAACAAAGCTGCAAAGTGCAGTGCGAGTGATTTCACATGTCCACAGGCTCCTAGGTCTAACTCGCTAAACAGATACTAAATCTGCACTCCCTTCGCCACTGTTTCCATCGTATTCTGGAAATTCTTCCTATCACTGAACTGCCCAAGGCAAAAAAAAAAAAAGGTCAATGAGAGGGGATCTTACAATAGAAAGCACACTCGAAGACATTAATTAGTTGATCCTGCTGCGTAGTATCTGGAGCCGTGCGGATTAACCCCTTTTAGATCTCTAACGGAAGGGTATGACAGAATAGTTAACTATTAGACCGAGTGAGCCCTCAGCGAGGCGACACCCTCAACGAGGCGTGGCGTGGCTTGACACCAAATTTCGGACCAAACTGCTAACAAATCTTTGCCAAGCCTCGCTGAGGGTGTCGCCTCGCTGAGGGCTCACTTGGTCTACTAGTTTACAACCCTCTCGACAAAGAGTTCTTCAGGAGCCGTGAGCCGAAGTTTATCGTATTTTCATTCCAATTTTGATGGCGGCACAGCAGCACCAATACGAAGAGAAAACCCTCACAATAAAATATCTTTTTTTTATATATCACAATAGTTAACCGACCTGGAGGTGTTAAATATGCAATATGCACTCCCCCCCTCCAAAACAAAAACAAAAGAAGGGAAGGGAAGGGAAAGAAGAATCTAACAACAGCTTAGCGAGAGGCAATAAATACCGGGGAAGGAATGACCATAGGAATCCTTTAGCTTACTGTCCCCGAAGGATCGTTTAGCTCACTGAGCTCACTTCTCGTTTGAGTACGTTATAGTCTACTTTTGAGAATAATACCCAGTAGGGCTGCTGATGTTTTACAAGTATAGGGAGGTTATACCAAGTATTAGCTATTGTTTTCCTATCTTCCATATTCCTGTATCGTTTACTTGCTCGCTTATATTATACCTCTACTTATGAAAGATTCACCGCCTATTATCAAAGTACGGTAAGAACCGGAATGATTAAGAATCTCGCTAGGCCGTTTGAGTTGCCTCTCCTAGCAAGGCCTGTTCTATTTGCCTTTTTATTTGTCTCGGCCCACCGCTGAAAGAGAATCTTTTCGCTATGTTTTTCTCCCCTAATCCAAAGAGGGAAATCCAGGACGTCCTAGCGTGATTCTCAATTATTCCAGCTCTTGTGGTATTGTCATTTGAGAAAGCAACAAAATTAACCCTCCGCACCATCTTCAGTGCTCAATCACTATTGAATATGTTTTAGAATGCAAACGCTTTTGTTGGGTGTCTGTAACTCGGGGGGGGGGATGTCCCTGAATTAGGAAATCAATTTTCATCTGTAACACAGGAGGGGAAGTGAGCTGAATTAATCCAGACAATCAAATCTTATCGTAGGGTATTCTCCTTGTACAGTGCAACATGATCAAGTAAAGAATAGTTTTAGTAGAAAGTTTGAGCATAAACTTGATCAAGAACCAGGCTCCAGATCACCGAAAACACTGCTTTGTCGGGGAAGGGTTGTCTGTATAGTCGCCGCCTGAAAGAAAAACTGGAGAAAAAAAATAAGCGGTCCGAAAAATAACCATATCCAGGGGGACTGAAGATACCCCTCTCTATGAAAGCATCTAGTGAGTTAGCCCCAAGTGTTAGTGAAGGAGCAGGATAAAAGTCGATCTCTGAGGAAGGAGCATGGGACTAACCGGGAACGAACTAAGAATAATCGAAAAATATAAAGGATAATAGCATACCAGTCACGGTCTGGCCATCTCTTTCACGCTTCGTTTACTGTAGAAATCCGACCATGGGTGGATCATAGCATCCCGTCAGGACGTGTCACTCATACATGACCCCTGGGCCTATTGAAAGAATTATTGTGTTAGCAAGCCTGTTAGATATCATAGGTTGTATGCCCGAGGGTCGTTGCTTAGTCATGGAGCTGTCTTGGCTGTCATTGGTATGGTAGTGTGTCTCTTTCATCTTTTCAACTGTCCTCTTTCTTCCCTTCTCTCCTCATATTATATCATTTCTAACAAAACCTAACTCAAACCCAACCCCACCAGCAAACCCTAACTTGAAAGTGTCACGCTCAAGGATCATATTTCAAACTGATCCATCCAGCTTAGATCTACCCCACTCTGTTTTCTCATCTCATACTTTCCCCTCCCTACAACACCATACTCACACATCCCCTCCCATCCAAACCAAAAATAACCACCACTACAACTCCCCAAACCAACACAACTTTACAAATAAAACACAACCACAATGCCAACAAGGCTCACCAACCTCGAAATCCGGCCTTCCGGCTCCTCCCCATCCTTCACTCATGGTCCCTTCCCAACCTTGACCTCCCTAAGCACCATAACCACCCCAGCACCATCGCCATATCCGGTAACAAGCTCGCCTTCTTCATCCCCACCTTCATCGCCGTATGAGATCCAATGGTGCATCTCTCCTTCGTCTTCGTCTTCGGAGTCCTCTTCGTATTCAGTGGACGACGAATTGCTGCCGATCCAGACCACAGGCATTAGGGGACGGAAATCTTTTGGAGAGTTGGCACGGGAGATTAAGAAGATCGTTAGGCCGCCACGAGAGCGAGCTCGGAGTCGATACCGCACGGCTGTTATGAGGGATGAGAGGAAGGAGGAGAACGGGGAGCTCCTAAGCAGTTTAGGAAAGGGTGCGAAGCGGGGTAGGTATTATGCAGGGGTTACCAAGAAGGTTCCAGAAAAAAAGGTAGAAAAGAAGGTTCAGAAGAAAGAGGAGAAAGTAGAAGTTGATGTTGAAGCTGGATTGAAGAGAAAGATCTGCAACGGGCAGGGAGGATCCACGAGGGCCGCGACTTGCATGTGTGATGGCTGGAAACTCGTACCGAGAGAAGGAGTCGGAGCAGGGAGTACTGGGATTTTTAGGACGAAGATGGCCTTGTGTAATCAGTTTGTCGAATTGCTTAAGCAGAGGTATGCAGAGGAGGATGAGTAAGATGAAGGGATGAGGTGAAAAGAGTCTGATTAATGTTAATTAATAAAAAAAGGTTTATGCTTCCGCTAAATGTTTGGTTTGTGTTTGTTTGCGTATGTTACCTCAGAGAGGGGTATACATCCTCGGGGTGATTGTTTATTGCCCCTGCATTCGCGTCGCGGGGGAAACCTCCGTTATTAGGAAGTAAACATTCATTGAGCTTCCTCCTTGGTGACACACAAGCACAGTAGACATCTCTAGAAGAGATACCTTTGTCCCCATCTTTGTGCTTCCTGATTTTTAATGAATTCTCTCTGTTCGCAGAGCAATACTGTGCTTGAATTTGGAGCAGGAAATAGATTATTGACATGAGCTCACTTCACATCACATCACTCGCTAATAGGTTCTTATAACCGAGCTTCGAGAGAGGACTGTAGTATTGTACATGCGAAAAGTCACCAAAATTGGGGGCTTTGGAGCTATGTTTATTTCATCGAAAGCAGACCGTTCTGCAGATGCTAGAAAGGATCAGGCAGAGGTTAGTTGCAACGATCATCTCCGACTGTCTCTCACTCACTTAGGCAGGCTTGACCTGTAAGTCCCCAGAGTTCGTCACTTTTATTCCCTTTCCGTATTGTGCTATAGCTTAATACCCCCCCCCGGGGGTCATTGGAAAAAGAACAAGTATCCCTCCACAACTGCTCTAACAACTCTCTGCTGCGGGTCTACGGGCTAAATTCTCAATTATCTTCCCAGAAGTGTGGCCGGCTTGGACAAGGTGGTTAATTTCTAGAAGATGTCGAGGGTGTGTCTCGTTGTTGATGAGAGAGACCCTGGGTTGGGGCTTGTTTGGCAGTAAGAGTACAAAAATAACTCAGCGTAATCCGACCGGGCTGAAGAGTGCGCTGTAAGTTCTGGTATCATACCTCGTCCTTTTGTTTAAATTGGCCAAACGTCCCAAATCCGATTATATCTGGAACTTGGCCCATCCGATCACCAAATCACCCTCGCTATGGATTAAGCACCTTCGCTAATTCTTCCAAAACGCTTCGCATCTTCCCACAACCAGGTTGCTTAAACTCATGGCCGAGTAGTTGTGTGAGCGACTGGCCCTTCTCACCGTGAAGGTCACGATATATGCTTGTCACCGCGAGATCCCCCCCACTAAATGACTAGGAACTTGTTACCGAACTGAAATGCTTATTGCGTATGATTAACCAGGCACAATTTCCAAGATGAGTACCCTTCCTATTGGAGGCGGGCTTTTCCCATTCCCGGGTTGCCGAAAGCAAAGAATAATTTCCGCTCGTCGTTATTGGTGGGTAAGTGGTGTGGTACAATAGAGTCTGTCTACAGAATTACTTAGCCTTCCTCCAGGTGCGCTTCCTCTCCTATTTCATTTTGGCTCGATCTAACTGGCTTACAGATGTGCCCGGGTTTGGTTCTATCATTTCTGCTCGTCAGCTGATGGGAATGCCGGAATCAACCCTCTTCTGGGTAGTTTATAAGAATCGCAGAGGTATACTGGACGCCAGCGTCCTCGACATCTAGAGCCAAGCGAACGCTAACTATCCTTCATCCAGCTCCCCAGAAACACCCCCACGCTCCTCCTCTCTCCTCCCTCTCCTCAGACTTCCAAGCATCCACCATTTGCTAGAATTCCACCCAGCCCTGCCTGACCCCGCATGGCCCAACAAGTCCTCAGCCCGCATCAAATCGAACACCACCCTTAAAAAATTTGACATCAAGCAATTACAGTGCATACTTGGAGATAACAGCATTCAAGCGTAGCAGTTGGTGTGAACTAGAGTGGGTGGGTTTTTTTTCTTTTTTCTTTTCTACTGCACCGATAGCGCTCTAGTCATATCAATTTTGTTGGTCCTGCTGTATACTGTATACACTAGTAGTAAGAGCTGGTAGAAGCAGGGTTGACTATATACTACCAGAGATCAGTCCGCCCTTCGGAATCTCCTCTTCATAGTATTGCGCATCAATTGAGATTTTCAGATTTCGACTTTTTGCCCGCATTATAACTCATCCACTTCCCCGTTTGGTCCACTTCCAGGTACAATAGGTTTGTGCTTTTATTAATTTTGGTTTATTTTTTTTTAGAGAAGAATGAGTCAAAGGTCTTCAGATCTATACTGGTAGAACCACCATCCCCCTTCAAGCTCTGACACATCCTAGATTCAGTTCGAGGCTTAGAGTGAGATTTGGACATTTCTATTTACACTAACCTGAGACAACATAATGACAAAAATCCTCCAGGGTTCAAGTTGACAATTGTCTTTCCCCCGGATCAATAGTTCCCTTATTATACTATCCTTCGCCTACCGCCTCGTTTGACTCTTTCACAACAACCCGGCGTAGGTGATCTGCAAACCATAGCTGGTGGCACCGGCCGTAGCACTATCCCATGGTTGTACAGAGGATATGTTGTGCTGGGTTCGCGATGCAAGCCGGTGAGAGATTATTAGCTGAGTGCAAAAAAGAGAGATTACGTTGGAACCCATCCCGAACCACTGTATCCTCCATCCTGCTCCCCTTCTCCCTTTGGCCTGGGATCAGAATCACTCGCCGTTCTATCCCCTTCGCGCAATTGCAATCACTAAAGATCACTCGAAACCCACCTCACTGCCAGATACCTGAATTTCAAGAGTTTTTTTTTTTTTTTGCTGATGGCCAGGTAGCAACCGGAAGTGGAAGTAAGAATACTTATGTTGTCCCCAAAATAGAAATCATCCTTTAATCATATCAGAACCAAGGAAGTCCATGTTGCCAGCTGGCCGAGATTTTTTTTTAGATACTCCGTGGCCACTGTGTTATGATGTAGGTTCCTGACGTGGCCAGTAATCATTGAGCTTTTTGAGCCTAGGAAGCGCTAAGACTTCTAGACTGTTAGAGCGGGAAAGCATTCCATACTGATGAGGTGTATGAGATGGTTGTGATGCCTTCTGCAGTATGGCAGTCTCTTCAGCAATATATAAACCTCTCCTCCCTCCTCCTCGCCCATCTCTCTCAAACATCTCTCGTACAGCCTTTTCCGACTACCAAGGAACCTAAAATACCCGCTTCAGTCTCAAAAATCCTTAGCATTAAATAGCCCCACTACCTGCTGCAGAGCCCAACCTTTTGGTCTTCTCAGCGGTCTAGTCTCTGGAATTTCCTCTTTCTTCAAGTCCAATCCTGACCTAAATCCTTTTTCCCTAACCGACCCGATAGTGGTAGGCACCATCCAAATAAACACTGGGAGGACCCTTCTATTCCTCCCACCACACTCACACCGTGGGAGTTGCCCGTGCCTGAAAAGGAGACCTGGTTGGAAATTCCGGGCTCGCAGACCACGCATCGGTCTGTGGAACTTGTGTCAGACCGGTGGAACAACAACCGCAAACGCTCGGGTATAATACCTTTCTTCTGCAATAGTTGGGTTCTCTACTCCGCTAACCTATAAAACCAGTCGAAGCTCCGGACACTCTCATGATGGGGATGGACAGAGCAGAAATAGCCCCCCAGGTCCAACAGCAGAGGGGGGGAGAAGCCCACATGACATACTCGCAGGGACTCTCGCTCATTATTTTGATCTCCATTGTCCCAGTTATCATGGGGACTGCTGTCGTTTTGGTTCGGGCTAAAATCAAGAGGGAGCTACGCTGCCGCTTAACCCGCCACCTAATGGAACTTGGAGGTGACAACCACGTGTAGGCGACTGTGTGGGTTCTGCCTTGATTCCCGCCTCCCAGATTGACCTTCTTTTCAGGATTTTCGAGAACTTTTGCAGGGCGCTATTCGAGGGCCCATGGGAATTCCACTTTGTTGTAGATGAAAAAAATCTACAACAGACATTGCTTGGAGACAACTACAACATCAGGGCGAGATTCTCAATTATTCCTTTTTTAATGGCAACAGGGGAATGAAAAATGGTTATCGGTTTTTTATCAAAGGTTCTGCTTTTATTTCCACACCAAGTGAGCTGTTGATAGGCTTAATTGGTTGGAACAGTCATCGGTTTGTGTCCACAGAAATGCCCGAGATTCCCTTATATATATAACCCTTTGTACTACCCTTTACTCCCTTGGGGGAAGACATAACGAAGAACGCAAACTACACACAGTTACAGTACAGCTGTTTAAGAAATATGATGGCTATATATTTTGATATTGCTTTTGGAGGAAGTTCGGTATCCAGATCCTGACGATGTTGGTGAGGGCCCCTCGTTCAGTGGACTCCACCGCACAGCGTTCCTCGGAATTGTAGAGATTCTGGCCGCTTTGGCAGAGGCCGGAGGATATTGAGGTTTTTGGGAGCATAGTCCACCTTTTTGTGCCCCCCCAAGAGGCACATGGGGGGTGCGGTGAAAATACCACTTGGCCTGGAAAAGCTCAGCCCTGATAAGGCACATAATCGCGGACGCACACCGCTCCTGTTTGCCTCTTGGAGTGGAAATGCGGCAGTGGTGAAACCACTACTCTGGCGGGAAGAGGTTAATCCTGACAAGCCGGGTAATGATGGCCGAACAGCTGCTTCGCATGCCACTTCCGAGGGACGGGAAAGCGTGGTGAAAATACTGCTCGGGTGAGAAGAGGTCAACCCCAACCAGGGGGATAATCGCGGTCGAACACCACTCACGTTCGCAATTAGCTGGTGAGAGCGCTGCCACGACTCGACGGAGCGGCAATGCGCAGCCCGGGCGGAGGCCTGGGGGACACAACCTCGTAGAAATCACCGCACTCCCTTCTCTTCCCGGCCATTTCGTTCATAGACCTTGCTTTTATATAGCCCCTTCCATAAGCGGGGGACACGAGTACTAGATGTCATTTCTGCCACAGTCATGAGTCATGATGAACGGTATATATTTTAGAGGGTTCTAAGCACAAGTCCTAGAGTTTCCCTTATCCCGCAAGAGCCATATTTAGTTTTTTTCGCCTCCTCACATAAGCTACCTATCTGCGATGAGCTAACATCAGGCGTGTCATAATGCTGTTGCCCTCCCTGTTCCCAGGCTCGCGCTCATTAACTCACTGTATCTAATACAAGCCCTGCCGACCACTAGATCCCCATAACCAAAAAGCATCCTTATCGCATTCACGTCCCTCATTTCTACTACACCAGCGCCTCTGTTCCTCAATTTTTCTGGTGCATTCCGCTTGTATTAAGTACCAACTGGGATGCAGCGGGGGACCTAACCGGGGTTGCCTTGGCATAAAATTATGTGTAGAAAACGCTTTAACCCTTACAAAAACTGAAAATTGAAAATCAACTGTGCTGTACACCTGATCTAAACATAGACCTGGCTTTTGCATAGCAGATTTATTCCGAGGCAACCCCGGCTACACCCTCCGTGGTATGATATTCCGCCTTGCATTATACACAGCGACCATATTTGTATAAGAGATGGCCACGGTTGGCACTGTTTTCAACCTCAACTCTACAATATTGCCTGCCAAAGGAGTCAGCAATTCTTTAATAATCTTTAAGCACTTGAGAAAATATTTGAAGAGGGTTTGAACCATTCAATCAAATCGAATTTTTTTTTTCAACTTTATAATGTACTGTACCGTATTAACTGGGGAGGCTGCCCATGGCTAATATGTCGGGTTTGAGTGAAATTGAGTAGCGTAATTGGCGAGAGTTTGGAGACATATCAAAAAAAGAGGGGTCTTGCATTTGCATTAACTTCATTCAGAAAAGGGCTTCTGTTGATAATACACCTCTTGTGCGGGCTGCTTGCAATGGGCACGAGAGAGAGGTGGGAATACTGCCGCAGTACCTGATTTCATTCTCCTGCCGCTAACTTAGCAGGTTGAAATAAAGAAGAGGCTGAAGAAAAGCATTCAATTTAGTCAAGAAAGGACAAAATAAGCCTGCATTTGGCCATATGAAGGCGTTTTTATAGCAGATTGGAGACAGGTTACAGAGAAAACTGATATTTCAACCTACTAGCGGAATGTGAAAAAAACATTGTAATGCGGGTATCGTACGTGGACAAGATAAGTTAGACCCCGACGAACCAGATAACGGCGGCGAAACACCAACTATTGTAAACCGCGGAAAATGGCCAGGTCGAAGAGATTGGTCTATCTCTACCTCCAACATCCGCCACCCACAACACGGCCTAGGCCCGAGGGACACCGTATTCTTTACCGCCCTTATTACCCCAATGTTGCAATTTTCGCAGGGACTGCAGCCGCCCCATAAAAACCTTTATCGCAGCCACGGCTTCCATTCCTTCACCCCCACACAATCTTGGTTACATTTAAAAAACTACCTTGTGGTCATTCCTGGCCTAGTGCATTTCCTTCCGCAGTAAATCTGCCATATAATCCCTGCTGGAGTTCTCTTTTCTCCTTTTTCTTTGTTCGAAGGAATAGTACACTGTTGGGGTACAAATGCCTATCACCTGCCCATCTGGCCTCTTATAATACCAGACTTTGTTAGTGAGGCAAGTCAGGATATGAGGGCTTCTGTTTAGAACCTACAGTAGAGTCAGGAGCTAGGCTGAGGCTATTTCTACTATGTTGTCCCCAAAATATCAAAAATCCTTCGATAATATCAGAGCCAAGGAAGTCCATGTTGTCAGCTCGCTGGGGGTTTTTTTTCTTCTTCTGGATACTTCGTGGCCACTGCGTATGTATTCTTACTTCTACTTCCGGTAGCTACCTGCCCATCAGTAAAAAAAAAAAAAAGCCTAAAATGATTGGAATCTTGTGTCTGTCAGTGAGGTGGGTTTCGAGTGATCTTTTGTGATTGTATTGCGGCTGAGGGGATAGTGCTGCAAGTGATGTTGATCTGATCCCTGGCCAAAGGGAGAGAGAGGGCAGGATAGAGGATGCAATGGTTCGGGACGGGTTCCAACATAATCTCTGTTTTGCACTCAGCCAATAATCTTTCACCGGTTTGCATCGCGAACCCACAACATATCCTCCGTATACCATGGAATCGTGATAAGACAAGTGCCACCAGCCACTGTTTGCAGATCACCTACGCCGGTTTAATGTGAAAGGGTCAAACAAGGCGGTAGACCAAGGATAGTAGTATAATAAGAGAGCTATTGATCCGGGGGGAAGCCAATTGCCAATCCTAGAGGATTTCTGTCTTTATGTTGTCTAAGGTTAGTTTAAATAGGAAGGTCGAAATCTCACTCTAAGCCCCAAACTGAATCTAGGATGTGTCGGAGCCTGAGGGGGGATGATTGTTCTACCTGTATGACTTAACTCCGAATACCTTTGACTTGCTCTGCTCTATAAAAAAAGAAACCGGGTGGGGAAATAAAGGAACAAACCTATCATGCCAGGAAGTGGACCAAACGGGGAAGTGGATGAGCTATGAATGCGCCAAAAAAAGTCAAAATCTGGAAATCTCAATTGATACATAATGCTATGAAGAGATTCCGAAGGGCGAAGGTATCTCTGGCAGTATATGGTCAACCCTGCTTCTACCAGCTCTTACTACTAGTATATATATAGCGTAGAACCAGAAAAACTAATACGACCAGAGCGCTATAGGTGCAATAGAAGAAAAAATGAAAGAAAATGAACCCATTCATACCAGTTCACACAAACTGCAGGTGTTCCCAACCGTCTGATGGACTACTAAGAGTCCTGGAGGGGATGGGACTGCTACCTGTAGTCCGTCCAGGGCGGTCCAAGGGCTGGGCGGCCGCCTTTGAGCAAGACGACGGCCCTACAGGGTGCGACACGTTAGTTCAGCGTAGGGGGGTGGACGGCGGGGGACGGCGGGGGGCTAGTACAGAAGGTTCAAGAGTTAGGATTATAGTCCCATATAGTCCGTCCGGTCCTCACCTTCCCGGTTGTAATCAGTCCAAGCACTCCTAAAAAAGACGGGCTATGAGCCGTAGTCCGTCCAGTTATCCCCCGAAGACTGACAGACTGGGTTCCTGGGAACACTGCATAGGACGGGTAATAGAGACCGCGAGTGGGCCGGAGAAATGAGGCTATAGTTGTAAATTAGATGACAAAGGGAATAAGGATCAGAGGGATAAGTAACTGCCTAGCCGGACAAGTAGAACATGATGGTCTAAACTATGAATTATTCCTGTCCTCTTTTTCATGCAGGTTTGTGGGAAAAACAAAAGAAATCGAGATATTCTCCCCACTTTTAGAGTCCAATGTCTCGATCCGATCTCATCAGTCAGTCCTTAACAGCATAATTTCACAGTAGAAATGCCTCCTATGGGCAGTTGAGAGCAAGATAGAATTGAGTACTAATAGTTCATATTTTTAAACAACTAGTTACATGAGACCCACCAATCTGAATCACAATAAATTTTTTTGCTTTCCCAACTTTAACCTCCCCCCTAGCTTCTATGAAAAGCAAGCCTTGTACCTGCCCCATCTTCCAAGAAGAATTGACCTCCAGCCAACCCATTCCAAGCACAATGATCTGTAATCCAAAACCCTGCCTCTCCAACATAGTCGCAATACACCCAACGGAAATAATTCCCACAAATGCTAGCAGCTGCATCACCCATTTCCTTCAGCTGGGTACACTTGCTTCCAAACTTGTTCTTCTGCATGCATTCCTGGTGCTTCCATTCACCACGCAGTCTGCCAGAGAGTTCGCGGAGCCAGTGAACACTTGGGGATCCTCCAGTTGTCTCGCAGACGTAGCTGACTTGTGCTGTGATATTCTCCAAGGTGATTCCATCAATAATGGTAATGTTTGCAAAGAATTTTGGGGTAGGGTCGTTGATGAGTGCCAATGCTGCAAGGTCTTGTGGAGTTGATAATATTTGAGATTCAGGTTGGTCTTCAACAGGGTGAGTGAGAGCAGGTAGAGTAAAGGCCAGGAGGGAGAAAATGAGGAAGGTAATCTTTGAGATAAACATTTTGTATAGATGTTTGGTGATTTTGATTTCCGATTGTTGAAGTGGTTTGATGAAGTTAAGAGAAGAGATGGTTGCTTGAATGAGGTGGTGGAGCTGATGTTTGTGTGTAAGGAAAGAAGAAAAGAGAGAGAGAAGAGAAGCTTGGAGTCAATTTATACAGGATGGGTGCTAACTCTAGGGTATACTAACTTTGGGCTATAGGGCAAGGTTTACAAGCACAGTATCCTTAGTATGATATAAAAAAATTAAATCTTTCTATCAACATTCTTAGCAGATGCATTGTAAACATATAAGTCATAAGTATTGCTATGCAAAGATTGACACAATACTATCCTTCACACTTAACTTCACAAGAGCAATTCAAATCACCGACAGTATGGTGAAATATTGACCCACAAGTAAAATGGGTGGGATATCATATTCTAACCTAACCTCCTTCCCCTCTTTTCACATTTTCTCTTGCTAGAACGCTCAATTCTATGCTTATATCTACTCTTCAGAATTTATATAATACTCCCAACCAGACAGGAGAGGTTTACCAGAGGGGCTGTAATATACTAAAACCTTATTTTAAATTATTTTTTTAAGAATTGTTTCATGGTGTGTGAGTCATGTAACCTTGTCTTGAGCTGTATCGTGTTATAATATGCCTATTACAGAATGACATGCTAGTCATAGAGGAAAAGAAAGTGAAGTCAACAAGGGAATGGCTGTTTATTATTTAAGTTGATTTCTTGATTGCTTATCTTCTATTCATACTCGATCAGAGGATTTATATTATCATATAAACAAAAACATAAAATGAAAATAAACCCCCTTATCCTGTCTGAAATCTAGGAAAGTCTAGCAACAGGGGTGTACGATATTGCTCTAGTGTATATCAAGTTCTGACAGGGTGGGAAATCATACGATTACTGAAACTGCATGCAACCTGGGTTGTTAATGCTGCTTGGAGTTAGTGTACTCGACCCTACCGGCCCCTTTGTGTGATAGATCAGGGTCTTGTGTGCTAGGAAGCAAGTCATTAATCAAATGCCATAGGCCGGCTACATCAGCCAATACACTCTCCCCTCTCCTATGCCGGTATAACTCTAATCAACGATACCACCACAGCTTCTCTAAAGTATTGAGTCTTAAGGCACATCCGGCGACAGTATATTGAGATAAGCCAGTATGTCTTCAAATCTTTTTGTGTTCACATTTTAAACCCTGTCTAGCTGACAATCTAGGATAGAGCTCTATTCGAAGAGGAATCGTGACTGCACCATCTACCGCAATGCTACTCATGTCTCAGTCAAAGATCGACAGACATTTTAGAATAGTCGCAACAACACATGTAAATGTTATAGCGGTGGAGTTATTTAAAACAGTGTCGTGATTGGCGAATTCGGATAGATAGATACCGTAGATGGACGGATAGCAAGGGTTGGGAACCATAACTTAGCCGTGATGAGTGATAATCCAAATTATACTAGTTAATTAGGCAACCTCGTATCCTTATATAAGGGGTGTTTTATATGCCCGATTCACCCTAGACGGGGAGTCAACCCCGGAACATCGTAAGGTATTTGAGAAATGAGATCTTAAACTACATTTAATAACACCCGTTAGTATCGAGAAGTTGTAATTGAACCTCATTTCCTCAACAATCACCGACAACGTAAAAGAATTACTCTCAGCAGGCTACTACTACACATTAATTGCCGCCAAGGGGGGGGGGAAGGTAGTTGAGGAACAACGAAAATGGAAAAACGTTAGAATTTCTATAAGCTGGAAGCAGAGATCAATCTATGCCTAAACGCCGTATTCTTATGTAGAAGGAAGAAAATAAAAAAAAATAAAAAACATAGAGAGGACACCCCCATTACGAGCATAAGAACAGCACACCCACACCAAATACCGAGCTATGACGGGATGGGATAGGAATCCGGAAGGGAGGGAAGGGGAGGGAGGGGAGGGAGGGAAGGGTAGTGGTATCCACGGGATTGCTGTGCACTAGGAGAAGGGAGGTGAAACTGGTATGGAGGAGGTTGAAGTAGCCTACGATATATATGGACATGTGTTTGGAGAAGTGGAGAAAGGGGCGCATAGCAGATTTTCTTATTCTGGTTAAGCCGGGCTGGGGTGTGCGTATTTGCGAACTTGTAGTAGCTTGACCACTCCTTTGCGCCATTTCCTGGAAGCCGACGAGACTGGGGTTAGGCTGTCTTTGTTGGGTATGCCGGGGTTGGCGCCCCCTCGCTCTAATAGCAGCTCGACTACTCCATCACGCCTCCCCCCGGCGGCCCACGAGAGCGGTGTCCGGCCACGCTTGTCTGGGATATTGGGGTTGACACCTTCCCGTCCTAACAGCAGCTCCACTGCTTCATAATGCCCGCTCGCGGCAGCCCACGAGAGCGGCGTTCGGCCACGCTTGTCTGGGATATTGGGGTCGACGTCTTCCCGTCCCAATAGTAGCTTTGCCACCTTGCCCTTGCCACCATACCGATTCGAGACAGCCCATGAGAGCGGTGTTCGGCCACCATTGTCTGGCATGTTGGGGTTGACGTCTTCTCGTCCCAACAGTATTTTCGCCACCTGCTCCGCTTCACCATTCCAATTTGAGGCAGCCCGTGAGAGCGGTGTTCGGCCACCATTATCTGGCATGTCGGGGTTGACGTCTTCCCGCCCCAAAAGTAGCTTCACCGCATCCTCAACTCCACTATATAAACTGGAGACAACCCATGAGAGCGGTGTTCGGCCATTATTGCCTGGCATATTGGGGTCAACGTCTTCCCGCCCCAAGAGTAGCTTCACCGCATCCTCCGCTCCATTATATAAACTCGAGGCAGCCCACGAGAGCGGTGTTCGGCCACCATCATCTGGCATATTGGGGTCAACGCCCTCCCGTCCCAACAGCAGTTTCACTACTCCATCCTTCCCCTTCCAAGCCGCCCAAGAAAACAGCGTTAAGCCATCATTGTCTAGCATATAGTGCTTAATGTCCTTTCTTCCCAACAGTAGCTTCACTACCCCGTCGTGTCCCTCCTTTGCAGCCAAGTGGATTGCCGTTTGACCGTATCTGTCTGGTCTATTGGGGTTGACATATCTCCTTCCTAAAACCGTCTTCACTGCCCGGGGGTCTTACCCCACCAACCATCTGTGCCATCGGATTTGGCAGACGCCCACTCAAGAAGTAGCCTCGCAATTCCTTCACGTCCCCTCATAGCAGCCCACGAGAGCGCCGTTCGATGAAAGACACCATCCAGCTTGTCAGGATTGACAGTCTGCCGCTCGAGCAGCAGCTTTGATACCCCCTCTTGCCCACAGACAGCAGCCCATATGAGCAGTGTTGTTCCTAGAAAATCCATTTTATTAAGATCGTAATTTGACTGGTCCATGAGAGCGGCTGCGATTTCAACAATGCCGAAAATGGATGCGCAATGCAGTCCTGTAAACCCAATCAGGGGGTCCTTAGTGAGGATAGGATGATAATAATGACTAGTCCACCGTTGGAGATCATTCAGGAGTAACTTTGTTCAATTTGACTGAAAAGCGCGAGCGCAAGCGATACCACGCTCCTTGAAACGTCTCTCTTAGCATGAACACCCCAATATAAGGATGAATATTTGAGGAAGGGAGCCGATTGAGGCATATCAACTGGTAGGGACGAAATTTCCTTAATGGTCCGAAAGTTGAGGTATGTCAGGCAGGTCTCGGCCATTATCGAGTGAGTCGGTCCAAAAATGTCGGGGCAGGTGTTAAGGTACTCCTGGAGAGTAAAGTGGATCAAGCGGACAATTGAAACCTCCCTATCGACGACGACAAGCCCCATGCAACAGCTTAATAATGTCTCCACCGAAGGAATATTTTCGGCATTGTGATCCGTAGATCCTATCTCTACTCCGAGGGCGTGCAAAAGCTCATCGAGTTGTAATAGCCGCTCGGAATGCGAGACCCACATGAGGGCTGCCATCCCAAGCCTTGCCCCCCCCCTACCCTGCTCCCCTACCCGCTCTAGAGTTGCACGATAAGCACTCTTCAAATCCAAGCCTTCTGTCATTGCTCTCAGCTTTCGTCGCCTGCGGTCGGCCGTGGTTTGTCCAAGGATAGCATCCATGGTTAAGGAAATTAGGAGAAACCTAGATGTCTCTATCAGCGAGGGGTATAAAATCCATTTTTCCATCATATTGCTCACTTACGTTTTAGGGACATTCTCGGTAATGTTCTTGACGATTTCATCCTCCAGACCGCTGTCCATCCCGCTGAGAGATGTATCCTTACTCAATCTCATCCGGACATATCTCACAATATCATTAGGATCGGGTTTTATGGATAAAATTGTCATTCTCTCGCCAAGATGCCTATCAATCTCACCCTGGATGTGCTGTCTTCCCGTTAGGAAGATTCGCGTGTTTGGGGACTTCTCGAGTATCTGTCGCAACCAATCCAGAATCCCTGGTCGATGCCTTTCCATACATTCGTCCAGTGCATCAACACATATGAATGTCGGCTGTAAAGATGTGACAGTCTGCATCATCTTCACAATTTCTGCCACCCGCAGTCCCCTTACACCAATCAGCTTTTTATAATCTTGAAACGTCTGCCTTATCTCGTCCGGGATCCTCTTCAATCCGCTGACGATCTGTTTCAGGAGTGAACCGAGTATGTTTGGAGGAGACTGCTCCTCGCGCGTCGCAAAATCCACGTAATAACATGAAACCGCAATATTTCGCTCGCCAGCTATATTGCACAACTTGTCCACCACGAGCGAGCTAGTATCGCTGCGCATCAGCCTAATGACCCCCCGGCTCTCCAGTACGGATTGCCTCTCACCTCAAATAGGTCTTTCCGACACCCGGATCGCCGCAGCAAAATAAAACCGGTTGACCAGATCCTTCATGTTGAGCACTGTTGCACCATCTTTGAAATTCGCCGGTTCGCAGCAGCCATTCCCCCACGTTGTCGGCCCGGCGGGTTCGAACATGCGGGTGCCGGATGCGGGGCTCAAGTGGAGACAACCATGCGAGAATCTCAGACCTCTCGTCAGTCTCACCAAGGTTCGCGTTGCACACAATGTCGTTACTGAATGGATTGGTGTAGTTGGAAGCGTTAGCGTTATTTGAGTATTGTGTATTGTTGTGGGAGTTTGTAGTATAATTGATCAGTGAGTTCGACATTTTCACTCTAGCCACAACGCTGTGGGGGGGGGCGAATTGTTGAGCTGCTGGGTTCGGGATTGAAATTGAGCGAGCGGATGGAAAGCGAGTCTTAAAAGATTGGGACCTTGAGGCTGAACACTTCGACTAGTATTTTGTGTAACCAATATGCCGGGGTTCTGCTTAGATTAATAAATCTTCTCGACTAGGCTAGATACTCTTCTGATTGTTACTGCCGCCAGGGGCTAGAAGCCACCCGCCTAGCCACACTAATCCAGTGTTGCAAAGAAGGCCTCCGATAATCAAACCCGGGGGTTAGAAGGGGGGCCCGAAGGGGGAATTCTTTAATGTCTGATTAAGCAAAAATAGCAGGAACTCTTATGGGAAGTTCTACCTTCAACCCAACTAAGCTATGTGAGTACCGGTATTTATTGCTCAGAAGCAGGAGAAGTGGAGTGCGCGCGAGTTTATTTGCTTGTTCCGCTACATTTTGCTTCCTTTTCCTATTATTCCGTTTGTTTCTTTGCCTCCAATTTCCTCCAAATATCGTTGCTTACCGTTTCATTAGAAGGGGTCCTATCTTATAATCCCCTGGTTCCAAAAGGTGTTTCCCAAGTCTTTTGATTGAACCCCCGCTTCGTCGCAACATTGCACCAATCTGTGATATCCCCTACCGGTATTGCTGCCATTCCGATGGTTAACACTCACCCTCATTCGCTCTACTAGCACCTTTGCGGTAGCCCAATTATGTAAAGCTATCGCTCTCTCGCCAAGATGCCTTGTCAATCTCACCCCGGATGTATCTCCTTCCGGTCGGGAATACTCGCGTGTTTCGGGAGGTCTCGAAGATTTACCACAACGAATCTACATGTAGAATCTTAGGCCGATTCCTTTCCAGACATTCATCCAGCGCGCCAATACATATACTCGAGCAAACGTCAGCCTTAAAGATGTGACAGTCTGCAGCATCTTCACAATCCCCTTCCCTCAATCACCATTTTATAGTCTTGAAACGTCCCGCCTATCTCACCGGGGATCTTCTCCATCTACTTGTACAGACACTTCGTTTCAGCAGCGCACCAAGCATGTTTGTCAGAGACTTCTCCTCCTGCACCACAAAATCAACTCACCGGTACTCGAATACTGGTACAGTAAAAACATGAAAAAGCAATCTTTCACTCCCCTGCCATAGTACAACTTCCCCCTACTAGCGAGCTAGTGCTGCACTTCAGTCCCATCACCACCCTCAGCTTTTCACCGTGGATTATCTCTGACCCAGGTCGCCCCAGCAGAATAAAATCTCATGATCGGATCCCTCCTAAGCACCACCGCACCCACCACCTTTCAAATCCCCCAGTTTCCAGCAGCCGTTCTCCAGCGTTGTGAGCCCGGTGGATTCGAACTTCTTGATGTCGGATGGGAGGCTAAAGTGGCGAGAGAGCCATTATAGGATTCCACACCCATATCATCGACAAGGTCATAGTAATTCGCCGCATTTGACGCATTGAAAGAGTTGATATTATCTGTGAAAGATCTCGACATTTTCTGTCTTGTCGTTTCTTATTCAAAGTGAGACATGTTCCTTAGTTCGGGGATGTTGGCGAAATTCCTGGAAAGTGGAGGCGCACTGTCGGATGAGCTCTTCAACCCCAGCAGTTGCTCAGTGCTTGCACACAACAATGCGGCTCACATACGGTAGGTAGTCCTTGTCATCCGTCCAATCGCTTTAACCTTGTTCCTGGGCGCAGGTAATAGTTCAACTTTGGAGAGACTTAAGAACAGCTCTTGAAAGGAGGTCGCAAAGGCCTTTGCTTGGAATTTTGGTTACCCAATTTAGCTAAGAATAAACGTCCAAACATTCAGGAGGTTTTGTACAGGATCATACTACCGGTAGGCCCACTAGGTCTTCACTCGAGTAACGATCGATTGCCGTACTCTAGACTTCTAACCGATTACCACGCACATAACTGTGCCAAGATTCCCAGGATATGCAACCCTCGCCCAGAACCCTCTCTTCTGTTTTCAACTTGGTCTTGAGAACTCGTATCAGCACGGCGCAGTATCACCATCCTATTGGAGTTTCGCTCCGCTCCACAAGGTTATGCGGAATCTTATGCGGAATCGTGCCCTTGTTACTATACCAGGATGATTGCCCAAGTGCAACTAAAGCAAGAAAAAATCCCAGCCATAGTGTATCTGACTTTCATCGCTCGTGCCAAAGCACGAATGGAGAGATATGAAAAGTCCGTTAGGATAAGGTGGTGGGTAAGTACCGGTATAATATTATGCGCGCCCCGGCAAGAGGCATGATGCCCGAGGACAAAGACTCAGAAACAAGCGATAGAAAATGGGCACGTATAATATCTATGTACTAATACGAAATGTGCCTACAGTATATCCAGTCTCTAGTTTTAAGTCCTGGCACTGCTAACACACAGGGGCTGGCGGGTGTAGTATAATACCGTATGGTTGCCCTTTATGTGATTTGTCCTATGATACAAGCATCTGAGAGGTTCTTCTCACCCATGCATGCACACGACGTCACCATAGCAACAGTAGCGATCCGACAGGGAACACAGGAGGAGATGGAAAAAAACTTTTTTCGTGACATTATGTACGGTACTGGGAGCTCTGTTGACTTGGCGCAGAGATAATGTGCAAGTAGCCTTAAAGGAAGGAAAGAGGAAAAAAAGTGACGATTGTCTGGCCAGGGTCTTGCCAAGTACCAAGGGTGGAGCTACTATTGTAATTTGGAGTAAAATCTTTTGCACAAGCTAACAGCTTTTTAACCGGCAATAGTTAATTCACACTTCCTATCACCGACTTGCCATCATCCAGTGGGATGACAGAGTTAATACATGCATCCAATATAGGGCCAACGTACAGTATGATACTGTATAGAAAGATGAATCCACAAACACAACTCCTACGGTACACATGAAACAAACACAACTCCTCGGTACACATGAATCCACAAACACAACTCCTACACCAGTGAGCCCGGGGTGAGGTTCGTCGTTTAATTACGGCACTTTAGTTGGAACTCCTAAGGTTAGGGTTGCTAGTATGGCGAATCCCATCACCATCCCCGATAGCACAAATCATCTCGGCAGGGGAGGATGCCTTTGGATTGTCGTTGGCCATTATTCTGACCACATGGTGACCTGGGCGTACTTTCTTCCATAGTTCCAGTCTTCTGCAGTTTCTGTATTTCTGTAATGGATTAGCAGGTTTGTCAAGGCTTAATCTGTGGCTGTTGAATTCGGGTAGATAGATGGACAGACAACCAGGGTGAGAAGCATGGAAGGGGTAAGCAGTACAAGCAAGCCAAATTACACCGCGAATTAAGAAACCTCGTATGATATATAGGCTCTGCTCTTATCTCTGATTTACCATAGACTAGGAGCGAACATGAGACATTATAAGGGTTTCAAGCATGAGACCTGGCGCTTCACCAACTCAGTCTCGGTAAGGAGCCGGAAGATGTACTTGAGCGTTGTTTCCCTAATAATCACCGAAAGCTAAAAGAATACTCCCGACAGCTGACCGCACATGTAGTCCTCCTAGTAGGGGGGAGAAATGAAGCTCGGAAACAACGAAAATGGAAAGAAGTGGGAAGTGATATGTGGGAGACAGAGACCAATATAAACCTAAACAATCTATTCTTATACAAAAGGGAGAAATAAGAACTAAAACGTAGACCGAGCATTCCCACAGCAACCACAAGAACAGCCACATCCAGAGCCAAGGCCGAACTATACTAAAATGAGGTTCAGATGCGGAGGTGGGGAAGGGAAGGGAAGAGAGGGCAGCGGTGTCCGCGAGATTGCCAAACGTTTGAGAGAGGGAGGAAAATATGATGTGGAGGAGGGTGAAGCAGTCGACGGTAGACATAGCGTGTCTATAGAGATCCGGAGAAGGGACACAGGGCCGTTTTTTTTAGGATAAGAGGAAAGATTTTATATTGCCGTGTTAAGCTGGTTAGAGTTTGGGGAGTTGCAAGTTTGTAGTAGGTTCACCACTGCTTCGTGCCGCTTCTTGGAAGCGAACGAGAGTGGGGTTAGACCGTCTTTGTTAGGCATGTCGGGGATGACGTCTTTCCGTTCCAACAATAGCTTCACTACTTCGTCACGGCCCGACTCGGCGGCCCACGAGAGTGGCGTTCTGGAATCATTATCTGGAATATTGGCGTTGACCCCCTCTCGCTCTAGCAGGAGCTTTACCACTCCGTCGTGCCCCGACTCGGCAGCCCACGAGAGCGGTGTTCGGCCAGCAGGATCGGCTATATTGGGATTGACGTCTTCACGAGCCAACAGTAGCTTGACGACTGCGGGGCCCCCGCGGCTGACAGCATGCGAGAGCGGTGTTCGGCCAGCATTATCTGGCATATTAGGGTTGACGTCCACCCGCTCCAACAGGAGCTTAACCAATCGATCTTGCCCCCACTCGGTAGCCCACAGGAGCAGTGTCAGGCCAGCATAATCTACTATATTAGGGTTGACGTCTTCCCGTGCCAATAGTAACCCGACCACTGCGCAACTCCCCCACTTGGCAGCCCACGAGAGCGGTGTTCGGCCATATTCGTCTGGTATATCGGGGTTGACGTCTTCCCGCCCCAACAGTAGCTTCGCCGCTCCATCGCGCCAATGCGAGGCAGCCCACGAGAGCGGTGTTCGGCCACTATTATCCGGCACATCGGGGTTGACGTCTTCTCGTCCCAATAGTAGCTTTATGACTTTATTATGTCCACCTCCGGCAGCCCACGAGAGCGGCGTTCGACCACAATTGTCAGGAATACCGGGGTTAACGTCTTCCCGTCCCAACAGCAACTCGACTACCCCATCACACCCCCGCGCAGCAGCCTGCGAGAGCGGCGTTCGACCACCATTGTCAACCATGTCAGGGTTAACGTCTTCCCGTCCCAACAACAGCTTTACTACTCCATCATGTCCCAACACGGCAGCCCACGCCAGCGGTGTTCGGCCTACCTGATCCGGGATATTGGGGTTGACGTCTTCCCGTTCCAATAGGAGCTTCACTACTCCATCATGTCCACACCCGGCAGCCCACCAGAGCGGTGTTGGGCTACTGTTATCTCGCATATCGGGGTTGACGTCGTCTGTTGAAGGGTGCGATTTCTTATCCGATGGTCGCATACCGGTATGTGTGTTGGCTGTGTGATACAACGACTCGGCCACCCGTGACTCATAGATATTTCCTTAGGTAAGGGGTTTAGGCACGTGATCAGTTAAGGATAGGTAGTGCAGGTTTTTTTTCTTCCCTTAGTTTACCGGTATCATACTACCGATATATATCTCCATAGCCCAAGAGTGGATTCTCATCTTTAAGCCTAAACTATATTGCGTTCAAAACTTATCCACAAACTTTATCAGAAAGCCGAGGACAATACCAATATTTTCACCGTCCCGTTCTCAAATTAACCTCACTGCCGCCGCCGGCCCGCCCCTAGAAGCCAGCGACAGCGGTGTTTGGCTACCATTGTTTGGCATATCGGGGTTAGCATCGCCCCGTCCTGACGGAAACTCTTGTACCGGACCGTAGGGACATTTGTGCTACCCATGTGGTAGGCGAAAGTAGGATATAGTACTGTGCGACATAAACTAGTAAGAACGAGCCAACACTCTGACCTTGACTTAAGAGGAGGCTGTGAAGAAACTTACAATTGTGTCAAAAGAAGAGCCCTGAAAGGCTTAGTTCTAGTAAGAAAGAGTTCGTCTATGGCGTCTTATTTCGATTTCTAGAGAAAACTAGGATAAAATCTTATTTGAGCGTGATAGCGCTGGGCGGCTCTTCCCGGTACCGATACCTATATGTGGTACAAGTATTGTTGTAACAAATTTGAAGAGGTTGATTGGAGGGCCCCGAGGCACAGTCTCTTAAGGCGTCGCGAGATTCTCGAGTAGCTGGAATGGCGGGGGTCTCTTACCCTCCTGGCAGTGTTTTTTCCCGTCTTAGCGCCTCTGGTGACATATCAGCTGTAAACATTCATTCCAAGCTCCATGGTACAAGTACGGCCGACCTCTGCTTTCTCTCACTGGGATCACATTTTCTATTTCAGGTTAAGTCTTGCATAGTATCGGGTACGGTACCTGCGCGCTTCCATACGGTACTCGGAAGGGACGACGTTGACCCCAGCAAACCAGATGGGTACGGCCGAACACCACTCCGGCTGGCTATTCGGCACGGCCACACGGCGATGGTGGCGTTGCTGCTGCCGAGGAGTCCCCTAGTTTGACTCAAAATTTCCACCATCCTCGCTTTAATTTTAATTATTCTAGTTGTAAATCCTTGTTGCATATTTATTGTTTCTCTTTTCATTTTATTTAATCTTATTTTTCCCTTTTCCTTCCTAAAGTGTAAACCTGAGTATTTAGGTAGTATAGAAGAAAAAATACCATGCGCAGGTTTTTCAATCGAAAGGGGCGTTGGGGCTACCGGTAGTGTTAAGATATGATTGGGATTTGTTTCCACTATGGGTGTGGCCCGAAGGGGGGGGGGTGCTTGTACGCTACAGCTCTCAAGATGTGAGTTTGAGTGTGAGTGAACTTGGGAGGTTATCCACATTTCTTAGGCTTGCTCGTTAGGGAAAATTAATACCATGAGTCTCTAAACTACGGAAATTAACTCCCATGATGCGGGCACCACACGGGCACCACACGGGCCCCAGGAAACTCGATATATAGTCAAGACCTTCCTGCATTGCCCTATGTACATGGCCCGTGCCTGTGTACAATTTGCTCCTGTTCAGAGGCTGGCATCATATGCCAGCGTGTGGAGATAGAGATGATATGTATGCGAGATAATACTAATAATCGTGACTCCCTGTGGCTTCTTTCCCCTCTATCAACTAAAAAACTATATACATTGATGGCGGAAGCGTGGAATCTCATCTTGAAATCTAAGCTATATTGCGTTCAAATTTGTCCATATTTTTCCGGTGATGTGTCATTGCTTAATCTTACCCGGGAATATCCTGTAATATTATTACGGTTGTGTTTCCTGGATAAAACTGCCACTCTCTAGCCACTATACCTATCAGCCTCGACCCGGATGTGCTGTCTTCTAGTTAAATTTTTTTTCCCGTTTGGAGACCTCTCGAGGATTTATCCCTTCGTTCGTTTTCAGACCCTCGCGCTAAGTACGGGCACGGCTGGTAGTGGAAGCGATCGGTGATGAAGTAACTAAAGAGAGCAAAGTTAGGGATAATTGTGACAACTATGATGTAAGAAGCATATGAAGAACAAGAAGGGTGGTGCCGGTATCCCCTTCACTGCTGAGATAGCTTATTTGGGTAATCGTGATATGAAAAACTTGGTGCTTCAGAGGTGGTGTAGTGCTCAGAATAGTGTTAAGTGAGTACTGCTCAGCATTGTCATGATGGAAACCAGGATTTCTGCGTAGATTTGCTCCCGACTATGGTATGTCTATCGTTACCTTTCGGGCACACAACCATACTTTAGCTTCACCCTAAACGCGAACTAAAATTGATGTGCCTGGGCTTGAAAAACGGGAACGAACGAAGGGATCGCAACGAGTCTAGAATCCCAGGTAGATGCCTTTCCGCGCATTCGTCAAGAGCATTAAGACATAAATATCGGCTGTAGACATGTGACCGTCTGCTATAGCTTCATAATTTCCAACACCCACAGTCCCTTCCCGCCGATCGCCCCCTTGTAGTCCTGAAGCGCCTCACTTGATGGTATAATAACTCCAGTGGTAGAGCGTTGTATTAGGAGCGGAGCGCAGGCAACAGGAAGCAAACGCGGTATGGAGGGACAATGAAGTGTGGACGAGTGAACGTTCTAGGGCGTGACCGGATATATGATAGGATTATACATGTAGAGCTTTCACTATGATACTAAAGTGAAATTTACCTAGCATATAGAATAGACACTACGACACCCTTCTCCTATCGCATCGCCTACACAATCGTGCCACCGCCTCCATTCTAACTTATCTCATCTGAGATCTCCAATTTACTGACCATCTGGCTCACTAGTCAACCGAGTATGTATGACTAAGACTGCTCCTCTCAAGCAGCAAAACCAACGTAGAAGCATGAAACGGCAACATCCTGCTCTCCAGCCATATCGCACGGCTGCCCCGGTGAGCTAAAGTAGTACCGCTGGACGTCAGTACCACCATCTTTTATTTTTTCATCGTAGATTATCTCTCACCTCGAATAGGTCATGCCAACACCTAGATCACCTCAGAAAAATAAAATTCCGTAACCAGATCCCTCTTGTTCAGCACCGTCGCGCCACCTTTGAAATTTACCCGTCCGCAGCAGCCTTTCTCCGGTGTTATAGGCCCGATGGGTTCGCTCATCTTAATGCCGAATGCGGGGCCATGTCAGAGTTTCGGACTGGTCATCAGCAAGGGTATAGTGATTCGATACATTCGACATATTGAAACAGTTGATATTATCTGCGAAAGATCTCAGCATCTCCGCTCTTCTCGTTTCTTGTAATGCTGAGGAGGATGGGTTTCTTATTCGGGGTGGTGGTGGTGAAATTCCTGGCTTTTGATTTGGTATGAGGATACGAAGGCAATTTAATTGACTATTTTGTTTAAAAATATGGCTATAGGCAATATTATTTATTCTTTATCGTATTATATATAAGTTACTACCCGGGTGCGGGAGGGTTGTGTTGCACGATAAATGGGGAGAAGTTTCTAGTATAGGAGCAGGTTGATAGGTATTCTGGTTCATTCTGGTTCTTACTGTAGTTCTCTGGGGGAAGTGGGTGGCAGCAACCATATTTATACAAAAGTGTGATCCCATATAAGCGAGAGAAATATATCGTAATAATATTACGAAAGGGATCAAAGGAAAAAAGTCAACACTTAGGAGCGCAGGGAGCAGGAAGCGCACATAGTATGGAGGAAGTCTGAAGTGCGGCGCGCCAGCACGCTAGGGCAAGAGCGGATATAATATAGGGTTATAAATGTGGAAGTTTTCACTACTTAAGTAGCCGTTAGCTAGCAACCTCCATAGAGAGAAACATACACCTCGAGATCCTCTCTCCTACACACGCCCATACGACTGCCACCTCCATCACTAGCAAGGGAGAGAAAAGTAACTCGGGAGCAACTAAAAATGGAAAAAGGACATAATTTCGAAGCGGTGAACAGAGACCAGTTTAAACCCAAACGCCTTATCACTGTACAGAGGGAAAGTGAAATTAAAACACGGACTGAAAATTCCCACTATAACCACAAGAGCAGTGCACCCACACTCAATGCTGAACTAGACTAGGATAGGATCGGAATTTGGAGGCAAAGAAAGGGAAGGGAGGGAAGAGCAGCGGTGCCCACGAGATTGCTGTACACCCCGTGGAGGGGGGTGGAAGTAATCTGGAGGCATCGGAAGCTGCCAGCAGAGAAATACTGGTGCGCACACAAGGATGTGAAGAGAGTCGCGGACTGCGGTGTTTGAGAAGGATAGAAACAATTTTGTATTTTTGAGCTTAGGGTTGGTGGGATCGTGTAAAAATTCTGGCTTGGAGTAGCTTCACCACTTTGTCATGCCCTTTCTTGAAAGCCAACGAGAGCGGAGTCAGGCCGCCTTTATTGGGTATATCTAGGTTGATTCCTTCCCGCCCTAGTAGTAGCTCCACCACTCCCCGATTCCCATTCGAGGCAGCCAATGCAAGTGGTGTTTGGCCACGATTGTCTGGCATATTGGGGTTGACGTCGTCCTGTCCCAAGAGCAGTTTCACTACTACATCATGACCGTTTTCAGCAGTCCACGAGAGCGGTGTTCGGCCACTATTATCTGCCATATTGGGGTTGACGTCGTCCTGTCTCAAGAGTAGCTCCACTACTCGGTCATGACCATTTTCAGCAGCCCATGAGAGCGGTGTTCTTCCGCCATTATCTGCCATATTGGGGTTGACCTCTTCTCGTCCCAACAGTAGCTTCACTACTCCATCATACCCACACCAGGCAGCACGCGAGAGCGGTGTTCGGCCATCAATATCTGGCGTATCGGGGTTAACCTCTTCCCTTTCCAACAGTAGCTTCACTACTCCTTCATTCCCACACCAGGCAGCCCGCGAGAGCGGCGTTAGGCCGTAAATATCTGGCATATCTGGATTGACCTCTTCTCGTTCTAGCAGAAGTTTCACTGCTCCATCACACCCATACAATGCAGCTAGCGAGAGTGGTGTTAGGCCAAGATTATCTGGCATATCGGGGTTGACCTCTTCTTGTTCCAACAGTAGCTTCACTACCCCATCACGTCCGTTCCAGGCAGCCCCCGAGAGCGGTGTTAGGCCACAATTGTCTGGCATATCGGGGTTGACCTCTTCTCGTCCCAACAGTAGCTTCACTACTCCATCATGCCCCCGCCCGGCAGCTAAAAAGAGCGGTGTTCGGCCAGCATTATCTGGCATATCGGGGCTGACGCCTTCTCGTCCCAGTAGTAGCTTCACTGCTCCGTCGCGCCCCCGCCAGGCAGCTAGCGCAAGCGGTGTCCGGCCCTCGTTGTCTCGTGTATCGGGGTTGATGTCTCCCCACCCCACCAGTAGCCCCACTACTCTGTCATGTCCATTCTTAGCAGCCCACGAGAGCGATGTTCGGCCATCATGATCTGTTATATGGGGTTTGACGTCCTTTCTTCCCAATAGTAGCTTCACCACTGCTTCGTGTCCCTGTTTGGCGGCCAAAAGGAGGGGTGTTTGGCCGTATTTGTCAGGCCAGCCGGGGTCGACATATCTCCTTCCCCGGGCAATGTTCACCACCCGAGGCGTCTTACCCCACCAACCGTCCGTACCATCGGGGTTGGCAGATGCCCGCTCGAGAAGGAGCCTCACAATTTCCTCGTGCCCCATCACAGCAGCCCATGAGAGCGCTGTTCGACCAGGGTATATATCTGGCTTGTCGGGATTGATAGTCTGCCGTTCTAACAGCAGTTTTACTACCCCCTCTTGCCCGCAGATAACGGCCCATATGAGCGGTGTTATGCCTAGAAAATCCCTTTCATCATGACCGCAGTTCGGCTGATTCATAAGAGTGGTTGCGATTTCAGCAATGCCGAAAACTGATGCGCAATGTAGTCCGGTAAACCCAATCACCGGATCGTCGGCAGGGATGTGGTGAAAATAATGATCAGTCCGCCGCTGGAGATCCTTCAGGAGTAGCTTTGTAGATATATGGGTTTCAATTTGACTGAAAAGCTGAAGTACAAGTGATACCACGCCCCCCGAAGCCTCTCTCTTAGCATGAACACCCCAATATAAGGAAGAATATTCGAGCAAGGGAGCCGACTGAGGCAGACCAAAGGGCAGCGACGAAATTTCCTTAATGGTCCTGAAATTGAGGTATGTCAGGCAGGTCTCGGCCATTATCGAGTGAGTCGGTCCAAAAATGTCGGGGCAGGTATAAAGGTACTCCTGAAGAGTAAAGTGGATCAAGCGAACAGTGGAAGCTTCCCGATCGACCACCACAAGCCCCAGGCAACAGCTCAGTAATGTCTCAACCGAAGGAATATTTTCTGAATTGAGGTCCGTAGACCCTATCTCCACTGCTAGGGCATGCAAAAGCTCATCAAGTTTTAATAACCGCTCAGAGTGCGAAACCCAGAGCAGAGTTGCCATCCCTAGCCTTGCCATGCCACCACCCTGCTCCTTTATCCGTTCTAGTGTTGTGCCATAAACATCCTTCAAATCCAAGCTTTCCGTCATTGCTCTCAGCTTTTGCCGCCTGCCACAGGGCGTGGTTTGCCCAAGGATCGTATCCATGGTTAAGGATATCAGCAGAATCCTAGATGTCCTATCAGCAGCAGCTATAAAACCCATTTTTCCATCCCATTACTCACTTACGTTTCAGGAATATTTTCGGTAATGCCTTTGATAATTTCATCTTGCAGACCTCTGTCCATCATGTCTGGAGATGTATCCTTACTCAATCTCATCCGGACATATCCCACGATATCATCACGGCTGGGTTCCACGGATAAAACTGCCGCTCTCCCACCAAGATACCTGTCAACCTCTATCCGGATGTGTCGCCTTCCTGTTAGGAATATTCGTAGGTTTGGGGACTCCTCGAGGACTTGTCGCAACGAATCTAGAATCTCAAGTCGATTCTTCTCCACACATTCATCCAGCGCATCAACACATATAAACGTCGGCTGCAATGACGTGACAGTCTGCAGCATCCTCACAATTTCGGCCACCCGCAGTCCTCTTCCACCAATCACCTTTTTATAATCTTGAAACGTCCGACTTATCTCATCTGGGATCACCTCTAATCTACCAACAATCTGTTTCAGTAGTGAACCGAGTATGTTTGACGGAGACTGTTCCTCCCGCGCCGCAAAATCGAGGTAGAAACATGAAACAGCAATATTTCGCTCGTTGGCTATATCGCACAACCTGTCCACCACCAGTGAGCTAGTATAGCTGCACGTCAGTACTACTATCTTTTAGTTTTTCACGGCAGATTTTCTCCTACCTGAAATAGGTCTTGCCGACACCCGGACCCCCATAGCAAAATAAAATCTCATAATCAGATCCCTTATATTGAGCGCCATCGCACCATTTTCGAAATCCACTAGTGTGTAAGAGCCGTTCCCCGATGTTGTCGACCCGGCGGGTCCGAACATCTTGATGCCGGATGCGAGGCTCGAGTGGAGAGAGCCATTTTAGGATTTCGGACTGATTATCGGCAATAGTATTGTGAATCAACACATTATTGAAAGAGTTGATATTATCTGTGACAGATACCGACATCTTCTTTGTATTCGTTTCTTGTAACATTGAGTGGGACAGATTCCTTCGCAGGGGGTGTCCACAAAATTCCTGGGGCTGAAGGAAAGCGGGGGCCCACACTCCAAATATAGCTCATATATCACGGCGGCCGCACAGTGCTTACATAAATTTCCCACCCAGCGGCTCGCATAATCCTTATCGCGCCTCCAATCGCGTTAACCTCCTCTATGTGCAGGTACACTGTGGTTCAACCTGGGAAAGTCTGGAGAACAGCTCTTAAAAAGGAGGTCGCAAGGGTTCTTTTGCTTGGAATTTCGTTTACCCAATTTGAGTTAAGACTACGAATAAATATCGCAACATTCGGCAAGTTTTGTACAGTACTACAAGGGCGGCTGGTAGATATAACGGTCACTTGGGTCTGGTAAGGAGATTTTGGTCAACCTTCTATATACGAGTAGTCGCAGTGGTAAATAAGGCACATGTGTAACCTACTCCTAAGTATGACGAGAATCCCCAAGGGAACTCTGGTGATACTAATAGGATAGTAGGGAAAGTCTCAGTGGAATATCTTCAAGAGAAATAAGAAAAATGAGGGACTATTAGAGTGACTGTTCAACTTGTAGTATATTATTAAAGGAGAGCATTCCTGTGAGGCTTGAGAGACTGAATCCTTAGGGGATTGCAGGTTCTTTAAATACAAATAAAACATAAACAAATATCCTGTCCCTAACACAAACACATACTAAGGAAAGATAATCCAATAGGAAACTATGACAATAAGGAAGGTACAAGGTAAGGAGTGTAGCACTACTATTGTAGAACCTAGATAGGAAATCTCTAACATCAGGTAAGTACAGTAGCGAGAACATTGGGCAGATTCGGTTACAATATGACTGTGATATCTGTTAGCCTCACCCGTTGAATTGTTTAAGCAGGTACGATCCCGGCGACAGGTCGTCGGCACCGCCCCCATTTTACTCCAAAAATGGCTGATTATAAGTGGAAGTATGAGGAGAGGTTGGTAAGAGCAGGTGATTATCGGAAAGAGCGCAAGATTGGTTTCTAGAAGTTCATATAGCTTCCTGAGAGATATGCCAATATTGAAAGGTCTTACGGTACGACTTCACAGGATTAGGAGAATATATATATAACCTCAGCAACTTTTCTTCAAGTTCCAATATCGGTAGAAATATGCTATTAAATACACATTCAGTCTCCCGGAAGTGCTCTCCAACCATCATAACTTTCTACCAGTGAATTCAAACATCCATCCAACTCCCCTCCAGGCCAGACATCTGAAAACAAACAAAACATACTTCAACAAATCTACGACGGTTGATCTTAGTGTGAAAGCCCCAGCACCACGTCAAGGTGTCAACCAAGCTGGGGTCCCACGAGCCATCCGCTGATTAGCCAACCCTCGTTGGACGGATGATAGCCGAACCATGATAGAGCCTGTCTGGACACAGCGGCTCGTTCCCTTTCCAGTGATATCAATGGCGCTCCTCTTTACGTTTAAAAAAACGGAGAGAGAGACAGCCATTATCACGGCGGGAACGGCCGCCAATCGGAATGGTCCCATTTTTGCCCAAACAGACCCTTTTACCATGGCCTAAAGTATCCTTCCTGTCAGGCACCCTCCGTGTGAGGCGTGTTACCTTGCCCTTCAGAAGTAAATACTGCTCGTGGGAGCCGGGACACTCCCGGCGGGCAGGCGCTCTGGCTGTCGTCACAGTCGCAGAGCTCCTCCGCAACTGTGATGCAAGTTCCATGGAGAGGAAAGAAGGAGATTTGGAGGGGATGTGGTGGTATTTATAGAGAACTGGAGGGTGTGCCAAGAAGATTCTTGTGCTAGGGTTTTATGGAGGATGTGAAGTTTCAGGAGTTGGGTTCACGAGAGAGGGTAGTTTGAGTATCATGTGATTTCATATAACATCAGTGCGTGAATTTCCAAACTAGTTTATCTTTCTTTCTTTGTTTTCCGAAGGCTCCAGGCAGTTATAGGGGCTTTAGATATTCATAGCCCCCCAGATAGTAGCCTAATCCTTCCTAATCATCTGTCATAGGTTCACGGGAGGGTACATAAGGCTAAAGCTATGGGTAGTTCCTGCAAGTAGCCATCGTTAGTAGCCAATTCTAGTATACTTCGGCATTAGACTAGCCTATGGTGGTCCAATTTTACAAAATGGTATAATGGTCTCTGGGTTCAATAGCCGTGTCGTAAGGCAAAGCTTATGACCTTTCTCCATCCTCCTAAATATTTAACAAAAGGCTATTTCATGGTAATGTGAGGATACCTTACGATAACGAGATTGCGCGCAGTATGAATAACAGACACCTTCCGAGGATCTAGCACCGTTATAAAAGGGATATGAAATCAGAAATCCAGAAACTACACCGAAGTGTGCTACTATGCTTCCATTCCCTATCCAGCAGTGCAGGACTGTGGCCCATACGGTGGAGGCGCCGCTGCGGGCGCATCGCATTACAAGAAGCAAGGGTGTGGTCCTAGGCAATTCTTTACTTGATTTATTTGGGCCCACCCATGGACACAGCCAATCGAGAACTACAATAACCTGTGGAACATAATACTTTACTGTGTAGCACCAGGGGCAGTTTCGGGAATTGCATCCTGGCTCAAAGTTAAACCTCAAGCCAACTCCAGTAGCAAACCCAAGGTTCCGCTACCGAGCCGCACCTATTCACAGAAAAGAGAACAGTATACCAGAGAAATACCTTTGTGGGTCTACTCCAGGTATTACATTATCTGGGAATGCCCTTTGTGAGGAGCCTACTCGGCGGTAGTACCCGATTGCTGCAGCTGCAGTGCTGGGAATTCACAATGTCTTCTCTTTATTGCTAGGCACGTGATTGATAGCACCGAATATTACGGGCTTGTAATCAATCATAAAGCGCTGAATTTGCCACGTAGTTTCTATATATAAATCAGGACCTCCGGTGGCATAACTACTGAGATCTCCTAGTCCTACGTATTCCGTGCCCCACAGGCGAGTCAAAGACTGGTTTACTATGTTGGCCCGGCAATCTCACACTGTCAGTATACGGTACTCGAGTACAGGCCTCGCAAAGTATCCTGTTGTGTATACTCGAGTATGATATATTCCAGTGTGGATTAGTCAACCCGAGGGCAGGGGCTAATTAACCTAAACGGACAGGGATGTCCGAGCATTTGGCTACAGCCGAGTTAACCTCAATAGCCGTTCCACCACTTCTTGCCGGACCTTATACCAACTACCACGCCAGATGTTTTCTATATCTTCGCCGACTGCTGGCGGGAGTCTTTATTATTATAATTCACCAAGCCCACCTGGGTTCTCCAGAGAAAAAACCTCTATCCTTATTACAACACTCACAAAGTCAAACTCATCACTAAGCCCAGCATCACATAGCAGATATGGTTGAGACAGGACTGCTAGACGACTACCTCACCAATGATCAAAAACCCCTTTGTTCATTGCACTCTCTCACCATTGAGTCCTGCTTTGCCTAGTGGGAGCAGCAATGTAAAGATCGGGTGCCGGGAATATTGGTTTGTCTCCTTCCTTAACTTAAATGGCGCAAACTGCTAATTGATACTCTCCTACTAGTTCGCGGCTCAGTTCCCCATCCTCTGATAATGACCTACTCTGTTCCCACACAGCCTGTAGAATTCATTATTCTAGCCAATATTCTCCGCGCATTCGACGCAGCATACCTACTATCCACCATCTTTCTAGCAGTTTCTCGGGTCGCGCCTCGAGAATTTCTCACCTCTTCTCGCATCACCTGTCTACTCATCTGCTTCGGTTTGGGGATCTACTCTATCTTCGCAGAGCGTCCACTAGAAGGGCCGTGTTTCATACTGTTTGGAGTGTTGAATATGGGGCTTGAGCTTTTCTTTTCTGCTGGGGGAAAAGGGAGCAATGCGGGGTGGCAGGCGGTAATGTTGGATATGTCGGTGGAGTTTAGGAAGGGGGATCTGCGAATTTTTACCACAGCGGCAATTGGAGCTTTTGTTGTGCTCAAGGGTTGGCTGTGAGTATTTTTCCCTTTTCGGGGTCATTAGGGATATTGACTGACTCTCCACTAGATGGTATGCCCGGCAGGTTGTCGGAGTGTACGCAGAACACATGGAGTCTTCGGGGGAGAAAGGGACCCAGCTCCGCTTTCTCAGCTGCTGCGCACAGATCTCTATATACACATTCCCTGCGTACTGGATCAGTGGAGTCATCAGCAACATCGTGCGTAGCACAATATCCGGAGGTTAACTAATTCCTGATCCCGCCCCTAATAGCCACATGACCTAACCAAAAGTCTACGTATCCCGCTACAGTCACCCTCAAAAGCCCCACACCTGGCCAACCCTCAGGACCCTCGAGAACTCTCTAGAAAATATCGGAATTCTCTCCGTCGGTCCTCTCAAGGCCTGCTTCCACTTACACAACAGCTCATCAATGCGTATATCTCCCTCCACGACGTATCTTACGAAGCCACCAGTGGAAGCTATAACGATGCGCCGGAGGAGTCCGGCGTCACCCCGCTACTCACGAGCAGTAATAGCATTGATTACTGTCTTGATAGTATCACGGCGCTTGTAAGCTTTGTTATCGCAGTATGGGTATTCAGCGCCGCCCAATCAGTTTGAGATCAAGGCGCACGTCAACGCCCTACTGGAGTTTGAAGTTTGGGTCGGGTCCCAAGTTTCGGCGTTGTATATGATTCCGTTGGGGGTATTCTGAGCTCCCCGGGATCGCTGAATTGACGCCTCAGCTAATGGAGTAACTTAGTCTGGGACCGCTACGATATTTATCATTCTAGCCAGTAGCCCGGTCGCTTCCAAGAGGAATTTTTTTTCCGCACAGTATTATAAGATTTTGGATATCTCCCCCGAAATTGAGGTTGAAGATGTCTGAACGCCTCGCACTCCCTAGATGTTTCCTCCCCTTTGTCTCTTTCCTATCTTCCTTCCCTTCTTTCATCCGACCAGCTGCCCGGTATACACCAAACTGTACATATCAAGCCCTCTTCGAAGCAGCGGGGGGCATCAAAGTTGGACACGAACACCAACCAACATATAATCTTTTTACACAGATATAAACAGTTACTATATAATACTATACCCGGAATTGAAAAATGTATAGTGCGCATTTACTTTTTGCTCAAGATCGAGGCCTTCCAAACCACTTTCTAATATGATATCCTTTGTTGCGGCATAGGAGTGTGGTTTCCGTGCTCGAACCCCGCCCCTCGTCGTCACGCAGCGTAAAGTTGTATTCTTTTGTATGGGTTCGAGGAGTGTGGCATTCCGTTGCTACAGATTAGTAAATACCGGTCCCCGAGGACACGATACCAGCAATACCCGACCAATACTGCTGCAAACACTAGAATCATGCCTAGAATTTTCCCTAAGAAGTCGCTTAGGGAAGTCCTAGCGCAAGATGGTTACTCAAAGAATTCAGAACAAGTGTTAGGTATCCTCAGGCTGTTGCTGCTACTTGGGTAGACGCAGGAACAAATGAAGGGTTGGAACAACCCATTGCCAATTGGGCTAAGCATTGGTTAGCGAAGGGGGTTATGCTCCGGAGGTTGGCGGAATAAGGTATAGCCGGTTGCCCAGCCATAGCGGGGTCATAGCTCACACACGCGGGGTCCGTGGACCCCCAAAAACATATACTACGACCCAGCTCCCCCGAAACTACGAGACCTTCAAGCTTCCTCTTTCCTACACCTCGCATTCTTGTTTTCCACAGCTTGCATTCTTATTTTTCCCCACCCACCGCCCCTATCCGAAATCCTGGCGCCCTCATTGTCACTCGGGGACATCTCGGTGGCTACGACCCCCGCGGCAAGGGCAGCGAAAACCCCACCAAAGCCTCCGTCAGTGGAACTTCTCTTTCGGCAAACACGATGTATGTAATGGTTGGGCAAGTCGATCCTGGAGGCAGTTTTTCTTTCATAGTGTTTCTTTGAATTTTCCTTTCCTGTTTTTCTAGCTAGTCTACATTGTAATAGATCTCTTGGCTTCGGGGAAATTGGTACCCTCCTTACAGAGGAGTTCACATACCCATCCCACAGTCTCGAGGGGTAGATAAATAGTCGAGAGCGGGAGGGGCTACCATACCACGACTAAGAATGTCCCACGTAGAAGTCAAGCTAGTGGGAGAACTTGGAAGAGGAGGAGGAAATTTGTAGGAGGCATGTTGATATTTTTTAAACTTAATGATAATAATGGGGATGGTTCAGGGGCAGGCGAGCTGTAGATATAAATAGGCTCCATGCGTTGTAATTGCTTGGTTCTAGCTCTTGATTTTTTCAAATCGTGATTACAAAATCAAATCGCGACGAGCCTAATACCCCCTTGCACTCTATAAACTCAGAAGGATGTGTACTCATCAGCAGCAGCCCGTCATGATATGTCACTCGATAGGTGATAGGGTTCCAACGGTAACTTTCGAGCGGTAGCGTATACGATAACTTACGGTAAACTTCCCAGGTGCCGTTTTCCGACCGTCATGAAGCTTCAGATCATAATAGAAAGTTTGCGGATGAGGGCCTAACGCTAGATGGCAGCCCCGCAACCACCACACCTGTTTTTCACAACCTCAAAAACCCACCACCACCCACACACATCCTTTGATATTGACACCATCTAAGCGGAAATCACTCTCTTCTATATCTATCCACAGTCGCACCCCGCCATAACGAACTGCTTATAAGGGAAGCCTCGCTATTACGAATGAACCCTCTAGGAATTCACACCTCTGCTCTCATACAAATGGCCCCAGCTATAAGGAATTTCTTCCAAAACCTCGCTATAACGAACAAAAAACTCCCAATTTTTGGCCTTCGTTATAGCCGGGTGCGACTGTATCACCAACGGAAGGAAATGGATATCGTTCCTGCCCCGAAAATGGGCGCCTCACCAACAACACTCGCCGTCCTCCAAACCTCAGAGCCTAGCAGTGAACTGTTCGGCGCAGGATATTATGATGCTATGATAGAAGGGATCGAACGTCAACAATATCGTAGCACGCGCTTGTTTTTCAAGGCAATCGAGTCTAAACGAGAGGAACTACATTTGGGTGGCTGGGAGGACGAACCGTACATGGTGTTTACCTCCGTGACAGAGGACCGGTTTGCAGCTATCAATCTCATCCGCGACGGATGGTATAAGGGACTCCGTTTCCTGTACTTCAGCAAGGAAGAGATATTGAGAGTCAGAGTCTAGGGTGGGGGGGCGGTTCAGGCATTGGCTAGTAACGGATTTAGAAGTAGGTTGGATGTGAAGATAGCAGGGAATGGGGCCTGATTGATGATATTGGGAGGGTGGATGCTAGGTGGGTCGATGGAGGAAACGGAGTTCCCAAGAGGAATTTTTCAGAATGCTAACTCCATGTTTGTTTCTTTTTTCTATACAGCAATATCATAATGGCTTCCAGGGTCACTGGTCAATTGAATCATCCGATATCGCGTGTTCGGTGTGTAGGGGTCTCGTAGCTTTGATAGACAGATGGTGGCTCTTTTTTTCTGCGAATATTATCCTTTTTATTTGCTTCCTCAAACTCCTTTCTCCATTCTCCCTTTTCCTTTTTTATCCCCAACCATTTCTCCTTCCTTCCTCATGCTCTGCCAGTTATTTCTCATTTTAGACCCTTTTTTCCACCGGTCCCTATTTTCAACATTCGCATCCCCCAGATACTTGTCTGGGGCCATTCTTAATTTGCTACCACACTTTCCCGTACCCCACGGGGCTGAATAGTCCCACTCTCCCTGTCAGATTGTCCAGTTACACCTACATCACCACAATTTAAGGAAAGCACGAAGAGATGAATACAGCCTTGCTCTTCCCAGACACCAGCCAAAACTTCCCCGAAACTCACCTACCTAGCCGCCTTGACAATAGCAGAATGGTGGGGGGCGTTTGCCGAGTGCAAGCCCCGGAATTAATCAAGCGGAAAAATCCCTAGAAGAAGTACAACACGGCAAACTGCAATAGGAAAGCTTTCTTTCCTATATCGAACTCCCATATTTTGTTGGTTGCTCAACGTGAAATCCAAACCTCCTTTTTGCCCTTAGTCTCTCGTAAGTGCCGATAATCCTCTCGTGGCCATAATCATATTTCCCTCCCTAGAAAATTGTTTCCTCCAAATCCCCTCGAGCTATGGGATCGTTTGACTCACCCCATTCAGTGTCGGGCGAAAATCTGTAACAGGATTAATGACGCTCCCCGTAGTAACACCACGCGTTTTCTGTATGGACGGTTCGGGGAGGTGAAATTGGTGATGGAAGTTTGCGAGGGATTATTAGCATGGTATCAGCAATGGAGGTTCACTCCATAGTTGTTCCAACGATCGGTGTCCTTTCTCAGAGCGCTTCTTTCGATTTGGCCAACAATCAGAAACATCTCTGACCGCTTCATGCCCTGCCCTCTAGCTTATTCGAAGATTGCTGCGTTCTGGCCAGGGTCTAAGGGATTTGTGGCGGATTTACTTGGACTTCCGCCTGTGAGACTTTCCGGATGTACTGCGGGGTAGGAAAGTTGAGTTGGCTTGCCTCGGGATGGGAATGGTGTTGGGTTGCACCTATGCCTGGATTGGCGGTTGCCTCTGCATCTAGTACGCATGAAAAGATTAAATGGCCCCCACACAAATCACTAATGACCACCCGAAGCATACTCCCTACAAGCTCACCGACATTGCAAGAGTTTCATTTTCTATCAATCAATGGCGAAAATATGGCGAGCTCCCGAAACAGATGTAATAATACAAGCAATAAAACTAGCTATAGAGGATTAGAACAAAAAAATGAAAAACTCTCCCCAGACTCAATACTCCTAGACAGGAGGACCACTCAAGATTCGATGCCATTTTGTTCCAATTACTATCGATCCCACGGCGGGGTTCCGCAAGCCGGTTTTGAGCTCTACCTTTTTACCCCCGCCCACACCAATCGGCCAGGGCGGCTTAGCGAGTTGCTTATAAGCAAGTGAACGTCTATCGCCGCATGCCCGATTTCGCATATTCGAGAAGAACTGTCGAGGAGCCTAAATACTACATGCAAGTTGGGCAACTATTCACCTTAACATTGACAGTTAGGTGGGCCTAGATAAGGGGGTTGTATTCGCCAAAAGCGCGTTTTTCATGAGGGATCCTCTCAAGATGAGCCACAACTCTGGTCTCACGAGTGAATTTCCCCAGCCACTTGTAGCGCCAGCGTGGACACATTTCGGATATCTGGTTCCTGCAGTCTGACGGGTTCTCTTGGGGAGCCTAGGTTGGTTTGGCTTGAAGATGGTAACGGAGAAGGCTAACGAAATACACCGGGAAGAGTTCCTCCCTGTTGAAGCAGTCAGGGTCTCAACGAGAGCGGTTTTAGGCCTTTTAGAATAGTAGCAGACCAGATGTGGGTTGTAGTACTACAACGAGAATGTCAGTGAGGTCTTTCTTCCGGAAGGGCATTGATTTACAATCTATTAGCCTGCGAAAGCCAGAGAAGGAGAAGGTACCCTTGCACAGTCAGTCAGGCTTCAATCTTCTGGGTGGCGAAACGACGTTGAATTAGCATGACAGCCGGGACACTGGGGTGTTGTTTTTGATTTGGGTATGTTAATCTAATAGTAGTATTAGCTCACCAAAGATGTTCCAAAAGCGGAAGGGACCAGAGTTGAAAGCACAGCTACCTGTAATTAAGCTCAAGGGCCTCAACAATTGAAATTCGTGAGAGTATCCAATAGGCAGAGCGCCCTAAGCCCAGCGGGATACGCTTTTCAACTCCTCCCTGTGTCGTTCATGTCAACGCTATGCTTCTGACTGTAAAAAACTCTTCCCGGGATAATTCTTGCGATTCCCTCCTCTAAGAATATGGCGATGCAGAGCCTAGGCATTCAGAAAACATGCCATGATACTTGTCAAACTTAAGACACTCGTAGTGCTCCCCAACCTGGAGCTCCTTCCGGATATCGGCCGGCTCGTGCGTGGCTTTGAACTAGAGGCCATTCTCAGTGACGCTCATGTCTTATTCGCTAATGCTTGTGCCTAAGTCAGCAAAGAGATTGAGATAGTGTAGCTATGTTGAGGTGGTGAAAGTTGGAGAGGCGTGAGGGGAATGATTCCCCGGCGAGGCAGTAAAGTATAGCCATGATTACTTTGTATAATAATCGACTGAAGAGGGCTTTGTGGAGCCTAAACATGCTGTTATCGAGCCAACCTTGTTTTTTTGGGGGGGACGTGGCTGTATTAGTGTGGTGGTGGCGAGGCTGGTGAGGAAATGGCTGATGGAGGCTTGGTAGGAATGTTTGGTAGGGGCGGTGGTGCGATTGCGTGGTGCACAGCTGTATTCGGCTTTGTTTTCTTTTAGGCCCCATTTGCCTATACTCGAGTAGGCCGCCGTCTAGCAGCAGGAGACTAGACCGGAAGCTAAGGGGGGCTTAACGGTTGGAGGGGTAGGGAGAGTAGATGGTGTTTACACAAAATAGCGTATATACCGTCACATATGATATGATACAACACTTATCACCGTGCGACAGCGTTCAAGTTTGCTGCCCCGATTGAAAGACAAATATAATGTTCTAGTATTGTGATCTCCAAATCCGCATTGCTGCTATCTACAGTAACTCCACCGCACCAGTACGAGAGAAAATCAAGAAATAAGTGGCAAAAATAATTAGGAAGAAAAAAACAAAAAGCAAAAAAGAGAGAAACAAGAAGAATTCAAGACAGGAACGGGAAAATAAAGAAGGAAAAAATAGAGGAAATTTTTATCAGGTATGATAGGATTGATTGCAGAGTGAAGAGATAGTGTGTGATATTGTGGAGCGACATACCTTGTTTTCCCGAGCTTACCTAAATGAGGGCTTATAGTTCAGTGGACAGAGACATCGACCAAAGGCTGAGAACAGCATCCATCCAAAACGTGAACCTTCAACTACTGTATCTGGCTTAGGGCGATCAGATAGGGTGGTTTTAACAGTCGCAGGGAGTTCTCCCTGCCCACTAAAAACTCACCTTGTAGAGAGCTTGGCGTGCAGAATGTTCTGTATACAAGCTGCCTTTCTCTTCCCTTAGTCACACACCGCAACCGGGCTCCTGCAGGCACCAGGGCCTGGTAAACGCAAACCTTCCTTTTTTTTTGCCTGACTTCCTTCCTTCCCCATCCCCAGCTACAACACCAAAATTGGCAGACCTTCAAACATGCCGGCGGACGATCGCTCACCCTGGCGGAATGCCTACATCTACGCCTCTGACAACCCTTCTACTGTGCTCGGGGGCCTCTGGGTCGCAGAAGGTGTTACAAACGCCAATCTCTACTCCATGCTGCAGGTTTTCTGCTTCTTTACCGATACCTTTGATCTACGCGACAGTAGCGGACAGTTGGTTGAGAAGGATGGGCAACCGATTAAACCTGGAAACTACTATATTGTCACTGCAGGTAGGTTTCTCCTGTGCTTTCATCACTAAGTTGGCCACCACTGACTCTCTGTATAGGTTCAATCACTGTCACTGACGAAGTCACGCTAACCCGTACGCCTTCGTTACCCTCCGGAACCCGAGTTAAATCATTCACTGATGCTGTCCGCCAGCGAGACCGTCGTTGCGTCACCACCGGCAGACAAGCACGGCTAGCTCACTTTGGCAACTGGGACACCTTCGAAGCCACTCATATATTTCCTTTGGCATACGAGGAGTACTGGAATGATCATAAATACAGTCATTGGATCACTGTTCCTCCCGCCAGTGAGTCTGACGGAACCATCAACTCCGTACAGAATGGGATATTGCTCGGAGGCACTATACACCATTTGTTTGACTCCTATAGTTTGACCATTAACCCCGATGTATGAGTAGCTAGATCTATCTATCGCCATCATAGTTAATAATTGTGTAGGATAACTACAAGATTGTGTGCTTCACACCTGATACCCTGGACTTTAACCTCGCCGGTCGTCATCTGGACCAGACCTTCCTCGACAACCCACATCGGCCCGTCGACCAGGTTCTGCGCTGGCACTTCCGGCAGGCAGTGCTCGTTAATATGAGAGGTGTTGGAGAGGCTTGTTTTGAGACCGATTTCCCACCTGGCTCAGACATGATTGGTGAAATCATGAGGAGTGCAAAAGCAGCAGAGAGAATGGAGTTTGAGCTATTTACCCGTTTTAATTCAATGGAGAATCGTGCCTGAGGGAAGTGTAGGCTGCCTAGCAGCGTGTACATAGGGCACGATTGCATGCCATATGGTAATTAGAATTAGTTCCGATGTTGGTTCATAAATGTCTCTGAAATAAGGCAAGTTCTACTGTGTTCTGTTAAACAATACTACGGATTGAAGCCCTGCCATGTAGGTAGTTCTTGTCTTGTTTACTCGAGGTGGATTTTTGAATAGAGAGTGATGGGCACCAGCATAACCGAGCAGATCACAATACACCTCATGCCTATTGACCTCCAGAACCCTTTGTATCGCTGACCACCTTAAACCAAGCTCGCTAGAGAGATCTCCATAAAGAATCCCTCAACCTCACCCAAGTCTCCACGCTCGTCATTAGATAAAACGGCATGCTTAAATCCCCCCACAAGTTACACGCACCAACCAAAGTAATCGTCGGCAGCGAGTCAAAACCCTGTGGCTCACCGAGAGATGCCGAAAGAGAAACACCCTAGCTCCCAAGACAATCTGGTATCCACTAGAGCCGCAGGAGGATAGAATCATTCTTGTTCTCCTCTATGCTAAAAATGCCCTCTTCTTCCTCTTCCCCTCATGCCTCGCATCTGTATCTCGGAGAAGCACCGATATATGAAACCCGCGGGGTAACACCTCTTCAGCAACCAAGAAAAGTACTCCTCAGAAGTGGTATCTTCGTGAGCGTTCCCGTGCAATAGTAACTCTCGGGAATGGCCTTCGCGGGGGAGGGATGTAAATACTGGTCCGCGAAGAACAGCTTTTGAACGCTCGTGGGGCGCGCATTGGGGCGGAAGTAGTGGAAGAGTTGATGATGGTGTTGGTTATAATGAATCTAGATCGCATTTTTCGAATCCCCACCAGTAATCGAAGCCCTCTTCCGTCCGATTATTCGACTGTAGTGCGGGCACCCTCCGGATCGCTCCACTGTTTCGGTTCAACCCCTCAAAAGTCCGACCCCCGCCCAGCCCAAAGCAGAAACTTTACTTTATCATAAAGATATAATATTCGAAGGAATTTGAGATATCAAAATAGAGTTTATTCATTTCTCTTTACTCTTAACTTGTGGCTATAAATGATCCCTTTTCTTCTATATCACTAGCATCCTTTTGATCCATGTCACCATCCTTATTACTAGCCTCTCTTCCAATGTGTGCCCCCCCTCCTCCGACAACCTCTCACTGGTCCGCCCCGGGGCGCTCTTTCCAAATTTTGCGTTACCTCCAGATGGATTCTTTTCACATCATGGGACATCACTCGTGCCCTCCCAGCCCTCCCTGGCAGTTCCCCACCGTCACCCACCTCCCCCGTCCTGCCCAAAGACCGCCCCGGATAGACTACATATAGCCGTCCCGCGCCCAGGGCTCTTAGCGTTCCCCCACGGGGCCCCGCCGGGCCCCCGGACGGTTGGGAACACTCACCATAAACCGGAGGGGCAATACCCCGCTCCCGTTGCACTGGGTCTGAACATAGAAAGAGTCATAAACCATTATTCATTTACCTCCGGTAAGATACTCACGGTAAGAAGTCCAGAGATAGCAAGCTCAACCACCATCCCCTGCGAAATTGAACTTTGATAACCACAATACCAGTAGAGATTACAATTACAACCATAACTATAACGGTCGTTAAATCTATGGTATGAATTTGTGTCCCTCTTCCTCTTCAGGAGCCTGGGGTCTGGTAATAGGACTTTTGATTTTGACTGTGGTATTGACTTGAATTCTTGTGGTATTGTGATGGTTGAATGTTGTGGGGAATTCTGGTTGGGCCACTTGCCTCAGGACTTATTCTCGCCGCGAGTATTTCATCAATTATTTTTTTACACAGTAATGGCGAATACAGTTTTTCTAGGGAATAACGAGGGGTATTGCCATCTGACAACTCTGGTTGTAGTGTGGGAAATGGTGGAGGTTACCTAAAACTGTGAAGGGTAGGTTATGTGCCACGGTGCTTGGGGACAAATTACTTTTAACAATACGGACACAGAAGCGACTAAAAGTGGGGGTTGCAAGAATGATCTCAAAGCCATTTCTTCCCAACCTGTAATTTGATCCTGAGTATTTCAGCTCGAATAGAGTGGGGTATGGAGTAGTACCTTCCTGCTTGGGCAAAGGTTCTTCCTGCTGTACAGGGCATGTATGCGGATGTCTAGCTATATTCACAGGTGGGCGTGGGTTCTATATTATAGTTTTTCCAGCGTAGTTTTTCTTATTTCCATCACGTATACCACTACATAGAGAGCGTCCCCCATAGAGATCCATAAACCCAAATACTAGCTACCATTACAGTACAGGCTGAAGCTGATCCCACCGTATTGGATAGCTCGTACATGCAGATTTGCTTGTTATGTCAGACTCCCTCTATAGCAATATATCAAATATCCCTTCCTACCCCCACCTTTCCCCCATGCTTCCGAGTGAGTACTTATGACACCAAACCCTCTGGGGTATATCCAGAAACCATAGTATAGTATCCAGAGCGGGTGCATACCCCAATATCCACTACATTGTGCGCATTAGGGTATACCAGTATAGTAATTGGTGCGGGCAAACCACATTCTATTCCACACACTTCGATTGAGCAGTCTCCCCACACGGCGCTTCCCCTTAGGCCGTCCTACTTCTAGTGGTCCATCTCCTCTCATTCCTTCCATCCTTCCATTCTTCCTTATCCCAACACATCCCAACACAGCGAAAATACAGCGCAACACAGCGTATCCAACATTACTCAACTCAGGCATTGCGCGCCGGACACGCGCTTATTTCCTTCCGCTCGGGGTGAAAAAGAATCAATAAAGAGAATCAATAGGTGCACCATGATTGGGTTTGTGCTATCCCTGGCTCTAGATTTAATCGGTTTCCTGATGGCTAACAATGATATAGAGGGTGTTCAGCGGGTAGGGAGGGATTGGTTGGGTACTTGACTTATTCTATTGAATCGCTAGTATCCGGCCCACCCTAGAATAGCTTCCCGCTCTTTCAGCTTCGATTTCAGCTAGCTTGTTATTGATTCCTACTTCGTGCTCACCCGCGTGGCCCCTTGCCTACCACCTCGCTCTTAGCTACCAGTCAACACACCACAAGACGGAGAGGGGCTACTAGAGAAAGACTGTCTCTACTCGGCTTAGTATACAAAGCCTTACATCCTTCTTACATCCTTAAGAGAAGTACTATACCCATACATGAGTGTTGACCTTACTCATCACTCATATGTCCTCACTCGAAGCAGGGTAAAGAGATTTGTACTGATTATATTTTATTCTACTATAATGTATGAGGACCAATGACAACTGAGCGAGGTTCTCCTAGTCCACTATCGAACCAAGATACGATAGCTAAGGGTCGTGGAGTCAAGACAGAACGACCTTTACCTCTTCTCATCAAGGGGGATACGTAATCTCTCTTACGAAACAAACACCGGACAGGGGGGGGGGTGGGGGGGGGGAGAAAGGAAAACTACATAGCTTCGTGGGCTACCTTTCTTTCGTCCTCTTTCGGTACTACCTATCATTTTATTATTACTCATATACTCATCTCCCTACGGCCACTACCTACCTTCCAACCTTCCAACCTTCCAACCTTCCAACCTTCCAACCTTCCAACCTTCCAACCTTCCAACCTTCCCTTCTATCTCCCACCCGCTATACCTCTCGCCTGCGCCCTCAAGGGCATATGAGTTTTCTGCGTCTCCCGCCCTCGTTCTCTTCCAAATTCGGCTTTGTGCTCTTCCAGATTCGGTTCTTACTGTTCCAGATTGGCTCCTCCTCTTCCAGATTGGCTCCTCCTCTTCCAGATTGGCTCCTCCTCTTCCAGATTGGCTCTTGCTTTCCCCCCCCTCTATTTAAACCCCCCTTCCATCCTTCCTCCCCCTCTTCTCTCCGTCGCCTTCCTTCCTTCTCTCCACAGCACAACTTTCAACTCCATCTTTACACCCGGCTTAGCTCACTTAGCTAGCCACCAAATATCACTCTTTCGAAAATCCAATCTTTTCTCGATGTCCGAAGCATCCGCCTTTGGGTCTTTGACCCCCAGACCAGACCAATCCGCTCATGTGAGCATTTCCTTTGCTTTTTATGTTATTAGAGTCTTTCCTAACCTTTGGATAGTACTTGGACGGGCAGAGCATTGCTCTAGCCACCTATGGCGGTCCTACCGCTGCCGAAAAGCTCTATGTCAATGAGCTCAACGCCGATTTCGAACCCAAAATCAATAGTGGGTTCATTTTTCCACCCGATTTTAAAAGGTTTCTAATGGTTTGATTGCGGTAGCTCGTTCGGACACTCATTCCGCTCCTTACTATCTCTCCGATGCCGGTAAAATCCAATTTTTCAGGTTCGATAAGCCTTCGGAATTTTACGGCAAGCAAGCTTGTCTCGTTCGCAATGATACTGTTAAGGGTATCTTTGTTGTCCGCGTCCCCGCGGGTACTCCTTTTCCCCTTCTAGTTCGCTACAAAGGCCTCTTCGAAGAGCGTCAGGCGGCGGTCGACCGCCAGCATGAATACCAGAAAGACGCGCCCTACATTAGGGAAAGAGAAGTCGGGGTCAATTGTGGCCAGGCCACTCCGCCGGCCCAAGACCCCATTATGCCTAATGGAAATGGTGGGCAGGATGGATTCTATGATGGCGCTACTTTGAATAAGTATGGCATTCACCTTTTAGTTATTTTAATTACCGTGCTGATGGGTGGAAACAGCATTCGCCAGTGCCAGAGCCTTAACTCTCGCAATCAAGTTAGGTTCCTGGGCCAGAACAGCGGTGGCTACGGCCGTGGCTTCACTAGTTCGGTAGGTGTTTTCATAGAGTTGCAGTGGTGAGAGGGAGAGAGATTTAATATTTTGTCCTTGGATAGTTCACCCTCGACGGAGAAGAGAATGTTGCACATGCCGGAGACGTTGGAACCGCTATGCATCAGGAACCCACCCGTAGGATTATCCCTTCTTCTAACAATGGTTTTGGATGCTACCCCTCAAGAGACATTATTCTCGAAAGGGCTGAGCTCATGGATCTTCCTCCCCGCCACTTGGATAAAAAGACGAATACTCTTTACAAAACCGAGATGTGCCGCAACTGGAATGAGGTTGGAGATTGCCGCTATGGCCGCTCTTGCCAGTTTGCTCATGGTCAAAAGGAACTCCGCCTTGTTGCTCGTCACGGGCAATGGAAGACCAAGACTTGCATGGCCTGGCTTCACGGGGGTTGCACTTACGGCAGTAGGTGCTGCTATGCTCGTGAGCGCCTATAAGTTGTAGGAGCATTATTTGGGCATCGCTGACCACTTACTTTAACTTTCTTTAGACGAAGTTATCCCCGGTGGCCGTGCCAGGGTCGAATGTCCCAACGGCCAAGAACCCCACGGCTCCCCCTCTTCCAGCGAGGATAGCCAGTCGAGCCTTACCGACTTCTTTGGAGGTCGTGGGTGAGTCTATATTTCATCTATATTATTCGCATTGTTGCTGACAAAGTCACACACTAGCAACCATGTCTAGGCTCAAGCCTTAAGCTGGCGGGAAATTAAAAAAAAACGGAGTAGAGGAACGAAAACCTGTGGACTGACGGACGTGTGCGCTTGACATACATTCAAAAATGTTTCGATTTTCTAGTAGCTCTTCTGTATCATCTAGTTCCTGCCTCTTAATTGATTTTTTTCTCTTTACCCTCAATGGCCGTAAATCCTAGCAATCTTGGGGAGGTGGTTGATTTGTGATTTGGTGGAAAAACATGTGAAAACTGTGTCGTATCTTTTCCTAGTTGGCTAGTTTGTCACAAAGATGGAGTGTTTCCCTTCCCGTATCTAGCGCAGTTGAGCAGTATTTTTTATTTATTTTTCTTATGAGTGCTTTGAACGAACCTTCGCTATTTTGTTGGATTGATTTGCCGACATGCGGATTCGTGAATGGTTATGCTTTGCTTGGCTCGAAAATATATCTGGCTTATAACTGGACATGCTCTAGTCTGTGTTGTATTATACGGTATTATATTATATTATAGACTTGGTGTTGGGGATTTCTTCCTTCGAGGACGTAACGGACGGAATACAAAGCAAGCAAGCAACCCCAGCCAAGAGTTGCTAGAAGTCATTCGAGAGCCATGCAATTGTCGTTTGGATTCTAGCATGCTTGTGCTCCCCACTAACTTGGTGGAAGAAATGAGGGGGAACGTGGGTTTATGAGCTGTGGGGTTTCTGATGTCGGTAGGTTGGAGTGCATATTTCTTCTACTCTCTTCACCTGGGAGGTATAGGCGAGAGGCGGGGCGGGGCGAGAAAGGTAGTGAATGCCATGTGATGTGGGGTGGATCGAACTGAATTTGTGTATTATATATACTTCTAACATTAAAGTATCATAAAATTGTTTAACCTTTGTTACTATTAGCTAAAATATATTCCACAATCGTCACCTCCCCCCGTGCTGGAAGCTGATTTGGCCACTACTAATAGAATATAGTAGTTAGATCGGGTCAACCCTCCTTCAGCCGGCACTACTACTACTAAATCACCCCTTTTTTCCACATTGAGAATGGATCAATCCCCTTTCCAACGATACAGGAGTCTTGGAGAAAAAAAGTCCTTTTTTGCGGTTTCTCCTCTTAGAAAGTGTGGGAAAACGGGGTCCGTTGGTTTTCATGGAGTAGTATCTTATTCCTGGTCCCGATTCGGCTGGTTTTTTTTTAAAAAAAAAATCTCCTGGTGGGATATTCTAGGGAGTATCATACTAGTTCTGGTCAGGATTATTACTGTTACGGGAGGAAATTATAATTATTAACCCGTAGGAATATCTCGGGAAGTCGCCAATTCTCCTATGACCCTGCAGGAAGGAAGGAAGGAAGGATCTCCGATATCAGGGTGCCATCTCTGCTGTCCTATACACTATCAGAGCTTTTTCTTTCGCACCTTGAGAAGGATCTTACGCCATCAAACATCACGCAGGAAGGAAGGAAGGAACTCTAAGCTTTCCATATCCTTCCTTCCTTCCTTCCTTCCTTCCTTCCAGAGCCTTTGATGACTCCTGCAGGACGATTCACAAAAATATAATATAATCCGATATATTATTTCCGCGGGACTCGCTGGAGACTCTCCCCCCACTCCATAGCCAGATGGATGGATGGATAGACGAGAGTTTGAAAGCAGAAATTGTGAAGAGGATCTTTTCCTAGAAATATCTGCGAGATGATGAGCCGAATAGGAGGAGGGTTCTGACAAAAGCCACCCGCTGAGATCTAGGTACCTATGCATCTATCCATACCCGTTAGTTTCTCTGAATCTCGATTTATTTTGTCGGAAACAAACCATCCACCTGCGGCGGGAAAGGCTCCACCATAGCCGAGGGGTTTTGCTTGCTTACGGTGCGAAATACCAGAGAATATCAAGTCACAAGTCAAGACTAGGGATGGTTGCTTTCGATGTTTATAATAGTCATTCAGAAAGGCTTTCAGGAAACGAAGGAGCTGTGTGTCGGGCTTTAGTGGTGGAAATAGCATCGATGGGTTGAGATGCTGACAATTTTTTCTTTATTCAGACGGTGCTGTGCTAACTACTGGCAAGGACTTGTCATGGTGGATAAGGAGAGGTCGACTGCTCGATTAATCCGCTCCCTTCATTCTCTAAGATTATCCAACGATCCCGGCCAGTCAGTCAGTCATCCAGATCTTTCTTTCTTCTAGCACCTCCGCTCATGAATCACCCACTCAAGGTACCGATATATATATCCTCCCCTGAATAATCCGCTTTGTGCTGGGAGGCCCATATGAAAAAAGGGAGTTTTCTCGGATAGCACTAAAAAGCCCTTGAAACCGAAGCTTTTAGCCACCAGAAAGGAACCTCCTGTCCCAATTAAACCACTCTCTCCCGGGGTTCCTGCGCGTTCACTAAACTACATCGTGCATCCTTCTTTTCCTTCTTCGTGCTTGGTGAGGAGTTTGCGAGGGCTTTGATAGAAATGGCTGCTGGGGCGGAAGGAACCTCAACCCCCCGCGCATAGGCCAGACAGACAGGCAGGACCGAACGTCAATCCCGTGGGCTGCTGACGAGAATAAAGGAGAGAGGAAGTGGTGAAAGCTATTATCATCCGGAATGGGAAGATGCCAGCTTCCATACGCTAGGCATATGTATATAGCCTGCCTCACCCCCCTCTCGTATGCTGCCCTTGGGAAGGAGGGAGGGCGGGCGGGATAGGGAGGCTATGTACTAGGCTGATAAGTGCCGAAAGTTTCCTCCCCGTACGGTTTCGATTAATCCTGAAAAAGATAGAGTACCGTACTTCCTATCTCTTGAATCCCGGGATCTACAGCTTTCTTGGTGGTATGATACCTTGGATATATTCATTCCCAGTGCCCCAACAACCTTGGGCTTTCGTTCAAACACTAGGCATTTGGTACCCTTGAAGATATCATTGCTCTCTCTCTTTCCTGCCTCTTTTATCTTGGTGATCTAGTACGTCTCACGTTTTAAGGGCGATCTGTCGTGCCAGACTCCTCGAGAATCGATTTACATGTTTTTTCGCGGAAGGTTTTACGGTTACTCGAGTACAAAATCCGTTATTTCCCTCATAGTCCGGATCACCGAGTGATCCCCCATGCAACTCGCCAGTCCAGTATCATTTCTATACACCCCACCGGATTAAGTACATGTACAAAGATTCCGCTCCGCCTCCCCGAGGCACATCTATGAATCCATCCCCCGATCCATCCACCCCTCCTTCCACTCGACCTAATTCCAACCAACCCAATTCCTTTCTCTTTCTAAAAGAGAAAGAAAGAAAAAGTAAAAACAGGAAGAATCAAGAGAATCAAAACGCAAAAGAATAACCCAAAACAAATAGCTCATAGCCGCCCAAGGCCATCTCTAGCCTCCCATTCCTTCAACCGAGCATTCTCCCGCTCTTTCTCCCCATCCTCGTCCGAGTCGCTTTCTACATATCGCACACCCGCAACAGGCGTCTTTTCTTTCTCCTCGTCACTGTCGTACGGTGGCACACCGCTCCGGCTATCACCTTTGACAAGCCCGAGCATTTCTTCTTCAGTTCTAATTGCGCTGGGAGCAGAATTTCCGCGGGAACCTAGGCCTAACCTTGGGAGGTGAATGTGCGAATGTGGGGCAGAATTTGTTACTGGTTCTTCCACCGGTGGCATAGAGGGGTTTGAGCGTGTGCGGATGTGCCCGTGCCGGGCAAACATATTCTGGAAAGAGAACTGCCGGCGGGCGCTAGAAGAATCGCTAGAGGGTCGGAGGTGGTCAGGAGTTGAAGGAGGTGGGGTCTCGGGGGATGTTTGTGGTGGGAGAGCAGTATATTCGCTTCCTCCGCTTGTCCTTCGAAGGCTGGAGGAGGACTGTCTAGGCGCGAAGTCGCGCGTGTTCGTTGAGTACTCGTGCAGCACAGGGGGCTCGTGCACAGGAGGCGTTACAGCGAGATGCGGGGTCCCGGGGGTTGTAGATATGTCTACCATTGGCAATGGTGGTGGGTGTTCGGAGCTTGTGTAGCTCCGAGCTGATAGGGGGCCGCTAGCATCACGGAGATCCCGATGGGGTATTGCGACGCCGGCCTCGCTACGAAGGCTGGGAGAACTACGCTGCCTGGGGATAAATAGGCTCTTGACTCGCTCAACAATGCCGGCTGGGTGTTGATCCGGGTCATCAGGTTGGATACCATAAACTTGCGTTCTCATTGCCTCATCGACACTCAGACTTCTCCGACGTCCGGGTTCCATGTTCGTTGCCGGGGTTGACGATTCCACACCTTCCTCTAGATCTGGCATACGAGACATTCCAAGCGGAGGATGAGACCCTGACATAGTATATCTCCGCCGGGGCGCTCCATGAGCACTAAAAGTAACCCTCCTCCTAACGCCATCCCATTCCACGTTCTGGTTCGGCCCGTTAAGCATTTCGTTGATCTTCTCTTCCCTGATCCGCCTAGCCTCTTGAACTTCAGCTTTCTGCCTAGCGATGGATATCCGACGAATAATTGCTGCTGTTCCACGAATGGCATCTGCTTTGGGTTCACTTTCCGGTTCAGACTGTTCTGCAACAGTGCGCACTTGGTCAAGGTCTCCACGGAATATTTCTGTGTCTGGAACGTCTTTAGCGCTCTTTGATAGCTGTAGGAGCACAACACCCGAACAAATCTGCAAGAATCCCATCACGACACTGAGAAAATTAGTACTGAGAAAATCAATGCTTCAGGACCAACATACGTTGTGATAGAACTAGGGGTTCCCTTAAACCCCCTAAATAAGATGGCGCTGGTCACGATCGTCGAACTTGTGAAACACACATAATAAGTTGGTGTCACCAGTGCTGCATTGAAAATGTTCAAAGCTTTCTGGAAATAATTAGCTACCTCCCTCGCACACAATAATTCTAGGGAAGTCATACGTTCAGGTAGATAATCTCAACCAGCAATGTCACAACCACGAAGACCAGAAGCACGTAGAGAAACCACTGATTAAACTGCGGGGTTCCGGAAGCCTGTTTAACAACCGCAGCACCAAGGCCTTGAGTAGCAACGACACTAATTTCATCAGCAATCATGTTATAGTTCCCCACAACCAACAAACAAACCTCAATCCCCCAATCAAACTACAAATGCTGATATAGACCATCATGCTCTTATTCCCGTACTTTGGTGCAACCCATACTATCACCCCAACACATCCGAGTATAACGATTCCTGCGTAGGATAAGAAACCAGGCGATATAATAAAGCGTTTCATATCCTGAATAGAGTTGACAGAGGATTGCTCCGGAGCATTGATGACAATAACTATGGACCCGACTATGCACATAAAGCATCCGATCTTCCCGACAAAGGACAACCGTTCGCCGAGAAATATGGATGATAGGATGGCAGTAATAACGACAGACTATTCCAAACCGGTCAGCTTCTAACCATAATAAACCACCCAGCAAGGAATGAACCCACCAGAGCACCAAGCGGTGTAACCAGAATAGCCTCGACAAAAGCATATGCACAAAAATTGCAAATCTCCCCCAGAATCACTGTCCCCATCCAAAAAAAGCACTGATCAGCCCGACAGCCCCGTCTCCGCCAATTCCCCTCCCCTCCAAGTAGAAAGAGGGAGGGAGGGGGGGAAAAGAAGGGCGAAACAAACTCAATATCATCCCCGACCACCACCAGGCATTCTTCAGATATCCGTACCCCTCACCAGCCTCCTTCCCGTCCTTCAGATTCGCCGCTAGTAAACCTTTCTTTTTGAGAACGAACGAAACACCGATAAACACTCCCGAGGAAACGGCGAGAGCCACACCAACGGCTTTATATCTATTTTTCCCTCTCAATCAGTGAGAGAACTTGGAGAACAACGGTAAAGGGGGGAGTTACACTGGAGGCCGACTCTCGGCGCTACCGAGACCATGTCCCCCGCTCGCTGCCTTCGAAGCACTCGCGAGTGCACCCGCGGTTGCCGAAGCTATCGTTGAACTCATGACGTCCTCCTTCTCCTCCTTCTGGGGTATCTATCCTCCCACTCTCACGACCCCAACTTTTTTTCTCAATTATCCGGTCCTTATTGTCCTCGCCAGCGTTGTTTATCTGTCTCCACCTCGTCCGCCTGCTCGTTTCGTGTCCGCTCCTTCCTTTCGCCCCCTCCGCTCGATAAACACGTCGTAGCCTACGTCTTTCGAGAGCCGTTCCAGAAGTCTCTCTCTTCCCTTGAGCAAACAAGGATGTAACGGGCGGGCGGGACCTCTTAGGCCTTTTCTCGGGGAAAAGTCTCCTTTTTTCCCTCTTCCTTTCTTTCCTTTTTTACTGCCGGGAACCGAGTTTTTCCTGTTGTCTTCCTGACCGTTTCCCCAAGCCCAAGTACTAGTAGGGCACCAAGTAAATACAACTGGCCGTGAATTGCGCGTGGGTGCAAGGTAAAAAAATAAAGAAAAAGCAGCTTGCACGGTATCGAATTTGCAGCAGCCGCAAAAAGCTCGTTCTGGTCGGACCGTTCGCTCGCCCGTTGCCGCAATAATGTAAGTATGATAATTCGGTGAGGCTGGGTGCAAATCTAACCTCTACCCGAGCACTCGTACGCTGGACCGCAGCGTAAGCACAACACAGCACAGAACGAAACCTAACCGCACAAAAAGTGAGAAGAAAAGAAAAACAAGGCGGAACAGGATTGAAAGGCCTTGCGACCGGTCGCTCGCTCGTTTCGAAAAATCAAAAGTCCCAACAAAAAATAACCATAGAATTGGCGCGCCGTTGCTAGAGATTCTTGTTCCCTTCACTTCAGTTCTGGTACCCTCAGGAAACAAGCAGATACAAGGTGAGTATCATACAACAAAAATCATTTCATCATAAGAATGTTTGCTATGAAAGGAAAAGAAAAAGGACAGGACGAAGGTAAAAAGTAAAAGCAAGCAAAAAAGCAAAGCATGGTTGAGAAAACAAGAATCAATCAAGCAGGAGCAGATCTGCCTCCACCTTTGTTTTGGCGGTGTGGTTGGCCCATCCGCGAACATTCCCCCTTAGGGACGCCTTCTCGCTGTTCTCCACGGCAACCACCATTGCAATGCACAGGCAACGAATGGGGGGGGGGACCTTCCTCTTATGGCTAGGATCCGTATTTATAGGCGGGCAGGGAGAATCCGCAGTTCGACTTTTGATGCAATCTGTGTTGGTTTAAGCGCGCCACTGGGCTCGAGAGGAAGGTATCATAATTTCCCTACCGCTCCTCGGGAAGAAGTGGCTCGGTGGCGATGACGACGAGTTTGACGAGAGGCTTCAATTGCTTGAGAGTGAGAGTGAGAGACAGAGGTGATACTCTAACTGTATGATATTGCTGTGTCCACGACACAGTACGGTACCGTACCGGCATCTCGAGATTCTCTGACATTACAAACTCACCATAGCGAACCACCGCCTCCGAATAAACCAACAAGAGCACCTCTTATCATACGAGTGTCGAACCGCCATTCAAAATAAAAAACCCAGCCCAAGTGCAACAAAATTCGGTGCATCCATCACATCACTCCAAATTGACCTTCAAGAACCACCCACCAAACGTGAACGTGAAACGATCTGGCTGCTGGTCCTCCGTTGCACCGTCCACAGCAATCAACGACGCAAGGGGCAAACCTGCAACAGACGCACACATGCGACTCGCTGGCCAACCGGGTTACACTACTTGGAGCAAGGAAGAGAGCTTATTTATCCAATGCCGTAAGCGACGAGCCTCAAGGCCTTCTGAGCACTGCTATCACAAGTACCGTACCTGTACGGTACTCGTACACGTACCGGTACTGTAACCCCGTGCCGGTGCTGGTCCTAAGTGCACTCGTACTCGAGCAACCCACCTGCTCGAGCAGTGCCAGACCGATCGATGTCTAGCCTTCTAGAAGCCTCACGTGTGCTCACTCAAAGTTGGGGTACCGGTGCCGTACTCGAGTACTCGTGCTGGGGTTGATCGGTGCCGGCAGTAAGGGGTCTTTTAGTTTCTCTGCCGTGGTGGGGGAGGTGGGAAGTACTGTGCTCTAGTGTACGGAACTACCGGTATTCCCGGGGATCGTCGGTGCGATGCAACTATCATTAACATCGGAGCTGCATTCAAGAACCCAGGTTTCAAGCGCTTCGGATCTGTTGTTCATTTTCACAATGGATACTCCAATTTCAGTCAGAGGAGCTGAGATTCCCAACCTCAAGCACCCGTTCTCATCCTCCAGGTAATGTACCGGTACTTCTTCACAGATCACGTGACCAATGACTAATTCCGGCGAGGTGAGTACTCTGGCTTTTGCAACATTGGTCTGAGGTCACGTAATAATCCACCGCGGGTGTAGACTACCGGTATGGGTTGGCTGCATAGAGGACCACACTCTGTCTTTACTTGCGTGATGAACGATACTGTGCATATATTGCTACGGTATCCCGTCTCTTTGGCAGAGTACGGTAGGTACTCGTAGCGCTACTCTATCTAGAGCTCTCTAAGGATGTGGATCTGGCGCGTACTGTACTTTACTCGAGCACTGTGTTTTAATCTCCAAAGAAAAAAACTCACAAGGCGAGGCCACCTCTCGAAATTGTCGTACTCAATTGGACAATATCACATCCTCACAATAGGCCTGAAGTTAAGGCATCGGAGCGAGATTTCGTGGGTAGGTATCCGGTACTTTAAGCGAGAGGCTGGTGTGTTGCTGGTGTTTTGATTAGGAGGTCGTTATCCGACGAGGTCGCGCAGATGGCATCAATGTTCCGAAGGTCCTGACCAAGATTTATGGAGTCTGGGACTGAGCAATGTCCAATAATTCCGGCCTAAACTCACTGTCGTGGGTATCGCGACAAAAAACATCCTTCGTATCATATGTACAGTACATAGTCGACCAACCCCGATAGCTAGCTAGTTTCCGCCCATACCAAATTTTTTTACCCCTCCCCTCCCCCACGCAATCAAAAAACGACCAAACCGAAAAAAAAGCTCAGATGCTCTCAGTTGTCCCTTAACGGTAGTGCAAAGAAACCCAGGGACACATCAGCATCGCCCGCAGAACCGAAGATCCGCGAGAGCTGTAATTGTCGTCGGACAGGCATTCATCATAGGTTTTTAGTTTGGTGGGGAAGGAAAGGGAAAACAGGCGCCTGGTGGTGGTTGGGTCCCTCTTATTCTCTCCTTTTCGCCAAGACGTTTTTTTTTTAGTGTGGTTCGTTGAATGAGCCCGCCACCTGGTGCCTTCCAATGCGGCTCGTTGCGGGGTTGGTGTTCGAGACCAGGTTGTTTTTGTTTTTTTTCAACGCCAACACCATACTGGTACTAGTACCGCACCGGTAAGTCAGCTCAAATGGGTGACGGCGAACTGTTGACAGGAAACGCCGGGGAAGGAACCGGTGAAGGTTGCCTACACCGGAGAAATCGTTGGACTGCCCGCAGTGCGGAACAATTCGGTAGACTGCGTGTTGCCTGTAAATCGTTTCTTGTGAGCTCCTATAGCCAGGTCCTGTGTATCTTTCTCTTTCTAAACCTCCTCCAACCTAACTCCCCGTTAAATTTAGTTATAAAGGAGAAACACTCTTTCCTCCCGACTTTCTTTTAATACTTGGACTGAATCCTTTCCGCCACCTCGTTCGGATCAATTGAAATGCTTGCTCGTTCAATCTTCGGGCGACAGGCCTCCCGTCGTCTGGTTGGAAAAGTCACTAAGAACGCCTCTGGCATTTCTACCTCAATTGCTCGCCCTGCTGGCGTTCTTCCTGCTTCTCATGATAAAGTGGCCCCTCCCATCTATCTTTTTTGGTTGATTTGTCGAGTAGGATTTGGACTAATTGTGTTGTTTGTAGCTCTTGAAAGCACATTTGACCGAGGCGGACCCAGAAGTCTCCAAAATTCTCGTAAACGTATGTCATCTACAGCCTACCTCCGGTCTACTGTCAGCCGGTTAAACATCAAATTATGCTATAGGAGAAAAACAGGCAGAGGGATTTTGTGAACCTCATCCCTTCGGAGAACTTCACTTCGCAGTCTGTCCTCGATGCGTTGGGTTCTCCCATGCAGAATAAGTATTCTGAAGGGTACCCAGGAGCCAGATACTACGGAGGCAATGAGTGGATCGATGCAGCAGAGAGGCTATGCCAAAAGAGAGCTTTGGCTGCGTTCGATCTTAATCCAGAGGAGTGGGGCGTGAATGTTCAACGTCTGTACCAATTACTCATCCAGCCTAGGGGATTCACTAACAGATTGCAGCACTTTCCGGAGCCCCAGCAAACTTGTACGCTTACTCGGCTATCATCCGCCCTCATGAGAGGATCATGGGGTTGGACCTTCCCCACGGCGGTCATTTATCCCATGGATACCAGATTCCCGGAAAGAAGATCTCTAAGATTTCTGAATACTTTGAAACTTTACCTTACCGCCTCGATCCAAACACTGGCTTGATTGACTATGACAATATGGAGAGGCTCGCTGAGCTATACCGACCAAAGATCATCATTGCCGGGGCTAGTGCCTATTCTAGGATCATTGACTATGCGCGCATGAAGCAGATTGCCGGGAAGTATGATGCTTATTTACTGAGTGATATGGCGCATATCTCTGGCCTTGTTGCTGCGGGTGTTACGGAGAGCCCTTTTGTCCATAGTGATATCGTTACTACAACCACCCACAAGTCGTTGGTGGGTTGCTTGATTCTTGTCACCCTGTGTTGGCACGGAGGCTAATGTTTCGCAGAGAGGACCCCGCGGTGCCATGATCTTCTTCCGCAAAGGTGTCCGAAAGACTGACAAGAAGGGCAAAGAAATTATGTATGATCTCGAGAACCCAATTAATGCCTCTGTCTTCCCTGGACATCAGGGCGGTCCTCACAACCATACTATCACCGCGCTCGCTGTCGCTCTAAAACAAGCTAAAACCCAAGAATTCAAGGAATACCAACAACAGGTGCTTAAGAACGCCAAGGCACTTTCTGACAGGCTCTCTTCTCTTGGCTACGCGATTGTTTCCGGAGGTACAGACAATCATCTCGTCTTGATTGACCTGAAACCAAAGGGCATCGACGGAGCTAGGGTCGAGAGGATTCTGGAACTCGTCAACGTTGCTGCAAATAAGAACACTGTCCCTGGCGATGTATCTGCCCTTAGTCCCGGTGGGCTCCGATTGGGCTCTCCTGCAATGACCACCCGCGGCTTCTCAGAGTCCGACTTTGAGAAGGTCGCAGGAATCGTTGACAGAGCTGTAAAGATTTCCAAAGACTTTAACGCCACCGTTGGAAGTAAGAAGCTCAAGGACTACCTTGGCAAGCTCGGTGACGGAAATGGTATCCCCGAACTCGTCCAACTAAAGAAGGAAGTGACGGAATGGGCCGGGGATTTCCCGCTGCCGTGGAGCAATTGATTTTATTTACTCATTTTCAATGTATATATCTCTTACACCCCGACCGTTGTTCAATTTCATGGGCTTGGGGTTCGTGGCGGTTTTTCTGTTACCAATAGTCTCAGGTCTTAGTTCATGCAAGCAAGTTACCGGTACCGGTATGAATTTCGAGTTTTTTTTTTCTCCAATAGATCAAGGATTCGGATTATGGGGGTTGCCGCAGAGCCCCCGCCTCCCCCTCCTCTATTCTTGGCACTTATCATAGGTTGCAGGCGTAGATATGTAAATTTGGGCATGAGTTCTCGACGGGTATGCACCGGGAGTGTCCTGGTGCGACAGCGAAGCTGGGGGGGCAGCAGGAGCACGAGATAGACTATCGCCTACCGTAGACTCGTGGAATTCGTCGATTTTATCTAGGCATTTGAGATCTTTAACTATTAATAACTATTATTTTTTTTTGCTAAATCCTTCGATTTCTTAAGATTAGTAACAATTGATATCCTAGCCAGTGTAATCCAGCCCGAGTTGATAGAATAGCTGCTGATCTATGCACACTCTGAAATGGTCATATTTGTATCATACAGTACGTCTAAGGCACGGTAGCATGATCCGGTTTTATCAATCGAGAAGGGCTGGCCTAGATCCTCAGTCACTCCTTACTGGTACCTGTTGACCCTAAGCTCCCTCCATTACGGTAGTGTTTCTAGCATACAACTTGTTGGCATCTGTGGGAGGACTACTGACATACGGTAGGAGAGATGAAGCCTTTATCTAGTAATAAGCTCTAAGTGGATGTCCGCTACGTGGTGGGATGAGTAGCCCTTGCGAAGAGGGCAATGCATTTATAGCGTGTTGAGCTTACAATCCACTTGAGGTCCCAGGACACCCTTCTAGACCCTTTAGATCTCACCCGTGGATCGATTCCCTGCGCTGCACGCTGCCAACCCCCCCCCCCCTTTAATCCTCAGGAACATGGAAGAGACAATGCTGCCAGTGAGCCGGTCAGTTGGTCAGTAACTCTTTGATATAGGACCATTGCCCCATTGGTGGATTCGTCGCTGTTTAGCATACCGATGCGCTAATATGATTGTATTGGCGTATTGACGATATAAGGGCGTACCGGTATTGGATTCCCGGGAAATAGCAAATACCGGTGCCGGTAGAGACCGAAATCTTGGGCGGGGGAACTATTTTTCTGCATTCTCGGTAGAGACACAAGGGATGACTCGAATTGGGTTGCGGGACCTTGATCCCGCCACCGCCACACGTCAGCTCGACGAGCACTCGGGCCGTTGGCGCAGTGGCTGGAGCAAACACGGTTAGCTGAGTGACGGAGAAGGCAGAGGGTGTTTCTCTTCGTAGAGAATGCCAAGCCTAGAGCCGTCGTCATCCACGAGAAGAATTGGCCGCGAGTTTTGTAGTCGTCGTAAGGTGAACGGAGGCTTCAGCTTGGAAGTGTGGTTTTAGTGGGAGGTCCCTCTTTCTCGTGCCGGTATCTTGTTGCTAAGGGACCAGGAAAACGTCACCACCGAGCACTGCCTAGCCCATTCCAAGCTCTAGGCTCGGGAGAACTGCCCCCCCCCACCACACCGGCCCAACCACACAACCGCACTAAACGATCCCTCTGACGCCCACAATAACCTTCCCATATCCCCACCACAAACAGAACGCGCAAGCCCTTTATTATTTTGAACGGAGCGAGAATCGTTAGTTTCCCGCCCTCTCCTTATATATACTCCATATAATACTCACCCCATAGCTTTTCTTCTTTCTTTGTTCCCCTCTCTGACTGACGTTCCACTTTCCGTGTGCCCAGCTACCCCGCGTTGCGTCTCATCGGCCGCATCTGTCCCCCAACCCAACAACCTCAAAGGAAACAAAAAAGTCATGAACGTATTCAAGCTCGCTAGGAAGTACCCTGAACTCGGTCAAGAGGGCATCATGGCCCTGCAGGACACTTTCCTGCGCTCCGACCAAGATGAGAAGGGGTACTTGGATGAAGCGACCGCCATCAAGACAGCTCAAGACCTTGAGAGGAAGCCGTACGATGAGGTCCGCGCAACCTTGAAACAGGTTGAGCTGGATAGTTCGAGAAGGGTGGAGTTGGATGATTTTGTTGATGTTTGTTGCTATCCGTAATCAGGATTTTGTGTTGTGGGGAGGCTAACGGATGGCTTTTCTTGATAGCTCATCTCGAAACTGAGAATGACGGATGGTGCAAAGCCGGGGCGTGCTCCGGTAGTCTCGCATGCTAGGACTGGATCTACGGGACGTGGAGGCGGGAGCAGCGGCGGTGGGCAGATTAAGATGGGAGGTGCGACGGGCTCGACGACGCACACTATTAACGAGGACGAGAGGACCGAATTTACGAGACATATCAATGCGGTGTTGCTTGGGGATGCAGATATCGGAGATCGCTTGCCGTTCCCTACGGATACTTTTCAGGTTTGTTGCTCTATCTTCAAGGTGACGATTGTATTGGTGCTGACCGGAGCAGATGTTTGACGAATGCAAGGACGGCTTGGTTCTTGCGAAGCTTATTAACGACTCGGTGCCTGATACTATCGATGAACGTGTTCTGAATCGCCCCAATGCCCGTACCAAGAAGCTCAATCAGTTTCAGATGAGGGAGAATAATAACATTGTTATTAACTCTGCAAAGGCCATTGGGTGTTCGGTTGTCAACATTGGGTCTGGTGATATCATTGAAGTTAGGGAGCATTTGATTTTGGGATTGATTTGGCAGGTCATTCGAAGAGGTCTTTTGGGAAAGATTGATATCAAGTTGCACCCAGAGCTCTACAGATTGTTGGAAGACGATGAGACTCTGGAACAGTTTTTGAGATTGCCTCCAGAGCAGATTCTGTTGAGATGGTTCAACTTTCACCTTAAGGCTGCGAACTGGCATAGACGGTATGTTTGCTTTGTGGTTTGGGGGGTTGGCTTAGCTGATTGTTTTTAGGGTTGCAAATTTTAGCAAGGATGTCTCTGATGCCGAGAACTACACCATTTTGCTCAATCAGCTTGCTCCAGATCAGTGCTCTCGCGCACCCCTACAAACGCGTGATCTTATGCAACGTGCTGAACAAGTGCTTGTTAATGCCGATAAACTTGGGTGCCGAAAGTTCTTGACACCGAAATCGTTGGTTGCCGGAAACCCCAAGCTTAACTTGGCATTTGTTGCTCACCTCTTTAACACCCACCCTGGTCTTGATCCGATCACCGAGGAGGAGAAGTTGGAAGTTGAGGATTTTGATGCCGAAGGAGAGCGAGAGGCGCGTGTTTTTACTCTTTGGCTTAACTCCCTCGATGTCCAGCCGGCGGTTAATTCTCTCTTTGATGATCTCCGCGACGGAACTGTTCTTCTACAAGCATACGATAAAGTTATCCCGGGTTCAGTAAACTGGCGCCATGTTAACAAAGCACCCTCCCACGGAGGGGAACTCATGCGCTTCAAGGCTGTGGAAAACACGAACTATGCTGTAGCGCTCGGAAAACAAAACCGGTTTTCCCTGGTCGGTATTCAAGGTGCAGACATTACCGATGGCCAGCGCACTCTCACGCTTGCCATTACCTGGCAGCTGATGCGCCGTGACATTACACGCACCTTGCAATCCCTTGCGCAGAGGGTCGGCGTATCAGAGAT